>Ga0137409_10002746_pt1 | contig 18770 bp, 16 predicted proteins | sample CZODoug1_16funga_FD_122059 | JGI IMG/M metagenome (GOLD analysis project Ga0137409, IMG submission 122059) | Vadose zone soil fungal communities from Angelo Coast Range Reserve, California, USA - CZODoug1_16fungal (Hybrid Assembly) | ecosystem: Environmental > Terrestrial > Soil > Vadose zone... | reverse complement strand
TCATCAATATCGTGATGAAGAAAGGCGCCGGGCCGAGGATGAACGGCGACGTGACCGGACACCTGGGCACATCCGGCCGCCACAACGAGAATCTCGGACTGGGCTACGCCAAGGGAGCGCTCAACCTCTTCGCGAACTACAGCTACCGCGACGATCGGAGGAGGCGATCGGGCACGGACGCGCGCACCCTGACCGGCTCGGGGCCGATCAGCACCTACCGTGAGGACAACCAGATCCTCATGCGCCCTCTCGTGCACGTGGGATCGCTGGGATTGAGCTACCACTGGGACCCGAAAAACACGGTGGACCTGTCCTCGAATTATTTCTACCGCCGGCCTTCACGGAACGGAGTCTCCACCGTCGTCACGCGGGACGACGTGGGCGCCGTTCTCACGGATTTCGATCGGCGGCAGGCAGGCTACGAATCGCAGAAGGAAGCAGGAGTCAGCGCCGCCTTCCAGCACGACTATTCCAAGGAAGATCACCAGCTCCGGGTCGAGGCCAGCGCCTCCGATGACCCCCAGAAGGAGGAGGTCCACTTCGTGGAAGCGTGGCGCTTCCCCGCCCAGTCCGATCAGGCGAGCCACATCGTATTTCGGCAACAAGAAAGGGAGGGGCACCTCACCATCGATTACTCCGACCCCGTGAACGAGCAGTCGAAGCTGGAAGCGGGCTACGCGCTCGAGCTTCATCGACAGGACATCCATTCCGACGCCGAATCTCTCGACGTCGCGCAGCAGCAGTTCTTCCTGGACGCGTCCAGGACGTATCGGTTCAAACTGAATCAGACGATCCATGCGGCCTACGGAACCTACGAACACTCCTTCGGAAGCTATCGGGTTCTCGGCGGCTTACGAGCGGAGTACGCGACCGTAAGCTCGGACCTCATCACCGGTGGCACGCAGTTCGACAACAGGTACTTCGGCTTGTATCCGACTCTGCATAGCGCTTACAAGACGAGCGCGAACGGGGAGATGCAGCTCAGTTACAGTCGCCGGATCAGGCGGCCGGAGAGCGACGACCTCAATCCCTTTCCTTAATTCACGGACCCCTACAACATGGAGGCTGGGAACCCCCATCTGAAGCCCGAATCGACCCACTCGGTGGAGCTGGGGTATCGGCTGCGAGGCGAGCACCTCTCGTTCTTCCCCAGCGTCTACTACCGGTACAAGAGCGACGGGTTCACGAGGTTGACGAAGGCCGTCAACGACTCCGTTTTCTTGAGAACGATGGCCAATCTCGCGAGGGATCAATCGGCAGGGTTCGAGCCCGTACTGACGGCCACGCTGGGTCGGGTCGTGCAGGCGAACCTGAACGGGAACGTGTTCTACGAGCAGATCGACGCCTCGAACATCGGATATTCCGGCAAGCGATCGGTCGTTTCCTGGAGTGAAACCTCCAACGTGAACATCACTCCGTGGAAGGCGACCATGTTTCAGGTGAGCTCCAACTATCGCTCCGCCAGGCTCACGCCGCAGGGAGACTCGCGTCCGAGCTTTGGGTTGAACCTGGGTGCGAGGCAGAACCTTTATCGGGACCAGATCTCCCTGGTCCTGGCCGTCACGGACCTGCTAAAGACGCAGCGACAGGACACGCAGCTCGACGTTTCCGGGATCCGGCAGCGGGTGCTCACAAAGCGAGATTCACAGATCCTCTACGCGGGTCTTACCTATCACTACGGCCGATTGGAGAAGGGGAAAGACAAGGACAAGGAGAAGCCGATCCAGTACGAAGACCCGCAGTAGATCCCTGAGTCCACCACGTTGCGCCACAAACGCGAGAGGCCCCGGCGCATCGCTGCACCAGAGCCTCTCTCTATCTCAAGCCGCGCTCAGGCGGGGCCCACGCTACTTCTTGGACCCAACGACAGAGCAGATGTAGACCTCGTTGGTGGCTTCTAGTGCGATCTCGCCACTCTGAGCGGCGGCAGCGACCTCCGTATCGGACGTCAATTGACGCGGCGTATGCCCACTATTGAACCTGATCTGGAACTCACGCCAGAGCGGATTGAAGCCGTCACCCTGGATCGCATCGATCACGGAGATGAAAGGCTGGCCCCCGGGCAAGCCCGGATCCGACCTGAAGATCTTGTTGATGGCTGCGTTGTGGGCGATTGCGGACCGCTCTGCGTCGGGCGGTAGTTCCATGAAATTGATCGTAAATAGCTTCGCGTCATAGTAGGCCGGCATATCGCTGGCGTGACCTTTGGTGCTCTGGGCGAAGGCTGGGACACAGATGCAGAGTATTGCTGCGGTTAGGAGGGACGTCGTTCTAAGCGGGAATCGTCTCATGGCTTGGACCTCCTACAAGATTGGGAACACTGTGTCGACTCGCGTCAACGGCTGGCACGCGACGAACTATTCAACTCCGAGGGACCCGGCGCGGTTCCTATGTGATCGGGGAATACGACCGCGGTCGACGAAGAGAGAGGGGCCACTCGGGCTGTTCACGCCGCATGGTGTCCAGCCGCGGCGAAGCGCGAACAACGGGCACGCGTGCTCGCCAAGTCCCCACTCTGCCCCAACTCCGCATCGACTCGAGACAAACGCGAGAGCCCCGGCAGCACACGGGCCTACTTGATGAGAGCGGGAGGGTAATTCACTTAACTAGCGCGAGTCAATTGGTTTCCTGCGGCAGAGGACGATTCCCACAGCCGTGGGCTGGGCGCCGTTGCGCCACAAACGCGAGAGGCCCTGGCGCATCGCTGCACCGGGGCCTCTTGCCCCCTCGTCCTCGACCTCCTGGGCGCGGGCCGACGGCGGTAGGTCGGCTGCTCACACGCCGAGCACACGTCTCGAATAGTCGTTGGAGAACACGCCGCCGGGATCGAACCGATTCTTCGCAGCGAGGAAGTCCTCGATGTTGGACGCCGGGTAGACGCTCCGGATGGCATCGCATTTGGCGAAGAACTGCTTACCCCAGTGGGGTCGCGCCGAAAGCGCACCGATCGACTCGGCCTCGACGGCGCGCAGGAACGGGTCTGATGTGCGCGCGCGCGGATCTGCGTGGATGTCTACGAACACCACGTCACGGTCGAAGTTCGGGCCGAGCAGGACGCTCTGTGCGGCACCGACGATGCGGCACGCGTAGTAGGGGCGCGCCGGGATGAAACCCGACATCCGCGGCAGGTTCTCCTTGTAGAGCTGCGCGAATTCCGGGTACCGGTCTCGCGGTATCGCGAGCTCCATGTTCAGCCAGTCGTGGCGGTCGAAGGCGCGACGTCCGATCCGCCCGAGCATCTCGTGGCTCTGGCCCTGCATCACGCCGTCACGGACGAACAGCGACGTCGAGAACGGTACGACGACGGAGAGCTCGTGTTGGCTGATCGAGAGAGCTCGCCCCAGCAGCCTCCTGACCGCGGGCATCCTGAGCCAGGGCAGGCCGAGCCACTCGAGGCCGCCGGCCCGTGCGCCCATGTAGCGGACCGGCCTGGTTGTGACGCATTCGTCCGTCGTCCGATCGATCGTGAGGTACAGCATGGCCGCGTCGTCGAACGGATGCGGCCAGTACCGCAGGTACTCGTGAGAATTCGCCAGCTCGCCCAGGCGAGCGATGATCTCCTCCCGCGGCATGCTCGCGACGTGGTAGACGCAGGGGACGGAGCGGTCGACGGCGAGGCTGACCTCGACGACGACGCCGAGCGTGCCGAGCCCGAGACGGAGAGCGCGCAGATCGTGCTCAGCGGAGGTATGGACGAGGCGACCATCCGCACGCATCACCGTCACCGCCGTGACTAGCTCCGACATGAGCCCGCCGCCGCGGCCGTAGCCGTGGGTGCCCGTCGCAAGTGCGCCGGCGAGCGTTTGCCGTCCGTGGTTACCGCAGTACCGGAGTGCGTAGCCGCGCTCGTCGAGGTAGGCGCAGATCTCGTCGAGCGTGATCCCGGCCTCGCAGGTGATCGTACTGCGATCCGGGTCGAGCCCGAGGACCCGGTTCATCTTCGCGATCGAGATCATCGATGTACGCGAGAAGAAGGTGTCATTGTACGAGTGCCGTTGCCCGACAATGCGAACGTTGCTGCCGGCGTCGGCGGCCAGGCGCACGATCGCGGCAAGCTCTTCGACGTTCGCCGGCTGCACGACCGCGGGGCCGAACGCGCGCCAGGTGCGCGCGTGGTTCGTGATCATCGCGCAGGGCGCCGCGTCGGGGAGAACGGGTCGCAGCGAGGCGACCGACTCGCGCCACAGCGCCTCGGCGTGTGCCCCGTCGCGGCACCGGCCGCCCGGCGTCGCGGCGTTGCCGCGATCCCAGTACACGGACTTCGCCTCCGGCAGCTCGATTACGCGGATGATCTCGCGCGCCGCTTCCTCGGGTGAACGAACCCGCGACCACGCCCTCTCGATCCGCGCGGAGGTCCTACTCTTGTGGCGGTGGATCTCCGTGTCAACGTAGCCGGGTGAGATGATCTGGACGCGCAGGTCCGGATGAAGTTCCTGGAGTCGCAGGAAGAACGTGATCGCAGCTTCCTTGGACTTGGCGTAGCGATGCGAGAATCCGAGGAGCGGCCCGGCGGGGATCGCGGCGAGGCGGTGGGCCTCGCTCGCGACGTAGACGATCTGCTTGAGCGCGGAGGACCTACACCGGTCTAGGAGCAGGTGCGCCAAGAGGAAGTTTGACAAGTAGTTCACCTGCCAGTGCAGCTCGTGACCGTCCCGGGTGATCATCCTCCGCCACGGGACGTGGACGCCCGCGTTCAGGATGAGCACGTCGATCGACCTACCCGAGGCGAGGATTCCAGCCGCGAACTCGCTGACCGACGCATTCGAGGCGAGATCGAGAGTGCGATACTGCAGATCGCCCTCGACCTTGCGGCGCGAACCTACGAGAACCGAGGTACCGCGAGCCACGAGCTCCGCCGCCAGAGCGCGACCGATCCCGCTGCTCCCTCCGGTGAGAACGGCGAATCGCCCGTGTAGCGTGGTCTCCGCCTGTGTTTCCGCTGGACGCACGGCTCCCGTTATTATCCTCTGCACGAGACGCTGCCGGGACGGCCCCCTGCCGTACGCTCTACCTGCCGACCCAAGAGAGCAGCATTGTGTGCCACAGGCCCACACGGGCGCAAGTCATCCCCCCATCGCTGACCCCGTAGTACGCGCATAGGGACTACCCTATAGTTTGTCCGGAAGCTGATCCATGGGAGAGTCATCGGCCAGCCCGATTTTAGAAAGCAAGGGGATGCGGCCATGAAGATCGAGATACTCTAAATCAAGGGCTGCCCGAATCACGAGGAGGCAGACCGCAGGATCCGAGTGATCCTCGCCGAACTGGGACAGGACGCTGAGGTTGTCCTCGCGGAGGTTCCCGACGACACGACTGCGGCGCGGGTCCGATTCCCCGGCTCGCCGACGATTCGCGTGGACGGGAAGGACATCGTGCCGGAGGAGACCACAGAGCCTTATGGTCTGTCTTGCCATATTTATTCAACGGCCTCCGGCGTCTCCGGTCTTCCGGAGATGGAGGCCATCCGACGTGGCGTGCAGAGGAACGTGGAGTGAACTTTCGCCTACTCGAGACGTCGGGGCCTGCGGTGTTCTCCCACGGGGTCGTGGCCCGTAAGTTCTGTGTACACAGCTTGCTTCTGACCGTGGCCCTCATGACGTTCCTCGCCCCGCGAACGTGGGCTCACCGCGACGACTACATCGACGAAACCTTCGTCTACCAAACCCTAGGAGCAGGGGAGCGTGAAGTCGAACTCTGGGCGGAGGTCCATGCCGGCCAGGATGAGCACCCTCGCGATTGGTACACCGGCGCCTTCGAATACGGGATTACCTCGCACTGGACGCTGGACGGAGCCGCCCAGTGGGTTCACAACTCCGATGGAATCGGTTTCGGGCGCTTCCGATCGGAAACCCGATATCGATTCGCGGAGGAAGGCCGAAACCCCCTGGACCTGGCGGCGTCTCTCGAGTACGAAGTCGAGACTCATAGGGCGAGGGGCGATGAGGCGGAGCACGTACTGACCCCTCGACTAGTGATCTCCCGGGATATCTTCCCCGCGCTCAACACCACGCTGAACCTCGACCTCCCCGTGACGTTCTCGCCTGGAGGCGGCGTCCAATTCCGCTATGCACTCGGCGTCCGGTATCCAGCAGAGGGATTGCTGCGAGGCGGCGCGGAATTCAAGCAGGCGCCGGGGAATGGGAGCGCGGTCTTGTTCCCCCAGATCTGGTTTGCGCTGCCGAGGGAGATCACCTTCAAGGCGGGATTGGGCCTCGGTCTTGCGTCGCAGGATGATCCTCTCGTCGGCCGGGCAGTTTTGGAATCCGAGTTCTAGCGAGTCGCAGCGGGACCGATTCGCTTCGTCGACTCAGCGTGGGAATTCGCCCGCCACGCGAGCCTACTCACAACGACAGCCTACTCCCAACAGAGGCCATGAGGACAATGTACGCGGAGATCCGGTAGGTCGCGGGGTAGGCCGATCATCCGTCCCACGAGGGCGACGCATGCTTCGAGAGGCATACGACCGGTTTCGGCGCGAGGCTCGGGTCTACCAGCTCGCCCTGCACCATCCTCGAACCCCAGCCCTTGCGAAGTGGCTCCTTCGCGCCGCGATCGCATACGCCATCTCGCCGATCGACCTGATCCCCGACTTCATCCCAGTGATCGGACATCTCGACGATGTGGTGATCGTCCCCGCCCTGGTGGTGGTCGGCCGCAAGGCACGGTCGATGCATCGCGCCAGATAAGGCGGTTCTCCTGGCCACCCCTCAGCGAAAGACTGGTCCGAGCGCGATCATGAATATCGGACCGCCCGCATCCATTCCCGTGAAACCACCGTGGAGATTCCGGAAATCCACGGCATGCAGGCTGGCTTCGAGACGGAGGCCGGCCGAGCCTCCCCACGGCGTCCAGTCGGTTCCAGCAAGCACGTAGCCTCCGAGCGCGGAGGCGTGCGAATCCGTCTCAACGAGTCCGAGACGCTCGATGTCGTCCTTGAAGCGCAGAAGGTACCACCCGACGCCAAGGCTCACGTGCGCGTAGTAGTTCCGGGCGATGGACCAGTCGAGCGCCGCGCCGGCACTCACGTGACCTGAATTCGCATACATGCGGGCGTGGACCGTGTCCCCGGTCGCGGCTTCCCGACCCGCGTACCGCTTGTCGCTTCCGTTCAGCAGCAGCGCGAAGTCACCGCCCAACTGCAGCTCGGGCACCCCTCGGCGAACACGAAGGTGGTACCCCACAAGCAGGCCCCACCCGTGCTTGTTGATCGTGCCGCCATAGGTCGGAATGAATCCGTTCCGCTCGGGAATCAGTTCGTGGACATCCGGCCAGATGTCGTACAGCGCGAGGATGTAACCTACCCCGGCATGGCTGGGCACCTCCCGAGCATCGGCAAGCACGACCGAGCTTGCCGTGCCCATCAGCGCGCAAACGAGCAGCAGTGGAGCTATACGTCGAAGCGCGGGCGACGCCACCGGGCACCTCCATCCCAATGAGTGTGGAAGTCCCATGGTAAGCAGCGGCGGCGACAAGCGCACAGTCGAGCGCTCGGACGGGCACACGCATACCTGCGCAGGGATACCCGACTTCGTCGCTTGATCATGGACGCTCGCCCCCGATTCGCGGAACGCAACGAGCGGAGCGTTTCCGAGAAACGGGCCATGAGCGGCGCGGCATCCCCTGATTCTGTAAACACCGAAGGTGCGTCTTTCCCACAATGGACGATCACTGGCCTTCCATCCATCTGAGCAATCAGAGAACGGCCCCCGCTCCCAGCACGATCCACGCAAGCAGCAGCGCGAAACCGATGACTATCGTGCGAGCGCCCCCGCGACAACCCCCTCGTCTTCCCGCTCCTCGCCGGGTCCGTCGTGCCCACGCAGCGCGTCGGCCCGATGAACCACTTCGAGAAAAGCGCTCATGATCTCATCCGGCAGGAATCCGACGTGCTCGGGACGGTCGTTGAACCTCTGGACCAACAGGGCCGGGTTTCCGTGCGCCTGGACCAGCTCCGCGTAGACCTTCTCGTGAAACACCGGGACGACAGGATCGAAATTGGAGTGGAGGGCGAGCATTGGAATCTCGAGCTCGCCGGTTGGCTTATAGTAGCGGTCGAAGAATACATCCACGTCGGGCGGTGAATCGTAGCGAGCCACCCGGGCGTTCAGGTCCGCGAGCAGTTCCGGGGGTAGGGGCCCCGAGTAAACGGTCTTCGAGTTGTCAAAAAAGCTTTTACCTCCGGTACGGGCGAGGAGATCCTGAAGCTCGATCGCTTGGAAGACCAGGCCTTGCACGATCGCCCCGACCAGCTCTTCGCCCGATCGGAACGGGATGCCCAGGATCTGCGAAATGGCGAAAGCTCCCTCGCCGTGAGTCGTGATCGCGGTTACGGCCGGGCCGATGATGTCATTGTTCAAGTCGAAACCCGAGGGCAGGTGAAGAAGGTCCCCGGGCAGCACCCCAGGATAGAAATAGTCGAACAGGACTCGGATGTTGGCCACGTAGTCGGTCTCGAGCCGGCTCCCGCCCAGCACCCCCGACATCGACAGCACGCCGGCGTAGCGGTGCGGATGCTGCTCGGCGAGCGCCACCACGAGTAGGCCGCCGAGCGAGTGCGCGGTCAGAAACGTGCGTCGCGGGAGCCCGAGCCGCGAAGCGAACAATCCTTCGAGTTGCTTGGTGTTCTGGATCCCGTCACGTACCGCCAATCCGTTCTCCGAGTAACTGGAGTAGGCGACCGCGAAGCCGTCGGCGAGCAGCAAATCGCGGAACTCCTGCGCGTAGTCGGCGGTTGGAAGGGCTATCGGGAGGCCGGGGGTGATGTAGCCGTGGGCATAGAGCACGAGGTCCCTGTTCCAGCGCTCGGGGCGATAGAGCGCGTAAAGCGCCCCAGACGGGGTTTTGCCGAGGATCTGTGCCGCGCCGCTTCCATCGATTCGGTCGGGGGCGAGCCCGGAGGCCCCGATCGAGCCTTTGGAAGTCGCGCTGGCATTCGGTTCGGTCGGGAGAGCCTTCCTGGAGCAGGCGGTGGGAAGAAGCAGGAGGCCCGTGAGCAGGACAAGACCGAGACGTTGTCGCATGGTGGTACCTCCACGATGAGGATTGCGGACGACGCAGGGGTTGACGTCATGCGAGCAACGGTGGGGAGCGCAGATCTCCCGGCTGCGCTCGGACCATGACCGCCCCCCGTCCCACCGTACAAATTGCTCCCTTGTGTGGCCGCAGAGCAACACAGAAGTTGTCCCTCCCGAGGCTGCGACTGTAACGTTAGTGCCTTCATGACCCACGCCCGCCGCATCGGCCGCAACCTGGCGGCACATGCCCTTCAGCTCCTTGCGCTGTTTCAACCCGAAATGTGGGCTCCCCCGCCCCAAAGGTTCGTCTTTCGCCTAAAGTACGCACTCGCCACGCGCCGACGCAGAGAGCTATCACAGAGAGCCAGAGAGGAGGAGAGCGCCTCTCGCCCCAAGAGTTCGATCCGAGGGGAAATGCCGGGGACGATGAGGGGACGGATAAGCGCACATTCCTTATCTCGCATTTGAACAGCGACCACGCGACTCCGCCACGTTGCGCCACAAAGGCGAGAGGCCCCGGCGCATCACTGCACCAGGGCTTCTCTACCTTAGATACACCATTCTTCGGGACCCCGTGAAGCTCCCGAACTCGATTCGGAGTAAGTAGACCCCCGACGCGACCTTCCGGCCCCCCTCGTCCACGCCGGACCATGACGCCAAATGCCGGCCCGCGGGAGTCGCGCCGTCGACCAGCGTTCGGATCAGGCGCCCCTGCGAATCGTAGACGCGCAGATATACGTACCCCGTCGACGGAATCGTGAATTCGAGGGTCGCACTCGACCGAATGGGATTGGGACGAACCTCCGCGAGCGTCGGAACGGCGGGAACGGTTCCGACCGAAGTAATCGTATCGCGTGGGGTGACGCTCGTCCAGTTCCCCGCCGACATGTGCGCCCTCGCCTCGACGACGTGCGTTCCGTCACCCTGCGGGGACGGTCGCCAAAAAAATCCTTCCGTATAGCTGTCGAAGGAGCCATCGCGCGAGGTGGCCGGCTGCCAAGGGCCTTCGTCAATGCGGCACTCGACGCGATCGATCGTCGCGATGGTCATGGGGTGCGGCGGAGAATAGTTCGAATTCGGATTCATGTTTGGAACCAATTCGACGCTGGCGGTACCCTGCCAAAGTGGCCTCGGGTTCGAGTTCGGATCGGGCGTCGATGGCTCGAGTCTAGCGAGCGGATCCATGTCGAGGGGATCGATGACCCCATTCTCATCGAGATCGCGCCAACCGATCTGGTCCCTTGTCGGCTGGCATACATGGCTCGAGTCATTCTGATTCATGATGCACCTGACGAGCGGATCTGGACTGTCCATGCTGTTCAGATAACCGGAAGCCTGCGAAATCCCGTCGTATTCGTCGGTGGCCATAAAGATGTGGCCGGTCTCGTGCATCGGAACCACGGCCCAGTAGTCCGTCGAGTTATAGGCCCACGTCGAATAGCGAGACATATAGACCCAGGGTCCGCCGTAGTATGCCCAAGCGCTCCCTCCGCCCGCGAACAAGCCCTCGTTTACGCTCACGTCACTGTCGACGATGAATAGTGAATAGCACCAGTTGGTTCGATACCGATCGCGGATCGAGTTATTGTAGGCGAAGCATTTGTAGAACGCGTTCGCCCCGCTCCACCCGCGGCCCGTGAGCACTTCGTCGACCCAGATCGGCCCGTCCGAGAGTCTGGACTTGATCGGTACTCCGCTTACCGTCACATCGTCATGAACTTCGAGGATAAACGTGAGAAACGCCGCGGTGCCCCCCATATGGACCCAGGCGTCGAGGCCCGCCTGCACTCCTGCAAGGGACTGGTCCTTTTCTTCCTGCGTCCAGACATAACTCGTGCCCGGGGAGCCCAACAGCCACACACCCACAGCCACCGCACCGGCCATGTACTCGCTCGTGTCAAACCGCTCCGCTCCGAGGGGGTAACCCCCGAAGGAGGCCCGATTCGGAGCCGAAGAGTTCTTCATGAGTGTGAGTGGGAGCGGACCGGCGTCGGGAGGTGGAGCCACCCCCCAACGAGCTTCCTTCTTGAGAGCGACCGTAGCGCCGGTCACTGCATAATCCCCCTGGCGTCGCGAATGGTTCCATGCGCGTGCGGCTGCCGCCACCTCGGCTGCGCGAGAGTTGTATAGCGAGCCTTCTACGAGATCCCGCCGGGCCGCGGCGATCCAAGACCGCACCTTGGGTGCACCGAGGATGGCATCGCTGGCGTAAACGACTGCAGCCCCCTTCGGATAAAGGATGGACACGTGTCCTCCCGCGGAGGCCAGGGCGTCGACGAACGAGCGCGCATCGCCGAGGCCCTTCTGGTTCAGAACAACGAAGGCTTCCGGCGCGACGGTCCAGGATGCGCGGGGGTATGGCACCGGGACGGCGGCTCCCAAGACGGAAAGGAATACGTAGGTGAGAATCGCCAAGGATAGCGGGTACCGTGATCTCGGGCTCATGCGGGGCCTGCCCAGAGCGGCAATTCCGGCGGATCTGATACGTCACCTAGCGTAACACGGAACCATGGCGCGTTGCACCGGAAGGGCCCAAACCCATCGCATTCCTGCGCCGTCGGGCCGGAAATCCGAGTGACGAATAGCTATACTGCGAGATTCGCGCGATCTAGCTGGCTTGCGATCGCGCCCGCGCCAAGGGCCAAACTTGCCCCGTGGCCGCTGGTCTGGCCCCAGCCCTCAGCCCGTCTCCGTCAGGGTCTTCGACGAGACTGGTCGGCTCGTACGCACGTTGGCCGCGGGCGGCGAGCTCCCGACCGGCAGCCACCGCCTGATCTGGAACGGCGCCAGCGATTCCGGCACCCTGGCCCACGCTGGGATCTATTTCATCCGAGTGGGCGCAGGGAGTGCCGTCCAGACTCGCAGGGTGGCGATTATCCGTTAGGCGGGCTCCTGGCGGGTGCAGACGATCTTCGTCCACTGGCAACGGGTCGCGGGTTCGAGCGTCCCCACCACGTCCACGCTCTTAGGCACACCGCAATCACGAATGTCTATCGAGCTACGGAGGACCTGGGCGCGGAGCGGGTGCCTCCCTGCGCCCTAAAAAGAATCGCAGCCCTCCTTGAATCACGCCGTATCGCGCATCATCGTCTGAGTTAGTGGCAAAGTGATACAGCCCCTCAGCGTAAAGATCCCACCGATCTGCAAGCCACAGTGCGGAACCAGCACCCGCCTGAAGTCCCAGGCCGGATCTCGTAAAAGTACCCCCACCCCCGGTTGCTGTCGCTTCGACATCGTCCCAAGAAGTGTAGTAATCCACGCCTCCCGCCAGATACGGCCGAACCTTGCTAGCGCGGAACGACCAGCGCACCAGCAATCCGAGCGTCGAAACCGCGTGGACCGTCACACGTCTCGGGACTCCGTAGACGGACATTGTGCGGTCGCCATGGATTTCATTGGCAGCTGTTCCGAGTTCGAGCGCCACCGAGACCCTCCGGCTCCGGCAATAATCGAGAGTCAGGTGCCAAATACCACCGGGCCTCAGGGTCGGATCGCCAGACGGAAGTGCGACACCAAGGTTGAGACCTAGCCCAATCCTGGCGGCGCTCGCAGCCGATCGGGCCGGGGGGAGGAAGAGGCATCCCAAGATCGCGGCCATCGCCGAGATCAGCGGCCGGACGACTGACTCGTAGGTCCCCATCAGCTCACAATGACCATTGGCTTTTGGTCGCCGAACACGCACAGAACCGTCCCATCAGCCCGAAGCACTACTGTGCGATTTAGATTAAAACTGCAGGCGCAAAGCGAGCCACAGTAGTTCGACCACGACAGCCTCAACTCGACCGTGTACACGTCCTCGAACACTCGACCATCTCTGGACAGGGTGGATTGGCGAGGAGACACTGAGGCGGTATAGGAGAAGTTGGCCCTCTTCATGGGTATACCGCCCGTCTGGCTTGAATCGCCTCGGGCCGTAGCTTGGATGAGGGCGAGATAGTAGCGAACGGCGTCCATCGTCACCGCATAGGGCAAACGGACGCCGTCGAACTCACCGTACCACCATAGATGCTTTTCCCTGCCGAGGTCCTGCTTGCTCGCATACCTCCCAGCGATGGCGAGAATCGCGTCCGGTGGAGGATAGGCCTCTTCCGCGATGCGGAGAAGTCGTTCCTCGTTCGCATCTACGAAATGCCTGCGGACGGAGGCTGTGAAAGCCGTGGTCGCACTATCCCCCCGGATCCCCCGATAGAAGAGGTCCACGCCCTGGCTGCCGAAAGTGCGGATGAACGGGCGCTGCAGTGAGTCATCGTCGGCTCGCCTTGGCGGAATGTTTTCCCTCGCCTCCAGGTAGAAGGCTCCCAGGGTGTCCACGATTCCGCCCGGAAACGGGAGCGCGAGCCGGTCCCTCGCGGTGACATAGAGGGCGCACGGCGTCCGTGGCGCTGGCCAGGCGACCAGGCGGAGGTCGGCCGTCGTCGCGGCATCCTTGACGACTCGCACGTGCCCGATCTCGCGGGAGTGGTATCCAAGCGCGCTCCCGACGAGCGTATTGAATCCCGCCGGAACCCCGGAAACCAGGTACCTCCCATCGGGCCCTGTTGTGTCGCTTTGCCGGGTTCGCCTCAGGACGACCGAAGCGAATGGGACTCCCGATCCGCTTTCATTGACCACCCTTCCAGAAATTGTCCCACTACCGGGGGTGAGAGCACCCTCGGGTCTCAGGGAGCCTCCATAGCCCAATATGTCCTGGTTCCACCTAAAGCGAAGGGTCCAGTGGCAACTCTCGTAGAGGGGATCTGGTCGGGGGAGGGTGACGGAGAAACCAGACAGCATCTCATCCGTAGCGATGCTTGCGCTATCGAGCAGGTCAGGAGTAACGCGCCAGTACACGGCGAAAGTCGTGGAATCGTGTTCCGATTGTGCGGGAGTACTTTCCCATCCGGGAGGAGATCCAACCGTGTCGGGCAGGACATGGGGACGAGCTCCTGTCAGCTCACACGCGCCATTCGCGATGTCATATCCGATCTGGAGCCCAGCGATTCGATCCGGGTACCGACTCAAGACGGTGTATGTGTATGTGCAGGCACCGGGCCGGCTTTCCACGCGGACGCCAACCTGCGCCCACGGTTCTTCGTGTGGTTCGGCGGCACGAATGCTGCCAATCGGCGTGTCCGCCGCCACGAGGAACAGAGCCGCCGCGCACAGGCCCACTACAGCTGCATGGGTTGCTGTCCGCCTGAAGCGGGCCAGCGGGAGCTGCAAAACCATTGCGTCTTGGCCCTCGTGATCCAGAGTGCTACTTCACCTTAAGCTCCAGCGTGTTGCTGCGGAGCCTGCATGGCGTGCTCTGGCGTAGCAGGCTCATGGCATCGGAATCATGGGATCCCAGAAGCGACCCACCCCAATCCATCGCCGGCCGGTTCTCGTAGAACAGTTGAAACTGATAGCGGTGCGACTTCTCATACCGGTAGTACTCGGGAACCGCCATAGAAAACTTCCTTTGCCCTCCGGGAGGAAGCTTGAATACCTCCTCCGCATGAAGAGAATTGATATTCCAGCACATACCGACTGGCGTTCGCCCAAGCGGTGCCCCCCCGGGCGCATGAATCTCCCAACTCATGAGAGGCGTTCTTCGTCCCCAATGGCTTCCGTCGCCGGGCAGAACGAGTATGACGGTATCGCGGTCCGTGTTATGGAGCGTTACCTCGATCGAATCGGGCGGCCGGCGTTTCTTGATGCGGTGGACGGTCTTGCCGGCAATGGATCGAATGGAGAGCTTGATCGTGGAATCGGCCCGGGTCACGATGGTCTGAGGCGGGATGAGTATCGAGAGTGTGGTGTCCGCGGTAGCGGTGACACCCTGGATTCTGACTACCGTTTCACGCCTCTCAGGATCGGAGGTCGCCAGGTCGTAACGTCGATCAGCCTCCAGGACGAACCTGAAGTCTCCCTGCGGGCCCGTACGAATGGCAGCGATCCTCTCGTCGCCATCCCCAATCGCCTTGACCACTACGGTGATCCCTGGTGCCGGCTCATTGGTATCGGATCGCCGGACCGTTCCGGTCCACTCGATTCCGGAGAGATCCACATCGATCGAAGTGGGTGCGGTAACTGCACGCGGCCCCACGACACGAGGGATGATGAAAAAGGGATAGGGAGGATTGAACCAGAGATGGTACAAGCCGGAGGGGACGTGGAGGCGATAACTACCATCTGCCTTCGTTCGGTTCTGGATCGAGTAGTTCGCCCCCTCGGCCCGTACTGCGACGTCCCTCATTGGAAGACCATCAGGCCCTCGAGCTCTCCCCGAAACCTGAATTCCATCCAACTGGAAATCCATGATTGTATCCGCCGCGATCGACATGGATTCCTTTCGTTCAGGAGAAAACCCGGACCAGTAGTCCGCGGCCACTGCGTGAAATGAATATCTGCCAGCGGGCAGAAGCAGGGAATAGCTCCCCTGTTTGAGCAGAGACATCGCGCGGCTGTGCCCCGGAGCAACAAGAGATGCGATTACCCGCCCGCTGTCGACCAAGGCCCCGTTCGGTGCCAAGACTTTGCCTGTGACGTGGCATCCACGGAAGGTGAAGTCGACCCGGGCATGATTATCTGAAACCGTCACTCGTTCGCTGTGCGCCAGGAGTCCATCCCCGATCGTGGGCCCGATTTCCACATCATAAGTGCCTGAAATCAACCGAACCGAATAGGTGCCCGACGAGTCAGCAATAGCGAACCCATGGTCATTGAGTCCAGGTTCGCCAGGGGTGAAGAAGAGACTAGTGCCGGGCAATGGTTTGCTCGGAGAGACGGTGACTCGGCCCACAACAGTGATCTTCGATCGGAGCATGGTCGGCACCCTCGTGCATGAGAGCGCGATAAGAGTCCCTGCTGCTAGGACTAGCACGCCCCTAGACGTAGGGCCGTTCCCGAAGTGCAGCCGATACCGATTGTCTTGTAGGTTCAAGCGGATCCTTGCGCGGCTTGAGGAGCGGCGGGGGAGTTGAGGGGGTCCAACAACGCTACCACCCCGCGGCGGCAAATGCGAGGCCCCGGCAGCACTGGCCACCGGGGCCCCTATCCTGAGCGCGAACCATCGAGTTCGCGATTCGTTTTTGGCTCCCCAAACGTAACCCAGTTCGAACCGCAGACGGAGAATCTCTTGGAGGGATTGCGGCTTACGGCCCTCCCAGAAATCCCGGAGTGGATAGGGTCAAAAGGCCTAGTTCATCATCCCGGCGAACCATGAGGGCGGGAGGCCGCGGTGGCCAGACTATTTGGCATTCGTCGCCGTTGCCCAAAGGCCTTCTCCACCCGGACCATAGACGACGACGTTTCCATCTTCCTGGATAGCCAGATATGCGCCCGCGTGTTTGGAGGTGTGCGACGCCCACAAAGGAGTTTTCCCACGGCAGATAACGAGATTCCCGTCCGCTTGCATCAACAACGAATTAGCGCCCTGGCCTGGCTATACGGATGCCTGACCCAGGCCCGCGGCTCACCTTCAGGCTGTCCTCGGGTGGAGGAGGAGGCGGTGGCGGCGGCAAGGGATAGCTCAGCTCGACCCGCACACCCTGGCCCGAGTTTCCGTCGCTCGCGAACGTGTAGGCCGAAACCTCCTGATAGCCTGTTGCCGGGGGTGGGATTACGTGGAGCGAGTACTCGCCAACCGGCACGTCCCGCAGCTCGAACAGACCGTCTGCATTCGTGTAAAGCGTCCCTTTGAAGTCGGCGAAGCTCGAGACGCTATCCTGGGGGCCAGGGTTCGGCGGAACCGTCATGTGGTAAACGTCGACCTGGGCTCCCGCGACCGGCGCGAAGTTGGGATCGTCCCCGCCAGGAACCACGCCGACAACGGATCCGTGCACGACGCCGAGCGCGTTCGCATCGTCGAGACTAAGGTGTAGTGTTGGAACGGTCGATAGTGCCGGGACTTCGGTGCGTGGCGCGGTCGGCCCCTTGGAACAGCTCGCGGCAAGCACGGTCACTGCGAAGAGAAATGCGGTGAAATGGGTCGCTTTCATGTTTCCTCCATCGTTGCGGACGGGTCCGGTCTCCCCCCTCCTATCCTAACAACGCCGCCCGACCTGTCCGCGTCACCACCCGACGCCGATCCACTGCGAAGCTATTCTCGCCCTGTGTGACGTTTCGGGCGGATCCGTGGTTGTAGGAGGTGGTGGGGATGACCGAAGCCGAAATCATCGCTCAGGTGCTCGATGGCCGCCGTGACGCGTACCGCGGCATCGTGGAACGCTACTACGGCGACTGCGGCCGGTTCGCGTACCGGATGCTGGGGAACCGGCAGGACGCGGAGGACGCCCTTCAGGAGACATTTCTCCGCGCTTATCGCGCCCTCGCGAGATACCGGCATTCGGATCGATTCAAGTCTTGGCTCTACCGGATCCTGGTCAATCAATGCCGGACGACCGCGCGACAGCGCCGTCGAGATGTCGCCCGATTCGACCCCGAAGCCGACGACGATTCGGGCGCGCGGGGGCAGGTCGATCCATCCGACCGGGTGGTGGAGGCTCGCGATCTTCTCGACAAGCTTCTCGAGCCGCTGGATCCAGCGCTCCGCGAGGCCTTCCTTCTCAAGTACGGTGAGGAACTGGAGTATTCCGAGATGGCCGACATCACCGGCGCGAGCGTTTCCGCGCTGAAGATGCGGGTGAAGAGGGCGTGCGACGCGATGCGCCCGCACGTGGAGGGATGACCTGTGAGTGAATCCAAGGATCCGTGGCGACGTTTGTCGGACGCGTATCGGGAGAGACCGCGGATATCGCCTGAGGCGAAGGAGCGCCTGCTCGAGCGGATCTCCAAGACCCCCCCGCCGCGAAGAAGCCGCTGGGGTGTCCCCCTGCCCTGGCCCGGCTCGGGACTCCGCCTCGCTCCGGCGGTGACGGCAGCTGCGGTGATTGGCGCCTTCCTGCTCGGGGCTCTCGTGACCCGTGTTGCGCTCGGTCCGCGGCTGGATCACACTTCGAGTGCAGGGGGTAAGACGCAGGCGGATTCTCTCGTCCTCGTGCAGTTCGTCCTGATCGCTCCCGGGGCGCACTCGGTGAGCGTCGCCGGTGATTTCAACCGGTGGGAAGCGGGCGATCTCGACATGGTGCGTGTGTCTCCGGAGGGTCTCTGGACCGTGACGGCGGCTCTGGCCCGCGGTAGCCACCTCTACTCTTTCGTCATCGACGGGATCCGGTGGGTCGCCGATCCCACAGCCCCTCTTGGCCCCGATGACGGCTTCGGCTCGCCGAGTTCCGTTGTCGTGGTCGGAGGGCCGGGGGCGACTTGATGAACTCGCGCGGGCCCCATGGTCTCATCGGTCTGGGCGTCGCGGCGCTCTTGCTGCTGCCCCTCGTCGCGAGCGCCGAACGGATCGATCCCCGGCTGAGCGCGCGCCTGAACACGAGCACGGCGCGGGCCGTGCAGTCCGAGATCGATCGCGCGCATATGGAGGGGCTTCCAACCGAGCCGCTCGTAATGAAAGCGCTCGAAGGCGCCGCAAAGGGTGCGTCGGGCCGGAAGATCGCCACCGTCGTTCATCGACACGCCATGGCCTTGGGAGACGCATTGCGCGCCCTCGGTCCCGCGACGACGGAGGCCGAGCTCGTGGCCGGCGCCGGAGCGATTCTGTGTGGGGCGCCCACCGACAGCCTCCGATCCTTGCGCGCCGCACGCGGCGACTCGTCCGTTGTGATCCCCCTCGTCGTGATCTCGGACCTTCTCGCGCGGCGCGTCCCGCCGCGCGAGGCCGCGGAAATCGTCGTCGGCGCCTGGCGAGCGGGAGCGTCCGCAACCGACCTTCTTCGCCTGCGCGAA
>Ga0137409_10002745_pt1 | contig 18778 bp, 20 predicted proteins | sample CZODoug1_16funga_FD_122059 | JGI IMG/M metagenome (GOLD analysis project Ga0137409, IMG submission 122059) | Vadose zone soil fungal communities from Angelo Coast Range Reserve, California, USA - CZODoug1_16fungal (Hybrid Assembly) | ecosystem: Environmental > Terrestrial > Soil > Vadose zone... | reverse complement strand
CTTGACCGAAGCCGCTCATCGCATTGGCGGTCCAGAGCGTGCAACTGGTTCCACAAGTGCTCACCGTGTCCGTCGTGTCGGTCACAGATTTCAATATTCCATACTGAAAGCCGTATTGGAGTTTCAGTGCAACCGATGAGGTGCTGATGGGGATGGGGTAGGTCAGCGTGTCGGGCAGACCAGTCGTGGGGCTGTAGGTTTGTGTGAATAGAGATACTGCCCCCGGATCGTAGCCTGGAACGCCGGTTTGAGTGATGGCTCGCATGGATGGACGCCCAATTGAGTCGAAAGTTCTGCTTTCAGAATAGGCGGGCGTCGCGCCACAACTAGTGCCGGTGCCAGGGCTAGTGCATTCGGCGATGAGTTGCCCGACGTTGTGATTCGCCGGCGTCGACCCCCAGGTCCACTGGGTAAAAAGATCAGGCTCCGTTCGGGCCAACGGTCGCGACAGCGAATCGTGGGTCATGGAGAACGATTGCGCCGGCGTCTTGGCATCCGTCCAACTTATGAGCTCACCCAAGGAATCCACTGTGTAAGTCCGCGTGCCTAGATCGGCATCTGTCGCGGCGACCAGGAACGGCTTCGTCACCCAGTGCGAGGCGCAGGGCTTCCGGCGCATCACCTGGTATGTCGACCGGCCCGACGTAATGGCGAAGTTCACGACCACGGTGCGCGCGAAATACCCCGTCCTGCTGTCGAACGGGAACCTCGTCGCCTCCGGCCCCGGCTGGGCGAGGTTTCACGACCCCTTTCCCAAGCCTTGCTACCTGTTCGCGCTGGTCGCAGCCAATCTGGAAGTGCTGCAGGAGAAGAACCTCTACGTCTATGTCGAGCCGGGCAAGCTCGACCAGGCGGGCTGGGCGATGGATTGCCTGAAGCGCGCCATCGCCTGGGACGAGAAGCGCTTCGGCCTGAAGCTCGACCTCGACGAGTACCGCATCGTCGCGGTCGGCGACTTCAACTCCGGCGCGATGGAGAACAAGGGCCTCAACATCTTCAACACCAAATACGTGCTCGCCTGCGCCGAGACCGCGACCGACGTCGACTACCTCAATATCGACCGCGTCGTCGCGCACGAGTACTTCCATAACTGGACCGGCAACCGTGTCACCTGCCGCGACTGGTTCCAGCTCTCGCTCAAGGAAGGGCTGACGGTGTTCCGCGACCAGGAGTACGGCGCCGACACCTACTCGCGCGCGGTGACGCGCATCCAGGAGGTACGTGGCCTGCGCACCGCCCAGTTTCCGGAGGACGCCGGGCCGATGGCGCACCCGGTACGGCCGCAGTCGTACATGGAGATCCGCAACTTCTACACCATGACGGTGTACGAGAAGGGCGCGGAGGTGGTGCGCATGCAGCACACGCTGCTCGGCGAGGAGAAATTCCAGGCCGGCATGCGCCTGTACTTCAACCGCCACGACGGCCAGGCGGTGACGTGCGACGACTTCGTGCAGGCGATGCAGGACGCCTCGGGCATCGATCTCTCCCAGTTCCGCCGCTGGTACGACGTTCCAGGGACACCGGTTCTCGACTGCACCAGCACCTATAAAGACCAGACTTTCACGTTGAACGTGAAACAGTCGATGAATCCGCCGTTCCACATCCCGTTCTCGGTGAAGGTGGGCGCAGAGGAAAAGGTTCTGTCACTCAAAAGCCCCACGGAAGAATTCGTTTTCAAGACAAACGAGAAGCCCGTTCCTTCGCTGCTCCGCGGCTTCTCGGCGCCGGTGATCCTCAACTACCCGTACACCGAGGACGAGCTACTGCACCTCATGGCGAAGGACGACGACGCGTTCAGTCGCTGGGAGGCTGCGCAACGCCTCGCCACGACGACGATCCTGCAGAAGGACGGCGTGCCCTCGCCCGCCTTCCTCGCCGCGGCGAAGAACGTGCTCGGCGACCCCGACCCGGCGTTCGCCGCCGAGGTGCTCAACCTGCCGGCGGAGACCTTTCTCGCCGAGCAGATGGCGGTGGTCGATCCCGATCGGTTGCATGCCAATCGAAATTCCTTGCGACGCGCACTCGCTTCGGGGCTCAAGAATGAACTGAAGAGTTGCTTTGAGAAATTGAAGACGAAAGGCGCCTATTCGCCGGACGCTGCGTCGTCGGGGAAGCGCTCGCTGAAGAATCTGTGCCTGAGCTATCTCGGCGAAGTCGGCCTGTCCGCGCTCGTCTACGAGCAGTTCAAGGGCGCGGATAACATGACCGACGCCATGGCTGCGCTGACCACGCTCGCGAACCTCGACTGCCCGGAGCGGCAGCCCGCGCTCGACGCCTTCTACGCGAAATGGAAAGACGAGCCGCTGGTAGTCGACAAGTGGCTCGCGGTGCAGGCGAGCTCGCGTCTGGCCGACACGCTTTCCAGGGTCAATACCCTCCTCGGGCACGCGGCGTTCGACCTGAAGGTACCCAACAAGGTGTACGCGCTGATCCGCACCTTCTGCGCCAACCACGTGCGCTTCCACGCCGCAGACGGCGCGGGCTACGACTTCCTCGCCGCCCAGGTGCTGGCACTCGACAAGCTGAACCCGCAGGTCGCGGCGCGGATGGCGAGGGGTTTCGACCGCTGGAGAAAATTCGACGCACAAAGGAAAACTCGCGCGCGAGCCGCTCTGGAGCGGGTCCGCGACGCCGAGGGATTGTCGCGGGACGTCGCGGAGATCGTCGGCAAGGCGCTCGCCTGAGCGACGACGACAAGCGCGCGCACCCGCGCCGGGTGCTGCCGGCGACGGTCTCGTTGCGCTGCGAGATGCGCGTCGGCGCGCTCACCCTCGAAGCCGCGGTGGTCGACATCAGCCTCGGCGGCATGGGCACGCTGGTCTACGACTCGCGTGTGCGCCTCGAGCCCGGGATGCTCATCGAGCGCGCCCGCGTCCTGCACGAGAACAATGGGCCGGTGACCGTCGACCTCGAGATCAGCAACGTCTCCGCGGTCGTCGATCGCGACGGCCGGCCGGCGAACCGCGCCGGCTGCATCATCCGCGGCTCGCGCAAGACCCTGGAAGAGCTGGTCCTGATGTTCATTTCCGACCTTGGGGAACCATGACGCCGACACTCATGCTCGCGCTCGCCAGCGCCGCCTTCCTGGCGACGCATTTCGTCTCGGCCACCCCACTGCGCCCCACGCTCGTCGCCCGGATCGGCGAGCAGCCCTACCAGGGCCTCTACAGCCTGGCGGCGTTCGCCACCATCGTCTGGATGAGCTGGGCGTTCGCCCAGGCGCCGCGCGAATCCTTGTTTTCAGGCTTCAGAGAAATCCCGTTTGCGTTGATGCCGATCGCGTTTGTCCTTCTCGTCTGCGGCTTCGGCCGCAACCCGACCATCGTCGGCGCCGAGAAGCTCCTGAAGAGCGACGATCCGGCGCGCGGCATGATCCGCGTCACTCGCCACCCGATCATGTGGAGCTTCATGCTGTGGGCTGCGGCGCACATCCTGGCTCGGGGCGACGTGAAGTCGCTGATCTTCTTCGGCACCTTCATCCTCGTAGCCGGCGTCGGCACCCTGGCGATGGATGCGAGGAAGAGCGCCAACCCCGACTGGCCGCGCTTCACGGCCGTCACTTCGCATATCCCTTTTCAGGCAATCCTCGAGAAAAGAAACAGGCTGGTGTGGCGCGAGATCGGCTGGCTGCGGCCGGCGATCGGCCTGGCGATCTACTTCGCTACGCTCAGCTTCCATCCTTGAGTTTGAGCTGAAGTTGCGCCTTTTTCGTCTCGACGCGCTGATCGAACTTCGCGACGTTGACCACGACCCTCTCGTGGACGCCGTCGCCGATCAGATCGACCTCGTCCTTGACGGTGACCGCGAAGCGCACGGTGCGCCCGTTGACCGCCGTCACCTCGGCGAGCGCCCTCGCCTTCATTCCCACCGGCGTAGCGGCGATGTGGCGCACGTTCAGCAGGGTGCCGAGGCTCTGGGTGCCCTCCGGCAGGTGATCTTCGATCGCGGCGAGCGCCGCGGCCTCGATGAGGTTGATCATCACCGGCGTGGCGAGCACATGCACGCGGCCGCTGCCAATGCTCGGCGCAGTGTGCTCTTCGCCGACCACCAGTTCGGAGGTGCCCGTCATCCCGGGATGGATATCCACCCCGGGATGGTAGCGGCAAACTGCGGGACTACTTCTTCTGCGCGTCGTGCTTCTGGCGGTAGATTCGCCTGCTCTGCCGGTTCTCGGCGCTCTGCACGCGCTGCTGGTCCTTCGCGCTGACCTGACCGTCGGCGCCGGCGCGCGCTTCGCGCCTCGAGACCTGCGCTTCACCGCGCTCCAGCTTGCCGGCGTCGCGCGTGGTCAGGCTGCCCGACTGCACGCCCTGCTCGATGCGCTGCTGCTGGTTGATGTTGCGCTGCACGTCCGCCTGCATGCGCTGCGAGGAAGCCGAGTTGGGGTTGCCGGTCTGCGCGTCGTGCTTCTCGCGATAGATGTCCCGGCTCACCTGGTTCTGCTCGCGCGCGAGACGCGCTTTCTCGGCCGGCGAGAGATTGCCGTCGCGCATGGCGCGTGCCTGATCGCGCTGCACTTTCGCCTCTTCGTTTTCGAGGCGCGCCGCTTCGCGGGTGTTGAGCTGGCCCGACTGCAGGCCCTGCTCGATGCGCTGCTGCTGGTTGACGTCGCGCTGGACGGTGCCGGCGCCAGCCTGCGCGAATGCGCCGGTGGAAAACGCCAGGCCGAGCGCGGCGACGACGATGCTGTTCTTCATTGGACTTTCCCTTTCACGAAATGAACGATGAAGGCCATTTAACGCCGCGCCTCGATTACGGTTCCACCGCCGGGGCGTAATTTGCGTAACAACTTGTATCATCCGGCGCATGTCGCCTCCCAGCGTCGTCATCATCGGTTGCGGCTTCGGCGGTCTCTGGGCGGCGCAGGGACTTGCGCGCGCGCCGGTCGGCGTGACCGTGATCGATCGCACAAATCACCACCTGTTCACCCCGCTGCTCTACCAGGTCGCGACCGCGGGGCTTTCGGCGCCGTCGATCTCGGCGCCGATCCGCCACATCCTGGAGGGGCAGAAGAACGCGACGGTGCTGCTCGGCGAGGTGAAGCAGATCCTTCCGGGCGAAAAAAAGCTGCTGCTCGAGGACGGCACCCCTGTCACCTACGACTACCTCGTCGTGGCGAGTGGCACGACCAACAACTACTTCGGCAACGACGCCTGGGCGCCGTTCGCGCCGGGCCTGAAGACCCTCGAAGACGCGCTCGACATCCGCTCGCGCATCCTGCTCGCTTTCGAGCGCGCCGAGCGCGAGGCCGATCCCGCGCGGCGCTCGGCTTGCCTCACCTTCGTCGTCATCGGCGGCGGCGCGACCGGCGTCGAGCTGGCCGGCACGCTCGCGGAGATCGCGCGGCACACGCTGAAGGGCGAGTTCCGCCGCGTCGATCCGACCCGGGCGCGCGTGATGCTGGTGGAGGGCACCGACCGCGTCCTGCCGCCCTATACGCCGGATCTCTCCGAGAAAGCGCGCCTGCAGCTGGAGCGACTCGGCGTCACGGTCTGGCTCAACAAGCGGGTCACTTCGGTCGACGCGGGCGGCGTCACGCTCGGCGCCGAGCGGCTGGAAGCAAGCACGGTCATCTGGGCTGCGGGCGTCGCCAGTTCTCCGCTCGGCCGCTCGCTCGGCGCGCCGCTCGATCGCGCCGGACGGGTGCAGGTCGGGCCCGACCTCTCCGTCCCGGGCCATCCCGAGATCTTCGTCGTCGGCGACCTCGCCGGCGTGGCGGGCGTGCCCGGCATCGCGCCAGCTGCGAAGCAGATGGGACGCCATGCAGCTTTGAACATCAGAAAAACCCTTGAGGGCAAATCGAGGATTGCGTTTCGATATCGGGACTATGGCCAGCTGGCGACCATCGGCCGCAACGCGGCGGTGGCAATGCTCGGGCGCCTGCACCTCTCGGGCTACCCGGCGTGGCTCACCTGGCTCGTCGCGCACATCTACTTCCTGATCAACTTCCGCAACCGGCTCGCAGTGCTGATCGACTGGGCCTGGTCGTACTGGACCTACAACCGCGGCGCCCGGATCATCATCAAGGGACCGTCGTAGCCTCGTTCCAGAGCCAGGCGGCGCCGCGCACGCCGCTCGCGTCGCCGAAGACCGGCGGCACGAGGCGCGTCGCGACGGTATTCGAGAAGATGTAGCGGCCCCAGATGCGCGGCACCTCGGTGTAGAGGCTGGGCAGGTTCGACACGCCGCCGCCGAGCACGATCACTTGCGGATCGAGGATGTTGATCACGCCGGCGAGTGCCCGCGCGAGGCGCTCATGGTAGCGCTCGAGGTTCCTGCCATCGCGCTCGAACGCCGGTCCGGAAAGGAAGGTCTCGATGCAGCCCTTCCGCCCGCAATAGCACTCCGGGCCGGAGCTTTCATACGGCAACGGGTTGTGGCCCCATTCACCTGCAATTCCGTTCACGCCTTTGACGATTTTCTTGTGGACTGAAATTCCGCCGCCCACGCCGGTGCCGAGGATGACGCCGAACACAATCTCGGCGTCCCTGCCGGCCCCATCGACGGCCTCGGATAGCGCGAAGCAGTTGGCGTCGTTCTCGATGCGCACCTCGCGACGCAATGCGGTTTCGAGGTCGCGCTTGAAGGGCCGGCCGATGAGCCAGTTGGAATTGGCATTCTTCACCACCTCGCCCGCCATCGCGCCGGGAATGCCGATGCCGACCGTGCCCTCGCCCGCCGCCTGCACCAACTCCGCGATGGCGCTCACCGTCCCGCCGTAGTCGCCAGCCGGCGTGGGTACTCTCTTGCGGAACACCTCGCGTCCGTCTGCATCGAGCGCGATCGCCTCGATCTTGGTACCGCCGAGGTCGATGCCGATCCTCACGATGCGCAATTATTTCATGGCAACATCGGCGCCGTAACCAGACGGGGCTATTCCATGGACGAGACGAATCGGCAGCTGGAGGCGCGCCTGGCCGAAGTGGAGCGCGAGGTTGCGTCACTGAAGAAATTGCAGCGCGGCGCAGCAATGCGCGGCGCCCTTGCCTGGGGCGCGTGCGGCCTCGCCGTCGCGGCGGCGCTCTTCGCCGGCGCGCGGCCGGGGATCACGCAGGAGGAAGGCACGGCGGTCAAGGCGCCGTTTCGCGTCGTCACCCCGGATGGCAAGCCGGTGGCGACCATCAACAGCGACAACGAGGGGCCGTTCATCCGCCTCTTCAACGCAGCCGGCGGCAATCTGCGCGTGCTCGACAAGGAAGGCAGGAACGCCGTCTCGCTGTTCGCGCGCTCCGACGGGTCGGGCGGCAACGTCGCCGTCTACAACGACAGCGGCAAGAGCGTATTCGCCGCCTTCGCCCGCAGCGACAACCGCGGCGGCGACGTCGGCATCTACGACAAGGATGGCAAGGAGGTCGCCGCGCTGTTCGCCCGCAACGAGGGCGGCGGCGTGCTGCAGATCTACGACGGCGACGCGAAGGTGGTCTTCAAGCGGCCCGAGTAGCCGGCCGGGCCGGGCTAGCGCGAGCGTGTGTTGAGCGCGGCGTCGTAGTCGTGGTACTTGAACTTGAACCGCCCCTCGCGGCGGTCGACCAGCTCGGCCACCCCATCGTCGAGGCGCGCCAGCACGAACTCGAGCACGTCGCGCTCGTCGCCGAAGTCCTCGCCGTAGAGCCTGAACAGCGTCGGCAGCACGAGCTTGACGCGGAATTGCTCGTCGCGCGTCTCCACCGTGGAGCGCAGGTAGTGCACGGTCGCCTCCTCGAGCTGGCTCTCGAGGGCCTCCTGCCGGAAGACGCGCAACGTTGGCGACGAGCGGCGCGCGGTGTAGGTCGCAAAATGGATGCGCTCGTCGTAGGTGACGGGCATGTAGGCCAGCCGCGGGTCGGTGCGCTTCAAATTGCCGCGCAGCAGGCCATGCGCGATATCGTCGAGCGACCATGAGATGCCGGCGACCCGCACCCGGGTGCGGGCGCTGAATCCTTCGACGTCGAGCTCGAGCGCATCGCGCAGCACGCAGGCGTTGTGCAGGTTGAGCCAGAACGCCTGCTGCGCAGGGATGCGCAGGCGCCGCGGGTCGAAGTCGGCGAGCGCGCCGAGCGTCCCCGCAAGGCGGCCATGCTCGCGCGAAGCGACCATCGCGGTGAAATTGCAGGAGCCCTGAGCGTCCACGTGCGCCGTGCGCACCGCGTCGAGCGTCTCTGCGAGTTGCTTCTCTCCTTCCATGTTGCCGTTCCTCTGCTCGCTACAATACCTCAGCGTGCAGCGCTTCGGAAATTTCGACTACGTCATTGTCGGCGCCGGCAGCTCCGGCTGCCTGCTCGCGAACCGACTATCCCTGAATCCCGAAAACAAGGTGCTGCTCCTCGAGGCCGGGGGCAAGGACGACTATTTCTGGATCGACATCCCGGTCGGGTATCTCTACACCATCGCCAATCCCCGCACCGACTGGTGCTACAAGACCGAGGCCGACGAGCACCTCGCCGGACGCTCGATCCACTACGCGCGCGGGCGCGTGCTCGGCGGCTGCTCCTCGATCAATGCCATGATCCACATGCGCGGCCAGAAAGAGGACTGGGACCACTGGGCCTCGCTGGGCAATCGCGGCTGGGCCTGGAACGATGTCCTGCCGATTTTCAAGTCCCTCGAGGACTACGAGCACGGCGCGGTGGATGGCTACGGCGCCGGCGGCGAGGTGCGGGTCGAGGACCCGCGCGTGCGCTGGGACATCATCGACGCCTGGCGCGAGGCGGCCGCCGAGTGCGGCATTCCGAAGATCAAGGTGTTCAACAACGGCGACAACTTCGGCTGCGCCTATTTCCAGATGAACCAGCGCCGAGGCCGGCGCTGGAGCGCGACGCGCGCCTTCCTGCGGCCCGCGCTGCACCGGCCGAACCTGAAAGTCGTCACCGGGGCGCACGTCAATCATCTCGACTTCAATGGGAGAGACTGCGTCGGCCTCAATGCCACTCTCGGAAAAGAGCAGTTTTCCATTCTTTCAAACCGGGAAACCATTCTGGCTGCCGGGGCGATCGGCTCGCCGCAGATCCTTCAGCTTTCAGGCGTGGGCAACGAAAAGCTTCTGGGTGAAAGGCAGATCCCGGTCGTCCATCACCTGCCCGGCGTCGGCGAGAATCTGCACGATCACCTCCAGATCCGCATGCAATATAAGGTGAAAAACGTGCGCACGCTGAACGGCATCGCCAACAGCGTCTGGGGCAAGGCGGCGATGGCGCTCGAATACCTTGCCTTTCGCACCGGCCCGCTCACCATGCCGCCGTCGCAGGCCGGGGCGTTCGCGAAAAGCGACCCGTCGCAGCCGACGCCGAACATCGAGTGGCACGTGCAGCCGCTCTCGCTCGACAAGTTCGGCGACCCGCTGCACAGCTTCCCGGCGATCACGCCGAGCGTGTGCAACCTCCGTCCCACGTCGAGGGGGTTCGTCAGAGTCAAATCGAAGAACCCGCTCGACCATCCCGAGATCCGGCTGAACTACCTCGCCACCGCGGAGGACCGCAAAGTTGCGGTCGACGGCATGCGCTTCACGAGGCGCATCATGGCCGCCAAAGCGCTCGCGAAATACGCGCCGGAGGAATACAGGCCGGGTTCTGATCTTGAAAGCAACTCCTCTCTCGAGAAGGCCGCCGGGGCGCTCGGCACGACCATCTTTCACCCGGTCGGCACCTGCAAGATGGGCGCCGAGCCGATGGCGGTGGTCGACGACGAGCTGCGGGTGCACGGGATCGGCCGGCTGCGGGTCGTCGACGCCTCGATCTTCCCCCGGATCACCTCCGGCAACACCAACGCGCCCACCTACGTGATCGCCGAAAAGGGCGCCCGTGCCATCTTGAAACCTTAGAATGCCATCCCTATCTAAGGGGCATCCATGAAAAGAATCGTCCTGCTCATCGCCACCAACCTGGCCGTCATGCTGGTCCTGTCGGTCGTCGTCAGCGTGCTGGGTCTGGACCAGTGGCTTACGGCCGAGGGCATCGACTACTACTCGATGCTGGTGATGTCGGCCGTATTCGGCTTCGGCGGCGCCTTCATCTCGCTGCTGATGTCGAAGTGGATCGCCAAGATGTCCACCGGCGCGCAGGTGATCGACGGCTCCGAGGGCACGACCCAGTACTGGCTGGTGCAGACCGTGCAGCGCCTCGCCCAGGAAGCGAAAATCGGCATGCCCGAGGTCGCGGTCTACGAAGGTCCGGCCAATGCCTTCGCCACCGGCGCCTTCCGCGACAGCGCGCTGGTCGCGGTGTCGAGCGGCCTGGTGGAAGCGATGAGCAAGGAAGAAGTCGAGGCCGTGCTCGGTCACGAAATCTCGCACGTCGCCAACGGCGACATGGTGACGCTCACCCTCATCCAGGGCGTGCTCAACACCTTCGTCTTCTTCCTCTCGCGTGTGGTCGGCATGATCGTCGACAAGGTGGTGTTCCGCACCGAGCGCGGCCTTGGGCCGGGCTTCTACATCACCATGATCGTCAGCCAGATCCTGTTCGGCATCGCCGCCTCGGCGATCGTCGCCTGGTTCTCGCGCCGGCGCGAATTCCGCGCCGACGCCGGCTCGGCGAGCCTGCTCCACTCGCCGCAGCCGATGATCGCGGCGCTCTCGCGCCTCGGCAGCATCCAGTCGGGCGGCCTGCCCGATCAGGTGAAGGCGTTCGGCATCAACAGCAACTCCGGCCTCGCCGCCCTGTTCGCCACCCACCCGCCGCTCGAGCAGCGCATCGCCGCCCTGCAAGCGCCGCGCTAGGCGGCGTTCACGGGAGCGGAATGAGCATCGACGCTTCGCGTCGGTAGCGCTCGTAGTCCTCGCCGTGCATCCGGCGCAGGTCACGCTCTTCCAGCCAGATGCCGATGAAGATGTAGCCGGCCGTCGCCAACGCGAACAGCAGGTGCCCGTAGCTCATGTCCGGCGTCGCCCAGAAGGCGATCAGAAGGCCGAGCATCAGCGGATGGCGGATGAACCGGTACAAGGCGACCTTGACGAACGGCAGCGGCCGGTAGGGTTCGCCCTTGAGGCGCAGATACACCTGCCGCAGCCCGAACAGGTCGAAGTGGTTGATCATGAAGGTCGACGACAGCGCGATCATCCAGCCCAGCCAGAACAGCCCCTGAAGCGCGAGTCGCGCTGCGGGTGCCTGCACCGTCCAGAGCCATCCGTCGATCGGCTGCCATTTCCAGAGAAGCAGGCCGAGCGCGAGGCTCGAGGCGAGCACGAAGGTGCTGCGCTCGATGGATTCCGGCACGAAGCGCGTCCACCACTGCTTGAACCCCTTGCGCGCCATCACGCTGTGCTGCACGGCGAACAGGCCGAGCAGCAGGATGTCGACGAGCAGCGCTTCGGGCAGCGACCCGTGCGGCGGGGTGTCGATGCCCTTGGGCACGACGACGTTGCCGACGAAGCCGATGGCGTACGTGAACGAAACCAGGAAGGCCAGGTAGCTGACGGCTCCGTAGAGGAAGGCGACGATGCCCATGGGCTTACCTCGCGTGGAAGAAGTAGTAGTCGGCGCTGTACGAGACGCGCGCGGTCAGCCCGTCGTGTGTGCAGGCGATTCCAGGGGCGGCCCCGCCGTGGGTGGCGACGCGCTGGATGCTCGTCACGTCCGCGAAGTAGCCATTGCCGCCTGCCGACTTCGTCGTCAGCAGCAGCCAGGGGATCGCCCCCGCTTCGGGCGAATCGGCGCGGCTTCTCACCGTACCGATGACACGGCTGCCGTCGCCGGTCGCCTCCCAGTGCGGGCCGGCGTAGTGGCGGCCGACAACCTTGCCGTTCGAATCGAACAGCTCCGCCTGCGGCGCGACGAACACCCACTTCTGGTCGCGGCATTCGTAGATCTGAACCCCTTTCGCGCTGATGACGCGCTTCAGTGACTCGTTGGCGGCGGGCTTGAGATTCTCCGGAATTGCCTTGAGGTCCTGGGCAATTGCCGCGCCGATCGCGACGGCAGTCAGAAGTACAAGAAACATGCGTTGCATGGATTCCTCCCTGGTTAAAAAAGCGGTGCGCAGGCCGCGGCGATGCGCTGCACGTGCCGCACTAGGCGGCCTTGGCTTCCTGTCGCGCCGCGCCCTGCATGGTTCTGGCGAGCAGGCCGTAGGCGGCGGCCCAGGCATCCCTCACGTCGGGCGTAAAGCGCGCGCCCAGACCTTGCTCGAGGGCCCAGAGCAGCGCCGTCGCGACGGTGGCGTAGTGCTCGTCATTCACGCCGTAGCCCGCGTGGCGACGACCGAGGACCTCGATCACCGGCGTCAGCGTCTCGATGCGCGCCAGCCCGTTGACCGCGACGCTCATCATGGCGATCAGCTTGCGCCCCTGCTCGCGCATCTCGCCCCTGAACATCGGCCGCAACGAAGGATCGAGGGCGAAGAGCCGCAGATAGAAGAGCTGTGCGGCCGTTTCGGCTACGGCGAGGACGTCCTTCCAGCTCCCTTGCACGAGAGCGATCTGGCGGGGTGTCATGCGGTTCCCGGAAATTGGAATGGTTCGGATCGGGTAGCGAAGCTCACCCCGGGGCGAGGAGGAGGGTTGGAGGTGCCCCAGGGTGAGCCCGCTGATCATGCCGGCACGGCGGCGAGAGCGGCCCGGCCGGGCCGTGAATGCAGCGCGGTCAGCGCGAGCCACGCATCGCTGCCCACTGCCGAGATGACGACGGTCCCGGAGCGGTCGATGCGCAGCCAGTCGCCGGCGCGCAGGAAGTAGTCGCGGGGATCGCGCTCCTGCGTGAGCCACACCTCGCCCTGGGATACCTCGACCACGAGCCCGGCTGCTTCTTCGAGGCGCAGGACGCGGTCCTGTTTCAGCAGCGCGTTCATCAGTACATCCCGATCCGCGCCGCGGCGAGCCGCAGCAGCCGCTGCTGCCGCTGCACCTCAACGCGCTCGGCGAGGCGCGCGTTCCAGGAATCGAGGCCGATGTCCCGCAGCGTGCGCGAGTCGAGCCGCGCGAGGATCTCGCGATCGGCGCGCGCCTGCTGGGCGCGCTGGAACGCCTGGTAGAGCTGGCGCGCGCGCGGCAGCGCGATCGCCGCGCCCCTGCGGTGCAGTCGGATCCACCATGCCAGCATCTTCCTCATGTGTTGCTCCTTGCGAGTTGTTCGACGCCGCCCAGACTAGGCGCGCGATGTATCCGGCGTATTTCCCTCGGGAAACGGTTTGTTTCCGGCTTGTATAATCGGTCGCAGAGGGAGCAGTGATGGATGCGACGAGGGTGCTGGTCGTCGACGACGATCCGGCGATCAGAGAGATGCTGGCCGACTATCTCGCCGATCACGGCTATGTGGTGGCGCAGGCGGGGAGCGGCGAAGCGATGCGCGCCGAGATGGAGCGCGCGCGCCCCGCGGTCGTCCTGCTCGACATCGGCCTGCCCGGCGAGGACGGCCTGACGCTGGCGCGCTTCCTGCGCGAGCGCTACGAGGTCGGCATCATCATGGTGACCGGCGCTTCGGACGTGGTCGACCGCGTCGCCGGCCTCGAGGTCGGCGCCGACGATTACATCGCCAAGCCATTCGACCCGCGCGAGCTGCGCGCCCGCCTGAAGAGCGTGCTTCGCCGCCTCGAGAAAAAAGGGACTTCGAAACCGGACGGCCGCGTCGGCATCGGCAGCTGCTTCCTCGACCTCAAGGCGCGCGCGCTGAGCGACGCCAGGGGCCGCGAGATCCCGATCACGTCGATGGAGTTCGAACTGCTCAAGGCGCTGGTCGAGCACCCCAACCAGGTTCTCTCGCGCGACCAGCTGCTCAGCATGACCCGCAACCGCGAGTGGGAGCCCTTCGACCGCTCGATCGACATCCGCATCACCCGGCTGCGGCGCAAGGTGGAGGACGACCCGGCGCGGCCGCGGGTGATCAAGACGGTGCGCGGCGCCGGCTACATGTTCATCCCCGCCAAGTAATCCCGCGGTTTCAATCGTTTCAGTCGTGTAACAACCCCGCCCCGGCGCGACGCGCGCATTACACTGCGCGCCCATGGACGACAGTCTCAGGCGCGCCGCGCTGGCCGTGTCGGCTGCCGAGGGCGGCGGCGTCTTCGACCGTTTGGCGGGCGACCTGGCCGGCATCCTTGGCGTCGCAATCGGCTTCATCGCGGTGTTCGACGACCCCGCGCGCTCGCGCATGCGCATGCTCGCCTTCCAGCTCGACGGGCGGCTGCGCAAGCCCTTCACCTACGAGCTGGCCGGCTCGCCCTGCGCTTCGGTGGTGGGGAAGGAGTTCCGCTGCGTCGCGTCCGGCGCGCGCCGGGAGTTTCCGAACGACGACCTGCTCGCCAAGCTCGGCCTGGAGAGCTATGCCGCCTTTCCGCTGAACGACGCGGCGGGAGCACCGCTCGGGGTGATCGGCGCGATGGATCGGCGGCCGCTGGCCGAGACGGCCCTGTGCGAGGCGATCCTGAAGATGTTCGCCGTGCGCGTCGCCGCGGAGCTGGAGCACGGCGCGCGCATGCAGTCGGACTTCGCGCTGCGCGCGAGCGAAGTCCGCTACCGCGCCATCTTCAACGCCGCCGCCGACTCGATGGTGCTGCGCGACGCCGACTTCCGCATCGTCGACGTCAATCCGGCCTACGAGGCCATGAGCGGACGGCGCCGCGAGGAAGTGCTCGGGCGCGAGGTGCTGACCATGAGCCCGCTGGAGATGAATGAAGAGGTGCGCCTGCTGCACCAGCGCGCGCTCGCCGGCGAGACGGTGATCTTCGAGTCGCGCGCCCGGCGCAAGAACGGCGAGCGCTTCCACATCGAGACGCGGGGCGTGCCGATCGACTACCAGGGGCGGCCGCACGTGCTGTACGTCGGCCGTGACATGACCGCCCGCTATGCCACCGAGAAGGCGCTGCGCGCCAGCGAGGAGCAGTACCGCGCGGTGTTCAACGCCGTGGCCGACGCGCTGGTGCTGCGCGACGCCGATTTCCGCATCGTCGACGTCAACCGCGCCTATGTGACGATCAGCGGCTACTCGCGGGAAGAGGTGATCGGTCTGCGGCGCGTGGTCGCCAACCCCCACGAGAGCGAGGAATGGATCCGCGCCATGCACGCGCGCGCCCTCGCCGGCGAGTCGACGATGTTGGAGACGACGCGGGTGTGCAAGGACGGCACCCGCATCGAGGTCGAGCTACGCGGCGTGCCGATCGAATTCCGCGGCGAGCCGCACGTGCTCTACATCGGCCGCGACATCAGCCAGCGCAAGCGCTCCGAGGACACGCTGCGCTCCAGCGAGGAGCAGTACCGCGCGATCTTCAACGCCACCACCGACGCGCTGGTGCTGCGCGACGCCGACACCAGGGTCGTCGACGTCAATCCCGCCTTCCTGCGGATCAGCGGCTACACCCGCGAGGAGGTGGTCAACGACCAGCGCTGGATCTTCGCCGGACCGGCGATGTCGGGGCTGGCGAAGGATATGCACCGGCGCGTGGTCGGCGGCGAATCGGTGCGCTTCGAGGTGCAGGGCACGCGCAAGGACGGCACGCCGCTGCACGTCGAGATGCACGCCGTGCCGATCATGTACCGCGGCGTGCCGCACGCCCTTGGCATGGCGCGCGATATCACCGCGCAGAAGCGCGCCGACGAGCAGCGCGCCGGCCTCGAGGCGCAGCTCCGCCAGGCGCAGCGCATGGAGGCGATCGGCCACCTCACCGGCGGCATCGCCCACGACTTCAACAACCTGCTCGCCACGATCATGGGCTACGTCACGCTCGCCGGAGAGCGCGCCGAGGCCGGCGGCGACGACAAGCTCGCCCATTACCTCGAGCAATCGCTCGCCTCCTCGCGCCGGGCGCGCGACCTGATCCAGCAGATGCTGACCTTCAGCCGCGGCCAGCGCAGCGCGCCGAAGGCGATGAACCTGGCGGCCGCGGTCGAGGGCTCGCTGACGCTGATGCGCGGCTCCCTGCCGGCGACGCTCGAGATCCGCACGGACATCAACCTCGCCGCCGGAGACGTGCTGCTCGACCCGGTGCAGCTCGACCAGGTGCTGCTCAATCTCGCGATCAACGCCCGCGACGCGGTCGGCGGGCCGGGCGTGCTGCACATCGCCTTGCGCAGCGCCCCCGGGCTCGCCTCCGTCTGCGCGAGCTGCCGGCAGCGCTTCGAAGGCGATTTCGTCGAGCTGACGGTCTCCGACACCGGGCCGGGCATCGCGCCGCAGGTGCTCGAAAGGATGTTCGAGCCCTTTTTCACGACCAAGGACGTCGGGCGCGGCAGCGGCATGGGCCTCGCCACGGTGCACGGCATCGTGCACGAGCACCGCGGCCATATCGTCGTCGAGCGCGGCGAGCCGCGCGGCAGCCGCTTCCGCATCCTGCTGCCTCCGCTCACGGCGGACGCGGCGCTGTCCCGGCCCGGCTCGCGGCCGACGTCGGCTGCGCTCGCGAGCGCCGGCAGCGGCTCGCTGAAGGGACGCGTGCTGATCGTCGACGACGAGGCGCCGCTCGGCGAGTTCATGCGCGAGCTGCTGGGCGGCTGGGGCATCGATGCCACGGCGATGACCAGCCCCCGCAAGGCGCTGCAGGCGTTCCGCGCCGACCTGCGGGCGTACGACCTCGTCATCACCGACCTCGCCATGCCCGGCTCCACCGGATTCGGCCTGGCGCGCGAGCTCCTGGCGCTCCGTCCCGGCCTGCCGGTGATCCTCTATACGGGGCACATCGATCCGATCGCCGAGCGCGAGCTCGAGTCGGCCGGCATCCGCGCCCTGCTGCCCAAGCCCGTCGAACCCGACAAGCTGCACGGATTGCTGGCGAGGCTCCTCCCCTAGAATCGGGCTGCCATGAGGGCAGCCCTCGCCTGGTACTTCGTCGCGGTGTGGGGTGCGGGTTACCTCGCCACCAAGATCGGATTGCAGTACGCAGCGCCGTTCACCTTCCTGACGCTGCGCTTCGCGTTCGGCATCCTCTGCCTTCTACCCCTGATCCTCTTCACGCGGATCTCCTGGGGAAGCCCGGCGGCGCTGGCGCATCTCGCGGTCGCGGGCCTGCTGATACACGCCGTGCAACTCGGCGGCAGCCACTACGCGCAGTATCTCGGCATGTCGGCGGGCGTGGCGGCGCTGATCATCTCCTGCCAGCCGATCCTGACAGCCCTGCTTGCTTCCCGCTTCCTCCATGAAAGGCTGAAGCCCGGCCAGTGGGCCGGCGTTGCGCTCGGTCTGCTGGGCGTCTCGCTCGTGGTATGGCACAAGATCGACGTGCGCGAGATCACGCTCGGCAGCCTCACCGGCACCCTGATCGCGCTCGCCGGAGTCACCGCGGCGACCCTCTACCAGAAGGTGTTCTCGCCTCGCGCCGACCTGAAAGCGGCGACCGTGGTGCAGTTCGCCGTCTCTCTCGTCGTGCTCGCGCCGCTCGCCGTCGTCATCGAGGGGTTTGATTTTCGTTTTTCAAATCAACTCCTCTTTTCCATAGGATTCCTGGTCATCTTTACCTCGATCCTCGGCGTGATGGCCCTCTGGTGGCTGCTGCGGCACGGCGAGGCGACCCGGGTGACCGGCATGATGTACCTTCCGCCGGTGTTCGCCGTGGTGCTGGAGTTGCTGATGTTCGGCCTAGTGCCGAGCGGGCTGATGCTCGCCGGCATCGCCGTCACCTGCGCCGGCGTGGCGATGACCGTCTGGACCCCGCGATGGAACTCGTCTACTTCGTCCTCCTGAACGGGCTCGGTCACCTCGCCTTCGTCGGCAGCCGCATGACGACGACGCTGTTCGCACTCGAACTCGGCGCTTCGAGATTCACCGTCGGGCTGCTGATGTCGCTGTTCGCCCTCCTGCCGATGCTGCTCTCGGTCAGCGCCGGGCGCCTCATCGACCGGGTAGGGCCGCGCCGGCCGCTCCTCTTCGCACTAAGCGCGCTCGCCTGCGGCACCCTGCTCCCGTTCCTCTTCCCCTCGGTGGCGGTGCTCTACTTCTCGACCACGCTGGTCGGCACCTCGTTCATGGTCGCGCACATCGCGATGAACAGCGTGTTCGGGGCCCACGGCTCGCCCGAGCAGCGCGCGGTGAACTTCTCCTGGCTCGCGCTCGGCTTCTCGGTGTCGAACTCGATCGGCCCGCTCATCGCCGGTTTCGCCATCGACGGTCTCGGGCACGCACGCGCCTTCCTCATCCTCGCCCTGTTCCCGGTCGCCGCCTTCGTCCTGCTGCTCCTGCGCAAGCGTCCGCTGCCGCGCCCCGTCCGCCACAGCGCGCCGCTGGGCAACTCGAGCGTGTTCGACCTGCTGCGCATCGCGCCGCTGCGCCGCACCTTCATCGTCAGCGCGACGCTCGCCATGGGCTGGGACCTCTATACCTTCCTGCTGCCCCTCTATGGCGCCTCGCTCGGCCTCGCGGCGACGACCATCGGCATGATCCTTTCGACGTTCGCCCTCGCCACCTTCACCGTCCGCCTCACGATGCCGATCCTGATCAAGCGCCTGCGGCAGTGGGTGGTGATCGCCTCGGCGATGGCCGTCGCCGGATCGGCCTACCTGCTGCTGCCTCTGGTCGAGGCGGTACCGCTCCTCATGGTGCTGTCCTTCGTTCTCGGCATGGGCCTCGGCTCGGCGCAGCCGATCATCATGTCGCAGCTCTACGAGGCATCGCCGCCCGGCCGCCAGGGCGAGGCGGTGGGTCTTCGCACCTCGCTTCTCAACGGCAGCCATACGCTGATCCCGCTGACGTCGGGCGCGATCAGCGCCGCGTTCGGCGTGGCGCCGGCGTTCTGGCTGCTCGCCGCGCTGCTCCTCGGCGGCGGCTGGTACGCGAAACAGCAAGTAAAATGAATTTCATGCGACGCGTCACCCTCAGCCAGTTCCTCGTCTCGCGCCAGCGCGAGAAGCAGCTCATCAACGCCGACCTGCGGCTGCTGATCGAGA
>Ga0137409_10001772_pt1 | contig 18778 bp, 16 predicted proteins | sample CZODoug1_16funga_FD_122059 | JGI IMG/M metagenome (GOLD analysis project Ga0137409, IMG submission 122059) | Vadose zone soil fungal communities from Angelo Coast Range Reserve, California, USA - CZODoug1_16fungal (Hybrid Assembly) | ecosystem: Environmental > Terrestrial > Soil > Vadose zone... | reverse complement strand
GGGCTGCCGGTTCGCTACAACTGGGCGGCGGACTATCGAGGGAAGGCGATGGTGGTTTACGGACACACACCAGTGCCTGAGGCTGAGTGGATTAACAACACAATCTGCCTCGATACCGGATGCGTGTTTGGCGGAAAGCTGACAGCTCTACGTTATCCAGAACGCGAACTTGTCGCAGTACCGGCTCACCGCATGTACTACGAGCCGGTGCGTCCGCTCGCGCCTGCCAGGAGTCAGGCGCTTTCGGCGCAGCAGGAGTTGGATGACCTGCTCGACCTGGACGACGTCTCCGGGAAGCGGATTATCGAAACTCGATTTCATCGGACGGTCACGATTCGGGAAGAGAACGCCGTCGCTGCACTTGAGGTTATGAGTCGGTTTGCCGCGAATCCTAAGTGGCTGATCTATCTCCCTCCGACGATGTCACCGAGCGAGACAAGCTACAAAGACGGCTACCTTGAATACCCGATCGAAGCGCTTGAGTACTACCGAAAAAACGGTGTCGAGACTGTTGTATGCGAAGAAAAGCACATGGGCTCACGTGCTGTCGTGGTCGTGTGTCGGGATGAGGCTACTGCCAAAGCACGATTTGGAGTGGAGGGTGAGGGGACCGGAATCATATATACGCGTACAGGCCGCCGTTTCTTCAATGACGGTGAGCTTGAGCGAGCGGTTTTGAACCGACTGATCTCGGCTCTCACGAGCGCGGGATTTTGGGAGAGGTTTCAGTCAGATTGGTTCTGTTTGGACTGTGAACTCATGCCGTGGTCAGTCAAGGCCGAGGAGTTGCTCAGAACCCAATATGCGCCAACCGGAGCCGCTGCGAACGCGGCTGTGGATTCCGCGAGAACTGCGCTGAGAGAGGCTGACCGCCGGGGGCTCGATGTTAGTGAGTTATTACATGCCTTCGATGAGCGCGCCAATCTTGTTGGCCGGTATGTCGACGCGTACCGGCACTATTGTTGGCCGGTCCGCGGCGTCGAGGACATTAAGCTCGCGCCTTTTCATATCCTGGCTAGCGAGGGTGCCGCGCACGCGGATAAAACTCATGTCTGGCATATGGAGACGTTGGCGGAACTCTGTAAGGCTGACCCCGAACTGCTATTGGCTACGCCTTTTCGGGCTGTGCAATTAAGCGACAACGCCGCCGTCGCTGACATCGCACGCTGGTGGGAAGACATGACGGCGAAAGGCGGGGAGGGAATGGTTGTAAAGCCCTTAGATTTTATTGTCGTCGGGAAGCGTGGGATTATCCAGCCGGCCATAAAGTGCCGAGGACCGGAATATTTGCGGATTATCTACGGGCCGGAATACTCTCGCCTCGACAACCTTGAGCGCCTTCGGGATCGGGGGCTTTCAACGAAGCGGAGCATGGCGACTCGGGAGTTCGCGCTCGGCGTTGAGGGACTAGAGCGATTCGTGCGTCTAGAACCACTGCGGCGAGTTCATGAGTGCGTATTCGGTGTGCTGGCCCTTGAGAGCGAGCCGGTCGATCCGCGCCTGTAGTCCGTGACGCCAGTTGTCCCATTGGAAGATACGGACATCTATGAATTCAAAGCCTTATCTTCGCAGAACTCGGCAAATTGTGGGATTGTGGATGAAAAGGGGTTGTAGAACCCTTCGATCCAATTCACGATATCAAGTCTTGCCTGATCTCGCGAGGTGTATTGCAGTCGATACGTGCGTTCAACTTTGAGCGTCTTGAAAAAGCTCTCCATTGGCGCGTTATCCCAGCAATTACCCTTCCGGCTCATCGATTGCGTCATGTGAAATTGTTTCAGGAGCTTGCGGTAATCATCGCTGGCGTACTGGCTGCCGCGATCCGAGTGCATCAGCAGTCCGGGTGCCGGCCTTCGACGCCAGTACGCCATTTGCAACGCATCGCACACGAGCTTCGCGCTCATCCGCTCCCGCATAGCCCAACCTACAATCCGGCGCGTTCCCAGATCCACTATAGCGGCCAGATAGAGCCAACCCTCATCGGTCAACACGTAACTGATGTCGGTCGTCCAGGCTCTATTCGGTGCCCATCCATCGAAGCGCCGATCCAATAAGTTCTGCGCGACGGGTTTACGATGATTCGAGTCCGTGGTGACTCGATACTTTTTCCGATACACCGATCGCAAGCTCTGCCGCAATAGGCTTTTGCGCACTCTCTCGGCACCTACACGCATGCCTGACTGGCGCAGTCGACGGGTAACGCGGATGCGACCGTAGCCTTGCTTGCCCTCGGCATGAATGACCGCCACTTGCGCATCCAGAGATCGATTGGAGAGATCTCGATCGCTCGGTCCACGCTTTCGCCATTGCAGGAAGCCGCTGCGCGATACGCCGAGTACTTTGCATAGCCGCGCGATCGGCTGCCAGCCCGCTTGTGCTTCGATCCAGGCGTACTTCACCGTGACTCCTTCGCAAAGTACGCCGCCGCTTTTTTTAATATTTCGTTATCCACTTTGGCCGAGGCTAATTCGCGTCGTAGCCGATCCACTTCGGCCTCGAGCTCCTTCGCCGATCGCGGCGTTGCCGTCACTGCGCTTGAGGACCCGAGCTTGCCCGCACGCTCCAGCTTCACCCAATTGAATAAACTCGAATCCGGTATTCCGAGTCGCCGGCTCGCTTCCGAGTGTCCAACACTCTTGCCCAGCTTTACCGCTTCGATCTTGAACTCATTCGTGTACCGACGGCTCGGTACCCCTACCTTTTTGTGACCCATACTCGCGTCCAGACATCATCAGATTATAAACTCCTGATGTATGTGGATATGAGGCAAGGTCACGATTCAACGTTGCGGCGACCGGGATCCATATCACGCTACAACCATCCAAATAGGCGCGGGCGGGGTTATCCCCAAAAGCAGGCTGTTGAGATGAGGGCAGCCTGCTCGGACTCCCGCGAGCCCTTAAAAGCCACGCCCATCACCACGGAATGGCCGCTTAACACACTCCAATTGCTATACTGCACGACGGTACAGTTCTGTGCTACCCTCGAGTGAGGGTAAGGGCTGGGATCCCGAACGCGTGCTTAAGCATGGCATCCGCGTTGCTGGGGAGCACAAAGCGAGTCTCTAGCACCGATCATGTCCCTACAGATCGTCAACGGCAAAAAAAGCCGATGTTGCGATGCGAATGGGAGTGGCAAAGATGTCCAAGCGAAAATCGACGCGCGTCGTCGTGATTGCACCGATGCTGCAGCGGCTGCCCCTAGGCGCGAGTTAGCCGCCATGCAGCTGCTTGATACTCACAAGCTCAGCATGCTCAATTCCAGCGGGCCGAAAGAAACCGGCCTGCATCTGGCGCAGTTCCTGACCGACACCAAGGTGACCCCGATCGGTGAGTGGCGCAGACCGGCCCGAGTCGGCGGCCTACGGGTCGGCGGATTCTCTTTCGCGCTCTTAGATCTAGGTACCCCGATGTCAATCGAGGCCACCGCGCGCGCGGATCAGTTTCTGATCATGTCGTGCCTGCGTGGGAGCGCGAGCATGAATGTCGATGGGCGCTCAATCAATGTCAGTGCCGGCTCCGGTTTCGTGGCTCGCCCGCTTCAATATCTGAAGGCTCGCCTGTCGAGCGACTGTATACGGCTCGTGGTGGCGATCGAGTCCTACCTTCTCGACCCCGACGTCTACCCGGAGCACTCGCCATTCACGGTGGATGGCCCGGCCATGCGCCCGTGGTTCGAGGTCGTACAGTTCCTCTTATCCTCATCGCTCCTGCAGGTGGCGAACGAGGATCCCGCCATGCTGAAAAGCATGGAAGGCGTTTTGCTCGGGCTTCTGCGCAGCAATGCCTTGCGCTCATTGTTTGACTCAAAGCAAAACAGCATCGCGAGTTGTGACGTACGGCGCGCGGAGATCTTCATCCAGGCTCACGCCCCCAACGATATTTCGCTCAAAGAAATTGCAGCGGCCGCGAGGGCGGTTCCGCGGACGCTGCAGAGTCATTTCATGCGCTATCGACGCGTCACACCCATGCAGTACCTCTGCAACGTTCGCTTAGACGCGGCCCGTGACCTCTTACTGTCGGGCAAGGCGCTGGTCGCCGATGCCGCCTTCGAATGCGGTTTTGGACATCGGGGCCGTTTCGCGCATCTCTACCGTCGCCGGTTCGGCGAATCGCCGTCCGCCACGCTGCAACGCCTAGGTTGAGCGGGGTGCCGATGCACCGCTTCGCGATTCCATTACTTATTTCTCGGTGCGAGCTCTGCTGCAAGACCTGCGCAATTAGGACCGTGGCGCGCGAGCCTGCGCCAGACGGCTCACGCAAGGACGCATCCCTCCCTTAACGTAGAAGCGGTCTAGGTCTTATGCCTTTGTTGGCGACCATGCTCGGCGTAGGCATACACCATCAGGCACGTATATCAGACGCACAGAGCACAGCGACTCGGTGAACTACGAAAAGGTTAGGGGGAGTTTATGTCACGGGCTAACGGTCTTGTTTTCGTTACCTTGGTGTGCTTTTCAGCAACCTTGCTCGCCTATGAGCAGCAGGGGGCTAGCGAGTCGCCGGGCCTGCAGGAGATTGTGGTGACAGCGCAAAAGCGCAGCGAGCGGGTGAACGATGTGCCGCTTTCGATTACCGCGGTGACTGGCACCAGTCTACAGGAGCAGGGCGTCACCAGCCCCTCGGACTTAGAGCGCGTGGTTCCGGGCTTCACGTTCCAGCCCTCGAGCCGCATGGCGCCTGTCTATTCCATTCGGGGTATTGGATTCCTGGACACCTCCATTGCCAATTCGCCGGCGGTGACAGTGTACCTCGATCAAGTGCCGCTACCGTTTCTCGCCATGACGGAAGGGGTTTCATTCGATCTGGCGCGGGTGGAAGTTCTCAAAGGCCCGCAGGGCACTTTGTTCGGACAAAATTCCACCGGCGGTGCGGTGAATTACATCGCGGCGAAACCCACCGTCGAAACGAGCGCGGGTCTTGAGGCAACCCTCGGGCGGTTTCAGGAAACGGATGTCGAGGGCTTTGTCAGCGGCCCGATCTCCGACACGCTCGGTTATCGCGTTGCCGTTCGCACCGAGCAGCGGGGAGACTGGCAGCATAGCTATACGCGCAAAGACACCTTGGGTCAGCGCGATCTCTCGATGGGCCGCCTGCTCCTTGATTGGCATCCCAGTTCGGCCCTCTCGTTCGAATTGAACGTGAATGGCTGGCAGGACAAGTCCGATACACAGGCGGCACAATATATCGCCTTCACGCCCACGAACCCGAACGGGCGTCCAGAGCCGTTTGCGGCTCTGCCTAACTATCCGCGTGCCCCGCATGACATTCAATCGGCGGATTGGAACTCAGATGAGTACTTGAAGCGAAATGACCGCATGTATCAGGTCTCGCTGCGCGGCGATCTGAACCTGCGCGACTTCGCGACCCTCACATCGATCACCGCGTATTCCGACTACACGGCCGATACGCCACTCGATGGCGACGGCACCTCCTTCAATGACTTTTATCTCACGACGGTCGGATATCTACGCTCGTTTTCACAGGAACTGCGTTTGGCCAACGGTGGCGATGAGCGCCTAAAGTGGATTGTTGGCGGAAACGTTCAAGACGATAGGACGTTGGACAACGAGATCATCTATGCGTTGGGGTCAAACCAAACCGCCGTCGGCCTCCCTTGGTACGGCTTCAGTCAGTATCAGCGTCAGAAGGTGGATACCTACAGCGTTTTTGCGAACCTGCAGTATGAGGTGGCCTCGCAAGTCTCTTTGACTGCAGCGGCGCGATACTCCAAACAGGACCGCGACGCGTTTGGGTGTCTTGCCGACATCAACGGCTCGCTGGCTGCTACCTTCAGCCGCCTCTCCTCGATTCTCTCAGGCTCACCGACCGTCATTCCCGCGGACTCGTGTGTCACGCTCGGCAAGAATTTCAAGCCAGTTGGGGAAGTTCACGGCGTGTTGGACCAGAACAGTGTGTCCTGGCGCGGGGGCATCGACTGGAAGCCCCTGCCGGATACGCTGCTTTACGCCAACGTCACCAAAGGCTTCAAGTCCGGTGGCTTTGACACGTTACCGGCGATCCGCGATTCGCAGCTCGCACCGGTCACCCAAGAATCGCTCCTCGCTTACGAAGTCGGATTCAAAGGCCCTGTGGTGACTCGCCGCGTCATGCTGACCGGCGCGGTCTTCTACTACGACTATTCCGATAAGCAGATCACCGGTTATATCAACGTGGGACCGCCTTTCGGCACCCTCCCCGGATTGGTGAGCGTGCCAAAGTCGAGCGTCAAGGGCGCGGAGTTGGACCTCACGGCCAATCCACTGCCGGACTGGACGGTGATGCTCGGCGCCACGTACGTAGACTCGAGGGTTGATCAGGACTTCACCACCTCGAATCCCTTTGGTGCCAATGTCGATATCAAGGGCGAGGGCTTCCCGAACACGCCGAAATGGGCGGTGATTGGGGATAGCGAGTATGGCTGGACAACCCCGCATGGCCGGTTGTTCGCGGGCGGTGGGTTTCGCTTTCGCAGCGACAGCTTTGCGGCCTTTGGCGATTCACCGCAATTCAAGATCGGTACCTATACGCTGCTCGACTTGCGCGCCGGGCTCGAGAGTCCCGATACCCGCTGGCGCGTGATGTTCTGGGGCAAGAATGTAGCGAATCGACGCTATACCACCAGCGTCGTGCGCCCTATCGACACCACGGTTGAATACACCGGATTGCCGGCCACCTTCGGCGTTACCGCGGGCTATCGGTTTTGATCCAAGTGATTCGCGACCGTTGCGTACTCAAAAGGAGACTGCCATTCGGACACCTTGAGGGCGTGCGCGGCGGGCACGATTCAAGCAGAGCGGCCTTCGCAAGGGCTCGATAATTTGTTGTTGATTGACGGAGGCGTGAGGCGATGAATATTCCGATGATGACGCTGGAGAACTCAAAGGCACTCGCGCAGCGCATAGGCCAGGTCCGCACGTTCGGGCACTTCATTGCCGGGCAGTGGGTGGAGGGGAATAGTGGCGAGACCATCGAGCTCTACAATCCGGCCACCCGTCAAATCCTCGCGCACATTCAATCAGGCAACGCCGAGGATGTGGACCGAGCGGTCAACGCGGCGCACGAGGCATTCCCTAAGTGGTCGCGCACTTCGCCTATGGAGCGGCAGCGCATTCTGCTCGCGATTGCCGATCGATTGAAGCGGCGACAATCGGACTTCGCGATGATGGAGACGCTCAACAACGGCAAAACCATCGTCGAGGCGCTGATCGATATTCATCATTGCTCCGAGCAGTTCGAGTTCTACGCGGGTGCGGCGTTTCACTTAAAAGGCGAGATCCACGACCATCCCGACGCCTCGATTCTGGTGCATCGCGACCCGATCGGCGTGGTGGCGCAGATCATTCCTTGGAATGTGGCGCTGCTCATGGCGTCCATGAAACTCGGACCGGCCCTGGCCGCCGGTTGTACCGTGGTTCTAAAGCCTGCCGAGACGGTGTGCCTGTCGGTGCTGGAATTCATCAAGGACATCGCGGACCTCCTACCGCCGGGCGTCGTGAATGTGGTGACGGGATACGGCGCCAAGATGGGCGAGGCGCTGGTCTCGCATCCCAAAGTGCGCAAGGTCACTTTCACCGGTTCACGCGCGACGGCGCAGAAAATCATTCGGTACGCGAGCGCCAACATCATTCCGCAAACGATGGAACTTGGTGGCAAGTCCGCCAATATTATCTGTGAGGATGCGGACCTGGATGCGGCCGCGGAGTCGGCGGTGATGACGACCATCTTGAACAAGGGCGAGGTGTGCCTGGCCGGAACACGGGTCTTCGTCCACAAGAAGGTGCGCGAGGCTTTTCTTGAACGTTTTCGCCACCAGCTCGGAAAAATACGCCAGGGCGACCCGGTGGATCCCGCCACGCAGCTCGGTGCCCAGTCCTCCGAAGTCCAATACAACAGGGTCAATTCTTACATCGAACTCGGCAAGTCCGAGGGCGCGGTTGCGCTGATGGGAGGAGGACCGGCGAACATCGCAGGACTTGAGAAAGGATTCTTTATCGCGCCGACCATCTTCGTCAACGTGCGCAACGGCATGCGGATCGCGCAAGAGGAGATCTTCGGGCCGGTAACCGGGGTCATGGAGTGGGAGGATGAGGCGGAGCTCGTACGCTTGGCGAATGACAGCGTGTATGGCCTGGGCGGCGGCCTTTGGACGCGGGACCTTGCGCGTGCGCATCGAATTTCGCGCGCCGTGCAAACCGGCATCGTGTGGGTCAATCGCTACTACAACATCAAACCCGGCATGCCAATGGGTGGCTATAAGCAAAGCGGCTTCGGCCGCGAGAACTCGATGGAGGCCCTGAGCGCCTACACGCTCACCAAGAGCGTCGTGATCAATCTCCAAGAGGGCATGCTGCACCTCTTCGATCGCGCGCCACCGGGCAAGCCGGGTGAGCAGTCCGCCACGACCAAGCACTGAGCACGGCGCATCCGTTTGAGAAGGTAGTTTCTATGATCCGCTATCAGAAGCTGGGGTATGTAGGCCTGAACGTGACGGACATCGAGCGTGCCCACAGGTTCTACGAGGAAATCGTGGGGCTTCAATTTGTGGAGACCTGTCCTGATGGCACGGTGCTACTGCGGTGCAGTGACGACTACCACAGTGTCTCCTTGCATGCGGCCCAGACGCCGGGGTTTCGGCATGTAGGGATCATGCTCGAGAGCGATCAACAATACGAGGTCTTAAGACAGCGCCTCGATCAACATCACATCCCGCACGAGCAGCTCTCGGGGGCAGAATGCGAGAAGCGTCGAGTCCAGTCGGCATGGCGTATCGCGGAGCCTCATATGCATGCCGCGTTCGAGTTCTATCGTCCACGGCCTCAAGACGCCGGGGTGGTCTATCGTCCTTCGGTAGCGAAGATCCAGCGTATCGGTCACGTGGTGTTTGGCACGCCGCATTACCAAGAGACCCTCACGCTGCTCCGGGAGGTACTAAACTTCGCCCAGTCGGACGACATCGACAGCACCATCACTTTCTTTCGTGCATTCCCGAACCCCTATCATCACGGCATCGGCGTGGGACGCGCGCCACGCAATTTGCTGCACCATGTGAACTTCATGGTCTCCGAGATCGACGATATCGGCACGGCGCTCAATCGCTTCAAGCGTCACCAAGTCCCCGTGGTATTTGGCCCGGGGCGCCACATCGCCTCCAACAGTGTCTTCCTGTACTACCTCGAACCCGATCAGATGACGCTCGAGTACAGCTTCGGGATGGAGGAGTTCCCGGAGGTGGCTCCGCGAGCCGCGCGGACGCTCCCGCAAGCCCCCGAATCACTCGATAGTTGGGGCGGCGTTCGCGACAAGCGCATGTCGGCCGTGGGTGACGTGCAGCCCTTCAGTGTGGGTACGGGTTTTGAGTCGCACGCAGGCGCAGCGCCGTGAACGACATTAAGCCTGAGGCCTTGAGCGCACACTCCGCGATCGACATCCACACCCATATCGTGCCTTTCGACTTTCCGACGGCTGCGGGACGCTCCGCGCCGGCGCAATGGCCGCAAATGATGGCCGGCCAGACTTGCCAGCATCGCAATGTGATGATCGATGGCAAGGTCTTTAGGACCGTTACCGAGGAGGCTTGGAGCGTGGAGCGGCGCCTCGAGCACATGGCGGTAAGTGGTATTGGCCGACAAGTGCTGTCGCCCATGCCGGAGCTTTTGTCCTATTGGCTGCCCACCGAGGATGCCTCGGTGCTATGCCGGCACGTAAACGATGCCATCGCCGGCATGGTCGCGCAGTGTCCGCAGCACTTCAATGCGCTCGGCTGTGTGCCGATGCAGGACCCTGCGCTCGCCGCGCGAGAGTTGGAGCGTCTGATGGCCATGAGAACTTTCCGCGGCGTTGAACTCGGTACTAATATCAATGGCACCGCGATCGGGGATCCTAAGTTCGAGGAGTTCTTTGCCGCCGCGGAGGCGTTGGGCGCGTCCCTGTTTGTCCATCCCTTGCATCCTTCTGGCATGGATCGGTTGGTGGGCCCGCCGACCTTGGTTCAGCTCGTGGCCTTCCCCTCGGAGACAGCGCTGTCGGTGGCCTCGCTCATCACCGGCGACGTGCTCGAGCGACACCCGATGCTGCGCATCGCCATCAGCCATGGCGGAGGCGGATTCGCACTCACTTTGCCGCGACTCGCTTTCGGATGGGCTCACATCTCCCAGAAACCGGGTGCTCGCTCACCGCTCGAGCAGGCGCGAAGCTTGTTCTACGACACGCTGGTCTACGACACGGCGACCTTGCGACATCTTGTCGGCGTATTTGGTAAGACACAGCTGTGTATCGGCACCGATCATCCGTTTGTGATACAGGATCCAAGACCCCTGTTGCACATCGATGAGCTGAATTTGAACGAGTCCGACAAGCTATTGTTGATGGGAGGCAATGCCCGCCGCTTTCTTGGCGAACCCGTTGGACTCTCGTGACAGGGCTAATAAGCATCCGATCTAGCGCACATCCTAAAAAGAGAATCCTCTCCACCCCATGATTGATTTTGATGTGTGCATTGTCGGCGCGGGTCCGGTTGGATTGACCCTCGCGTTGGATTTGTCACGCCGTGGGGTCTGTTCGGTCATCATCGAGCGGGAAGCGAAGCCCGGCCCCTGGCCGAAAATGGAGCGTTGCAACGCGCGCTCGATGGAGATCTATCGGCGGCTCGGGGTGTCCGATACGATTCGCGCACGAGGCCAAGCACCCGATAAGTCGATGAGTGTCGCGATCGTGACGAATTTGAGCGAACCACCCCTGGCGCTCCTCGAATATCCCACGGTGAACGCGATGCGTGAGCGTATCGCGAAGAGTACCGACGGGACGTTGCCCCTCGAACCCTATCAGATGATTTCGCAGTACACCCTGGAGCCGATACTGCGTGAGGCGGTCGCGCGTTGCTCGAACGTGGTGACCCTCTTTGGTTCAAGCTTTCTGCATTTTGAGGAGCGCGAGGATTCGGTGGCGGTTCACGCAGTAGGTCCCGAGGGTGAGCGAACCCTCACCGCCCGATACTTGGTCGGTTGCGATGGGGGTTCCAGCCTCGTTCGCAAGCAGCTCGGAATTCCCTTGGAAGGTCGGGGCGGCATCAGCAAGATGCACCAGGTGTTCTTTCGCTCGGAAGACTTGCTCGATCGACTTCCCATCACGCGGGCTCGTCACTACTGGTTTGCCGATGAGTGGCGCAGCGCGATCATCGTGCAGGACGATGGCCGGCATTTCAGTTTGCACAGCACGCTGCCGGCGGATTCGGATTTTCCGGAAGTCATCCGCGAGCTCGCGGGATATGACGTGAAGGTCGATATCCTCAATGTCTGCGACTGGACCTTGCATCTGTTGGTGGCGGAAAGCTATGGGGCGAGGCGCGTCTATCTCGCCGGCGACGCTGCGCACTTGGTCATTCCCACCGGTGGGCTAGGGATGAATACCGGCGTCGGGGATGCGAGTGATCTTGCGTGGAAGCTTGCGGCCATGATTCAAGGGTGGGGAGGAGCGGCGCTGCTTAACTCCTACGACTTCGAGCGCCGCGCGGTCGGGCGTCGCAATCGCGATGCCTCGGGGTTTGCGGCGGCAGGTCTTACCGCGTGGCGAAACGCCTGGCGCCCCAATATCCGGGAGGCATCAGCGCAAGGACAGGCGACGCGGCGCGAGGTGGCTCGCGTGGCAAACTACATGCAGCGGCGAAGTCACGAAATGGAAGGCACCGAGCTCGGCTACACCTACGCGGGATCGCCGGTCATTTGGAGCGAGGTCCCGCCTTATCACGAGTCAGAATTCCTGCGCTATCTGCCGAGCGCGGCGCCGGGAAGCCGCTTTCCTCACGTATGGCTCAAAGACGGGCGCGCGATCCAAGATGTGGTTGGCCTTAACTACACGTTGCTCAATTTTTCCGACGCGACGGCCACGCCGCTGGAGGAGGCCATGCGAAAGCTGGGCGCACCGCTGACGGTGGTTAGTCTCGATGATGAGTCCGCGCATGCCATTGCAGGCAGGAATCTCGTCTTGCTACGGCCAGACTTACACGTCGCGTGGCGAGGGGATGAGACGCCAGAGAATGCTGACGCTGTGGCGGCACGTGTCACCGGCTACGGCGATGCGGAGTAGGCACTCGCAACGCAGCAGCGGTGGTTCGCGCGTGCGAACCCAAAAGCTTTAGTCCGGCAGCGGCGAATTGAATCGTGAGCGGCGAATCCGAAACTGTCGACGACCTTAAGATACGGCGCTGGCTGATCCCTTTCGGGTCTGCGATCGCGCTGATTGTCGGCAATGGCGCGATCAGCGTCTTCGCCTTTGGCGTATTCATCAAGCCGCTCGAGGCGCAATTTGGTTGGAGTCGCGCGACCTTGTCGGGTGCGACTGCCTTGTGCGGTTTGCTGTCGGCCATTGCACTGCCATTCGTGGGACTCTTGATTGACCGGGTGGGCGTGCGCCGTCCTTTGATGGTGGCGATCGTTCTCTTTGCCGCCAACGTCGCTGCCGTGGGCTTAAGCGGCAGCCTGCTCTGGTTCCAACTGCTGATCGCACTCACGGGCATCACCGGCGCCGCGCAAGGTCCGATCGGGTACGTAAGATCGATCTCGAGCTACTTCGACCGGCGACGGGGTTTCGCCATCGGTATTGCCATGAGTGGCGTGGGCTTGGGGACCGCACTCATTCCGGTGTACGCACAATGGCTCATTGGGCACTTCGGGTGGCGCGTGGCCTATGCGGGTTTGGGTCTTGCCATTCTGGTGTTGGCGTGGCCGATGGTGCTCGCGGTAATCCGCGAACCTCCCAATGCCAACCGTGGTGCGCCAACGATGGGCGGCGGTGCTGCCACGGCAGTTTCCGGGCTGCGTCTTAAAGAGGTCTTGGCGCTGCCGATGTTCTGGTTGCTGGCGGCGGCGGTACTCTTCGTCTCCGTGACGGTGAACGGATCGCTGGTGCACGTGGTGCCCATGCTGACCGATCGCGGCTGGTCACCCGGCAGCGCCTCCTCGGTCATGGTGGCCGCCGGTTTGGCGGGCATGGTGGGCCGCTTGCTCGCCGGCTTTCTCATCGATCGGATTTTCGCGCCGCATGTCGCGATGGTTTTCTTTCTGCTGGCGATTGGCGGCGTCTACGGTCTATCGACCCAGCTGTACGTGGTGCCCGGCGTCATCGGCGTGGGCCTCGCGTCCGGTGCGGAAGTGGACATGATCGGGTTTCTCGTGTCGCGCTACTTTGGTCTTAAGTCCTTCGGGCAGATTTATGGACTACTCTTCTCGATATTTACCATTGGCGCAGGTCTTGGACCTTATCTGGTTGGTGTCGCATTCACGGCCTTTCACAACTACGACAAGGCTTTATTTGGGTTGGGATGTCTGCTCGCGGCCGCCATCTCCTGCTTTGCACTGATTGGACCCTACAGGTACAAGCCGCGCCAGACGTTGACGTCCGAGACTTAAGTGTCGAGCTTTCGGCTCCTTTGATGGGCGCCGCTATCCGGTCAACTCACGCCCGTAAAGCTTACGAGCAATGATCCACTTTTGTACCTCATTCGCGCCCTCATAGATCTCTCCGATCTTCGCGTCGCGATAAATGAGTGGCGCTCAGAATGCGGCGACGTAGCTCGCGGAAATTCGCCCTGCTCAGGTAGGAAACGGACAAAGAAGACACTCTGCTGTACCGCACGGCGAGCGGAGCAGGAAGGTACTCAGGGTTGAGAAGCCCACGACCTCGCACGGATTAGCAGGTATACGAAAATGGAACAGACCTCATTCGCCGGCTACTCGCTGAGCCGCCTCGCGGTGATCGAAGCACATCGCAAAGAAGGTGGCGAGGAATGGCCCGCGGCCAAAGATGATTTGGATGGATTGATCGAAGAGGTCTTCGTCTGGGCGCGGGCAAAAGTCAACTTCGGCATCATCTCGGACAAACTTGCTGCGCGGCGCGCGCTGGACTTCGAGTCTCTGGATGCCATGCGGTCCATCCTCGTGGGGATCGACTTTCCGGTGCGCGTCACCCTTGGACAGAACGTCATCTCGCCATCCGAGGTCGCGGCCGAACTAACGCGTCATCTTCATGAGGTTAAATCTCAGTTTGCCAATCTCAGTGAGATCGAAGTCGACACGAAAGTGTCATTCCTAGTCGGGAGCAACGCGAGGCAATTGGTGTTCGCCGCCGCCGTGAGCGGCAAGAAAATCCCTGCCCTGGTTCAGTTGGTTCGGAACAAAATCGCCCTCTTGGCGCCCATACAAGTCAGGGTCATCTGGTCCTGGGTCCAGGAGGAATTGGATCCGGCCAGCTTGACACCGATCAGTGACCAGTCCGCTCTTCTGCCGCCGGGGTGGGCACAGTTCACGGATGTGGACGCCGTGCGCGACAAGCTCGCTCGCTACGTCGTGGAATTGAAGCCCGCGCTGCTCGCGGAGATGGCTCGCCGAGGCCAGACAAGCTTTCCCATGAAGGTGCCCGACACCTCGCAGATATTGAGCTGGAAGGAGGCAACGGCGGTAGAGCGTATGTCAGAGCAAGAAGGAATACTCGTTACGACCATCGGCCGCATCGGCCCCCTGCTCAAGGTTCTTTTCGCGCGAGATGAGAGTGATGTCGCCATGGGTCTCGGTTTGGACCCACAGAGTCGGATCTTCAAGAAGGAGCGATCGATCTTTGAATCGAACAGGAAGCAGCCGCCTCCCTTTGCTGCCATGTGCTACGAACTGCGCAAATTCATTCAGGTGGCCGAATTCATGATCTCGAAAGAGGTGCCTCTTGAGGCCGTGTTACGCCAACTGAAGCTCGGGCTGGAAGTCGTCGCGCAGGATATTAGCCGCGAGTACGCCAAACGACCGGAGCTACGCCTTCAGCGCGACATCGCGCGCTTCTTGATTGAACGGGGAATCTATGCTGTCGGAACGAAGTTCGGCCGGTCCGAAACCGATTTCGTCATCGGAGAGCACGCCGATCACTACGTGATAGAGGTCAAGAAGTATGCGCGAGGCGCCGCTATTACGGATCGCACGGTCAAGAGTGCGCTGGTCCAGCTGCAATCGTACATGGACCAGCCGCCGACCCACCCGCTTGGAATTTTAGTCGTCGTCAATTTCACGGATTCCTTATTGATTGCGCCACCCACTTGGATTCGAGGTCGCTACAAGCTTTTGGTGATCAATCTGCAGCAGGAACCGCCGAGCGGCCGAAGCAAGAGCTTGAGCGTTGAAGAAGGTAGCGGAGCACAAACCATCGACGTCCACGTTATTGATGGCTCGACTTCGGAAAGCCGGCGCAAGCGAGGAGGCAACGCCCGAAGCAGACGACAGCGGTCGGTTGGGTCGCGACAGGGCCCGTCGTAGTCGCCTGGGGCGCCCGAGACCCAACTAACGCCTTCGCAAGAAGGCGTCCCAATTGTGGCACCGAGATTAGGCTAGTTCGGTGGATGATTTTTTTCGAGGCCGACCACCCTTACGACCGTTGGCTCGCGAGCTCTTGCGCTTCGCGCGTGAGGTCGCCTGGCCGCCGCGGCTGGCAAAGATCGCTGCAACGGATCGGGAGGGCAGCATCGCCGGCAGGATTGCTGTCAGGAGTCCATGCACACTGATCTGAATGTCTCGGTCTTCGAGTTCAATCGCCGATCCATCCGGCCACACTTCGAGCTTGCCCAGCTCTTCGGTAGGCACGTCCTGCAATGCACCGATCCATTGTCGTGGAATCAAGAAGCCAGCATTGTGGTTCGTGACGATCTCGATGGCATCCCGCTCGGGGACGTAGCGAACAGCTTGCGCCCGAATTTCGATCTCTGCCTCGATTCGTCCGGCGGCAAGCGCCGCGGCGTACTCAGCATCACTGATTTGTTGTGTGTTCGTCGTCATAATTTCACCTGTTCTGTTGTGCCGTCCTGGAAAATCACGCGAACCTGCGTGTTCGCCGGATCGTACTCAGCCTCAGCGATCTGCTTCGCGCTCGGAGCCGATTTCGAGAGAAGCTCGATTCTTCCCGGTCCGCGCACAACGGCCCACTGATTCGCCAAACATGTCGTTCTTCGCGTCAACCACCAGCTGCGCCGACAATCAGGCAGTCGCACTTGAACGTCGCTCAAAAGGCGGTTCACTACGCGTTGTAGAGGAACGTTCTTGACCGGGATGATGCTGATGAGCTCCACAGTACTGCCGAGGCAGGAGAATCTCACGCGCGCGATCCATCCTTCACCGCGGTGGCGAGCGTGGATGTGCGCCGGGCAATGGTCGTCCGAGAAGACGTAAATCCCAGCTCCTGTGCTGTCCGAAGTGAACACGCGGCTCATGGAATATACTAACCTATCAGCTTAGGTTATTCAATGCGCTGACACGTAGCTCCGTGTCCCATTGAGATTCCCGGTATTCATGAATTCAGGGCCTTATCGCAGCGTAAGTCAGCGAATTGTGGGACAGTTTCAGTGGCATAAGTATTTGTTATTAAAGGGGAAAAGTCGGTTGGGATCCGGCTTCTCTTAATCAATTGGTCGTAGGTTCGATCCCTACACGGCCCACCATTCAATAGCGTTCTAAGACGTCCACGGACGTCCACTGCATCAGCGAAATCGCTGGAAATGCCGGCAAATCCTGCCAAAAAATCGCGTCGAAGTATCCACTGACGTCCAGTGTCGTTCTAAGGCAGCCACCGTCTGATGGGGGCCTTTTTGGGGGCTCTTCGCGAAGGTGCGAATGCGAGGCCCCAATGCGATCGCATTTGCCGGCATTTTCCCTTTCAGATGGCTCCCAAATACCGGCAATTTCGCCTGCATCGAGCACATGAGGTTTCGTGTGAAGAAATCATCGGTAAAAACGGTCTCAGGTTCGGTGGCGACGTACGCCACCACACAGCAGCTGACCGATGAAACCGTAGACAGAATATGCGTTCTTGTATACGATATCATCGGTGAAGTTCAAAGCTACCATTTCCGATCGCGCCGGACTTCCGGAGGTCTTTAGCTACTCAGCGGCGAGGGTTGCCGGAATCTCCGCCGAGCGGCTGTATTCGTACCGAGATCAGGGTCTCATTGAGCAAATCGGACGTGGACTCTATCAGTGGGCAGGCATTGCCGAGTCTGATCAAAACCTTGTTGAGATTGCGTATCGCACGCCGCGCGGCACACTCTGTTTGATCACCGCCTTGGCCCGTCATGGACTGACCGACGTCATCCCGGCTCGCATCGATGTCGCCATTCCCCGTGGAACCAGAGCGCCTGCATTGCGTTCGCCTGTGGATATTCACGTTTTCGGAGCAGAGACTTTCGCGCTTGGGCGCGAGGAATTAGACGTCGGCCACGGCCTCGCTCTTGGGCTGTATTCGGCCGAACGATCTCTTGTCGATCTGATTCGTCTGCGCCACCGCGAAGGTACGGATGTCGCGTGGGATGCGCTACGCCGCTGGTTGCGCCGCCGCGGCAGTAAGCCGGCGGGTTTGCTCAAGATGGCGGCGCACTTCCACGGTGCTGAGCGCGCTGTTCGTCACGCGCTCGAAATCGTCTTATGACCCGACGTCCAACCAAGGAGACGACCGCGGGGCAGTGTTACCTCGCCTTACAACGTGAAGGGCGGCGGACCGGGAGACCGACCGACGAATTGATCCAACTCTATGCGCTGGAAGGCTTCCTCGATCGACTGACGAAATCCCAGTACGCCGAGAACTTTGTGCTGAAAGGGGGAGTGCTGCTCGCAGCGCTCGATGCTCGTCGCCCGACGCGAGACATCGATTTTGCCGCGCGCAGACTCGCCAACGACACTACTTTGGTGCTCACTGCCATACGAGAGATCGGGGCAATCAGGATCGATGATGGACTGACATTCGGGGCCGACGAAGCCACTGGGGAGACCATTCGCGAGGATGACAGTTACAGTGGAGTGCGCGTCACGCTCGGGGGAGCTCTGTCGCGGGCCACTTTTCAGATGCACGTGGATGTCAACATTGGCGATCCCATCTGGCCGGAGCCCGAGGAAATTAGGCTGCCACGTTTACTTGAAGGAGAGCTAATCGTCCGCGGATACTCACTGGAAATGGTGCTTGCGGAAAAGATCGTTACTGCAATCGCTCGCGGGAGTGCAAACACGCGTTGGCGAGACTTCGTCGATATTCACGAGCTGGTGCGGCGGCACGATATCGACGGTAGGACTCTGCGAGAATCTGTACTGCGCGTGGCCAAACACCGAGAAGTCGCACCCGTTTCGCTGCGTCTGGTGCTCGCCGACTACGCTGCTCTTGCGCAGCGCCGTTGGCTCGCATGGCTGAAAAAGCAGCGAATCGAATCGAGGGTCCCAGCCGAATTTTCGACCGTCCTCGACCTCGTTGCATTATTTGCCGATCCAGTCATCGCCGCCGAGGGTCCGCTTGGAACGTGGAATGCAGTCCAGAGGCGCTGGGTGCCCCATTGATGCCCCAAACGTCGGCTAAGGCCTGTACCGACACTCACATCCGAAGGTTCTGCCGCTCGATTTCCGAGTTGCGTAAAGGGCTCATCCGCCTCATCAAAACGTGATTACGAGATCTACGCGACACGACAGCGCGGCCGCTGTGTCCGCTTAGAGTCGCCCCGTTCCGGGAGTGCCACGAACAACTCCCGAAAAGGGGAGGTGGCCTGAGCGAAGGAGTGGCCCCTGACTCAGTGCGCCGTGAGGAAGTCCTTCACCGCGGCGATCGTCGCCCCGGGCGCTTCCTCCATCAGCCAGTGGCCGGCGTTCGATATAACGACTTCCTGAACATTCGTCGCCGCGTTGCGCATGACGACCCCCACGTTGGCGCCGAAGGCCTTCTCGGCGCCGATGGCGAGCACCGGCATCGTCAGCTTCGTCTCCATCGCCTTGAGG
>Ga0137409_10002744_pt1 | contig 18779 bp, 7 predicted proteins | sample CZODoug1_16funga_FD_122059 | JGI IMG/M metagenome (GOLD analysis project Ga0137409, IMG submission 122059) | Vadose zone soil fungal communities from Angelo Coast Range Reserve, California, USA - CZODoug1_16fungal (Hybrid Assembly) | ecosystem: Environmental > Terrestrial > Soil > Vadose zone... | reverse complement strand
ACGACGCTCGCGAAGCAGCTGGCGCTGTACGTCGTGCTCTACTCGCCGCTCCAGATGGCGGCGGACCTGCCCGAGAATTACGAGCACCAGCCTGCGTTCCAGTTCATCCGGGACGTCGCGGTCGACTGGGACACGACGCGCGTGGTCGCGGGGAAGATCGGCGATTACGTCGTCGTGGCGCGGCGGGAACGGAACGGTCCGAGCTGGTACCTGGGCGCCATTACTGATGAGGAAGCGCGGACATTCGACGTCTCCCTTTCCTTCCTCACCCCGGGGAGCAAGTACGTCGCGGAGATCTATGCGGACGGACCCGGCGCGAATTGGCTCACGAACCCGTTGCCGGTCACAATCTCCAAGCGTACGGTGGACGCCACGTCCCGGTTGCACATCGTGCTCGCTGCCGGGGGCGGGCAAGCGATCAGGATCCGGCCGGCGCGATAGTGGGGATAGTGATGCCCAACAGCATCCGGGCGGCGCCGAGGGGCGGTCCCGGAGGCGAAGACGCAATGGGTAGGGTGGGGCGGGTGTCAGGCGTCCCGAGCCGGAGGGAGCGCCCCTCGGCGTCGCCGGAGCCGATACGCGCCGTGTCCATGCTGCTGCTGCTCGCCGCAGCGTTAGCGCTCGCTGCTTGCGGCCGTGGCCGCGAGCCGCGGCTCTTCGAGCTGCTGCCGCCGCAACGGACCGGCGTCACGTTCGCCAACCGGCTGCCCGACGACACCGCGTTCAACATTCTCAACTACATGTACTACTACGACGGTGGTGGCGTCGCGGTGGGTGACGTCAACAACGACGGCCTGCCGGACCTCTACTTCACGTCGAACGTCGGATCCAACCGGCTGTACCTGAACAAGGGGGATTATCGGTTCGAGGACGTCACCGAGCGAGCGGGTGTGGCCGATCCCGACGGCTGGAAGACCGGTGTCACGATGGCCGACGTCAATGGGGACGGATTCGTCGATATCTTCGTCTCCGCCGTCGACTTTCTCACGATGCACGGGCACAACGTGCTCTACATCAACAACGGAGACGGCACCTTCACCGACCGAACGAAGGAGTACGGCCTCGACTACGCCGGCTTGTCTACCCAGGCGGTGTTCTTCGATTATGACGGCGACGGCGACCTCGATATGTACCTGCTGACCCATTCGCCCCACCCCGAGCGCACGCCCGGCCCGCTCGCGCGGGCCGCGACCAGCCGCGCGGGGGTGAGTGACCGCCTCTACCGGAACGACGGAGGCCATTTTGTCGACGTGAGCGACCACGCCGGCCTGCGCCGCGGCGCGGCGCGTTACGGCCTCGGCGTCGTGGCGAGCGACTTGAACGGGGACGGTTGCCCCGACCTGTACATCGCCAACGATTTCCAGGAAGACGACTTTCTCTACTACAACAACTGCGACGGCACGTTCACCGAGTCGATCGCCACATCCGTGGGGCACACGAGCCATGCGTCGATGGGCGTGGACGCCGCCGATTTCAACAACGACGGCCGACCGGACCTGATGGTCCTCGACATGCTGCCCGAGCACGAGCAGACCCTGAAAACATCCGCCAATGCCGAGAGCTTCGACGTGTACAATCTGAAGCTCGAGGCAGGCTATCACCCGCAATACGCCCGCAACACGCTCCAGCTCAACCGCGGCCACCGGCGTTTCAGTGAGATCGGGTATCAGGCCGGCGTGTACGCCACCGATTGGAGCTGGGCCCCCTTGTTCGCCGACCTCGACAACGACGGCTACAAGGACCTGTTCATCACCAACGGCATCTATCACCGGCCGAACGACCTCGACTACCTCGCGTATGTGGGCATGCCGGTCGTCCAGGCGTCGCTGCGCGACGGGATGGCGGGGCTCGCCCGGACGCTCATCGGGAAGATGCCCCAGATCCCGATCGCCAACTACGCCTATCGCAACAACCGAGATCTCACCTTCACCAATCAGGCGCGCGCCTGGGGGCTCGAGCAGCCGGGGTTCTCGAACGGCGCGGCCTATGTGGACTTGAACAACAGCGGGGCACTCGACCTGGTCGTGAACCGGACCGACGCCCCCGCCGCGATCTATAGAAACCGCGCCCGCGAGCTTACCAAGAACCACTACCTCCAGATCGTACTGAAGGGCGCCGGGGCCAACACGGCGGGGATTGGCGCGAAGGTCATTCTCAAGCAGGGCGGCACGGGCGGCGGGGTGCAGCTGCTCGAGCAGATGCCCACACGCGGGTTCCAGTCCTCCGTCGATCCGCGCTTGCATTTCGGACTGGGGTCCACGGAACAGATCGACTCACTGACGGTGATTTGGCCCGATCGGCGCAAACAGGTGTTGACCCACGTCGCGGTCGACCGCACGCTCACACTGTCGCAGCAGGACGCTACCGGGGCGAGGGTCGGGGCCGCCGCGACGGCGGGTGCCCGCTGGGCTGCCGGAGCGGCGGCCCCGGCCTCCGCCCCGCTGTTCTCCGACGTGACCGATCGGCTCGCCATCGACTTCGCACACCGGGAGAACCGCTTCTACGACTTCCACCGCGAGCCGCTGATCCCGCATCTCCTATCGACCGAAGGGCCCGCCCTGGCCATCGGCGACGTCGACGGCAATGGCCGTGACGACATCTACGTCGGGGGCGCCAAGTGGCAGGCCGGCCGGCTCTTCATGCAGCGGCCCGACGGCACGTTCCGCGCCAGCGCGCAGCCCGCGTTCCAGGTGGACAGTCTGAGCGAGGACGTCGATGCGGTGTTCTTCGACGCCAACGGCGACGGGCGTCCGGATCTGTACGTGGTGAGCGGCGGCAACGAGTTCGAGGGGGACGCCGCGGCGCTCCAGGACCGCCTCTATGTGAACGACGGCCACGGGCAGTTCCGGCGCGACTCCCTGGCGCTCCCGCGTCTGTCTGAGAGCGGGTCCTGCGTGGTGCCGGGTGATTTCAACGGCGACGGGCATCTCGATCTGTTCGTCGGGCGGCGCGTCGTGGCGCGTCACTACGGCCTTACGCCCCGAAGCTATCTGCTGGAAAACGACGGCACCGGGCACTTTCGCGACGTCACGCTCGAGAAGGCCCCGGGGCTCGCCGAGGTCGGGATGGTGACGTCCGCCGCGTGGGTCGATTACGACCACGACGGGAAGCTCGATTTGATCGTCGTCGGGGAATGGATGCCGATCCGCGTCTTCCACCAGGAAAACGGTCGCCTGGTGGACCGGACGGCCGAAGCCGGGCTTGCCGGAACGGAAGGCTGGTGGAACAGCGTCACGGTAGCCGACCTGAACGGTGATGGGCGTCCCGACCTGGTGCTCGGCAACCTCGGGCTCAACTCCTACCTCCAGGGGTCGCCCACCGAGCCCGCACGCATGTACGTGGGCGACTTCGGCCGTAACGGCACACTCGAGCAGATTCTCACGTTCTACAAGCACGGCGTGAGCTACCCGCTCGCCGGTCGCGACGAGCTGATCGGTCTGATCCCCCGGTTAGCACGGCAATACGCTACGTATGCGGACTTCAGCGCCGCCCGCGTCGAGGACATCTTCCCGGCAGCGGAGCTGGCCCAGGCGACGGTTCGAGAAGCCCGCGTGTTCGCGAGCTCCGTGGCCCTGAACAACGGGGACGGCACCCTCACGCTGCGGCCCCTCCCCGCCGAGGCTCAGTTCGCGCCGATCCGCGCGGCGCTGGTGGGGGACTTCGATGGCGACGGGCGGCCGGATCTCCTGGTTGGCGGGAACCTGTACGGCGTACCGCCGGTCCTGGGGCGCTACGACGCCAGTTACGGTCTGCTGCTCTCCGGTATGGGGGACGGCCGCTTCTCAAGCGTCGATATGGAGCGGAGCGGTCTCGTGATCGATGGGCAGGTGCGCCACATGGGATTGATGCGGCAGGCAGGCGGCGGGCGCCTGATCGTCGTCGCCCGCAACAACGACAAGCTTCAGGTACTTCGCCCACTGCGCCCCGCGCGGTAGAGATCGATCACGTTCGCGACGGGGCCGACGATCGCGAGGGCGAGGATGGGCGGCGCCGGATACAGCCGGCTGAGCGGCGCCACGTGGAAATCACCGGCCAGCCGGAGGGCGGCCTCCGCCACGGCCACGGTGGCGGCCACGATGATCCGCCCGCGCACCGTGCTCACGGTCGTCTTGGGATCGGTGATCATGAAGAAGATGAACAACTGGTACATCGGGCCGGTGATCGGCGCGATTTCCGCGAGCAGCGGGCCGCCCACGATCCAATGGCGCAACGCCGCGAGCGCGACGAAGCATGCCACGTAGGTGAGCGTGACGTGCAGCATGCGGACCCGAGACACGATGAGGAGCCCGAAACACCAGATCACCGCGTTCGTGGCCAGGTCGTTACCCCACTGGCGGCTCAGGATGGCCACGCTCGCCGGCGCCACCAGGAGGAGCACGCTGATGGCGAAGTTGCTCGGGTTCCAGAGGTGCCGGCCGCGGTAGCGCAGCACGTACTTGGAGGCAATCGCGAGGAACCCGCCCAGGGCGAACGGCCAGAGCAGGTCGGCCCGCGGCTTGATGAGAAGCGCGAGGCTGATACCGGTGATGTAGGCGCTCGCCACGTTCGCGACGGAGCCCTGCAGCCAGCGTGAGAGCAGGAGCTCCGTCGCGACGCACACACCGAGCGCGATGACGAGCCGGTCGTAGCCCCCGAGGATGCCGTAGCGCGCCTCGCCGAGCACCAGGATAAGCGTGATGAGAAAGGAGACCGGGTAGCGAGGGTCCATGCGGCCCAGCCGGGCCCACAGCGTCCGGCCTCGCTCCCGGAGCCCGTGCAACGCGACGGCGGTCACGCGCTTAGGATCCCGGCTCGGTGACGACGTGCAACCGGTCCACGGCCGGGTGCTCGAGCGTCTGCACAGTGCCCGACGGCCAGCGAATCACGACGCGGTCCGCGCGCCCCGTAGGTCCCAGCCCGAAGTGCAGCCGCCGGTCGTTCTGGCTGGCGAATCCCATGCCCCCGTCCACGATCTGCAGCTGGCGCGCCGCTCCGGCTTCGAGCGTCACCTCGGCGCCGATGGCGCTGCGGTTCGACCGGGTGCCCACGAGCTTGAAGGCGATCCAATGGTTGCCCGGCACCCCGCTGTTCTTGTAGACCAGCACCGGCTGCTTCTGGTTCGCAATCACCACGTCGAGCACGCCCCGGTTGAACAGGTCGACCAACACGATGGCGCGGCCGTCGTACTCGTCGGTCACGCCGACCTGGGAGGCGACGTCGCTCCAGCCCGCCAGCCCGCGGTTCACGAGCACCCGCGAGCGCTCGTACCCCGACAGGCTCGCGGTGCCGATCGCGGGCCAGGCCCTCGCATCTTCGAACACGCGGCTGTACGCCCCGGCGATCTTCGATGCCGCGTACCAGTAACTCCGATCGCGGTCGCCCGACACGTAGCCGTTGACGATGAACAGCTCGTTCCGGCCATCGTTGTCCAGGTCGCCGAGCTGTGCCCCCCAGGCCCACCCCGCGTCGGCGACGACTCCTTCGGCCGCCTGCTGGAACCGGCCCAGCTCCGGCAGGAAGTTGAGACGCAGGTTGTTCCCGTGAAACAGGTAGCCCGGTTCCGAGATGTTGGTCACGAAGGCGTCCACGCGCCCGCGATTCAGCACGTCGCCCAGCGTGGCCGACATGCCGCTCTTGGAATCGCTCTCCAGGCCCACGCGGCTCAGCGTGAAGCGCCGGCCGTGGTCGTTCAGGTAGAGCTCTTCCGGGCCGTAGTCGTTCGCCAGGAACAGATCGGGCCAGCCGTCGCCGTTGAAGTCGGCCGCGGCCACCGCCAGGGTCCAGCGCGTGCTGCCCACCCCCATCCGATCGGTCACGTCCTCGAACCGTCCACCCCCGAGATTGTGAAACAGGCGGTTCTTGCCCCCGTTAGTGGCGAACTCGAAGCTGTTCTCCATGATGCGGGTGGTCTTCAGGTGCCAGAAGTCGATGTCGGAGCGGTAGTAGCCTGCCACGTAGAGGTCGAGCAGGCCGTCCCGGTCGTAGTCGAACCACACGGCCCCGTTCGCGTTCATCCAGCGGCGCAACCCGGCGCGCTCGGTCACGTCGGTGAAATGGAGGTTGCCCATGTTCTTGAAGAGCTGGAGGTAGCCCCACTTGTAGATCAACACGTCCTCGAGACCGTCGTTGTCGAAGTCGCCCCACACCGCTCCCATCGACACGCCTTCGCCGGGGCGGTTGACGTCCGCGAGGCCGGCCGCGCGGGCGGTGTCCACGAAGGTGCCGTCGCCGCGGTTCACGTACAGCGCGTTGGGATACCCGAACCGACTGTTCGTGAGGTAGAGATCGGGCCAGCCGTCGTTGTTCACGTCGGCGACCGACACGGCCGCACCCAGCGACCCGATGAGGAAGGCGATGTTGTCGAGCTTCGGGTCCAAGGTCGGCCCGTGATGTACGAAGTCGATGCCCGCTTCGGTCGCGATGTTGGTGAGGTGAAACCGCGCCGCGCCGGGAGCATCGCCGGCCCCGGGCGCACGGCGGTTCAGGACGGCGACAAGCACGATGGCGGCCACGAAGGACACGCCAACCGCGATACGGCGCTGGAACGGGGAGGTCACGGCGTGAACCATACCATGCCCCGCGTGCAGTTGCCAGCGCGAGGTGAAGGCATAACTTCTTGACATGAAGCGTGTTGCGTACCGCCATCTGGTTGCATTCTGTGTCTCTCTTGTGTCGCTCGACGCCTGCAGCCGGGAGAGGCATCCGCCGCTGTTCAAGCAGCTGACCCCGGGTCACACCGGGGTCACGTTCGCCAATACGATCACCACCAATGACTCCGTGAATGTGCAAACCGACCCGTTCGTGTATAACGGCGCCGGGGTGGCGGTCGGCGATATCGATAACGACGGATTGCCGGACATTTTCTTTGCGGGCAACATGGTGTCGAGCCGCCTGTATCTGAACAAGGGCGACATGCGGTTCGAAGACATCACGCAGGCGGCCGGCGTTGGGACCACTCGGTGGGCCACCGGCGCGACCATGGTGGACATCAACAACGACGGCTATCTGGATATCTACGTCTCGGTTTCGGGCCCCCCATGGTCGAAGGGGGCGCAGCGGGCCAATCTGTTGTTTGTGAACAACGGGGATCACACCTTCACGGAGGCTGCCGCCCGATACGGCATTGCGGACACCGGCTTCACCACGCACGCCGTGTTCCTCGACTACAACCATGACGGATACCTCGACCTGTTTCTGCTGGAGAATTCTCCCGAAGATTTTGCGCGCGGTGAGGTAAACAGCCATCCGGCGGGCGTCGCCAGCAGCAGTCGCAGCAGTTACGATCAGCTGTATCGCAACAACGGCGACGGGACGTTCACCAACGTATCGCAGGAGGCGGGGATATTGCGAGACGTCGGGTACGGACTCGGCGTCGTCGTCGCGGACTTCAACGGGGACGGGTGGCCCGACATCTATGTCTCGAACGACGATGCGTCGAACGACGTCCTGTACATCAACAATCGGAACGGAACCTTCACCGACAAAGCAGCGGCCTGGCTCAAGCACACGAGTTTTGCCGGAATGGGTGTCGACGTAGCCGATTTCAACAACGACGGCTGGCCCGATATCCTGCAGGTGGACATGATGCCCCAGGACCTGCGTGCTCGGCACCGGATGACCGGGTCCACGACCTATGGCGATCTGCTGGAGTTCGGTCAGCGGGGCATTCACCCTGCCTATGACCTCAACACGCTGCAGCTCAATAACGGAGTCACCAAGGACGGAGATATCCGGTTCAGTGAAATCGCCCGCCTGGCGGGTGTCGCTTACACCGATTGGAGCTGGAGCGCGTTGTTCGCGGACGTCGACAACGATGGATACAAGGACATCTTCATCACCAATGGCTATCCCAAGGCCGTCACGGATTTCGACTACCAGACGGCGATGTTCGGGGTACGCCGAGCCCGCGATCCTCAGGCTGCCCGTCAACGAGGGCTGAAGCTCCTGCGCGAGCTGCGCAGTTACAAGCTGTCGAACTATCTCTTCCGCAATAAGGGCGATCTCACGTTTGTCGACGAGAGCAAAGCCTGGGGGATGGACCAGCCGGGGTTTTCGTATGGTGCCGCGTATGCCGATCTCAACAACGACGGCAGACTCGATCTGGTGGTCAATAACATCGACGCTCCGGCGTCCATTTACGAGAATGTCAAACCGCGTGACGACTCGAGTCACTACGTGCAAGTCACGCTGCAGGGTGAGCCTCCCAACATTCGGGGGATCGGATCGACGTTGGTCCTGACGGCGGGGGGGCAAAAACAATACCTCTACCAGTCCCCGTACCGGGGATACATGTCCACCGTGGACGACCGCGCGCATTTCGGGTTGGGCGCCGCCACGCGCGTCGACAGCCTGGAAGTGATCTGGCCCGACGGGCGGGATCAGCTGCTGACTGGTTTGGACGTCGATCGGATGCTGACCGTGCGGCAGGGAGACGCCAGGAAGCAGGGAGCGACCTCCTCAACCTCCCAATCCTCCACCACCCTCCTTAGGCCCTTCCAGCCTATGGATCCCCGCCGCGCGGTGCAGTACAAGCATCAGGCCGGGACGCTGGTCGATTACAATGTGCAACCCCTGTTGCCGTATATGATCTCCCGACACGGCCCTCCATTGGCGGTGGCGGACGTGAACGGCGACGGTCTGGACGATGTCTTCATCGGCGGGGCAGGGGGAATCCCGGGCAAGCTCTTCATGCAGCGACGGGACGGCCGTTTCGTCGAATCCACTCACGGGCAACCCTGGGTGGCCGACACGGCCTACGAAGACTGGGGAGCCCTGTTCTTCGACGCCAACGGTGACGGACTCCCGGACCTGTACGTCGCGAGCGGCGGCTATGGGCTGGCACCGACCTCGCGTCGGTTGCAGGACCGCCTCTACATCAACCAGGGAGGCGGCAGGTTCGTGAGAGACAGCCAGGCCTTGCCGGAAATGCTGACCAGTACGGCGGCGGTCGCAGCCGGCGATTTTACCGGTAACGGCAGACTGGATCTGTTCGTGGGCGGCCGCCTGGCGCCCCGCAACTATCCCTATCCGGCACGAAGCTACGTGCTGCGGAATGACGGGGGTCACTTTACCGATATCACGGAACAGGTCGCCCCGGAGCTGGCACGACCCGGAGGCATGATCACCGCCGCAGTCTGGATGGATTTCGACGGCGACGGGCGATTGGATCTGGTCACGGCGGGAGAATGGATGCCGATCCAATTCTACAAGAACGATGGAGGACGGCTGCGCAACGTGACCGACTCCATGGGCCTGCCACCGCTGCGAGGTTGGTGGTACAGCCTGGCAACGGGTGACTTCAACAACGACGGCCATCCCGATCTGGTGGCTGGGAATCTGGGCTTGAATTCCACGTACACGGCGTCGCAGGCGGGGAAGTTCGGCGTGTATGCGGCCGATTTCACCGGCAACCGGAGTACGGACATCGTGCTCACACAGGAGATCGGCGGGACGGAATATCCATTCGGCGGTTTAGCGACCCTGGGCCGAGCGATCTATCCTGTGGGGCTGAGATTCCCGACGTATGAATCGTTTTCCCGGGCTTCTATCGACCGAATCTTCGGCCCCGCCGAGCTGCGTCGGGCGCTCCACTACCAGGCGGATACCTTCGCCAGTGTCTATCTGCAGAACAATGGGAATGGGACCTTCACGGCGTCGGCATTGCCCAATCTCGCGCAGCTATCGCCGATCAGGGGGATCATTGCCCACGACGTCGATGGTGACGGGAATCTCGATCTGATCGTGGCGGGAAACCTCTACCAATCAGAAGGCAACACGCCCAGAGCCGATGCGGGCAATGGCCTGTGGCTGAGAGGTGACGGCCATGGTCACTTCACCCCGGTCGCTCCGGTGGCAAGCGGCTTCCTCGCTCCTCTGGACGTCACGGGACTCGCCGTCGTGAAAACGCCTGCAGGGAGCGCCGTGCTCGTGGTGAACCACGGCGACTCCCTGCAGGCGTTTACCGTCCGGCGGCGCTGAAGCGCCCGGCTACCACCCGGGATTCTGCGTCAGCGTGCTCGTCGCTCCCACCTTGCTAAGTTCGATCTGCAACGACGGGATCGGATACAGATTGTAGCGAGCCGTGAAGGGCGTCGCGGCCGCGAGGTATGACCTCCGGGTTTTCTCGACCAGGAGGTAGTCGGTGATCACCTGCTGGGCCGTTCCCCACCGCCGCAGATCGAAGAACCGCTCTCCTTCCATCCCCAGCTCGAGCCGGCGCTCGGTCCGCACGGCCGTACGCCCCGTGGCCAGATCGGGGAACGTCGGGTACAGCCCGACCTTGTACGTCGCCCATTTGATCGAGGCATCATTGATGGGCACGGCGAGTCGACTGTCCCCCGCACAGGTGGGGTACTTCTTCGTCAGAATGGTGTCCGCGGCATTTGCCCCGTCTCCGCACCCCTGCGCGGTCACACCCGCCCGCGTCCTGATCTGATTCACCAGCGTGGTGGCCGCCGCCAGGTTGTTGAGCTCGACGTTCGCCTCGGCCAACATCAACAGCAGATCCGCATACCGGTAGATATGGATGTGCACGGAATTCAATTGCGCCGGCGCCCAACCCACTTTGCTCTGGGCCCCACTGGCCTTTTCGTGGATGTTTTTCTTCGGGCTATAGGGTCCGCCGTATCCCGGGGCCCGGATCCACGTCGGCAAGTGCAGGCCCCAGTCCTTGAAGGGCACGCTATCCCTGCCCACCGTCCAGTCCACCCGCGGATCCAGGGTATCGTTGATCGACGCCTTGAACACGGTGTTTCGGGCGTTCCACGTCGGATCCGTCAAGGACTTGGGAAGTCCAGTCACTGGGTCAACCACGTAGAAATTGACCAGGTTCTGGGACGGCTGGTGGAAGCCGCAGCACCCGAACGGGCTGCCCGAGTGCGGGAAGTTCAAGCGTTCGCCGTAGTTGGCGTTGTTGCCGTCCGGCTCGCCGTCATTGGCGGAGGCTTGGTAGGCCAGGATGGTCTCCGGGCCGTCGGCAAACTGCTGGAAACCGGTCCAGACGTGATCGAAGCTCGTCTCCAGGCCATAGACACCACTCGCCACAACCGAATCCAGGACCCGCACCACGCCAGCCCAGTCTTTTTGAAAGGCGAGCACCTTGCCTTTGTAGGCCTTGGCCGTCCAGCGTGTGACTCGTCCCTTCTCCCCGTTGCGGGGCGTCGCCGGCAACAACACGAAGGCCGAGTCCAGGTCCTTCAGGATCGCTATCGTGTCGTTCACGCCCGCGTTCGGCTTGCGGAAATCCAACGTATCATTCTCATCAGCGAAATAGGGAATACTCCCCCACATCTGCATCCCTTCGAAGTGAAAGTGCGCCCGCAGGAACAAGGCTTCGCCGGCGATGCTCCTGGCGTCAGCAGCCGAGATCTCATTCGGCAATTGCTGGCGTACCCTCGCCAGCAGCCGTAACGTCCCGTTGGCGCGCACGATCCCTTCATAGATGGCGCTCCACTTGTTGTCGAGATAGTCCTCGCCCGAACCCGTGGTCCAATTGTACAGCTCGATGTCCGTCGCCCCGGGTTGGTCGGTGGCCTCAGACCCCTTGTAGGCGTCATCGCTGGTGACACTCCCCCACACCCAGTTGCTGGCGGCGCATCCCCAGTTGCTGTTGGTCGAGTTAGTGCAGTCGAGCACCCGGTAGGTGGCCAGGAGCGAGCCTTCGACGCCCACCTTCGTCGTGAGCGAAACCGCACCGAGCGTCCCCTGGGCCGCGGTGTTCAGGAAATCATGACAACCGTACGTGACGCCCCCCAGCAGAATCAGGAGCCCGGTCCCGAAGAGCAGTTTGTGGCGATATAGCGTGTTCATCGTCTTCCCTTCCCCGAAAGAGACGATTGGGCTAGAAAGTGGTGCTGATTCCGACCGTGAACGTCCTGCTCGTGGGGTACGACCCCCGGTCCACACCGCGATACTGATCCCTGATGTCGCCCGCCGGTCCGGTGAAGTTCTGCGCCGGCAACGACGGATCGAGACCCGAGTACCCGGTAAAGGTGAACAGGTTTTCCGCCTGCACGTAGATACGCGCCCCCGGTATCCAGCTGACCATCGCCGGTGGCAGGGTATACCCTATTTGCAAACTGCGGAGCCTGACGTACGACCCATCCTCGACGTAAAAGCTGTTGACCTGGCGACTGAACACGTCGTTGTTGTCGATCCGCGGGTACTTGGCGTTCGGGTCACCGGGCGTGGTGCATCCCGGGTCCCCCGCTGCGCACCAGGAATTGGTCAACAGATCGTTGCGGACGTTGGTCGAGAAGTCGCGGAACACGTAGAAGTCCTTCTGGTCATCGAAGATCTGGTTCCCGAACGTGCCGAACACGGCGAAGCTCAGGTCCCACGCGCCCCGGCGCAGCGAAAAGTCCAGTCCCGCGGTGAAATCGGGGTGGGGACTGCCGATGATGGTGAAGTCGGACCCCGTCACCCGGCCGTCGCCGTTCACATCGCGGAACTTGAGCCGGCCGGGAGCCTCCCCATCCTGGTACTTCGCGGTGGGATCTCCCGTGGCGGCCTGGGCGGCGGCGTCCAGCGCCGCGATCTCCGCCGCGCTGTTGAAGTACCCATCCGCCTGGTACCCATAGAATGCCCCGATCGGATCGCCCACCTGGTTGATCACATGGTTCGTGAGGCGGGTGGGATTCGGACCGAAGAAAAACGGCGCCACGTTATCGATGCTGATGATCTTATTGTTGTAGTGACTGCCGTTGAAGTTCACGCTCCACGACGTCTTCTCGCCCAGGGTACCCCGGTAGCCGAGGTTGAAGTCGATGCCGCGGTTTCTCATCGCCCCGATGTTGACAATGGCAGGATCCGCCTTGCCTGCCGTGGCCGGGATGCGGGGGTCGAACAGGAGGTTGTTCGTCTTCCGTTCGTAGACATCCACGCTGAGATTGCCGCGGCCCTGGAACGCCGCGAGGTCCAGGCCGACGTTCACGGACTTGTTCTCTTCCCACTTCAAGTCCGGGTTGCCGAGCGCCGTCTGCCTGAATCCCTGCCGCACAACGGACCCGGTGTTCCCGATATCGTAGAAGGTGTCGCCCCGGCCGCCGCCGTATTGACTCACGATGCGGCCTTGCGGGATGTTCTGGTTTCCGGTCTTCCCCCACCCGAAACGCAGCATGACATTCGAGAAGAATCCCCCGGAGCCGAAGAACGGCTCCTGGGACAGTCTCCATCCCACACTGAACGCGGGGAACGTTCCCCAGCGATGACTGGCCCCGAAGGTGGAAGAGCCGTCCCGCCGCAGCGTCGCGCTCAGGTAGTACCGCTCGGCGTAACTGTAGTCCGCCTTGCCAAAGAAGGACAACAATGTCGCGACGCTACCCACGCTGCTGTCGTTCTTGGTTGCCGGGTCGGCGAGCGCATCGCGGATGTAGCGGCTGCTCGGGTCGGTGTTCAAGAGGTTGCCGATGTGGCCCGCGAGGAAGCGCGTCGTGTTCTTGTTCGCCTCCTGCCCGGCCAAGACGTTGATGGTGTGTCGACCGAACGTCCCCAGGTAGCTCAGGGTGTTCGTCCAGGTCCAGTCCGTGGTTTGCCGCTGGTTCTCGTCGATGGAATTGGACGTGCCCGGCTCGGAGTTTTCCGGTGTGATCGGATTGTACCCTCGGAACGCCTGCTGCCCGAGGTTGAACCCGAGCCTGGTCTTGGCCGACAGACGCTTCGTGACGTCCAGACCGGCATAGACATTCCCCATCAGCTGATCGTTGGTGTTGCGATCGAACTGGCGCTGCCAGGCGTAGCCGAGCGGGTTGCTGTTGTTCCCCAGGCTGACGGCCTTCCCGGAGGCGAAATGACCGCCGATGTCGTACACGGGGACGACGGGCTGCATCAGGATGTTCTTACCCAGGATGCCGTCTTCGCCGCCGTCATCGTTCGGGATGCCGCCGAAGTGTTGCTCGCGCGACAACGCGATATTCTCGCCGACGATGAACCGATCCAGGTTGAAGGTGGTGTTGACCCGAACGGTCCCGCGCTGCAGCCGATTGTATGCCGCCGTGCCGTTCTGATTCAGGAAATTGAAGGACACGTTGTAGGCGTTGTCCGCGCCGCCGCCTGAAATACGCAGGTTGGCGTCGGTAACGCTCGCCGGACTGAAGACGGCCTTCCACCAGTTGGTCCCGGCGCTGCCGGGCATGATCAACGTGGCGCCGTTATTGCCAGGTCCTGGATAGGCGTATGTGCCCAGGTTGAGCGTATCCGTGGTCTGATGTTTACCGTCGTTCGGATAGATAAACGGCGCAACCGTCGGGTTGACGGTGCCGGCCCCATTGACTCCGTAGATGGCCTTCACGGCATCGGGGATCGTATCCCCCGCATTGAGGTAGCCGCGCTTCACCACCTCGTAGTATTGTAGCGCATCCTGCATCAGGAAATCGTCGTAGCCGTGGGCGGGAGTCGCCACACTGGTCCTCACATCCAGCGTCATGTGGCGCTGTCCCGGCTTTCCCTTCTTCGTCTCGATCATGATCACGCCATTGCTGGCCCGCGATCCATAAATCGAAGCCGCCGCCGCGTCCTTGAGGACCTGTACCTCGGCGATATCGTCCGGGTTCAGCCAGTTGAGATAGGAGTCCCCCGCGATCGGTGTGCCGTCGATGATGTAGAGAGGATCATTGTTCTGGAACGAGGTGATCCCTCGGACCCGGACGGTGGTGCGCGAGCCGGGAGAGCCACTGGCATCGACCGATACACCGGCAACGCGGCCATCCAGTCGCTGCAGCACACTGGTCGACGTTTGCTTCTCGATGCTCTCGACATCGACCGTGCCAACCGCGCCCGTGATATCGGCCCGGCGCTGCGCCGTGTACCCGGTGACGACGACCTCCGGCAACACCGCGATGGCCCTGTCCATCGCGACATTGATCGTGGTACGTCCGGCGATGCCCTGCGCGGTGCCGCGGAATCCGATGAGGTTGAAGGTCAGGACCCCATCGGGCGGAGCCTGGACCGTAAAGCTCCCCTGCGCATCGGTGGCGGTACTGGTAGTGCTGCCGCGGACGCGGACACTCACGCCAGAAATGGGATGACCTTCCGTCGTGGTGACTTTGCCGGACACCTCGATCGGCGCTGCTGGCTCCTGGCCAGGTGCGGTTCCGCACAACGCCACTGCGAGCAGCACACTCATCCCCACCGCGCTAAGGAAGTGGAGATGGCTGGTCTCGAACCAACGCTTACCCTGCAGCATGTCGTTCATGGGGGCGCCCTCATCCTGCGGGTCGTCGCATGGCCTTGAGGCCGTGCTTGGTGATCACGTCGCGATACGTAATGAGCACCACGTTCCGGGCCTTCAAGGCCCCGGTGAATCTCTGCGAAGTGAGCGCGTCCAGCTCTCCCTGGCGGTTCTTGCTCATCTCGGGGAGGGGCTGGTCGGTGTTCATGTCCACGAGGGCGCCCAGCTCCGGACCGTCCACGCCCACGTGTGTGACCACGGCATTCACGCCCGGGCGCAGGCGATCGATCAGCGCCACCAGGCTATCCGCCTTATTGCGCGGGGCCGCCGCATACTGGGGAGCGTCCATGGCCTCGCCGAAATACTCCGACATGCCGAGCCCATATTCCCGCGCGAGCCGCTCGGTGACCTCACGGAACTCCGGATAGCGGGTCGCCGTGCCCATGTGAAAATCGACGTAGTCGATCTTCAGCCCCGAACGCAGTGCGCGTTCGATCTGCGCTCGCAGCTCCTTTTCGATTTCTCGCGGGTCGGCGTGGTTCTTGTACAGCGCCTCAGCGGATTGGAAAAAGTATCCATCGGCGTCGGCCAGCGTCGGGACGGCTTCGCGGCCCGCTACCGGTCCCCAGCGATAAAATTTCCACTCGGAATTCAGCGTCAGATGAATGCCCACCGCGACGTCGGGATGCCGCTTGAGGATCTCCGCGGCTTCCTGGTACCAGGGGCACGCAAACATGACCGACACGGAGAGGGGAAGACCGGTCTCAATGAGTCGCTGCACAGCCATGTTGACGCTGTGACTCATCCCGACATCGTCGGTACGGATGATCAAGTAAATCGGATCGGATGCAGTGACACGTTGCGTCACGGACGCCTGACCAAACACGGCAGCCGGCGAGGTGACAAACAGAAACCCGATGTAGGCAGCAAGAGGTCGATGCATTTGCCCGCGCCAAAGGCGTCGCACGTTGGGACCGCTACTCGGCCCATTTTGCACCGTAACTGGCAACTCAGCAAGTAGCCCTCCGGCCTTCCGTCGCGCGCGAAAACGACGGCCCGGGCGTGGGTCCCATATAGAGGAAAGGGGCGGCAGAGGGGTTATCTTCACCGGCGCCCGACCGCACTGAAGAGGAAGGACAGTGGACGCCAGAAGCCTGAGCCTGATCGGCATGTTCCTGCTGGCGGCCTGCCGGGGAGCGGCGCCGGGAGGCGACGCGGTCGCCAACGGCGCTGCGGCCGTCACGGCGCGCACCTGGGGACTGGCCTACCTGCAGCAGAACCAGCTGCCCCAGGCTGAAGCGGAGTTCCGCAAAGTCGTGGCGCTGGCCCCCGACCAGGCCGTGGGATATGCTGACTTGGGGCTCGTCTACCTGCGGGAAGGCCGCTACCGCGAGGCCGAGGCCCAGGTCCGCCGGGCGGCGGCCCTGGATTCGGCCGACAGCAGCATCGGGCTCATGCTCGCCAAGGTGTACGAGCTGAGCGGGCGGGAGGCGGAGGCGCGCCGCGAGGTCGAGCGGGTGCTGCGCCGCGATTCCACCGACATCCGGGCGCTGTACGCAGCGGGGGAGCTCGCCGGGCGGTCGGCCGATCCTGAGGAGCGGCGGCGCCAGGAGGGCTACCTGCGCCTGGTGGTCGCCCGCGCTCCGGCCAACCTCGCCGCGCGACTCGAGCTCGTCGACCTCCTGCTCGCGCGCGGTGCCGCGGACGCTGCGGCCGCCCAGCTCGAGGCGTTGCAACGTGAACTGCCCCAGTTGCCCCCCGAGGCGGCGCGCTTCTTCCAACGCGCCCTCCGGTCGGCCCGAGCGGGCCGGGCGTCCGAGGCCGCAGCCGCGGCGCAGCGGTTCCATCATGCGATGGAAGTCACCGCCGGCTACCAGGCCAGCCTGCAGCGCCTCGGCGGCCGGAACGACCCACTCGTGGGCTATCCCGTCCTGACCTTCAATCAGAACATGGCGGTGCCCACGCAGGACGCTCGGGCGGTGGCGGCGGAGATCCGCTTCACGGACGTCACGGCGGGAAGCGGGCTGGAGGGGGTGGAGGCGCTCCCCGACAGCCTGGTGAAGGGGGGGTCGCTCGAGCGCGTGGCCCTGGCGGCCAGCGATTACGACGATGATGAGAGCGAGGACCTGTTCGTCTCAGGGCATCTGTTCCGCGGTGCCCTCGGGCGGTTCATCGAAACCACGGCGAGCGCCGGGATCGTGCTGCGCGATCGCCCCACCGCAGCGGCCTTCGGGGATTACGACAACGACGGACGGCTCGACCTGTACGTCGCGACCAGCGGGGGCGCCCTGTTCCGGAGCACGGGCGGGGGCAGGTTTCGGGACCTCGCGGCCTCGGCGGGCGTCCTGGAGGGCGCGCCTGCCGCGAAGGCGCTGTTCGTGGACTTCGACCACGACGGTGATCTCGATCTCCTGCTCGCTACGGCCGCCGGAACCCGCGCCTACCGCAACAACCTGGACGGCACGTTCAGCGAGATGGCCGGGCCGATGGGCCTGGTCGGCCAGGGCAGCACGCGCGACGTGGCCGTAGGCGACTTCGACGCTGACGGCCACATTGATCTCGTGATCGTGGGCGACGACGGGCGCCTTCGGCTGTGGCGCAACTTGAGCCAGGGGCGCTTCGAAGACGCGACAGCTGCGAGCGGTCTCGGCGCAGTCTCTCACGCCGGCGCGGTGGCCGTCGGCGATTACGACAACGACGGCTTCCTCGACCTGTTCGTGACGTCCCTCGACGGGGGAGGGGAGCCCGCGTTGTACCACAACCGGGGCGACGGCACGTTTGAGCCGGAGGCGCGAGCAGCTGAGCTGCGGCGCAAGCTGCGCGGCGTCGCCGGCCTGGACGCCGCCTTCTTCGACTTCGACAACGACGGATTGCTCGATCTCATCGTGGTGGGCAAACCCGCGGCCTCCCCTAGCGGCGGGCGTGGTGTGCTCCTGTTCCGTAATGACCCGACCAGAGGCTTCGAGGACTACTCGTCGATCCTCCCCGACAGCCTGCGAGCGGGTCGGGCCGTCGCCGTCGCCGACGTCGACCAGGACGGCGACCTCGACCTCATCGTCGTCGGCTGGGACGGGCGGCCCCGGCTGCTCCGTAACGACGGCGGCAACGTGAACCAGTACGTGAAGGCGCGGCTGGTCGGCCTCCGCCAGGGCAGCGGGAAGAACAACGCCTTCGGGCTCGGCGCCACCCTCGAGCTGCGGGCGGGGGATCTCTACCAGTTGCGCCAGGTGACCGACCGCGTGACGCACTTCGGCCTGGGGCGCCGGCTCAAGGCGGACGTGCTGCGAGTGCGCTGGCCCAACGGCGTGTCGCAAACGGTCTACTATCCGGGGACGGAGGAGGACGTCCTGGAGCAGCAGATCCTCAAGGGATCTTGCCCGTTCCTGTACGCCTGGGACGGTCACGGTTTCAGTTTCGTGACCGACGTCATGTGGCGCAGCGCGCTCGGCATGCCGCTGGGCATCATGGCGGGCGGCAGCGATATCGCGTCGGCGCCGCCGCACGCCTCGCGCGAGTACATGCGGGTGCCGGGCGCGGCCCTCGTGCCGCGGGACGGACGCTACGTCCTGCAGATCACCGAGGAGCTGTGGGAGACCGGCTACCTCGACCAAGTCAAACTCCTGGTCGTGGACCA
>Ga0137409_10002743_pt1 | contig 18781 bp, 19 predicted proteins | sample CZODoug1_16funga_FD_122059 | JGI IMG/M metagenome (GOLD analysis project Ga0137409, IMG submission 122059) | Vadose zone soil fungal communities from Angelo Coast Range Reserve, California, USA - CZODoug1_16fungal (Hybrid Assembly) | ecosystem: Environmental > Terrestrial > Soil > Vadose zone... | reverse complement strand
TGCGTGAAGCGGAAGATGTTGTCGATGAAGAGGAGCACGTCCTTGCCTTCCGCGTCGCGGAAGTACTCGGCGACGGTCAGCGCCGAGAGGCCGACGCGCAGGCGCGCGCCCGGCGGCTCGGTCATCTGTCCGTAGACCAGCGCCGCGCGCGATTTCGTGTGGTCGTGCGGATCGATGACGCCGCTCTCCTGGAACTCGTGCCAGAGGTCGTTGCCTTCGCGGGTGCGTTCGCCGACACCGGCAAATACAGACACGCCGCCGTGGAGCTTTGCGATGTTGTTGATCAGCTCCATGATGACTACCGTCTTTCCAACGCCAGCGCCGCCGAACGCTCCCACCTTGCCCCCCTTCAGGAAAGGGCAAATCAAATCGATTACCTTGATCCCTGTCGGCAGGAGTTGGGGGGAAGTCGACTGTTCCACGAGCGGTGGGGCAGGGCGATGAATGGGATAATACTTTTCCGCCTCAACCGGGCCCCGCTCATCCACCGGGTTCCCGGTCACATCGAAAACCCTGCCCATGACGCCTTCTCCAACTGGCATGGAGATCGGCATACCGCTGTCCATAACCTTGAAGCCACGCTTTAGCCCTTCGGTGCCTGACATCGAGATTGCGCGCACCCACTTATCGCCGAGGTGCTGCTGTACCTCCAGCGTTAATTTTGCGGGCTCGTTCTGAACCGTGTAATCACAGGTTAGAGCGTTGTAGATTCCAGGCAGTCCCTCCGTAAATTCGACGTCCACGACCGGACCAAGGACCTTAACGATTGTGCCTATGTTCATATTCGTACCCGTTTACAGCATCCTCTCCCGAAGACCGCCCTTTCAATCGGACTGTCCACCAGCAATCTCCAGCAATTCCTTCGTGATATTGCCTTGTCGCAGCTTGTTGTATTCAAGCTTCAGATCCTTGATCAGACTTTCGGCGCTATCGGTTGCATTCTTCATTGACACCATGCGCGCACTTTGCTCACTAGCCTTGGCGTTGAGCAAGACTTGATAGATGTAGATGTCAAGATAGTGTGAAAGAAGATAGTTCAGCACGAACTCGGGGCTGGGCTCGAATACCGCCTCGGTTGTATCGGCGGCCAGATCCTCTTCGGACCTGACCCCCGGTATCTTCAGCGCCCGGATCTCACCTACGGGAAGGAATTCAGTGCAGACTGGATGCTGAGTGAGCGTGTTTACGAAACGAGTGGCGACAATCTGAACCTGATCCACTTCCCGCTTCAAGAAAAGGTCACGGGCAAAAGCAGCAATCGCTCTAGCCTCCGGGAACCGAGGCGTGTCCGCGTAAGCGAATTCAGCAACCAGTTGACGTCCGCTGCGAGCGATGAATTGCGCTGCTCTGCGTCCTGCTGTGATGAAAAGGGTGGACTGCGGATCGAATTCGGAGGCGAGTCGGAACAGGTTGCTGTTGAGCGCACCGCACAGGCCTTTATCCGCACCGATCAGAATGATGGCGCGCTTGTGGACTTCGCGACGTTCAAGCAGGGGGTGGCTGAAATCGCCCATCCGAGTCGTCGCTTCGCGTTGAATGCGGTACAGCACGCTCACAAAAGGTCGTCCTGCAAGTGCGGCGACTTGGGCCTTGCGCATCTTCGACGCGGCCACCATCTGCATCGCTTTGGTGATCTGCGCGGTGCTGCTGATGGATCGTATTCGCCGGCGTAAGTCGCGAGGGCTATTCATAAATCAGAAAGATCAAGATGACCGCGAGAAAAATGCAGGTTTCATCTCCAAGTTTGTTTGAATTGGTCGGTTGCCGCCTTCACTTCGGCTGTCAAGTCCGGGCTGAGCGCCTTTTCCCGGGCGATCTTGTCGAGCAACTCGGGTTTTCGCGTACTCAGGAATTCCGTCAGCTTGGTCTGAAATTTCTTGATTCGTTCGACCGGCACATCATCCATGTAGCCGTTTTGAACCGCCCAGATCACGGCCACTTGGGTCTCGACTCCGATTGGGCTGTACTGGGGTTGCTTGAAAACTTCCATAATGCGTTTGCCGCGATCGATCTGCGCCTGCGTCTTTGCGTCGAGTTCCGAGCCAAATTGCGCGAAGGCCGCCAGTTCGCGAAACTGTGCGAGATCTCCTTTCAGTTGACCCGCGACCTGCTTCATGGCTTTGAGTTGCGCGGCCGAGCCGACCCGTGAGACCGAGAGTCCCACCGAAATGGCTGGTCGCATGCCCTGGTAGAACAGGTCTGTCTCCAAATAGATCTGTCCGTCCGTGATGGAGATAACGTTGGTCGGAATGTAAGCGGAGACGTCACCGGCTTGCGTTTCGATGATCGGCAGAGCAGTGAGCGACCCGTTCCCATACTTCTCCCCCACTCGCGCCGCGCGTTCCAGCAGCCGGCTGTGCAGATAAAACACATCGCCGGGATACGCTTCTCTGCCTGACGGGCGCTTGAGCACCAACGAGACTTGCCGATAGGCCACCGCGTGCTTCGACAAATCGTCGTAAACAATTAAAGCATCCATCCCGTTATCCATGAACCACTCGCCCATCGCGGCTCCTGAGAATGGCGCCAGGTATTGATTGGTGGCGGAATCCGAAGCCGGTGACGCGACAATGATCGTGTAAGGTAGGGCCCCTGCGTTCTCGAGAACCGTAATGATGCGCGCGATGTTGGATTGCTTTTGACCGATCGCAACGTAGATGCAATAGAGGGGGCGGTAATCCTTGTCGCCCGCTGTCTCGGCGGCTTTGTTCAGACGAGCCTGACTCAGGATGGCGTCGATACAGATCGTCGTCTTGCCTGTCGACCGGTCACCAATAATCAGTTCGCGCTGCCCGCGTCCGATGGGAATCATTGCATCGATTGCCATGATGCCGGTTTGCACCGGTTGTCTGACGGGACTGCGCCGAATGATGCCAGGAGCAAGCTTTTCGACGGGATAGAATACCTGGCTTTCGATTGGTCCTTTGCCGTCCAGCGGTTCTCCGAGCGTGTTCACAACGCGTCCCAGAAGAGCTTTCCCGACGGGCACCCGCAATAACTTTCCCGTCGTACGGACTTCGTCACCTTCCTGAAGCTGGGTGTAGTCCCCTAAGACAATGACCCCGACTTCGGTTTCTTCAAGGTTCAAGGCAAGGCCTGTGATCCCGTGACCAAGGTCGAGCATCTCGTTAAGCATCGCGTCGGTGAGACCCTCAACCCGGGCGACACCATCCCCGATTTCGCGAATCACGCCGACATTTTGCCGGGCTGTTGTAGCTTTTGCACCCGCGATTTGAGCCTCAAGTTCCTCGAGTAGATCAGCCATCTGCTTTCACCATCATTCTGAATAAAGGAGCTGACTGCGATTCAATGTCCTGTGTGCCTTGCACTCGTGTTCGTGATTCCAAAGCTTCCCGCTAATTCGGCGAGCCCGGATCGCACGCTGCCGTCATATACGTCGCTGCCGACTTTGATGCGTATACCCCCGATCAGCGCTGGGCTATGGACGAACAGCCATGACAGCCCCGGACCATAGACAGACGTTAGCCCTGTCTCAACGCGGGCCTGCAAGTCCGAGGATAGGGGGACCGCGCTTTCGATTTCTGCCTGGTGCCGGGCGTACTCTTGCTCGATCAATCGCTTGAATCGCCCTAGTAGGAGCAAATAACCCCGGCGCTTTGACTGGAGTATGTTTTGCGCCACCAGGCGGACACGGCTTTCATCGAGTGCCCCGCCGACAACGCAGAAGCGGAATAGTTGCCTGGCCTCACGTTGGCTCTGTTTGGTTGTCTTCATGAGTGCAGTAACCCGCAATCCGTGCTACGCCGCCGGAGTCAATCGCTCGATAGTGTCTTCCGCCATACGCCGTTGATCCGCTTTCGTCAGGATTCTTCCTGTTAGCCTGGTTGCCGCTTGCACCACCAACTGCCCGACTTCACGCTTAAGGTCGGTGAGCATGCGGGCGTGCTCCTGCGCAGCAGCCTCTCGCGACTTTGCGAGAATTTGCTCGGCAGCAGCGATAGCCTTCTGAGTTTCCAGGTCCTGCACGCGGCCAGCGGCGGCGTGAGCTTCTTCGATCAATTTGGTGGCTTGCCCATTGGCCTGCAGCACTATGTCCCGGCATGTGGCCTCGGCCTGAGCCAGTTCAGCTTTTATCTTTTCGGTGTCAGCCAGTCCCTGGGCAATCTGCTGCCGCCGTTCATCCAGTATTTTCAAGACTGGTTTGTAAGCGAACCGATACAGAAGGGCGCAGACAACGGAGAAGCTGATGATTTGGGACAGCAGATGGGGCCAGTCTACGCCGAAAGTATTGGCAATCTGCTGGATCTGTCCACCGCTATTCGGCCCGGCCAGCAACAGCAAAGCAATCATGGTCTTCCCCCACGACGCGGGCGCCGGACAAGTTTTGAACCGACGCCCGCGGACTGCCCTACTTCACCAAGAATAGGGCGTAGAACACGATCGCTTCCGCAAACGCGATCGCAAGAATAGACTGCACCAAAATCTTCGTCGAGGCGACGGGATTTCGTCCCACCGCATCCGAAGCTTTCATGCCGATTAGGCCCACAGCGATAGCTGCACCCAAGGCTGCCAGACCAACGTGGAGACTTCCGTTCATAGGTCGTCCTGCTCTTTCCCGCCGGCTCCCGCGATTGAACACGGCCAAGCCGTCGATATAAATCCGTTAACCGTCCGCCGCCAGTGGTGCTTCTGCTTCATGCTGGCACATCAGCATGGTGAAGACAGCAGTCAGCAGCATGAAGACCATGGCCTGAACGAGGCCCATAACCAGCTCTAAGAAGTAGAACGGAATCGCTACCAACCACCCGAAGCCGGGAACGAGCTTGGCCATTGCTTCCAAGAGATTCTCTCCCGCGAAAATGTTGCCGTAGAGACGGAAGCTAAGCGAAATTGGCCGAAACAAGATCGAAACGACCTCAAGACAGCCGGCCGCAAAGAACACCACGACTAATAGCAGCCTTAACACGCCCTCGCTTTCGCCCTTCGGAGCGAACAACTCGCGGTAAAAGCCGCGAATTCCAACTTCACGCAGCGCCCAGACAATCCATGCGGCAAAAAAGACCAGAGCCATGGCGAGCGTCATGTTGACATCGGCATTCGCTCCGCGGAACAACGGCTGATCAATCCTGAAGCCATGATCGTTTTGGTGCCCCCACCCGACCGAGCCTATTCCCGGGATGAGACCAAACCAGTTCGAAGAAAGAACAAAGATGAAGATGGTCGCGAAGAACCAGAATGTTCGCTCGGCCAAATGCGGACCAATGATTCCAACCAGGAACTTGTACAGTGCCTCGACGAGCCATTCCAGGAAGTTCTGTGCCCCAGTCGGAACTTGCTTCATTTTTCGGGTCGCCAGCTGGGCAAATACGATCAGACCGACAGCAACCATCCAACTGACTAACATGGAATTCGTGATTGGAAAATTGAAGGGTCGTGCGATCTCCACTGGCTTCGCCGACAAGCCGTGCTCCTGCGGTTCAGGCGCTGCCGTACCCGATTCTTGCGCCGGAGTAGTCTGAGTGGGTTTCGAGGCTGCAGTTGTTGCCAGGAATGAGCCGGCGGTCAAGGCTATAAACATGAACAAAGCCAGAAGGCGCAACACCGTGGCCTTTAGTCCAGGAAGGAAGACGCCACCGTCTGAACTCCAAAGCTCCACTCGGCTCTTGCGGAGTTGGTCGATCCCGGACATATTGGTTCTAGTCGTCATCGGGCACCATGCATAACGTTGGACTGACGCCATGTCGCTGCTGATCGACCGCTCGCATCCGCAATCCCTTCTATTGAAATACGGCCTGCGAGCCTGTGACTTCGGCGCCGCCTGCCATCTGATATCCAAGAAGAGCCAAATACAGAGCGCGATCGAAGAATTGATTGAGCGAACGCAGCAACATCACTCCTCCCCAGAACTCAACCGGCTCCTCAATCAAACATTCTTGCTGGATGTACTCCCAGAGATATTCGCGTGTAATGCATACCGCCCAAAACAAATGGCTGAATGGGACCCCCTGCTGAGCCCGGAGCTTTCCGAGTCCAACACAGTGATGTTCAAGTGAGGAGTCATCCTCTGCTACCAGCCACATCATCAGATCGTGGTAAAGGTCCACCGCATAGCTCTTATGTTCCTCTGCCGGTACTCTGAGCCATAGCTCGCTGCATTTGCGCGAACTACGGATTTTTTCGAGAAGCCGCTCAGACATGCCATCTGCGTCATCCTTGAGGTGCTGAATCAGTTTGGGAGCACGCATGAATTCTCCGGCGTTCTTTCTTGGGGAGCCACGCCTATTGCGAGATGCAATCGAGAACGAGGCGGTTCTTCCAGAAGAAGAGCGCACTGGCAGGACCGGCATCTGGCCTTCGAGCAACGAGCACAGACTATTGACTGAGTGGGGGTCTGCATACTGGCAGAATCGACAGTCGGTCCGCCCGTTTCGGCAGAGCGCAGAGGTCCGTCGCCGCAATGCTTGCCGAAGGAGAATGAACGGGCCGCGTTCGAGAGGAACTAGTAAAGTCGCAGTGGTCTACCACAACAGGCAGCCTTAGTTTGAGATCACAGTTTGGGAAACTGGCTTCAATCTGAATGGAATCGCGTCACATGCCGAGCACTGTATTTCGATGGATCTTGTGGGCAGGGCTGTCTGCCTGTATCTCTCCTGTTGGCGTGGCCCGAGCCCAAGAGAATCTGCCAGAATCGACCGGCTCCCTATCGAATTCGCAGTCCACTAAGACGCAACAATCGGAGACAAACGGAAGCTCTGGAACCGAAGGCGAGTCAGAGCAGGGAAAGCCACCCGGCCCAAGAGGGTCATTCGTCATCGCTCCACTTCCGATCTCCAGCCCTGCCCTGGGCACTGGGATCATTCCGGTCGTTGGCTATATATTCCCGTTCCATAGGAATGACACTGTGTCTCCGCCTTCCGTAGTTGGCATGGCCGGCCTCGCAACGAACAATGGAAGCCGTGGATTCGCCGCGTACGCAGACTTGTATATGAAGGAAAAGACCTACCGAGTGAGTGCTGCGTATGTCCGCGGCACCCTGAACTACGATTTGTATGGGGTGGGACTCATTGCGGCAAATGCCGGACTGAAGTTGCCGCTCTCACAATCGGGCCAAGTATTACGTGCTGAAGCTTTGCGGCGGGTTGGATGGGATTTCTTTCTTGGTCTACGCTTTTGGACCGGCAGTTCCGACATTGTCAAGAGGCCAACCAGCGACACATCTACTGTGACTGACCCTCCCGACCTCGGGCTTCACACAGCTCTGAGGGCTCTGGGCTTGCGGTTGAACCGTGAGACTGCAGCCAATCGCTTTCATCCCACGAGCGGCACTCTTCTTGATTTCACATCCGACTTCTTCTCTCAATCTCTGGGGAGCAAGTACACGTTTCAGTCTTACAGATTCACCTTCAACAAGTACGGCAGCATCAGCGAGAAGCAGGTCCTAGCCTATAACGTGTTTGTCTGTGGAACCGGCGGAACGCCGCCGTTCTACGCGAACTGTATTTATGGAGCAAACAACGAGTTGCGCGGATATACGGCCGGAAGATATATCGACCGCTACATGTTCGCCACACAACTGGAATACCGCTTGTCGCTCCCCAAGCGATTCGGACTTGTCGGGTTTGGCGGGATTGGCGAAGTAGTGCCCGGCGCTAGCCAAGCCTTCCGGGCCAATCACCTCCTTCCCGGCGGCGGCGGGGGGGTAAGATTCCAGCTCAGTAAGACATATCGCGTGAATATGCGTGCCGACTTTGCGCGAGGTAAGGACACCTGGACCTGGAGTATGGGCGTCGGCGAAGCGTTCTAGGTAGAGTCCGATTTGTCGGAACAAGTATACGGGGCTCGCCAACAGTCGCGGAAAGTGTGCGATATTGAAGCCACCTTTGGGCGCGAAGGGTCGAGCGCGGAAGGGCGAATCGTTCTTCTCGCCCATTATGACTTCACCGCCGGAGGGTAATTCTTCAACAACTTCTTGACTGCCTTTGCCAGTTTCTTCTCTTGTTTATCTGGTTTGGCCTTTGAATCCAGGGTTTTGCTTGCAACTCCCCGCCAGACCAAATCACGATTTGTGGAATCGTACATGTCCAAAACCAATTGGCCGACGTAGATAGTCGAAGTGGATCCGGTGGTCGTACCGCCCCCCGGACCGTACCATCCCCCGCGGTACCAGCCTCCCCCATATCCCCAGTCCGAGCTGAACGACGTAAACTGTTTCTCCTGGCCAACGCCCGCTTGGTATCCGATGAAGAGGTTCGCGGTGTCGTCATCGATTTTAGTCAGTCCTTTGTTCGCCAGTTCCGCATCTACTGCATCTTTGAGTTGTTTGGTTACCAAATCGTTGGCCGTGGGCGCGTCTTTGAGGATGACCCACTTGTACGTCTTGAATTTCGAGAAGTTGATATCTTTGTCGAAGTTGTAGCGGACATCCTGCCCCAAGGCGCAACTGGTAGCAAGAAAAAGAATCAACGTTGATAAGAACAAAATCCTTTTCATCCGGACCTCCTATTTACAACGTCCACGTGACGCCCAGTCCGCGAGCTGTCACAGGCGTACGGGTCATATGCAATTGAGGCAGACGAGGTTGCCGGCTTCCCGTGCTCAGGACCCCGACGCTTATGCTAGGAAGACAAAGCTACCGGAGGAACTGTCACTACTGACAGATGAAAGACCCCTACTCCGCATCAAAGACGCGGTGAGGTCTCAGAAAGTAATTCGGGCGACGCGTTTGCATCGAGAGACTCCACTTGACGGTGGAAGAGATGTAGCAACACGAGCACAACGAATACCATCACTAGATTGAAAATTAATTGTGACCATGCGACCGCCATTCCTGGATCGCGGGCTATTTGTACGGCTCGTAGAGCGAAAGTCCGCAGAAAGGGAAGAAAAAGCAGGACGCCCAACACGTTGAAACAGAGATTCGCCAACGCTACCCGCCTTGCAGTGTTCTGCATCTTGATGCTGGCGATAAGTGCAGTCGTTGTCGTTCCAATGTTGGCACCAATTACGATTGGAATCGCTGCTGTCGCCGGCATCAGATTCTGCTGCACAAGCAGGATGCACAGCCCCGTTGTGATGCTGCTGGATTGAACGATTGCGGTGACTAGGAGACCGGCAATCACGCCTGCCAGGGGAGTGCTCGATCGGCTCAACACTTCGATGAAAACCGGACTCTGCGCCAATGGCTTCAAGGTAAAGCTCACAACATCAAGACTGAAGAAAATAAAACCGAAATAGAACGCGACCTTTCCCAGCATTTTCATACGAATGGGAAGGGCACTCAGCAGGGCGCCGAGAACGATGAAAAAAGGTCCGATGGATGTCAGCTTCAGAGACACTAACCATGCGGTTGAAGTGGTGCCCACGTTTGTCCCAAGCAGAACGCCGAGGCTGGAGCGAAACGAAATGCTCCCTGCGTCCGCCAGCGCCACCGTAAGCGAGGTCACCGCACTGCTCGATTGAATGATTGCTGTGGCCACGGCGCCCAATAGCATGCCCCGCCAACGGCTTTGCGTAAGCTTTCCCAGCCACTTGCTGATTGTTTCTCCTCCCATTCTCTGAAGCTCGTGGCTGAAGCCTTCAAGCCCGAAAAGGAACAACACGATCGCAGAGACGCTCGCCAGGAACACTCTTAGGTTTGACATCTCTGTTCCGATTCGAGACTTCTTCGCAGGGTCAAGTCAGTGATGCAGATCGCGTTCGTCTGGGAACGCTTCCCTTCCCCCCGCTCCAACGAACTCGGGAATGAGGTGGGCAAGCTTGTCGGAAGAATGGGCCGCAAGATACATAGTTTGTGATGGGAATGCGATCTCGGCCCCAGTCTGTTTGATAATGTCCATGACACTCAGCAGCAACTCTCCCTGGATCTCGAGGAAGTCGACCCAGTCGATTGCGAACACATAAGCAAAAACTTCTACGTCAACAGAAGAATCGCCTAGACGGAGAAAGTTGACTCGTACTGACAGCGAGTCCAGCTTTGGGTGTGCGGTAAGAAGTTCGTGAACCCCGGTAACAATTGATCGCAACTGGGCTGGGGTAGTTTCGTACCGTAAGCCAACGAGAGGATGGAACCAGAACTTGTCCCTCGCTGACAAAGTTTCGAGGCTCATATTCGCGATCTGACCGTTGGGCACAGAGACCACGGTGCGATCCATGGTGCGGATACGAGTTGAGCGGAGGCCGACATCTTCGACCGCTCCCACGATATCGCCCAATTTCAAAGTGTCCCCCACATGCACCGCGTGGTCGGCGATGAGGGAGATACCGGCAATCACGTTTTCGAGCGTCTTCTGTGCCGCCAGTGCAACTGCGATACCACCTACGCCAAGGCCGGCCAATGCTGCCGTCGGATTAACACCGAAGTGGTGAAGAGTGAACAGGACGGCTGCAAAGAAGAGCAGGCCATTGATTACCCTTCGGGCGAGGCGCAACACCGCAGCCGATTCGCTCATGCTTGGACGGTGCGCCACGGCATAACCCTCACCCCAGCGGTTCAAGAGCATTAGCAGCCAAGTGCTGGCGATTGTGACAATGATGAAGATTGCGGTGGTCCAGAATTGCCGGGCTAGGAGCGACAAACCGACTTTCGACATCAGCCAGTAGATAGAGAGAGCAACCAGCAGGAGACGAATCGGTGGTGGCAAGAAGCGGGGATTCGTGGGGCCGGTATTTCGAAAGAGATAGCGGCGGCACGCACCGACAGCCCAACCAATAAGACGGCCCAATAACCCCGTAAGTAAATAGAGGGACGGTACACAAAGAATCGCCAGCCACTCAAAAAGTGGGATCGTCGCGAATCGAGTCTTGATCAGGAATTCTGGAAGAACCCTCTCTACTGGCGGAGTGCCCAATTCCTCAAAAACCTCGGGGATCGACTGGAGAGTATTCCGAGAGAATAGCCAGACTTTCCCCATTTTTCCACGATCTACACGTTCGACCAGAATGTCGAGGTCGCCGTTGGCCGTAGTGATGGTTCCGACTAAGTCTTCATCGGGCTTAAGCGGATCTGGAAGCGACCCCTCGGGTTTGTCGCTAAGCTGATTGAGCCGTGCCGGGAGGCGGCGGTCCAGAACCACTGCAAGTTGGTGCGCCAATGCCTCGGCGTCCGCTCCACGAAAAGGGGTGTTCAAATAGAGAGCAGCAATTGCGGTGTTGCCTTTCCGTGCCGCAGCGAGAAAACCCAACACCGCACCTCGCGGTGAGCTGCGGCCGAGAGTATCGGCCGGGAGCTCGGGCTTCACCTCAGCAGGCACCGCCGACTTGGGAGTGACAACCTGAGCCCATGCGAACGGACAGAGCAGCACGATCAGCGTGACTATCGCAGTTCGCGCTCGGCAGTTCTTTGGTCCGCTCATGAGATGCACCTGTGCCCCTCAGCATTGCGCATAGAGTGCGCACCGGGGAATCATCATTCGGGCATCCAACGTCAGAGAACTGACAGAACTGCCAGTTAACGGCTGGGCCCGACGGCTTGCAAACTGATGTCATGGCTCAAGATGTGTTCGTCGAGCTCGATGGTTAGTGGAGGCACCGCATTGCCGAACGAAAAGAACAGTGAAAAGACAGGTCAAAAAAATAAGCTCGCGAACAAAGACTACGCGGTTGAACTACGCAAGCTTCAAACCCGTCTGGTGGGGATGCAGGAATGGGTCCGAGCCAGCAGCGCCAAGCTCGTGATCGTGTTCGAGGGTCGGGATGCCGCGGGTAAGGGCGGAGTGATCCACCGCCTGATGGAACGCGTCAGTCCACGTGTGTTTCGTCACGTCGCATTGCCGGCGCCGACTGAGCGTGAAAAGTCTCAATTATATGCACAGCGTTACATCAAAGAAATGCCGGCGGCCGGCGAAGTCACAATTTTCGATCGCAGCTGGTACAACCGTGCTCTCGTGGAGCACGTAATGGGTTTTTGCAGCAACAAGCAATACGCCGATTTCCTCCGCATGTGTCCCGGGTTTGAGTCTCTGCTGAAGAATAATGGCATCACCCTTGTCAAGTACTGGTTTGAGGTCAGCGAAAAGGAACAGCACAAGCGGTTTCTCAAGCGTATTGAAGATCCAATGCGAAGATGGAAGTTAAGCCCGATGGATCTCGAATCGCATCGCCGCTGGTACGATTACTCTCGAGCACGGGACGCAATGTTTGCGGCTACTGACACTCAACAATCCCCCTGGTATGTGGTGCAGACTGATGATAAAGAGCGGGCACGCCTCAACTGCCTCTCGCACTTGCTCGATGTAGTGCCATGGAAAAAGGTACCCATGGAGAAGGTCAAGCTGCCGAAACGGCAGGACCCAAGGGGATATAAAGCTCCTGACTGGAACTATCGCTGGATCCCCGAGAAATATTGAAACGGCCCCTGTGTGCGTCAGCGGGATCGTCCATGGCCAGGCTGAGTGCGGCGAAGAGTCATTTGCATCCGCGCTCTGTTGGCTGGCACGGTGCGGCGACGCTGCTACGCTTCACATTTGTTGTGCCTCATGCGGAACGTTGGTCGCTGAAAAAGATTCTCCTCGTTTACATTGCCACGCTGCGGTGAGCGACTCGTTACTTAGTCGTTATAGCACAGCGGTGGTGGTACAACAGTGCCCTACCGATTGCATGGAGTTTCCACTACGCTTTGGTCGCTGGCATGTCAGTGGCGTTAAGTACGCGAGGGATGCTCATGCAACTCACTGCTCCGATCCGTATTCTGGTGGTAGATGACTTTGAACCGTACCGTCGCTCCATCTGTTCGATGATCCGGCAGCGACCGGATCTGACGGTTCTGGCTGAAGCACAAGATGGATTGGAGGCTGTCCGGCAAGCGGGGATATTGCAACCCGACCTGATTCTTCTCGACATCGGTCTGCCACTGCTGAATGGGATCGAGGCGGCCCGTCAAATCGCGGAGGTCGCTTCCACCGCCAGAATTATCTTTCTGACCCAGGAGTCCTCTGCCGAAGTGGTACACGAGGCCCTTGCCTTGGGCGCATGGGGCTACGTCATTAAGGCACAGGCTGGAACTGAGCTTCTCGCCGCAGTCGAGGCGGTTGCGCGGGGCAACACGTTTGTCAGCAGCGGGTTGGATGGAGAGGCCCGGTCCGGCGTGGCATAGCCGAGAAGTCGGGAAGATCTCGTGCTGGCTCCGAAGGTCGGCATAACCCTTACCAGTAGTCTCAGGACAAACGCGTCTGCTGCTGCCGTCACCCGCTCCGCGGATCACTTGCCGCTTTTGAGGACCAAGACTCGATAGCCTTCGAAAAAAGAGATTCGTGCAATGTGGTCCTGTTTCTCTTGACAGGTGACGAAAGCCCGACAGCGAAAGATAGTGGAGTTATTCGTAGGAGAGACCCGCCAAGCTCCGTGAATCGTCTTTTGTTCCGGTTCGCGGCCCGCCCCCCGCCGTCGGCCTGCGCCCCACCGCCTTCCAGACGTTCAGGCCGACGGTCTATCCAACATCGAATCATATTCGCTACCTCAGTTTTACTGCAGGTTTTCCCAAAGAAGAGAGCAGATGATTAGAAACGAGGCCAGAAAGACCAGGATTCTTAAGACAAAATGGCCGGGAGTGGTCTCCGAAGGCTCCAGAAGTGAGAAGCCACTACGGGGAATATTGCATGGAGAGATGCGGTGCGGTGGCAGGCATTCGCGATAGTCTGTCGGGGAATCCAGATAGTAGATTTCTGACCAGACGTAACAATCCCCGACGTGCATCGGGTGGCCGCCGATGTTGTCATGAGGAATGGGCATAACTGTGCACCGGTGGCAATCCTGTCTGCATTGTCAGATCCATGCCTTGAATCGCGGCGAAACAGGGGAAGCCGTTGCAACGCTCATCTACACTCCGTTCATGCAGCCGTTCATTCTCGACGTTAATCAAACTGTGCAGGTGAGCAGTCAGCGGAAAAGCCGCTTTGAGGTGAGGTTCCCATACGTATTGAGCTAAGGGTCAATGAGTTCTGCAAGAAGAGCAACTGTCAGAAATATCAGAACCCTGCCGGGTGTGCGGAGAATTCAGCACGGGATTCATGGAGGTCTTCAGATCGTGGTCTTTTCTAGAAAGGCTTCCAAGGCGTCAGCTACGGAGGTGAACCGGTCAATTCCGCCGAGCCGGACATCTGCTCCCTCTGCACGCAACCGCGAGCGCACCGATGACCGCGCTTCGACAGCTTGAACACGCTGGCCAGCAGCAGTCAGTTCTTCGGCCAAGCTCGCCAGCATGTGCGCACTGTGCATGTCTACGAGAGGCGCGGCGGAAAGGTCCAGTACGACCAGCTTGGGCGGCACGGCTTCAGCGCGTACACGATCCAGAATCGTATCGCGCACATGGTCCATGTTGAAATAGACGAGACTCGACTCAGGACGGAAGATCAGCGCGCCGGGAATCAGCTCATTGTCCGGATTCCGCTCGCAATCGGAAAATCGCCGCGTGCCGGGAATGCGCCCCAGAAGGGCGACATGCGGTCGCGACGCGCGACGGATCAACAACACCAGCGAGATGATCGCGCCGATCATCACGCCGCGCAGCAGGCCTTGCCCTAGCACCCCGACGATGGCGGCCATTGCCACGACGAACTCAGGGCGGTTGCCACGCCAGAGCTGCTTGAGGGTGGAAACTTTGAAAAGACCGGCCACCGCCACCAATACCACCGCCGCCAAAACGGTCTGGGGCAGAGCACGAAGCAGGCGCGAGAAGAAAAGCACCACCACTAACATGATTCCCGCCGCGACGGCGCCCGACAGCGGCGTGCGCGCGCCCCCACCTTCATTGACGAGCGATTGCGACATTCCGCCGCTCACGGGGAAACCGCGGCCCAACCCCGCCGCAAGGTTGGATGCAGCAAGCGCAAGAAACTCCTGGTTGGCGTCCAGTCGCCCGCCGTGCTTCGCGGCGAAGGTGCGGCCAATAGCGGCCGTTTCCACCGCGGCCAGCAGAAAACACGCGAATGCCAGGGGCAACAACTGGTTTGCGTCTGGCCAGTGAATCGCGGGGAGGCCGATGTCCGGTAACCCTTGCGGCACTTCGCCCAGCAGTTTCACCCCACGGGTGTCGAGGCCAAGCAAGCTTGAAGCCACAATCGCCCCCACCACAACGAACAGCGCCACGGGTTTGTTCTTGAGGAAAATCTTCCCGAGCACGAGCACCGCCAGCGCGGCGCTTCCAATAGTGAGTGAAGTGGCGTTCGTCTCGTGCAGGTGGTGAAGAAAGTAGCCGGTGTTGTGCCAGAAATTGCCATGAGCCCCGTGGATGCCAAAGAGCTTTGGCAACTGTGTGCTGGCGAGAAAGAGCGCGACGCCGCACTTAAAGCCGACCATCACACTCTCGGAGATGAAGTTGACAATCGAGCCAGCCTTGACCAGCCACGCGATGAAGGCGATGAGCGCCGCGAGCAAGGCCGTGGCCGCCGCCAGCGCGCTAAACCGGGTCGTGTCGCCGCCTGCAATTTCGCCCAAAGACGCGCCCACAAGAAGGGATATGGCAGAAGTTACCGTGATCGAGGTGTGCCGCGAACTGCAGAACAACCAGAAGACCAACCCGCCAAACAAGCACGCGTAGAGTCCCGCTTGCGGAGGCAGGTTGGCCAGCGAGGCATCGCCTAGCCCGGCAGGCAGAAGGTAGGCAGCGAGTGTGATGCCAGCGACAACGTCACCCCGCAGCCAGTTTGGATCGTAGCGCCTTAGCCAGCCCAGGACAGGAAGTGGGAGATTCACATCGTTTGCTCCGTCACTGACAGCAGAAAAGCTGCACACTGTCGCCCTACATTTAAGCGGCCCCGGGCTCCGTTGTTTTCAGTTCCAGGCAATTGCAGCAACTTCCGCAACGCATAGAGGGCTCATCGCACGATAGTGCGGCAGGACTTATCCGGTCCACTAGCCTTAATGACAGTTGTCCACGCCCATGTCTTGCGAGAACGTCTACGGTAGTTTGGAACTCGAACCCGTTCCAGCTTCGCAATGTCCTATCTCCACAGACGTATCTTGCTCTCACGCATACTCCCTCTGTTCGCAACAGGTGTGGTCGTATTACTTCCGCCTACGGCTTCCTCACAGTCCGACTCTCTTTCCAACCTGAACGAGTCGTTGGTGCAGGTCGTAAGGAAGGTAAAACCGTCGGTAGTCAGAATCGATGTAATTACGCGCGATGACCAACCATATGGCAGCGGCGCTGCGAGACAGTCCCAGCCTTCGCCGACGGGACTTCAGCGTCTTGTCGGGTCCGGCCTGATTCTCTCTTCGGACGGGTACATCATGACCGACGCTCACGTGGTGAGAGGGGCTACCAGCATCAACGTTACCTTGGAGAATGGTCTGAGAAAAGCCTCGGGAAAGAACAGTTCCAACGTGCTGCACGCGCGTGTCATTGGCGAATTTGATACGGCCGATCTTGCCTTACTCAAGGTCGACACAATCGAGTTAACCCCAATCACGCTGGAAACAAGTTCGGCAAACCTGCGAGAGGGGCAGTTGGTGTTCTCCGTGGGAAGTCCCGAAGGTCTATCGAACACAGTTTCATTGGGGGTGATCAGCTCTCTGGCCCGGCAATTGGATCAAGACGGTCCTATTTCTTACATTCAGACCGACGCCGCGTTAAACCCGGGAAGCAGCGGTGGAGCGCTGGTCGATATTAATGGACGGTTGATCGGAATCAATGCGATGTTTGTGAGCGAAGGGGGAGGGAGTGAGCGACTCGGATTCGCAATCCCGAGCCGTCTCGTGGAATTCGCGTATCAGACCATCCGTGAGCACGGGAAGGTCGTGTGGGGTGAGCCAGGACTGAAAGTTCAGGGGATTACGCCGCTGTTAGCACAAGGTCTTCACCTGGAGCAGAACTCAGGGGTTGTCGTTTCGGATGTGACCCCAGGGACTCCTGCCGCGACGGCGGGCCTCAGGATATTGGACGTAGTCACGCACCTGGACGGCAAACCAATCGGGAACGTGTCGGAATACTTCGAGACGCTATTCCACAAGACACCTGGTCAGGAAGTGGTTATCTCGGTCCTCCGAAGAGCCAGTCGAGTTGATTTTGCACTATCACTTCTCCCCGCTAGTGAACAGTCAGCAACTGCCAGCAGGTCCGGGATGTCGACCGTTAACCTAGTCTCGAAGCTGGGAGCCTTTTGTTCCGCACTGTCGTCTCATTCGCAGGTGGCAGTTGAGAAATTTCGTTCGCGTCGCGGAGTGTTAGTGGAAGCGCACTCGGGCGAGGGACAGCAAACACTTCTGGCACCCGGCGACGTGATTCGGTCAGTCAACCTGAGGCCGGTGTCCACTGTCGGAGATCTGGAAGATATCCTAGATCACGCGAGCCCAACTCGCGCTATCATCCTGCAGGTTGAACGGGATTCTCAGTTCCTTTTCCTCACAGTGGACCAGTAAGCGGATGCGACCAGTAGCTTTGGGGCGTGGCATATGCGTTCGCGGCATTTTGCGCTGAGATACAGCGTGGCAAGACAGCGCGGAAGGAAAAGACGTGGAAAGGGGCACTCAAGCTTTGACCGCTGGATATGCCACGCCCTTGGCCTCGTTCGTGGATCTGTTCGTAAAATCCACGCGGGACGTAGACCGGCCCGAGCATGCTCGAAGACGTCCCCTTCAGACGTCACAATCTTCCGGCTGACACGTACGAGAAATGACGACATGGACAATAATCCAGGTCAATGCCCCCCAAGTGTTGTCGGAGCGCTACTCTGACCAGCGCCGCGCGCGACCGACATCTACATGCACAAAGGCGGAATCGGCGTAGTAGCCAGCGCCTCCGCGATGGAGCGACAACGCGGCGTCTCGCAGGCTGGAGGTGCTCACGCCAGAGATGCGAATATCAACCGCCATTGCAAAATCTTGGTGAGCGCGGCAGGATTCGAACCTGCGACCCATGCCTTAAAAGGGCATTGCTCTACCAACTGAGCTACGCGCCCACAGTCTTTCAAATCTAACATATTGCGAGGGCTTTAAGGCACGGGCGCGCGGCACGCGGGCGGGCGCTGGCGTTTTCCGGCGACGCAATTTCAGAGAGCACCAAGGCTGGCGCTGGAATAGAATAGCCAGTCGCCAAGTCTTGGCTTATGAGCACTCCGACCGCGGTCTGGAAAAGATGGGAAGGGCGGGTAATCGATGGAAAGTTCCCGCTGCGGCAGTGGCTGGGAGGCTCGGACCACAGCGCTGTATTCCTCACGGAGCGGGCGGGCGGATCGCAGAAGGCGGCCATCAAGCTCATTCCCGCGCAAGACGGAAGCCAGGAACACTTCGACGCAACCGCGCAACTTTCACGTTGGGCTGGCGGTGCCAGACTTTCCCGTCCTCATTTGATCCGGCTGTTTGAGTACGGGCGCTACCAGATCGACGACACGCGGCTTCTCTATGTCGTCATGGAATATGCCGAGGAGAATCTGGCGGAGATCCTTCCGCTGCGGCCCCTTTCTGGCGTAGAGGCGTCAGAGATGCTCCGGCCCACAGCCGAGGCGCTGGCGTCCTTGCACCAGGCTGGATTCGTGCACGGCCGCATCAAGCCTTCGAACGTGATGGCGGTCGGCGACCAGTTGAAGATTTCTTCGGACGGGCTCTGCAAGATTGGGGAGCGCGATGACGCGCGCCCGCCCAGCGTCTACGACGCACCGGAGACCGCGACCATCGGTCCGTCGACTGCCGCCGACGTTTGGTCGCTGGGGATGACTCTGGTTGCTGTCTTGACCCAGAAGGAATTGCAGATGAAGGCTGGCAAACAGGGTTCCGTTGCCTTGCCTGAAAAGATTCCGCAAACCCTCCGCGAAATTGCACGGCGATGCCTTCAGGTTGATCCGCAGCAACGTTGTACTCTGGATGAGATCCTGAGCAAGACACGACCGCC
>Ga0137409_10002742_pt1 | contig 18789 bp, 18 predicted proteins | sample CZODoug1_16funga_FD_122059 | JGI IMG/M metagenome (GOLD analysis project Ga0137409, IMG submission 122059) | Vadose zone soil fungal communities from Angelo Coast Range Reserve, California, USA - CZODoug1_16fungal (Hybrid Assembly) | ecosystem: Environmental > Terrestrial > Soil > Vadose zone... | reverse complement strand
GAAAATGCCGGCGAACTCCACCGCGACGTAGCCCCCGCCCACCATCAGGATGCGCTTCGGAAGCTCGGGCAGCTCGAAGGCCTCGTTGGAGGTGATCGCGTGCTCGATGCCGGGAATGGCCGGCCTGACGGGCCGTCCCCCGGTGGCGACGACAATGTTCTGCGCCGTCACGCGACGCTCGCCGATCGCCACCGTGTGCGCGTCGACGAGCTTCGCCGTGCCCTCGATCGCTTCGATGCCTACCTTGGCGAAGCCGTCGGTATAGACCTTCGAGAGCCGGGCGATCTCGCGGTCCTTGTTCGCGATCAGCGCGGGCCAGGAAAACGTCGCGCCCTGGATCGACCAGCCGTAGCCGCGCGCGTCCTCGATGTCTTCGGCGTAATGCGCCGCGTAGGACAGGAGTTTCTTCGGGATGCAGCCGCGGATCACACAGGTGCCGCCGATGCGGTAGTTCTCGGCGATCGCCACCCGGGCGCCGAGGTGGTGCGAAATGCGGCTCGCGCGGATGCCGCCCGAGCCGGCGCCGATGGTGAACAGGTCGTAGTCGAAGCGATTCATGGAGGCGCGGTCCCTGCTAGAGTACCGCCATTCTCAAAGGAGCCGAAATGTTCGTACTGTCCGTGGATATCCGCATCAAACCCGAGAGCGTCGAGGCCTTCACCCGCAAGGCGATCGAGAACGCCGCCGATTCGCGCAAGGAGCCGGGCTGCAAGCAGTTCGACGTGCTGGTGGACCCGAAGGACAAGACCAAGGTTCTGCTCTACGAGGTCTACGTCGACGAGAAGGCCTTCGACGCCCACCAGCAGACAGCGCACTTCAAGAAGTACGTCGCCGAGGCGGTGCCGCTGCTCGCCTCGCGCGAGCGCCACAACTGGAAGCGCGTCGCGCCCTAGGCGGCCCGGGCGCCTTCCTTGCCCTGTTGCCAGCCGGCGCGGCGGAAGCGCTTTCTGCGCGCGGCGCCGTCGGCGTTCTGCAGCGCGTACTCGCGCAGGCGCGCCTCGACGGCAATGCGCAGGGGCTTCGGGAGTCCGCCCGCCGAGAGGGTGAAGCGCGCGATGACCGGGTCGGATTCGAGCGTACGGCCTTCGGCGAGCCCGGCACCGATGAAGTCCGGCGAGGCCTCGCCGTCGTGGAAATAACCGCGATCCCGCGCCCACACCAGCGCGCGCTCGTTGGATCGGATGCCGTAGCACAGCTCGAACTCGGCCAGATCGCCCTCCGCCTCGCGCACGAACAGGTCGAAGTCGTCGTCGTGGAACCAGCGCCGCGTGCTCGCCGGATCGTCCTGGGTCACATCGAGTATCTCTCGCAGCACGGCCCTGCTCCTTGTCCGGTTACCGATTCGCAGTAGCTTACCTCAAGCGGACCGCGCCGGCGCCGCCCGGGTGGCGACCAGGACGCCGGCGAGGATGGTGGCGATGCCCAGCGCGTGGAACGGCCGGAAGGACTCGCCCAGGAACAGTATCGCGAGGAGCGTGCCGAACGCCGGCAGCAGGTGGATGGTGAAGCCCGCCGCGTTGGCCCCGACGATGGCCACGCCGCGGTTCCAGCAGATGAAGGCCCCCACCGAGGCCGCCAGGCCCACGTAGAGCGCCGCGGCGACGCCCCCGGCGCCCGGCCAGTGCGGCGGCGCGACGAGCGCCTCGATCGCGAAGGCCGGCAGCAGCAGCGCCACGCCCGCTACCGAGATCACGAACAGGAACGCGACGCCGTCCAGTTCGGGCGGACGGCGCTTGAGCAGCACCGAGTACACGCCCCACACCGGCATCGCAAGCAGGATGAGCGCGTCCCCCGGGTGGAGCTCCAGGCGCGCCAGGCTCGCGGGATCTCCGCGCGAGAGGATGACGAGGATGCCGGCGAGCGAGATCAGCATGCCGGCCACCTGCCTCCGCGTCGCGCGCTCGCCCTCGATCGCCCAGGAGCAGAGCAGCATGAAGGCCGGGGTCGAGGAGTTGAGCAGCACCGCGTTGACCGCCGTCGTGGTCTTCAGGCCGGTGTAGACCAGCGACTGGAACAGCGCCACGCCGAGGAAGGCAAGCAGGAGCAGCAGGCCCGCGTCGCGCCGGATCACGCCCCACCGGCCGCGCAGGCGCGCCACGGCGAAGGGCGCGAGGGCGAGCGCGGCGATCAGCCAGCGCCAGAAATTGAGCGCGTTGGGCTCGAACACCTCCCGCAGCGCGCGGCCGAGGACCCAGTTTCCGGCCCAGAAGAGCGTCGCCAGCGCGAGGAGCAGGAAGGCGGCGCCGCGCGAGGTGCTCCGGGTCGCGTTCTCCACGACCCGATCATCTCACCCCGCGCGCCGCGCGGTCCAGCCGCGATCAGCGGCCGAGAAGCGAGTGGATTTTCTTGACCAATTTCTCGAAATTGACGGGTTTCATTTCGAACTCGTCACAGCCCGCGGCGAAGGCCTTCTCGCGGCTTTTCTCCGAAGTGTCGGCGGTGACGACGATGATCGGGATGTGCTTCGTCCCCGGCTGGCTTTTCAAACGGCGCGTCGCCTCCCAGCCGTCGATCCCCGGAAGTCTCAGGTCCATGACGATGAGATCGGGCAGCAGCGTTTTCGCCCAATCGACCCCCTCCTCGCCATTTGCGGCGACCTTGACCTCGAATCCGGCGAGGCTCAAGCGCTTGTGCAACGTGAACAGGTTGTCCTCGCTGTCCTCGACGCAGAGAATCCTGGTCATCCCGGTCTCTCCTTTGCTCCGCGTGAAACTTACTTGCCGGTGCGCCGTTCCGCGCCCCCGACGAGCTTGAGCGCGGGCTGCGCATCGCGCGCCGCGCTCTCGGGCGCCTGCTCCTGGCGCAGATACGCCGCCAGCTCCTCCGCCGGCAGAGGCTTGCTGAAGTAGAAACCCTGCATCTCGTCGCAGCCGCCCTGCTCGAGGAACCTCGCCTGGTCGCGCGTCTCGACGCCCTCGGCGACGACCTTCAAGCTGAGGTTGTGCGACATGGCGATGATCGTTTCGGTGATGGCGACGTCGCTCGCGTCGACGGGGATGCCGCGGACGAACGATGCGTCGATCTTCACGCAGTCGATGGGCAGGCGCTTGAGATAGGCGAGCGACGAGTAGCCCGTCCCGAAATCGTCTATGGTGAGGCGTACGCCGATCGCCTTGAGGCTCCGCAGCAGCGCCACCGCTTCCTCGGGCTCGCGCATCATCATGCTCTCGGTCACCTCGAACTCGACCAGGCGCGCGTCCATCTCCGTCTCGGCGATGGTCTCCATCACGTCGTCGAGGAGCGTCGGGCTCATGAATTGCCGTGCCGACAGGTTCACTGCTATGCGAAGCATGGGCAGCCCCTGCCCGGCCCAGGCCCGCGCCTGCAGGCACGCGGTGCGGAGCGCCCATTTCCCGATCGGGACGATCAGGCCGGTCTCCTCGGCGAGCGGCACCACCTGATCGGGCTGCAGGATGCCCAGGGTCGGGTGCTGCCAGCGCAGCAGGCATTCGATGCCCGTGACGCGCCCAGTCCGCGCCTCGACCTTGGGCTGGTAGTGCAGCCTCAATTCGTCCCGCTCAAGAGCCTGGCGCAGCGCGGTCTCGAGCTCGAGCCGCTCGACCGAGTGCGCGCTCATCTGCTGCGCGTAGAACTGATAGGCGTTGCCTTGCTGCTTCGCGCGGTACATCGCGATGTCGGCGTTCTTCAGCAGGGCCCGCAAGTCCTCGCCGTCGGCCGGAAAAGTGCTGATGCCGATGCTCGCGGTGATTTGGAATTCCTTGCCGTACACGGTCATCGGCTGCGCCACTTCGGCGAGGATCTTCTCGGCGACCTGGGTGAGGTCGCCGGGCGCCTCGAAGGCTTCGATCAGGACGACGAACTCGTCGCCGCCCTGCCGCGCGACCGTGTCCGACCTGCGCACGCAGCGCACCAGGCGGTCCGCCACGTTCTGCAGCAGGCGGTCCCCGGCCTCATGGCCCAGGGCGTCGTTGATGTTCTTGAAGCGGTCCAGGTCGATGAACAGCACGGCGCTGGTCCTCGCCTGGCTCTTCGCCGAGCCGACGGCGCGGTTCACGCGCTCGGCGAGCAGCACCCGGTTCGGCAGGCCCGTCAGCGGGTCGTGCGTCGCGGCGAACTTTACGACTTCTTCCGCCTGCCGGCGCTCGCGGATTTCGCGCCGCGCAAGCAGGACGACGATGCCGAGGAGGCCCAGGTTGAACAGCGTCGCGATCGCGGCGGTGATGACGCTCAGGTCCGAGCTGCGCCTGGACTGCGCGGTCCGCGCCGCGAGCTGCGCGTCTTCCGCGGCGAGGAGGTCCTGCACGATGTTCTCCACGAGGCGCATCCTCGCCGCGCCTCCGGTCGCGCTGATGTTGCGGATGGCCTCGGACAGGCCCTTCCTGCGGTCGATCTCGATCAGCGCGGAGAAGCGCGCGACTTCCTCCTCGATCAGCGTGTCGGCCGACTCGACCTGCTGCGTCCGATCCGGAATGGCTTCCCGGCGCGCGCGCAGCGCCTTGATCGGCTGTGCGGCGCGGCCCAGGAACTCGTGCGCCTGGACGAGCCGCTTGCTCTCGCCGCTCAGGATGTAGCCGCGCAGGCCGGTCTCCGCGCCGACGACGCTGTTCTGGATGTCCTTGAGGTCGTCAATGACCCTGAGGGTGGTTTCGACGGCGCGTGAAGTCTCGACCAGGTTGGCGATCGTGCGGTAGGTCAGGAGGGCATTCGCCGCGAGGATGACGAACGCGGCTGACGAGCCGAGGACGAACCGGCGCGACAGGAATGGCGAGCGCTTCCCGCGACCCGTATCGGTCTGTTCCTGCACGCCAAATCGCCTTTCGAAAATGGGATTCTCCTATGTGGGAAGCAGGATGCGTGCCGAATGGGACACGATAGCCTGTTTTGGCCGGCCCCGGACCGCGTGGACCGAGGAAAAATGCTCAGACGGAGATGCTATCAGCCCGGCGCGGCCTAGGCGAGCGTGCCGACCGCCTACTTCGGCGTGAACTTCCGCACGTTCATGCCGGAGGTCTCGGCCCACCACACGTTGCCCTTCGCGTCGGCGACCACGCCCTCGCCCACGGACTGCGTCTCCGGATCGGCGCCCAGCCCCGGGATGAAGGCCGTGACCTTGCCGTCATTGACGCTGCCGATCCGGATGCCTCGCTTGAATCCGGGATTGAGCTTCTTGTCCGACTGGTGGTCGGCGACGTAGATCCTGTCGTTCCGATCGATGTAAACCCCGCTCGGCCGGCCAAACTGCCGCCACTCCTCGAGGAAATTTCCGTCCTGGTCGAAGATCTGGATGCGGCTGTTGCCGCGGTCGCCGACGAACAGGCGCCCCTTCGAATCCATCGCGAGCGCGTGCGGCGTGTCGAACTCGCCGTGCGCACTTCCCTTCTTGCCCCACGCCTTGATGAACTTCCCTTTCGCGGTGAACTTCACGATGCGCGCGTTCGAGTCCCCGCCGTGGCCGTCGGCGACGAAGATGTCCCCGTTCGGCGCGGTGAGCACATCGGAGGGCCGGTTGAACGTGTCGGGGCCGTCGCCCGCGACGCCCGCCTTGCCAAGGGTCAGGAGCACCTTGCCGCTCGGGCTGAACTTCGTCACCTGATGGCCCTTCCCATCCTTGCCGTCGCCGTCCGCCACCCAGATCGCGCTCGCGCCGTCGATGTGAATCCCGTGCGACCACGCGAACATCCCCGCGCCGAACGTCCTCAGCACCTTGCCTTGCGGCGTGAGCTGCACCAGCGGCGCCACCTTGGAGCCGGCGCAGGAGTTCGCACCGCAGCGCTCGAACACCCAGATGTTGCCGCGCTTGTCGATCTCGATGGCGCTGGCCCAACCCCAGTGGCGGCCGCCGGTGAACTTTGCCCAGCCGTCTTCGCGGTAGGGATTGTCCTGGGCCTGGGCGCTGGAGAACGCGGCTGCGGCGAAGAAGAACAAGAACGTCCTGTGGTCGATGCCCATGCGCTCCCCCTTCTCGTTTGGATGACGAGCTTTGGCTTATGATCTAGCCAACCGGCAAGGGAGGCAAGCCCGATGAAGTTCCGCTCTGGATTTCTGCTCCTTTCGATTCTGTCAGCTACCGCCCTCGCGCAGTCCGGCGGCCCGCGCACCCTCCTCGAGCTGAAAGCCGACGTGCAGGAGCGCGCCGACCGCCATGCCTACCCGGTATCGGAGCTCGAGCCGGCGGAAGTGAAGGAGGCGTTGGGCAATCTGAAGACCCTGAACCGCGACGAGTGGGCGACGGCCTTCAGCGCGATCGGCGACCGGCACATGGACGCCGCGAAGAAGGCCGGAGCGTCCGACCCCGCCACCGCCTCGAAGCACTACAAATACGCCTTCGAGTACTACCTCTTCGCGCGCTTCCCGCTGGAGAACTCGCCGGGGAAGGAGAAGGCGTACGAGAAGTCGCTGGAGGCTTTCGCCGCGTACGCGAAGATCCCCTACCCGCCGATCGAGATCGTGAAGATCCCCTTCGAGGGCAAGGAGATCGTGGGTTACCTCCGCCTGCCGATCGACGTGCGCCCCGCTCCGCTCGTCCTCACCATCGGCGGCCTGGACGGACGCAAGGAGAACGCCTCGTTCCGCAACGACGCCTACCTCGCACAGGGCGTCGCGTATTTCTCCTTCGACATGCCGGGCACGGGCCAATCGACCATCCGCCAGGTCGCGCCGGGCGCCGAGCGCGAATTCTCGCGCGTGCTCGACTACATCGCCACGCGCAAGGACCTCGACGCCAAGCGCGTGGTCGTCTACGGCGGCTCCTGGGGCGGCCACTGGGCCGCGCGGCTCGCATACACCGAGCAGAAGCGCATCCGCGGCGCAGTCGTCCAGGGCGGGCCGGTGCATGAATACTTCCAGGCCGGATGGCAGAAAGAGGCCATCAAGACCCGCGAGTATCTCTTCGACCTGTTCGAAGCGCGCGCCGCGATCTACGGCGCCAAGTCCCTGGACGAATTCCTCGCCTACGGCCCGAAGATGTCCCTGAGGGACGCCGGCTGGCTCGACAAGCCCTCCGCGCCCATGCTTCTCATCAACGGCATGAAAGACACCCAGGTGCCGGTCGAAGACGTGTTCCTGCTGATGCGCTCGGGGTCGCCCAAGGAAGTCTGGATCAACCCGGCCGGCGGGCACATGGGGCGGAACAAGGAGATCTCGGATCAGAAGATCTTCCAGACCGTGACGCTGCCGTGGGTAGTGCGGATGTTGAAGTAAGCCACCGGGAGGAGCCATGCCCCGCATCGCCCACGTCGTTCTCGACACCCAGGCCGGCTACGCCTGCGCCCTCCGCGCGAGAGGCCACGCTCTCATCGCGGACGAGGCCCGCTCGCACGGCGGCACCGACACCGGACCCACGCCCTATGAGCTGCTGCTCTCGGGTCTCGCGGCGTGCACCGCGATCACGCTACGCATGGTGGGCGAGCGCAAGGGCTGGACGCTCGGCGACATCCACGTCGACGTCGAACTGCACAAGGACGAAACCGGCGCCGACCGCATCGCACGCACCGTCTCGATAACCGGGGCGCTCGACCCGGGACAGCGGGCGGCGCTCGCCGAGATCGCCGAGAAGACGCCGGTGACGAAGACGATCAAGGCGGGCGCGAGAATAGACACGCAGTTCCTTCAGGCTTGAGGAGACTCCACCATGTCATTGGCCAAGCTGGCTAGCATCGTCGCGGCGGTCGTGCTTCTGCAGGGCGCGGCGTCGGCGCAGTCGCTCGACTACGCCTATTTCAAGACGAAGGTCGAGCCGATCTTCCTCGCGAAGCGCACCGGCCACGTGCGCTGTGTCGTGTGCCACTCCGAGCGCAGCAACAACGCCTTCAAGCTGGAAACGATCGCTCCGGGCGGCAAGTTCTGGACCGAGGAGCAGTCGCGCAAGAACTTCGAGGTGGTGTCGCACCTCGTCGTATCCGGCGACTCGGGCAAGAGCCTGCTGCTGCTTCAGCCGCTCGCGCCCGAGGCGGGCGGGAACGCCTTCCACACGGGCGGCCGGCAGTTCGCGACGAAGGACGACCCGAACTGGAAAACCATCGCCCGCTGGGTCAACGGGCCTCCGGCCAAATAGGCTCTAGGCGCCGAGGATCTCGAACTCGACCGGAACGTTGTTGCGCGTGGCGTGCGAATACGGGCAGATCTGCTCGTGCGCCTCGCGCGCGAGCGCCGCAAGCTCGGCTTGCGGGAAGCTCCTGTCCTGCACGCTGAGCTTCACCGCGATGCCGAAGCCTCCGGCATCGCGCGGACCGATCGAGACCGCGCAGGTGATGCGGGCCTTGGAGGCATCCTTCTTGTGCTTCTTTCCGATGAAGTCCAGCGCCCCGCCGAAGCACGCGGCGTAGCCGGCGGCGAACAGGTGCTCGGGGGTCGCCGAGCCCGGCTTGCCCGGACCGCCCATTTCCTTGGGCACCGAGAGATTGGCTGCGACGATGCCGTCGCTCGTCTCGGTGTGGCCGTTGCGTCCGCCCGTGGCGGTCGCCGTCGCGGTAAACAGGGGCTTGATCGTGTCCATGCGGTCTCCGTAGGCCGCGCCAGCGCGCGTGTTTCAGCTCGCTGAACGGCTATTTCTTGGGTGGGAAGTAGGACAGCATCTCCGCGACGATCGCGTTGATGCGGTTCTGCTGCTGCTCGGGTGTGGACTGCGGCTCGACCGCTCCCGAAGCCGTCGCCTGCCACACGAGCGACTTGGTCTTGGCGTCCAGGAAATCCAGAACGAGCGTCCCCTCTTTCTTCTCGATGGGCTTGCTCTTTCCGCCGCCCACGGAGACCCGCCCCGCCCTGCCCACCGGGATTCCCACCGACACGCCGACCCCGACGGAGCCGCCGTGCGTGGTCTTTCCGGAAAGCTGCATGCCGATGAGGAAATCGGGGCTGTCCGACGCCGTGCGTCCCTTCGCCTGGAGCTGGGCATCCACGGCGCCGCGGATGCGCTTCACCAGCAGATCGTTCGCGACCGCATTGCCGGTCGGCGCCGTCCAGGCGTAGGTCTTGAGCCCGGTGAAATCCGCCGCCGTATCGTAGTCGAAGTCGATGTCCGCCGACGGCGAGGTGGCGCAGGCGGCCAGGGCGATGCACAGCATCAGTGCACGTATTGCGCGCTTCATGCGGACACGGTATGGCATGCCGATGGGCGAGTCAACCAGCTCACTCCTCAGCCCGGGTCGTGGAACTCCACGCTCCAGTGCGAGCCGTCGCAGAACGGCTTGTTCTTCGAAGCGCCGCAGCGGCACAGCGTGTAATGCTCCTGCGAGGCGCCGTCCCCGAACTTCACCCTCAGCAGCTCGACGCCGCCCGCGACCGCGTAAGGCCCGTCGGCGGTCACCGTGATCATCGGCTCGCGCTGCGGCGGCCGGGCTTCGGCCCCGTCGAGCGCGTAGCTCAGCGCCCCCGAAGGGCACTTGCGGATCGTCGCGACGATCTCCTCGACTTTCGCGCCGTCGGGGTCGATCCAGGGCTCCTCTTTCATGCGGAACACCGACTTCAGAGCGTCGGTGCAGTGGCCCGCGTGCGAGCAGATGCCGCGGTTGTCGAAGATCGTGATGCCCTTGCCCGCGTACGCATGGCGCTTGTTCTTCGCCGGATCCGCGGTGTTCGTGCCCTTGAAGCCGATCGCGCCGTGCGATCCGTCGCAGAAGGGCTTGTTCTTCGACCCGCCGCAGCGGCACAGCGCCACCCCGCGCACCGTCGCGCACGCCTCGCCCGACGCGCGGCGCAGATTCGGCACCGGCAGCGCCGTCATGTCGTGCATGACGAAATAAGGGCCGTTGTTGCCGACCGCGATCTTCGGAGCCGAGGCCATGGCGGCGCCTCCCGCCAAACAAGCTCTAGCGCATCACCAGCGTGTTGATACGCTTGGGCACCTCGCCCACCGGCACGGTCGCCACGGACTTCATGGCCTTGGTATCGATCACCGACACCGACCGGGCGCCTGCGTTGGAGATGTAGAGCAGCTTGCTGTCGGGCGTGAAGGTGACCCAGTTCGGCACCGCCCCGATCGGGTCGCGCCCGGCGAGCTTGAGCGCGGGCAGGTCGACGTGGCCAAGAAGATTCAGATCGGGCAGCGAGTAGGCGAACACCGCATTGGCGTAGATGCTCGTCACCCACAGCGTCTTGCCGTCGGGCGCGACGCCGATGCCGTGCGACGGAGAATCGCCGCGCCGCTCGGCGACCCCGAACCCTGTGGGCTCGGCCGGCAGCACGATCCGTTGCGTTTCCTTGCGCGTCGCGAAATCCACCACTGAGAAACCGTTCAGGCTCGAGAGCTGGATGAAAATGCGCTTGGTCGAGCCGTCGGGATTCGTCTCGAACGTCATCGGCCGCACGCCCTGGTCGAGCTTCAGCTCCCAGGCGATCTGCTCGGACTTGAGATCGATCACCGTCAGCGTCTTCGTCCGGATCGAGCCCGTGACCACGAACTTGTTGTCCGCCGTCACGTAGACATTGTGCAGGCGCCCGTGCACCGGGATGCTCTTCACCAGCATGAGCGATTTCGTGTCGATCACGTCGAGCGCGCCCGGCTCCTCGGCGATCCCCACCACCACCCGCCCGCCGTCCTTGGTCACCGCGATATTGTTGGGATGTCCGCTCAGGGGAATCTTCTTAGTGACCTTCCCGCTCTTGCGGTCGACCACATCCAGCGTGCTGTCCGACTCGTTGCTGACGTAAACGCGCGACCCGTCCGGCGCGAAATCGATCCCGTGCGGCGCCTCGATCCCGCTGATCACCTGCACCACCTTGTTCGTCGCCGGATCGATCACATGAATGTTGTCGCCGGCGCTGTTCGTGATGTACACGCGCACCGTATCCGCGGATGCGGGCAACGCCGCCAGCGCCGCGAGGAACCATGCATGCCTGAAGCCGAAACGCGCGGATTTGCTCACGGCCGCTCTCCTCGGGTACGCGATGCGCCAGTGTAGGCGGCAGGGCTCTTCAGGGTCAAGGTGCCGGGCTGAACGCGAAAAGGCTATGATCCGCGGAACTCATGGGCCCCCCTACAATGAACTCTCTTCGCGCTTATTTCCGGCCGCCCCGCCCCTTGTCGCCCTCACCCGATCGGGCGAGCTCGCGAACGCTTTTTGAAGGGAAGGCCAACCGTGCAGAAGCGTGCCCACCGCCATGTCTACACGGTGTCGGGTCGAGTCGGCGGAAATGAAGGAGGCGGAGCTACTCCTGCTAATGCGCTCCATCCCAAAGACGATTGGATCAACCCAGAGGGTGGGCACCTGGGGCGGAAGAAAGAGGTGTCAGATCAGAAGATATTCGAGACAGTGACGCTGCCGTGGGTGGTGCAGATGGTTGAAGTAAAGGCTTAGCCAGCCGAGAAATGGCTGCGGAACACAGGTGATCTCTATGGGCGATGAAGACTACAAGAACGATATCCGCGGCAACATCAGCAAAGCAATTGCGTTGGGCAAGACAGATTTGCCAAACGTTCTTAGATACTGCGAAGGAGCAGATCCGCGTCTGGTAAATATCCTCCTAAAGCAGCTGCTTCCAGGATCCAAGGCGACTCCAGTGACGCACGGCGGGCCAGATCCGCTGGAGTCATTTTTGACAGTCCGCATGCCCGCGCCAGATCCTTCTCGAAGCCAATGGTGGTTTACAGGGAGCGCCATTAGGCATCTTTGCGCTCTGCTCGAGTCAACCACCTCCAAAGCGACAAATTCACGAGTTCTATGCCTCGGTGCCCCCTCGATGGCCCGGTATCTGGCTCATCGAGGATTCATTGTTCATGTACTTGATTCCGACCCGCAAGTGATAGACGCACTTCGACCGCTGATGTCTGACGGGGTCGCTGAACTGTACGACGTCGCCGACCATTTCCCCGGCAGTCACGCTGGCTCCTTCAACAGTGCCATTATTGACCCTCCGTGGTATGACGCAGCAATTCGATCCTTTATCGCTCGTACGCTGTTGAGCCTCAAAGAGGGCGGAACCTTTGTTTGCACGCTTCCACCCCGGCTTACACGCCCAGGTATTGCCCGCTTCCGCGCTCAGCTCATTTCCGATCTCGTAGCCGGTGGGCACGAGCTGTTGTCCTTGGAGAACGGCACCGTGGAATACATGGTCCCCAGATTTGAAGCAGCCGCACTTCAGAACCTTGCACTAACGATATTCCCTTGGCGATTTGGCGATGCGATCCATATACGCAAAAAAACGGCTGAAATTCCCTTTCCGATTGACATCACAAAGTCGCCAGTGCACGCATATATGCGTAGTGCGAACGAGTTTCGCGTGTTCACTACTTCGACGGGCACGGCAACTGGTACGGCTGCTGTAGAGGAACTTAAGAACTACTCCACGAACATCAGCACACGCGCGCACCCCGACGAGAAACCTGACGTCTGGAGCACAGAGAAAATCGGTTTGCGAGTTCGCGACCTCGGGTACGTTCAACTTGCCCTAAAAGAATGGGCGGACAGAAAGGATATTGCGACGACCACCACGCGGCTCGTAGAGAACGGCGTGACCGAAGCAGACGCGAGACGCCTGGTCCAACTGCTCGATGAGCACTTACGTCTTTGGTCTCAATTTGCTTCGACCCCACCTCTTCGAAGCGACGACCAAATCGTAGAAATCAAGAAAGGTACCCTCACCGAGTGGGCAACCAATCCCTCAACCCGCGAACACGGGGACGAGAAGGACAACTACAGAGGGTGGTATCAACGAGATCGCGATCGCATACTTTGGTCCACTGGCTTCCGGCGCCTTAGCAACAAAACGCAACTCTTCCCCATCGAGCATGATGACACTGTCCGGCAACGCCTGGCACACAGCATCGAAGTATCCCAGCTCGCCTCTACTATCGGAGCAAGCTTTGGGTTGGACCGCGATCTTGTGGAAGCTGGTGCTCTTGCGCACGACATCGGACATACACCATTTGGCCACGCTGGCGAACATGCGCTAAACAACTTACTCAACCGTATCAATCCTGCTCTCGGGGGCTTCAATCACTATGAGCACGGTGTTGACGTCATCCGATGGCTCGAGGCTCCATACTATGTTTCATCGGCGACGAAATTCTGTGGTCTAAATCTAGTGCCTGAGGTCATGGAATGCGTCTTGAAACACACCTATTGTCACGGCGGAGCGGAATTCTCTACGGAACAGCTCCTATCTCAAACTAAGCACCCGCCTACGATAATAAAGAGAGGCTACTGTCACCTAGAAGGTCAAGCCGTGAGGATCGCGGACAAGATCAGCTATCTAGTCTCCGATTTAGAAGATGGAATTAGGCTCGGCGTAATTTCCAGCGCAGATCTCGCTGCTTGCCAATTTTTTCATCGACCGCCCCTCGATCTCTTCGGTCTCTCGTCGGTGGATTTGCACGATCAGTATCTCGCGCAGAGGAGAATAATATTAAAAATTATTATGGAAGACGTACTGCAAGCCACAAATAAGCGGCTCGCGCGCCTGCCTGTGAACACCGATGTACGGAAGCATTCTTCGTATATTGTTGACTACTCCGAAGAGATGCATTTGAGCGTGGACGAGATCTGGGAGAGGCTTCAACGCTCTAAGTTACATACAGATCGACGCGTGGTCGCCGCTAACCTACAAGCGGCCAAGATAGTTTCAGAGTTGACCCTCACATTGGCCTTGCTTCCAAATCTTATCGATACACCATTTCGCTCCGAACACGCGAGATTGTCTGAAAGAGACTATATGAAATACTACAGGGACCGTGTCACAGATACCCTACGCATCGAACGAGCCTTAGTGCCCTTCCTTCACCTGGACGACATGATAGGTAAACGTATGTCAGGAAATGGTTGGGATGTTCCGACTCAAGATCTGGTGATGGCAAAGGATTTCGTTGCCGGGTTAAGCGATTCGCGAGCGAGAGTGCTTCATGGACAGTTTCTGGGCGGTGGTTTCATCGGCCGCGCTTAGGGCCATGGTTGCGAGGTCGCGACCGTCTGCCACAAAACTCACTCGCAATCTACTTCATCACAGAGCTCAAATATTTCGCTAATCGATCAATCGTCACGTATCGCGCTCCTGTTCCACGGTAGATCCTTGTCAGCGCAGCGATCCTTTTGACGAGTGCTTTGGACAGCGCGTTGATGTGGCCCTTCGTACGGGCAGATATTCCAATCACACAGTCAGACAGTTGCGCTGGACAAGGGAGATTCACCGGCCTCGCGTTCTCCCGATTGGGAAGACCTACTCTGGGCAAGAGAATTACGCTGCCCTGTATCACCCCTCTGTCTATCGCACGTACGTGCCGTAGTGCCGTCACTTTGCCTTCTTCCTTCAAACCGCGCAAATCGGTTGAGTGAATAAACGGGATCCCCTTCCGCGAGCCTTTCGCCTCATGGACCGGGAGCCTTCCGCGTGTGATGTAAATACCAGGCAACGGGACAAATTGTTCTCGCCTGACACGTGTGGTCACCGTCTCTCGCTTTCGCAATCGAATTACAAGCGCGTTCGCGCGCGCGCCGGCAAACGTTGAATTGCGAAGATTGTGTAATACCTCGAGTTTGTATCGGCTCGCGAGATATTGACGGCCCTTTTTGTCCAAGTCGGAATACGCCAATGATTCCGGCACGATGGCCACTACTAGCTTTGCTGTTGAATACTCCAGTGTGACTAAGATATGAGCCATCGCGACACTACAGCGCAATTCGTGATTCCAAACGGTTATTACCCTACCTTTTGCGAATCCCATACTAAAAGGAGGGTTTAGAACCGCGATGTCTGTCGCCGAATCGCGGCGATCAAATTCCCATGTTTCTGGATCAAGTGCATCGCCCGTCACCAAGGTCCACGCGGGCCTACGTCTCCGGAGATCCTTGATCGCTTTCTTGTCCCTATCGATACCTACAAACTGAGCCTTGGGGAATACGAGATGCGCGGCTTCTAAGAGTACTCCACTGCCACACGCACTATCCAATACGGAACGCGGGGTTAGCAGATTCGCAGAACTAGCAACCACGTCCGCGACCATTGTCGGGGTGTAGTAGCGATCTAGATCAAAGGTCGGCATCTCTTGGCTTCAGTTTATAAACATGTACCAACCCAACACCCTCTGTGCGATTAGGTTTTCGCCTGGGATGGTCATACATGATTTCAGTATCACTTGAGTGTTCGATGGCATACCAAACAACACCGAGCGCGTGCGGTTTGGTACCAACGGGTGCTAGGTAGAGGAACGAGCCTGGGTTGTCGCGACGTATTTCATCTAAGACCGAATACGCTTCGAAAGGACAACTCGCTCGCGCGAATCTTATCTCGGAATACGCGTTGTTCTCGCTAAGGAATTCTTGATTGCTCACCACCGCAACCTGCGGGTATTCGAGCCTGAAACCAGGGACCCCCACCACCGGAATGACTTTTGGTAAAGGGTCTAACGACATAGCTAGATACCTGGCACGGGGTCCTTCGAAACCTAAAAACGGGACAAAAATCGAAGCGGCGTCTCTCGCTGGTCCCGCTAGATTAGCGAATCCGGGTAGTGGCTCCAATCCCCGAAAACCTTCGCTAAGATCATATAACGTCGTCGATGCGGGACTAGGATGAGCCTTGTAGCTGTCGGGTTCCGCGTATACCGCGTAGAGAATATCGACGCTCTTTAGTCCAGCTCTTATCAGAGGTGCCCACACGTGATGTGCGAGCCCAGAAATATCGATGTAAGCCACACGTGAAGAAAAGAGTCCATGCAGTGCTGCTACATCAGTTAAGACGAGCGTCCTCTCCGTCGAACCGATGCGAGCAACAAATTCTCTCGGTCTTTGCTCAGTAACCTCGACACAGAGACCGGAGCGCTTGCTACGGATTTCATCCCAAATGGGAATATGGGCTCGTGGTTCGGTGCCACTCGACGCAAATATGCATAGAGCGGTCGACGTTACTGTCGCGGCTCCAAAACTACTGACCGTAAGAGTGACCCCATCAAATGGGATTCCACCCTTCACTTCGCCGGGACACCATCGAAGAAATCAGTAAACATAGCCAATTGCTCAGGCAAGCTACCGACTTCAGTTTGATCACGTTGCTCCAGCATCTCCCCTATCGCTTGGGCTGGTTGCGACGTAACCTTTAATAAGCTATCCGCGGACAGCGTAATCCGTCGTTTCTTTCGGTGTGAAAACTCGAAGAAGGCGCAAAAAATCGGATGGAGCCTGTATTCGTCATCGCGCATCTCGGCTTCGCTGGTAGCCTTTGTTCGCGGAGTCGCTTCAAACGCTAAATGAGCGATGCCTTCGCGCAGCACGGCTGCAACCTCCTCGACAGCGCCTGGGTAGCCAGTAACGACAAACAGATTTTGCTCGGGGGCATGCCCCACTGGGTCGCGCGCAAGCTCAAAAAAGACCTTTCCAATCGCCAACACAAACCGCTTCAGCGCGACGCCACGCTCACTCAATCCTTCAAGTTGAGCAAGGCGACGCTTTCCCACCGCACGCGCGGCCTCGGTCTGAATCCTCGGGTCCAGAACAATCGAGCCGTCTCCCACCCCCTTTGAGTCTTCAAACTGAAAGTTGATCGCAACGTCGATTAGTTCAAGGAAATATCGAATGTTGCCCGATGCCATAGCCAGAAACGTCGTAACTCCGGCGTAGTATTTTCGAATCCGCGCGCCTTTCCGTCCTTTTGACAGCCAAAAGAGGCTCGCGTATCCATGATTCCGAAGTCTTACCTCCCAAGTATCGGGCGCGCTCTTCCACTCCTTGGCCAATGCGCAAACATCGCCGCCCGATGCTTCTGCCCAGTAGCCGACAAAATATAGCTTCGACGGAGGCATTTCACGAGCCCACTCCAAAATGTCGACGCAATTCGTCGCAATCCGGTCGAGAACAGTCTTAGTAATTCGTTCACACCCGAGCAACTCAGCCTCTTCATCGAATGGGAGGTCAGGCATGAATGTACGCAGGTTATCCGGCACCTCGACACCCTGCTCTCGGGCACGACGCAGACGGTGCTCCGCAACATGCTCGGCGAATGGCTCGAAGCCCTCTTCCGCGATGTCGATCTCTAGATAGTCATCGGGCGTTTGTATTTGGTCTCCGGAATCAATCGTCTGTCTTGTATGCAATCCGAATTTCCTGAGGCCAATTTTGTATGACAAAGGTGGTTCGGAATGCTTTATGTACGTGTTGAGGACAGCCTGTTGCTCTTCGGACAAGTTCTCATACTCATCGACACAGCAAAACAAGAGCTTGCTTTGGAGAAGCCGACTCTTCAACGCCTCAGCGAAGCGCTTAATGGGAGCCTCAGGAATCGAGAAAATTGGCGCCGCAGTCCGCCCACCGTTGTTGACGAAAAGTTCAAGCTTCGCAACCTCATGTTCTAACGATGAACCGAGCTCCCTTGCATCCTTCACATTGCTTAGCCCATATGCCTCGGCAACCCCTGAAAGATCTAAGAGAAACGCAGACTCAAGTTGGCCCTCGACCCATGTTGTTAGTCGACAGAGCTCTAAGCCGACGAGTGCATTAAAGTAATGCCCGAACGCTCGTTTTCTGGACGACTCATCTAGCTCGGAGCCACTGAAAGCCCGCGCCTGATTTTTATTTATTCGAACGTAGATTCCGAAGTAAGGCAACGCCTCCACGCTCATTTCCTTCGGTTTCAAACGAGTTTCCGCAGCATCAAAGCGCAGGGACTTCAAGGATGTAGTCTTACCGGTCCCTCTCCCTCCAATTAGAAAGCAAGGGCGATTTGTCTCCAGTTTCGCGAAGTACGGGGGCGGGACAAATATCGATGCGAAATACGGCTGCGGCCATTCGGCACGGTAGTCGGCAAACAGTTGGGCTAGCAATTCTCTGTTCCGTGTCACGACCGTCTCACCAGAGGGGTCCATTTGTCGCTAACCTCGGCCCAGAATAGAGGCAATGTAGCATCGGGCGTCGTATGTTCGAAGGCCAACGATAAACCTAGCTCATGGTGCCCATATTTTCGTTGCTGGGTTGACGACATATAGTTTGGGACCCGAAGCATCGTCGCGTATTTGTCCAGCAGAGCCTCAATCCCGCCAGGGATATCTTGTACATCGGGGAGGAAAGGCGTGCGCGGAAGCTTCCGGACGCCATACTCGTCCGCGACTTTGTGCGATTCGGTCAGCGCTAGTTTTGGAGCAGCTGCTTTGATCCTTGCAAGTCCATATTCGGTAGCCACAAGATTTATTGACATTGCCTTGAACAAATCGGCCCCCGAAGCCTCTGCGAAGCTTTGCGGGAAGCGCGGTTGGTATTGCCTCGTCCAGGTGCGTATGAATTGGTCACCGGAGCCAATGAAATCGTCAAGAAATATTACTGGTGTCCCCTGAGCGGCCACCCCTATCACGTCCCGTGGTTCCAGAAATCGGTCTTCGGGGAGGCCAAGTATTTGCCTGAGCTTCCTACAGAATAGCTTCCCGGAGTCAGTAACATTGGGATCTTCCCCCTCGACACCCGTAAAGACAACTCGGTTGAGGATGTCCAAAGCAGCGGTCTTGTCTGACTTTTCAATAAGTTCGTCGCGCAGGCGGCGATAACCAGAGGTCAACATTCGATCGACCGCACCTGCGGAGAAGAATACAAAGTGATCTAGCAGAACAGCAGCGACTGGTTTTTCCACTGCTGTAAAATTGTGCAACCAAGCAGTCGGCCGAATCTTTGGTTCGGCTGCCCATAGTCCAGCGTGCTTGAGTACCTGGCATTTCCTGAGAACGCCCTCGATATACAAATCAGAGCGCATCGAAGACGCCTCTCTTAGGTAGAGCTACCGCAATGCCGCGTTTATCTTCTCCAACATCCCCGCCCCCGGGCAAAGGTCCTTCTCCGACAGCTTGTTGAACGGCGTCTCCACGGTATTGAGGTGGGCGTGGAGGTCTTCGGAGTCGGGGCTGAGGTAGAGCAGTCCGGT
>Ga0137409_10002741_pt1 | contig 18790 bp, 13 predicted proteins | sample CZODoug1_16funga_FD_122059 | JGI IMG/M metagenome (GOLD analysis project Ga0137409, IMG submission 122059) | Vadose zone soil fungal communities from Angelo Coast Range Reserve, California, USA - CZODoug1_16fungal (Hybrid Assembly) | ecosystem: Environmental > Terrestrial > Soil > Vadose zone... | reverse complement strand
GTTGTCTCCACATCCCACCACGAAGAGTGACCTTTTGATGGGGCTCAGCAGGCTCTTGATCGAGCGTCATCGACGTGGGGCTATGACCATGCTAGTGGTTGAGGAAGCGCAGCACCTCACTCCGGTCGTGCTCGAAGAGATCCGTCTACTCACAAACCTCGAAACTGCCCGGGGCAAGCTGCTGCAAATCCTGTTGGTTGGGCAACCGGAGCTAGCAACAATCCTGGACGCACCCAACCTGAGACAGCTGAAACAGCGCGTTGTTCTCTGGTTCCGGTTGCGCCTGCTTTCCGAGCAGGAGACTTCGGATTACGTACAGTTTCGGCTGAAACTCGCCGGCGACAGGAAAGGCCAGATTTTCACCCCTACGACGCTCGAGCGAATCTACCTCTATTCACAAGGGACTCCTCGGTTGATCAACACCCTCTGCGACAACGCCATGATGTCCGCCTTTGCCCTCCGCAAGAGCCAGGTCACGCCCGAGTTGGTCGAGGAGACCGCCGCAGACCTGGGTCTGAAGGGAGCAAGCGCGAACGGACACTCCATGGCCTCAGGGGTTCGGTGGCCAGTCGGCGGGGAAGCAAGCGAATTGGAAGCGGGCAATTTTGCCGCCGTCCTTGAAGTCGGAGATCGGGAGACTGATGGCTACTCAGAACTAGATTCTTCCGCGAAAGAGGAAAGCGAGTGAGTCGAATCTTCCAAGCACTGCGCGAGTCCGAAAAGGCGAGCGGAAAAGGGGCGCCGCGTCCACCAGCCAGCAACGGCGACCAGTTGCCGGACCTGATGGCCTCTCTCGAGTCTTGGTCAGCGAGATACGAAGCCCCGAACAGCGAGGTATCTCAATCGGCTCCCCGACCGAGCGACGCCGCTAGCCCGAAGCCGGAAACCCTCGGGGCTCTCAGTCAACTGGACAACTCTCATGCGGGGAAATGGCGGGAATTGGCAGCTCAATTCAACTTGCGCCCCGAGATCATCGAGCAGGTGGAGCAGGTAGCCTGCCAGCCTCGAGCCGAGGAGCGCGTTCTCACCTCTGGGGAGTTCCCAACCTCCGCACAGGAGAGTTTCATGGTTTTGTGCCAACGGCTCCTGCAAGTTCGGGAACAGCGGCGGTTGAAAACTGTCCTTGTCACCAGCCCAGTACCCCACGAGGGGAAGACCGTTGTGACGATCAACCTAGCCGCCACGCTGGCCCGTAGTTCCCCGGCGGTCTTGCTGGTTGACGCCGATCTCCGCCACCCGGGGCTTCCCGCCCTCGGGATAGCCCCCGAAAACGGACTCGCCGACTATCTTGCCGGACACATTGAACTCACGAAGGCTATCCGCCGAATGGACCCGCTTGGTTTCTATTATCTGCCAGCGGGGGTTGCGTCCACGAATCCGTCGGAACTGCTTCAGAAACCCGCCCTGCAGGAATTTATCAAGCAAGCAGCCGCCGCATTTGACTGGGTCATTTTCGATTCTCCGTCGATCAACCTTTTTGCCGACCCCCGTCATTTGGCAACGCTGGTCGATGGGGTCCTGCTGGTCATTCGCGAGAATGTGACGCCAAAGGAACTCGCGGAGAAAAGTTTGGCGGCGCTCGACAAAGCCTTCATCGTCGGGCTGGTCTTCAACGCCAGTACTGGGTCTCCTTACGCCCATTACAGCGTGTCCGACCGATCGCACACGATGGACGAGGACGAGACAGCGGTCGCACCGATACAATCGAATGCAAACTTGATCCGCGACGATTCGGTTGTTCCACCACTTTTGTCCCACCGCGCAGGGCCGCGGCCTTGATTGGTGCATCGGGCATAGCTGGACAGTAAGCTTCGCAGCCAGGGCATTTGGGTGGGTCGCGTCGCTGAGTTCGTAGTGGGAGATCGGTTTTTCTACCAGCCTGCACTCATGGGTTCCCTAATACGTTGGGACTCTCATGGCGGTAGCCTAGCCAGACGGGTTCAGGATGCTGCGAAGCGGTTTGGAGAGGGTGAAGGAGCCTCGCAAGATGAGCTATCCGTGGTTTGCGCTACAGGTCAGAAGTCGGTACGAGAATATCATCACAGCTCACCTGAGCGGTAAGGGCTATGAATGGTTTCTGCCTCTGTATAAGTGCCGGCGCCGGTGGGCTGACCGGTTTAAGGAATTCGAATGTCCGCTTTTTCCGGGGTATGTCTTTTGCCGACTCAACCCATTGGACCGGCGCCCAATTCTTATAATCCCCGGGGTTTCCCTCATCGTCGGAGTGGGCAAGACTCCTATCCCCATAGACGAAACCGAAATTGCTGCAATACAGGCCACAGTTAAGTCCGGGCTTCTAAGCCAACCTTGGCCCTATCTGCAGATCGGACAAAGGGTGAGGATAGGGTATGGCCCTCTCTGTGGGCTAGAAGGAATCTTATTGGATTTCAGAGGGCAGCATCGCCTGGTGTTGTCTGTCACACTTCTCCAGCGGTCCGTTGCTGTCCAAGTCGACGGCGCTTGGGTGACACGACTTCCCCAGCACCCTTGGACTCATATCGAACAGACACCCGGCAGTTTGGCCCAGCACTAAGGACTCCGCTCGAGTGACTCTAAGAACCCATGGATTTCCAGTACCCGGAGGCGTAGTGCGGAGAATCGACTTCACAGCCGAAGTGGAACTCTTGCTGCTCGCTGTGGCTGTCGTCCCAACAGCAAACGGGTTATGCGGCGTCACTCTCGGATCTGGTCGCAGTCACGAATGGCACTTTGCAGTGCGGTAGCTGGCTTGGAATTCAGACCTCTGAACGGGTCAGCCTATTGTTGCTCGGCTTTGGCCTGCTGAGCATTGCCGTCGCAACTCGCCGGAGGCTGTGAAGATGAGACTATAAACCGTTTTCATTCTCGCCCTCACGCGTGTGATAGCCATCCTGGCTGGTACATATGCCTAGCTCGTTGTACTCCCGGACAGAATCGAAGCCAATCGCACACGGATAGCACAGATGGGACCACTGGTAGCGTTGGTCGCAGTCATTCTTAATCTCATGGATTATTTACGTCAGTGTCCGAAAGTCATCGTGAGAGTTTAAATGGGACAGTTCTACGCGCAATTTCTGGTTATGTTGCCCGCCGCTGTGACACGGTCGAAGCGCACTCGGCGATTGGAAAAGTGGACGCGATGAAGAATTGGGTGTTTTCTGAGCTTCGGATTGCACATGGTCACGCTTTTCAGAACCGTAACCGCTCGCGTGTTGAAGGGCTCGGTGGTTGCAAGGTCTTTTGCTATGTCTAACATAGAGGTTGTTCTTTGATCCGACTCCTACACGCTTATTTTCCGACGCGCACAATCTTCCTGGGGATTTCGGAAGCCTGCCTGGTGGCGCTTGCCTTCGTGGCCGCCACGATTGCGCGATTGGGCCCGAACGACGCTACCCTGACACTCGGCTACGAGCAGGGAGTCGTCAAGATCCTGGTCGTGTCGGCTGCTTTTATCACTTGTATGTACTATTTCGATCTCTATGACTCTTCGATCTTGAGTAATCGGCGCGAGGTGCTTAGTCGTTTGATCGCCGTACTGGGCACCGCATGCATCCTTTTGGCCGTCCTTTACCATGTGTATCCCGCCCTAGAGTTGGGCCGGGGGATTTTCACGATTGGTTTCTTATTCGTGGCGGTGGCGCTGTCGTTCTGGCGGAGGCTCTTTTCAGTCATTAATAGTCATCCGCAGTTTGCCGAACGCGCGCTGATCTTCGGCGATGGCCCATTGGCCGCATCCCTCCTGCTTGAACTGGAATCGCGTCCTGAGCTGGGCCTCCGCGTCGTGGGTCAAGTTTTGGCAGCAGGCAATGGAACCAATGAGCTTAATTGCGAGCGCCGTGAATCTGCAGGCGGTCCCCTCGAGTCGGTTGGGTGCGAGGAACTTTCGCGCGCTGTCAAAGTGCATCGGGTGAACCGGATCGTCGTAGCGATGGGCGACCGCCGTGGAAAACTACCCGTCGAACTTTTGCTCTCGCTCAAGACCCACGGCGTGCTCATCCAAGATGGAACTGATGTCTATGAAGCCATCACAGGCAAAGTTCCCATCGAATCACTCCGCTTGGGCTGGCTTCTTTTTTCGCCCGGCTTTCACCTCCCCCGCTCTCTCCTGATTTACAAGCGGCTCGCTTCGCTGCTGGTTTCGATTCTGGGTTTGCTGCTAAGCCTGCCCCTGCTTCCTCTTGTCGCGCTGGCGATCAAGCTGACCTCTCCGGGTCCTGTCTTCTATAGGCAGAAGCGTGACGGGCGCGACGGCACTGTTTTCGATTGCTACAAGTTTCGGACCATGTGTGCCAACGCTGAGGCAGATAGTGGACCTACCTGGGTAGGTGACGACGATCCAAGGATCACGCGCGTGGGACGCCTCCTCCGCATCTCACGACTTGACGAAATTCCGCAGCTCTGGAACGTGCTCAAGGGCGAAATGAGCCTTGTTGGTCCGCGCCCAGAGCGGCCTGAGTTTGTGGACTGGCTCACGCGAGAAATTCCTTACTACCATTTGCGGCATACAATTCGGCCGGGAATTACCGGGTGGGCTCAGGTTCGTTACAAATACGGAAACTCGATCGAGGATGCCAAGGAAAAGCTTCGGTATGACCTCTTCTACATCAAGAACATGTCTCCAGGACTTGATTTGCTGATCTTTTTCGAAACCGTCAAGACAGTACTCTTGGGACGCGGCGCAAAATGAGCACTAGCGTATCTATTGAACACAACCCATGAATACCGCTGCGAACGCGCGCGACCTTCCCCAAACTGATCCCACGAGTGACCAAATATCCCGTGGGAGCAGCGGAAGACTAAGAATTCTGATATTGGATGAAGACATCCCGTATCCACCTAATGCCGGAAAATCTTGTCGGACTTGGAATCTCTTGCGGCGTTTGGCGCTCCGACACTCAATCTGCTTGCTCTGTTATGGTAGCCCAAGTTTACCAGGTGCAATGGCTCTTCAGAGCGCGGGAATCAGGTTGCGTTTAGTGGAGCCCCGAACCAATCCTCAAGGTTGGCGACTTTATCTGCGCCTCTTCCTCAATCTCTTCTCATCGTTCCCTTTCCCGGTGACAAAACACTATTCCTTATCTTTTCAAAGACAATTCGAGGCGCTTCTGAAAGAAGAGCCTTGGGATCTGATTCAATGCGAGTGGACACCCTATGCCCGGTTTATTTCGCACGCAGAGAGGACACCAGTGCTAATAGCGACCCACAATGTGGAGTCGCACATATGGGCTCGCAGGGCAAACCAGGCTGGGAATCCGTTTGAGAAAGTGTTTTTCAAGATACAGGAGTGGAAGATGCGCCGATTTGAGAAGTGGGCCTTGCTCCGTGCGTCGGCGGCAACAGCAGTCACAAGCCCAGAAGTCGCAACGCTGCGGGACTGGGGAGTGGTAAGCGTCACTCTGGTGCCGAATGGGGTCGACTTAGACACCTACTGCGCTACTCCAGAGGCGGAATGCGAGGACGAACTCCTTTTCTTGGCATCACTCGATTGGTATCCAAATGTCGACGCGCTCGATTATTTCGTCAAAGACATTTTTCCTGCTGTGCGAGCACGGCGTTTTGGAGCAACACTTCGGATCGTAGGCCGGAAGCCGCCCGAATCGCTGACCAAGCGATACTCACGTTTTCCGGGTGTTAATTTCGTAGGCGAAGTTCAGGAAGTACGTTCCCATCTTGATCGCGCCTCCGTGGTTGTAGTTCCTCTTCGGATTGGCGGGGGAAGCCGCATCAAGATCCTCGAGGCAATGGCGGCTGGAAAGGCTGTGGTCTCCACCACAATTGGAGCGGAAGGGTTGGACGTTGTTTCTGGAGAACATCTCGTCATCGCTGATTCGCCATCGGAGTTCGCCCTACGCATCGAAGACTTGCTCGCGTCGACAAAAGCACGCCGCCTTTTGGGCAATAATGGACGCAAATTGGTAATTGATCGATACAGCTGGGACCAAATTGCGAATCGATTGGAATCAGTCTGGTATGACGTTTCGGAACATCAAGCGGCGTTGCGAAGTGTTCCTCTTTCGCCGTTTAGATTTGAAGTGACTCGATGAGACGCGCAAAGATTCTTCATCTACGTGCCAGCAATTTTGTGGGTGGGCCTGAACAACAATTGCTGCGTTATGCGCAATTGGACCGGGACAGCGAGTTCGACCTGACCTTAGGCTCGTTCGTCGGCTCCGGTGAGGGTTCAGGTTTCATACGGGCTGTTGAGGATTCGGGACTACGAGCCCTGTCGCTTCCGGCTAACAGTTTGGCTTCCTCTTTTCGCGCTCTTGCCAAACTGATCCATGAACGGCAGTTCGACCTTCTTTGCGCTCACGGCTACAAAGCTGACATCTTGAGCATAGCAGCGGGACGATCCACAGGAACTCCGGTCGCATGTTTTCTCCGTGGTTGGACAGGTGAGAATCGCAAAGTCCGATTCTACGAGAGTGCGGATAAATTTGCCCTCTTCTTCGCGGATCGCATTGTGTGCCTCTCGAACTTGCAGGCGGTGAAACTTTCTAAGCAAACATCGCTCGCAAAAAAAATCCGGATCATTACGAATGCAATCGACATTCCAAAGAACGATCGCGGATCGAAGATTCGCGCCGGAACCGAGTTGCGCCGACGTCTAGGTCTTCCTCAAGGCTGTCAGGTCGTAGCAACCGGCGGCAGATTGAGTCCGGAGAAAGGGGTGGATCATTTCCTCCAGGCGGTCTCTCTAATCACGGCTCAATTTACAGACACTCGATTTGTTATCTTCGGTGAAGGTGTGCAGCGGTTCGAACTTGAAAAACGTTCCCATGCTCTGGGGATCGAGAACCAAGTAATTTTTGCCGGTTTCCAGGCCGATTTGCGTAGTTTGTTGCCCGGCGTAGATTTGCTTGTCAATCCATCACTTTCCGAGGAAATGCCTAACATCGTTTTGGAAGCGATGGCGGTCCGCGTTCCCGTAATTGCAACAAGAGTTGGAGGGCTGGAGGAGATGTCGGGTTTGGATGGTGCCTTGCGTCTGGTTCCTCCCGGAAAGCCAGCGATCTTAGCACGAGAAATCGGTCACCTGCTTAGCAACTCGGTGCTGGCGAATGAACTAGGGTGCGCTGGCCGAAGGCGTGCGAAGGAAGCCTATTCGCTCGACCGACAGCGCTTGCAATTTCATGCTTTTTATAAAGAACTGATTGCTTCGTCTCAGCCAAAGGCGCGTCCTGCCCCTGTAGGGATTCCGGTCGGGACTTCCATGTCATGGAAGCCCCCGTTTCGTACCGGTGAACCGCTGCCGTTCCTCTCGATTGTCATGCCTGTACGCAACGAGGCGCGTCACATCGGTGACGTTTTATCACAACTGGAATCTCAGGATTATCCGCACGATCGCTTTGAAATATTGGTTGCTGACGGGAACTCGACGGATGGTACAGCGGAGGTAGTCGAGGAGTTTGCTCGACAAACCTCAATTTCTGTCAGGCTGCTGGAAAACTTAGCTCAACTGTCGAGTGCAGGTCGCAACATCGGTGCAAAGAACTCGAAGGGAGCGTTCGTAATTTACATCGATGGTCATTGTCACATTCCTAATGCGTCTATGTTACGGGACGCCGTCGACTTATTCGAGAAGACGAATGCAGATTGTCTGTGCCGGCCACAACCACTCACTATGCCAGGCAATACGACCTTTCAGAATGTCGTGGCAAACGCACGGGCCACGACCCTTGGCCATGGTCTTGACTCAACCATTTATAGAGCGAATTGGGAGGGCCCCGTAAATCCATCAAGTTCTGGAGCCTCTTATCGCCGAAGTGTTTTCGACCGAATTGGATATTATGATGAAAGTTTCGATGCCTGCGAGGACGTAGAATTTAATTTCCGAGTGTTCAGGGCGGGGCTTCCCTCTTATCTTAGCTCTCGGTTGAAGATGCTTTATCAACCGCGGCCGACGTTGCGTTTGCTATGGCAGCAAATGATTCGTTACGGCCGCGGCCGTTACCGTTTAATTCGCAAGCATCCACGAGCCCTTTCAACAGGACAAGTCATCCCGGGTCTATTTGTGATCTGGCTCGCTCTTACTGGAGCTGGTTCTTTTTACTCGTCGCGCGTGTCGCTAATTTGGTTTGGCACTCTTCTACTTTATCTCATTGTCGTCCTTGGATTTACTGTGGGGCTCGCCAGTAGATATGGATGGCGATATCTGGTCCAGGCTCCCGCGGTCTACGCGGTGATCCATATTGGTCTTGGAACAGGTTACCTGATGGAGCTAGTTCCGGATTTGCTAGGTAGGCCGAAGTCGCGAAATAGTCGGGTCGAGTCAGTTTCAGTAAATTTCGAGCGCACAGCATCCGTAGCCCGAAGTGAAGCCGCGAGCAACGACAAATCGGCTGCTGCGAAAACACGCGAGTTCGCCGACCATCAAATTGATGTGGCTAGCCCGCGAGGGGTCCATCATGGATAAACTCGGCTCCGCGGTTGCGAAGGAAGCTCCGGGCACAATGCTGAACAGTATCACTGTAGATGTGGAGGACTATTTTCAAACGGAAGCAATGGCCAGCACCATCCCGAGAGAACAATGGGAACACATGCCTTCGCGGGTCGTGCAGAATACTGAGCGGGTTTTTGAGCTGCTCGCTTCACGGGGGATTCGAGGCACATTTTTCTTTCTCGGATGGGTCGCCGAACGATTTCCTGACTTGATTTGCCAAGCGGCGCGCTTGGGTCACGAACTCGGCTGCCATAGCTATTGGCACCGTTTAGTCTATCGGTTAAATCCGGAAGAATTTCGCGAGGATACAAAACGCGCAAAAGGCGTCGTTGAGGATGCCGCTGGGATCCCAGTTCTCGGCTACCGAGCACCCAGTTTCTCCATGATTAAGGACACCGAGTGGGCGCAAGAAATCCTTGCAGAGTTAGGTTTCACATATGACTCGAGCATCTGCCCTATTAATCATGATCTTTATAACAACCCTACTGCCCCTCGCGTGCCTCATCGAATAGCCGGGGGAGCCCTTGCAGAATTTCCAGTGGCAACGATTTCAATCGGTGGACGCAATTTCCCTGTTGGCGGTGGCGGATATCTGCGCATATTGCCTTATTCCATTACGCGCTTGGGCTTATTGCACCTGAATTGCAGAGAGCATTTCCGCGCGATCCTTTATGTCCACTCCTGGGAGATCGATCCTGAACAGCCACGCATAGCTGCGCCCCTTCGGTCAAGGCTGCGCCAATACAGCGGGCTAAAATCGACTGCGAATAAGCTCAGACGCCTGCTGGGAGATTTTTGCTTTGCGCCGATCTCGGAGAGTTTTTCTGCCGAATTGGCGAACGATTTGAACCGACAGGCGCGACCCGTCATCGATAAATGCGGGATACCACTCTATCGACAACCGGTTAGTCATAGCACACGCGCCGGATTACCCTAGAACGAGCACGCAAAGACAAAGCCGTAGGAGCGCGCACAGAAAGCAGATGACTCGAGAGAATCCAATCCAGAATGTGCTAAGGCGTTATCTCGGACGCTTGCCGCTCATGGGCACGGCGGCACGCCGGATTCTCAGGGGCGGGGCATCGGTGTTCATGTTTCATCGTGTACTACCAGAAGGTGAAGAGTGCTACGAGCCCGAAATGGCTACGTCGAAGGAAGCATTCGGGGAGATCCTGGACTGGCTGACTGAGAATTTCCAGGTTATACCGCTCGATGAGTTAGTTCAGCAACGGGGGAAGGTCTTCGATGAGAAGCCAGCATGCGCCATCACGTTGGACGATGGCTGGGTGGATAATTTTCTTCATGCTTTTCCCATGCTCCGCGCGCACGGCCTCCCAGCGACTATTTTCTTGCCTGTTCAATTTATCGGAACAAAACGCAGATTCTGGCAGGAACGGATGGCGCTATGCATACAACAATTGCAACCGATCGAATATCGTCAGGAGTTAATCGAGAAAGTCGCCCGTCATTTTCCGTGGTTTCCTCCGACCCCTGAGACCCTGACCACAAACAGAATGCTCAAAAGGTTTCTCATGACACGGCCGAGCGAAGAAGCTGAGGAATTTGTTCACTACCTGATGGAATCGGCAGGACTTTCGGCGGCGTTTTCCGATCGTGCTTTTTTAAATTGGGACGAAGTCCTTACAATGCGTGATTCGGGAATGTCCTTCGGATCACATACGCTCCATCATGTTCTATTGACCCAGATGGAACCGGCACGTGCGATGGTGGAAATCCGGGAGTCACGCCGGGAACTCCAGGAACGGCTGGGTTCGGAGGTTTCGAATTTTTCATATCCATGGGGTGCGGCAAACTCTCTTACACGGGACGGAGTGAGGCAGGCCGGTTACAGCTACGCGGTGGGCACACGTTCAGGGTTAATCGAAGATCGAAGTGACCCTTGGTTGCTTCCCCGGATAGCAATCAGTAATTCGATCCTCAAGGGCGGGGCCCAGTTTAATTCAGACAAGGCCTTTCTCTCGTGCGCCAAGAATGTTTTGTTCACAAAGACCCTGGCACAAGCCGAGTGCGAACTTGGTAAGAGCGCCCGACGAATCAGAATCGTATTTGTCGTCGATCAAATTTCTGAGTGGGAAGGCGGGACAGAACGCCAATTGCACGCGTTGATCGCGGCGCTTGATCGAAGGTATTTCGATCCACAATTGTGCTTTATTTTTCGCGTTCCCGGCTTCCCCGCAGACACACTCCCCTGTGAGTCACGATGGATTTGCCCCGACCATAGGCATGTCCCACCTCTTGCCGTCCGTATATGGCGCTTGGCTCTTGCTTTGAGAGAGATGCGCCCACATATAGTACAGGCGTTTTTTATCGAAGGTATTTTCGCTGGAATACTCGCAGGAAGGCTTGCAAGAGTCCCCAAAGTTGTGGGGTCGTCACGCAATGCCGGCCACTGGAAAAAAATGCGTCATCGGGTCGCCTTCCGGTGCGTCGCGGGCTTAGCGCACCGTTGGCAATGCAATTCTCGAGCACTCTGGGAGTACACGCAGAGGATTGAAGGGGTGTCGCCAGAACACATCGAGATTCTTCCCAATGCGATTGATCTCTCCCGCTTTAGCCCGGCTACCGACGCTGAGCGCCTGGCAATGCGACGGAAATTAGAACTCAACGACGACGGTCCGATCTTTGTATCCGTCGCGGCTCTTATATCAGTGAAAGATATTCGAACACTCTTGGATGCAACGAACCACATCAAGCGTCACCATTCTACGGCGCAATTACTCCTCGTGGGTGAGGGACCCCTTCGTAAAGATTTGGAACAGCACACCGAAAGACTTGGATTAACACGGATGGTTCGGTTTACTGGCCTACAGTCTGATGTTCGACCGTACCTTGCCGCAGCGGATTTTGGCGTATTCACATCACTAAGCGAGGGAAGTTCAAATTCTGTGCTTGAGTATATGGCCATGGGCCTTCCTTCGGTAGTTTCTGACATTGCCCCCAATCGTGAATTGGTCAACGGGTTGCTTTTTTCTCCTGGCAATGCGACGGACTTGGCCGAGAAATTGTTGTTAATCGCCAGGGATGGGGCGTTGCGTACTAAATTGCGCTCTGAGTATTTAGCTGCTGTATCACAATACAGTTCTGGGAAATTCAAATTGAGGGTACAGAGCTATTACAGCAAACTTGGTGTGAGTAAGAAATATTGACGCGTTTGACTCGACTATGGATGCTATTAAAAATCGCCAACACATTGCCGCTGGATCGCCCGAATATGCTGACTGAATTGTCTTCGGAAGCGATTCGCCGCACGCTATATCCGTTAATGCTCAAACGTTGGCGCCCAACCGCCCGACTCCGCCTTCGTGAACTTCACGGTCACGAATTCGTTCCTCTTCAAACGATTGAAGCGGTCCAGTGGGAAAGGCTCCGGGCGATGGTCCTCCACGCTGCCCAGCATGTTCCTTACTACCGGAAACTTTTTCGCAATCATCGAATCCGGCCTGAAGAGATTTGCTCTCGACAAGATTTCGCGCGTCTTCCAACCCTTACCAAGACTACCCTTCAGGAAGCGCGAGAGGAGCTTTTGGCCGAGAATCGTGAGAAAGCATCTGGCTTGCCCAACGCCAGTGGTGGCTCGACTGGCAAACCCGTCCAATTCTTTCAAGATGCCGATTATTGGGATCAGGCATACGCGAGCCAATGGTTTGTAGAAAGTTGGTGGGGAATTCGACCCGGAGATCGCACGGCCTCATTATGGGGTGCGGATCGGGATATTCCTGATCAGGGCTGGCGAGAGCGTCTGTACAGCGAAATTGGCCAACTGCGTGTGTGCAACGCATTCGCACTTAACACCTCCGAGATGGAACGTTTCGCAAAGATGTTGGTTGGTTGGCAACCACGTCATGTCATTGGCTATGCGTCAGCGCTGGAGGTCTTTGCTAAATTTCTTCTCCAACGCCAAGAGTTGCGTATTCGTCCTGTCGCTGTCAAGACAACGGCAGATGTTCTGAGCGAAGAACGAAGGAAAATCATTGAGCAAGCTTTCGGGTGTCCCGTATATAATTTCTATGGCTCGCGAGAGATCAATAATTTGGCGGTCGAATGCCCAGCGCGCTGTGGCCTGCACGTGAATGCCTTGTCGCGCTACATCGAGATCGTGGATGAAAACTGCAAAGCCGTTCCTCTCGGTGTGCCTGGCAGAATATTAATAACCAACTTGACGAACTATTTCATGCCCTTCCTTCGTTATGAAATCGAGGACATTAGCAGTTGGACTGGCACTGCTTGCAGCTGCGGCCGACCGTTTCCGCTGCTTGCCAAAATATGGGGACGATCGAGCGACTTTATCGTCACCCCAGAAGGCAAGTTGATTCACAGCGTTTTCTTTACGCATCTCTTTTACGATATGCCCGATGTGGCTTTATTTCAGGTCAATCAGCAGGATCTTCACAACATCGGGGTTTATCTAGTGCTGCGGCCTGGCGTTCGTGAATACCCGGCATCGGTCCTTCGCGAGCGTTTGCGGCAAGCATTTGGTCCTAACATTGCCTTTAGCGTGGAAGTTGTGCCCGAGATCAAGCGGCCGCCCAGCGGGAAACATCGTTTTGCGGTGTCTTCGGTGCGCCCCTCTTGGGGAAGAGACGATGACTCAGTTCCGGAATTGCGAGGAGTCGACGCGCCATGAGTCACGCACTGGCCGAGGCAACTTTGTTAAACCGTGCGTATATAGGGCTCGTTAACCCCCTCCTTAATGGGAAGACGTTCCAGGGTGTGGGACGGCGAATGAAAGACTTACAGCGATTGGAAAGAATGTCGGTGGCGGAATATAGGAACCGGCAGTGGCAAGCGGTTTCGCGTCTCCTTCAGCACGCCTATGATTCCACGCCTTTTTACCACGAACGTTTTGAACGCGCTGGCGCCAAACCTGCGGACATCCATTCGTTCGAAGATTTGCAGAAAATCCCGGCCCTTACGCGAGAGGACATTCGCCACAATTTGGAGGGCCTGTGGTCCCGGCGCTACCCGAAAGAGTCTTTGCTGAAGGCGGCAACCGGGGGAACGACGGACACCCCCGTGCAATTGCTGCGTTCGCCGGAGTGTTTAAGAGAGAAACTGGCGGTGCAGTTCCATTTCAATTCCTGGGCTGGAATGTGGCCGGGCGATAAGGTATTCGCTCTGTGGGGCGCGCAACAGGATCTTAATCCTAATCCCAGTTGGCGCTGGCGCTTTTACGACCGCTATTTAATGAGACGAGTTTGCGCTCCCACTTCGCTTATGAATCCTGCCGTTTTGGAATCTTATCGGCAATTACTGAACGATTTTCGGCCCAAGATTGTGTACGCATATCCAACGCCGCTTGCATTATTCTGCGAGTATCTTCGTGACTGCGGCCGCCCTTACCATCATCCCGTGACTGCAATCTGTACCGCTGAATCGCTACAGCTCCACCAACGGCAAGTTATCGAAAAGACGCTGGGTTGTCCTGTCTTCGAGCATTACGGCACGCGCGATTTCGGGTTGGTGGGCGCCGAATGTGAGATGCATCAAGGGATGCACTTGAATCCGGCGGCTGTGTACGTCGAATTTGTGCCAATCGAGGGAGCTGAAGTAGAGGGACTTCAAGAACTACTTGTCACAGACCTCCTAAATCTGGGAATGCCCATGATCCGATACCGCATTAACGACTGCGCAGTTCGCGATGCAGTCCAGTGTGGATGCGGTCGGAGCTATCCGCTTGTAGGTACGATTATGGGGCGCACCGCAGATGTGTTCCATCTGCCCGATGGGAACAGCATTCCCGGCATTTCCTTGCATCGCGTCATCACTGAACTTTGTCCGGGCTTAAAAAAGATCCAGATTATTCAGGATACTGTGACCAATTTCCGCATCCGCTTTGTACGTGGGGAGAGTTTCCGACCGGCGGATGCCCAATTTTTGGCCAAGCGACTTGACGAGCGTTTCGGCCACTCTATCCATTGGGACTTCGAGCGGGTGGCTGAGATTGAACGAGAGCGGTCGGGCAAAACTCGATTTTGCATCTCGCACGTGAAGAGAGTCGGAGCGGGTTTCGGCTTAATTGCGATGCAAGATCTGAAATGACCTTACTGTAGGTTTAGCGCTATCGATAGGCGAGAATGGTCACCAAAGATACGGGGAATGCTGAGAATCGAATCAAGAGCCATGGGGTTCTTTTTGAGCACTATCGGACGATCGCCTACGAAGGCGCGAATCGTTCTCGTCCTGAACATGCCATTCGGGACATGGATCCTTCTTTCGGCAAACTACTGCCGACGAATTTGGATGCGAGAATTTTGGATATTGGCTGCGGGATGGGCCAGTTTCTATGCTATTTGAAATTAAAGGGTTACCGAAACCTTATGGGCGTGGAGCTCAGCCCCGAGCAGGTTGACTTTTGCCAAAAGACCGTGAATTCAAACGTGTTACTCGTTTCTGACCTAATATCCTTCCTAGCCGAAAGACCTCAATCGTGGGAATGCATTATATTCAAGGACGTAATCGAGCATCTTCCGCGAAGACAAGTCATTCCTACTCTCTCTGCTATCTTTCAAGCGCTGACGCCAGGCGGCGCTGCAATCGTCGAAACTGGAAACCTGGCTAGCCCAGCGGGAATGTTTGTACGCTATATTGACTTCACGCACGAATCCGGATTTACGGAAAACAGTTTGCGGCAAGTCTTACGAGCGGTTGGCTTCAGCGATATCGTAATCAGTGGAAACTCGCCTGGCATTTACTCGTGGCGTTCGTATTTTCGTATTGCCGCGCAGAGTATTTGGCACCAATGTTTGAGGCTGATGTATAGCTTGGATCGCGGGTGGAGCGCGGCACCGAAAGTACTATCATCGGTGTTAATCGCCCACGCAGTCCGACCACCACACGCGGTCAGATAGTCCATTGTAGTGAAGCGCCCCAAATAAAAAGTCATGAAGTTAATCGCAAAGGATCCGATGCTCTGAGATTAAGGTATGAGAGTAGGAGCAGGGGCAATCAGGTGCACTCCAGCAAGGATGACCAATCTTGGTACACGAATTTAATTCAGGAGAAAACATTGCGTCTCGGCCAGTGGGTAAAACATTTCCTCGTATACGGCACCGGGATCATCCTGATGAATCTCCTCCCGGCACTCATGATTCCGATCTATACATATCGTATCACTCCATCCATGTACGGGGTGCTTGAGCTCCTAAATCGCAGTCAAGAGGTGCTAATAGTCATCCTTTCGTTCGGGCTCGGTTCCGCAGTGGCCACGTTCTACCAGATGGAACGAGACAATCCTGAAGGTCAGAAAGCTGTTTATAGCACGTCGGTTCAATTCGTAGCGGTTTTTAGTCTAATAATCGTTTTGTGTCTGCTCGTATTGTCTTCCGGGATTTCCAGGCTTCTGTTCGGATCCGTTAGCTATAGGATGGCAATTGTTTTAATCCTGCTCTCAACATATTTCGAGGTGCTCTTTCAATCGGGCATTTTGTATTTTCAGTCGGAGTTGCGGTCCAGTCTCTATGTTTCAATTTATGCGGCCCGTTCAATCCTAAGTATCTTCCTAAACCTCATTCTCGTATTTTGGTGGCGATGGGGCCTAATTGGTATTCTCACGGCGACTCTCATTCAGACTTCCATTTCTGGAATCGCAGTGGTCGCTTATATGTTTCAAGGTACGGGTTTTCGATTTCAACGAAAAGTAATCGGACACTTGCTCAGGTTTGGGGGGCCGCTTGTAATCGGCGGCTTCGCTATGTTTATTCTCAACAACGGCGATCGCTATTTCCTGAAGAGCTGTTGGTCTTCTGCTGACGTTGGGATTTATGGAATTGGTTACCGTCTTGGAGCAATAGGGCTGGCGGTGGTGTTGTACCCATTTATGAAGATTTGGAGTGTCACCATGGTTGACATCTCGCGTCGGCCGGACGGCCACAAGGAACTAAGCCAAATTGCTACGTATTTAATCGCTGCTTGCATTTTTACAAACCTTGCTCTCGCACTTTTTGGGCCCTATCTTGTGGAAGCAATCACTGAACGTTCATACTGGGGAGCGAATCGGCTTGTACCTGTAATTGGGCTCGCTTATGTCTTCTACGCGTGGTCAGTTATTATGGACGCATCGTTCTATGTCACCAAAAAGACCGTTTACAAGATTTGTGATACGACCTTGGCTGCGGGAGTAATCCTACTGCTCTATTGGTGGCTGATACCGCGCTACGAAATGATGGGCGCTGCCTGGGCTACAGTCGGAGGCTTCGCTAGCTTCGCAGGAATTAAAAGTGTTATTTCGCAACGGGTTCTTCGAATTCCTTTTGAATTCGGCCGGATCGGCTGCCTATTCGGAATCGGCATAATCCTTTATCTGATCGGCGCACACATGCCGACTTTTTCGATAGTCCCTGCATTAGTAGCACGGTCGGCAGTGACGATTGCATTCCCCATTATACTTTGGCTAGGGGGCTTTATGACTCCGAACGAGCGACGCGCCGTAGAAGAGTACTGGGATATTGTCCGGGTTCGGTACTTGGGGGGCGAACAAACTTGACCAATCCAACTTGAGGGTGACCTCTTGGAATGTCGTCAAAATGATATTAAAAACTGAATCGCATGATATTGGTAGGTCGAAGCGATGAGCGGGGTCAGTGGCAGAAATTCGCACAGCGAACTGAGAATTCGCGCCAGCAAGGCGGAGCACGAGCAGCATTTTTATTTGCGGATGCTCCAACAACATTTTCGTCCCGGCATCTCTTGGCTAGACGCGGGATGCGGCCATTCTTTGATCCCCGATTGGCTTCCTGGAGCGAAGGAGATTGAGCGAACATTGCTCAACGAAGCTGACAGCGTTGTTGGTGTCGATGTTGACAGTCAGTCGCTGGCGGCGCCTTCATCTATCCGGCGGATAACCTGTAATTTAGAGACTCTCGCTTTTGACGACGGGGCTTTCGATTTCATCACTTGCAACATGGTTGTTGAACATTTGTCGGCTCCCGCGAAAGTATTCAAGGAGTTCTTCCGCGTGTTGCGTCCCGGTGGAGTCGTAATTATATTAACCCCTAATATTTACCATTGGGTTAATATAATGTCGATGCTAACACCTTTCTGGTTTCATCGCTGGATCTTGAAGACGCTTTTTAATCGAGAACCAGAAGACGTATTTCCAACGCTCTATCGATGCAATACGGAACGAACCACACAGAGGTTGTTGGGTTCCGCAGGCTTCCCATCAATCACGGTACACATGGTTCCGGGACGCCAGCGCTTAATAAAATTCAGAGTACTGTTTTATCTGGAGTATTTGTATTATCGACTTAGCATGCGGTATTCGCAACTGCGGGAGATTCTTTGTATAGTTGCCCAGAAATCGCCCCGTGAACCACTCAGGAACTATGAGCTATAACGGTATCCTCTTGATTTGTCTCCTGCTGGGAGCATTCCTGTTGCTTGCTGGTTTATTTCGTCCATTCGTGGGCTTGCTAGCTTTTCTCATCATTCATTTCGTTCAGCCCGGAGAATTAGTTCCAGGACTTGCACCCTTCCGAATCGAACTTGTTTACGGTACGCTCCTCATTGGTATTTCGATATATCGTCGGACTAAAGCCCCCGGTCCCTCGCTACTCTCCGACAGGATCCTCTTCAGTGCAGTCTTGCTTATTGGTGTCGGTCTTCTTTCTATTCCTTTCGCCGTTTGGCCTGGGGGAGCTGCTAATACTGTCATCGAAATGCTAAAACTATCCGCTTTGCTGTTTCTGTTAACTCTGTTGGTAGATTCGGAGCGTCGCTTGCGCCATACGCTATGGTGCATGGCGGGGGTAGCAGTTTGGTTCGCAGGCAGCAGCCTATCAGCGTATGCCCATGGCCAGTTTTATGCTTTGGGGAACCTCGATCGTGCGGAAGGAGTACATAGTATAGTCGGAGGCCCAAACGAGCTGGCCGGATTACTTCTTGCCCTGTTTCCGCTGTTGATTGGCTTGCTTCGCAGTACGCGCAATGTCTTGGCCCGAATTCTGCTAGTGGTGTGCGGCGCGGCGTGCTTAGCGGCCATTTCACTCACCGGGTCTCGCATTGCTATGATCGCCCTTATTTCGATGGCTATATTTTACACGATCCAATCGAAGCACAAGATTCCAACTGTTTTGACGTGTGTCTTGATTGCTGTCGTGATGTGGCATGTTTTACCCATCGAATACAAGCAGCGCTACAAAACCGTGCAGCAATACGCTGAGGGAGGGGAGCTCGACGCCTCTAACTCTTTCCGTCTCGAAGTTTGGAAAGCGGGAGGGCAAATATTCTCCCAATATCCCATCCTTGGAGTCGGTGCTGGACAATTCCCTATAGCATATGGGTTGATCTATCTGGCGGGGCGGCATGCAGCATGGATGAACCCCCACAACTTGTTGATCCAAATCGCCT
>Ga0137409_10002740_pt1 | contig 18790 bp, 14 predicted proteins | sample CZODoug1_16funga_FD_122059 | JGI IMG/M metagenome (GOLD analysis project Ga0137409, IMG submission 122059) | Vadose zone soil fungal communities from Angelo Coast Range Reserve, California, USA - CZODoug1_16fungal (Hybrid Assembly) | ecosystem: Environmental > Terrestrial > Soil > Vadose zone... | reverse complement strand
TACTACGAGACTGTCGCCGGCGGCTCTGGCGCGGGTCCGGGCTTCGACGGCGCCGACGTGGTGCAAACCCATATGACCAACTCGCGCCTCACCGACCCGGAGGTGCTGGAGTGGCGTTTCCCGGTGCGCCTCGAGAGCTTCGAGATCCGTCGCGGCTCGGGCGGGCGCGGCCGCTGGCGCGGCGGCGAGGGCGCGGTACGCCGGGTGCGCTTTCTCGAGCCGATGACCGCGGCCATCCTTTCCGGCCATCGCAAGGTTCGCCCGCATGGCATGGCGGGCGGCGAGCCCGGGTTGCCCGGGCGCAACTTTGTCGAGCGAGTCGACGGCCGGTTGAGCGAGCTCGGTCCCTTCGATCAGACCGAGATGGCCGCGGGCGACGTTTTCGTTATCGAGAGCCCGGGCGGCGGCGGTTATGCGCCTGCCTAATATAATAAGAACGAAAGAATGAACCCGACCGCCATCTATTCGAAGTCCGGCAAAGGCGTCCAGGAGGCGTCGGGCAAGACCAGCTTCCTCGAGCGCAGCGACCGCGCGGTGCTCTCGGCGATCGATGGCCGGGCCACCCTCGCCGACGTCGCGCAGAAGGTCGGCAAGAGCTTCGACAACGCCTTCCAGACGCTGATCTCGAAGCTCGACAAGGACGGTTTCATTCGCGAGGCGTCGCCCGGCGCGGCAAGCAAGACCGCCGCGCCCGCGGCAAAGGCGCCGGCCGGCAAGCCGGGGGCCAGGCCCGCCGCCGAGGATTCCGGAGGCGACCTCGATTTCAGCTCGCTGGGCGTGCCCAAGGCAGCTCCGTCCCCGTCCCGGCCCGCGGCTCCGCCGCCGCGTCCGGCAGCTCCGCCACCGCCGCCGCCGAAGCCCAACCCCGCCGCCGACGCGCAAGCCAGGGCGCAGCAGTCGGCGCTGCAGAAGGCGCGCGAAGAGGCCGAAGCGAAGGCCGATGCCGACCGCCAGCGCGTCAAGGCGGAAGCCGAAGCCAAGATGCGCACCGAGATGGAGGCCAAGGCGCGGGCCGACGCCGAGAGGAGGATCAAGGAGGAGGCCGAGGCCAAGGCCAAGGCCGAAGCCGACGCCAAGATCAAGGCCGCGCGCGACGCCGCGGCCAAGGCCGCCGCGGAGGCGAAAGCCAAGGCTGACGCCGAAGCGAAGGCCAGGATCGAGGCCGAGCGCAAGGCGCGAGAGGAGGCCGAGCGGGCGCGCAAGGCGGCCGAGGAAGAAGCGCGCAAGGCGCGCGAAGAGGCCGAGCGGGTGCGCAAGGCGGCCGAGGAGGAAGCGCGCAAGGCGCGCGAAGAGGCCGAGCGGGCGCGCAAGGAAGCGGAGCGTGCGCGCAAGGAGGCCGAGGAAGCGGCGCGCAAGGCGCGCGAGGAAGCCGAGCGCAAGGCCAAGGAAGAGGCCGAGGCGATGCGCCGCCAGCACGAGGAGGAGCGCAAGCGCGAGGAGGCGGAGCGGCGCAAGGCGCGCGAAGAGGAGGACCGGCGCGCCGAGGAAGAGCGTGCGGCGAAGCGCAAGCAGCGCGAGGAGGAGGACGCAGCCGAGCGTCGTGAGGAAGAGGAGCGTTCCGCCCGTCGCAAGCGTGAGCAGGAGGAAGAGCAGCCGGCCGAGCCCGCGCCCAAGGCGAAGAAGAAGAAGGAAGAGGCGCCGGCCAAGTCGGAAGCGGCAGGCGGCCTGGATTCGCTGATGGCGGACCTGGACTCCTTCACCACGCGCGAGGAAACCGATCGCAAGGAGAAAGACGAAGCCGACCGCAAAGCCAAGGAAGAGGCCGACCGGCTGGCGCGCGCGGAGGCCGAGCGGCGCGAGCGCGAGGAGGCCGAGCGCCAGAAGAAGGAGGAAGCGCGCGCACGGAAAGAAGAGGAGAAGCGGCGCAAGCGCGAGGAAGAGGAAGAGCTCGCCCAGAAGCGCGAGAAGGAAGAGAGGCGGCTGCACGCCGAGGAAGAACGCCGCAAGAAAGAGGCTGATGAACGCGAGCGCAAGGCCAAGGCGGATGAGGTGCTTACCGCCAAGGCGACGCGCGGCCCGGCGGTCGCCGTCGGCGAGGACACGGACGAGGTCCGGAAGCGCATGATGGGCCGCCGCGGCGGCGGTGCCGGGCCGGCGAGCATCATCGAGCCGCCGTCGCTGCGGCGCAAGAAGTCGGGCTGGGGCAAGCCGGTGGCGATCACGCTGGTGCTGCTGCTCGTCGCCGCGGTCGGCGCGGTGCACGTGATGCCCGTGTCGACCGGCGACTACGAGCGCGCCGCCTCCGAGGCATTCGGCAGGCCGGTGAAGATCGGCGAGGCGCATCTCTCGCTCATCAGCGGGCTGGAGATCAAGCTCAAGGACATTCGCCTCGGCGACGACGTGAGGATCGCCAGCGGCTCGGCGACCCCCGAGTTCGAGGCGCTGCGCGGCGAGAAGAAGACCTTCAGCCGCATCGAGCTCAGCGGCGTGAAGCTGCCGCAGGAAGCGATCGGACAAGCCCTGCTCGCCAAGGTGAAAGGCGACAACTTCACGGTCAACCGCCTCGTGCTGCGCAACCTCGAGGTGGCCGGCGCGGCCAAGCTGCCCGAGCCGCTCGAGGCCGAGCTGGTCTACGGCGAAGACGGCACGCTGCTCTCGGCGACGATCCGCGGCCCGGACACGCTGCTCGCCAGGATCACGCCGGCGCCGAACGGCGTCGAGTTCGTCGTCACCGCGAGCGGTTTTCCGCTGCCGATCATTCCCGAAGTGACCCTGAGCGATTTCGGCATGAAGGGCACCGCCAGCCAGCGCGGCATGACCATCTCCGAGTGGGGCGGCAAGATCTTCGGCGGCAGCGTCTCCGGCACCGCCAACCTGCGCTGGAGCAGCGGCTGGAGCATCGACGGCGTGGTCACGGCGCGCAACATCAACGCCGCGGTCTTTGCGCCGGCGCTGCTCTCCGAGGGCAAGGGCGAAGGCACCGGGCGCTTCTCGATGAGCGGCCCGGAGCCCGCGAAGCTCGGCGCCGGCGGCAGGCTGGAAGGCAATTTCACGATCAGCTCCGGGGTGCTCGGCAGCTTCGATCTCGGCCGCGTGATCCGCACCTCGGGCAAGGAGTACGCCGGCCGGACGCAGTTCAACGAGCTTACCGGCCAGGCGACCTACGACCGCGGCGCGGTCTCGCTGCGCAATGTCGCCATCGGCGCCGGCGCGCTCAACGCCGGCGCCAGCGCCGATATCGCTCAGAGCGGCGCGCTGACCGGCCGTATCGTCGCCGACGTCAAGTCGAGTAGCGGCGGCCGCGCGGTGAGCGCGACGCTGCTCCTCGGCGGCACGATCAAGGAGCCCCAGGTCAAGAACTAGTGGCCGATATCCTCCAGCTCCGAGGCCCGCGGGCGCTGTCGGAGTTTCGCCTCGCCAAGCTCGTTGCGTCCCTGCAGAAAATCGATCCCGGCGTGCGCTCGGTGGCGGCCGGGCATCACCATTTCGTCGAGACCACGGATGAGCTGAGCCCCGCCGAGCGCGCGCGGCTGGAGCGCCTGCTTGCTTACGGGACTCCGGCGGAAGACGGGAAGGGCGAGCTCTACCTGGTGGTGCCGCGCATCGGCACCCTGTCGCCCTGGTCGTCGAAAGCAACCGACATCGCACGCAACTGCGGCCTCGGCAAGGTAAAGCGCATCGAGCGCGGCACCGCCTACCGCATTGCCGGCGCCGGCAAGGATCTCTCCGCGGCGCTGCACGATCGCATGACCGAAACGGTGCTGCGCTCCCTTGACGAGGCGAGCAGGCTGTTCGAGCACGTGCCTCCCCGATCGCTGCAGCTTGTTTCCGTCAAGGATCTGAAGCAGGCGAACCGGGAGCTCGGGCTTGCCTTGAGCGAGGACGAGATCGAATACCTGGAAGAGGCCTACCGCGCGATGGGGCGCGATCCGAGCGACGCCGAGCTGACCATGTTCGCGCAGGCGAATTCCGAGCACTGCCGCCACAAGATCTTCAACGGCGAATGGATCATCGATGGCGTGCGGCAGCCCCAGTCGCTGTTCGCCATGATCCGGCACACGCACGCGGTCTCGCCGCAAGGCACGGTGGTGGCGTACTCCGACAATGCCGCGATCATGGAGGGGGCGCTCGCGAAGAGATTTTTCCCCGGCGGGAATTTCGTTTACGGACAGGAGCCGGAGCTGACGCACACGGTGATGAAGTGCGAGACGCACAATCACCCGACCGCGATCTCGCCTTTCCCCGGTGCTGCGACCGGCGCCGGCGGCGAGATCCGCGACGAAGGCGCCACCGGACGCGGCGCCAAGCCGAAAGCCGGCCTGGTCGGCTACTCGGTCTCGCACCTGCGCATTCCCGGGCACACGCAGCCCTGGGAGGAGGGCGGTCCGGGGAAGCCGGAGCGCATCGCGTCGGCGCTCGACATCATGCTCGACGGGCCGATCGGCGCGGCCGCGTTCAACAACGAGTTCGGCCGGCCGAGTCTGTGCGGCTATTTCCGCAGCTTCGAGTTCGAGAACCGCGGCTATCACAAGCCGATCATGCTGGCCGGCGGCATCGGCGCGATCAGCGCCCTGCAGTCGAAGAAGGCAGCCATACCGACGGGCGCGCTGTTCATCCAGCTGGGAGGGCCGGGGCTGCTGATCGGCATGGGCGGCGGCGCCGCCTCGTCGATGGGCGCGGGGACCAACGTCGAGAACCTCGACTTCGACTCGGTGCAGCGCGACAACGCCGAGATCCAGCGCCGCGCGCAGGAAGTCATCGACCGCTGCTGGCAGCTCGGCGCGAAGAACCCGATCCTCTCGATCCACGACGTCGGCGCGGGCGGGCTGTCGAACGCGCTGCCGGAGCTCGCGCACGGCGCCGGTCGCGGCGCGCGGCTGGACCTGCGCGCCGTGCCCGCCGAGGACAGCGGCATGTCGCCGCGCGAGATCTGGTGCAACGAGTCGCAGGAACGCTACGTTCTGGCCATTCATCCTTCCAGCCTGGAAATGTTTCAGGCGATTTGCGGGCGGGAACGCTGCCCGTTCGCGGTGCTGGGCAAGGCGAGCGACGACGGCAGGCTGGTGGTCGAGGACCCAAAGTTCCACAACAAGCCGATCGACGTCGAGCTGGAGATGGTCCTCGGCAAGCCGCCGCGCATGCTGCGCGACGTGAAGCGCGTGCCGCCGAAATTGCGCGCCTTCTCCCTGGAGAAGATCTCGCTGGACAGCGCGATTCATCGTGTCCTGCGCCATCCCGCGGTGGCGGACAAGACCTTCCTGATCGCGATCGGCGACCGCACCGTCGGCGGGCTCTGCGCTCGCGATCCCTTCGTCGGCCCGTGGCAAGTCCCGGTGGCCGATTGCGCCGTGACCCTGCGCGATTTCGAAGGCAGGACAGGCGAGGCGTTCGCAATCGGCGAACGCACGCCGCTCGCGTTGATCGACGCGCCCGCGTCGGGCCGGATGGCGGTCGCGGAGGCGATCACCAACATCGCGTCAGCGCAGATTCCATCGCTTTCCAGCGTCAAGCTGTCGGCCAACTGGATGGCGGCGGCGGGCTACCCCGGCGAGGACGCGGCGCTGTACGACACGGTGAAGGCGGTGGCTCTCGAGCTTTGCCCGGCGCTCGGTGTCGCCATTCCGGTCGGCAAGGATTCGCTGTCGATGCTGACCTCCTGGCAGGGGAAGGAGATCGTCGCGCCGCTTTCGCTGATCGTCACCGCCTTCGCGCCGGTGGGCGACGTCGGCGAGGCGCTCACGCCGCAGCTTCGCACCGACGCCGGCGACACCGAGCTGGTGCTGATCGACCTCGGGCGCGGCAGGAACCGCCTCGGCGGCTCGATCCTCGCGCAGGTGCACGGCGCGATCGGCGATGCCTGCCCCGACCTCGACGATCCCGCGCTGTTGAAGCGCTTTTTCGAATTCATCCAGGCAAACCGGGCGCTGATCCTCGCCTACCACGACCGCTCCGACGGCGGGCTGTTCGTCACGGCGTGCGAGATGGCGTTCGCCGGGCGTTGCGGCGTGACGCTCAGCATCGATGCGCTGGCTTTCGAGGCGGCGAGCGACGACGTCGACGCGTTCCGCCGCGGCGCCGAGGAGCAGCTCGCCGGCAGGGCGAAGGACCTCGCGCTCGCCGCGCTGTTCACCGAGGAGCTCGGCGCGCTGCTGCAGGTTCGCGCCGGCGATCGCGCGCGCGTGATGGAGCGCCTGCGCGCGGCCGGGCTGGGCGAATGCAGCCAGGTCGTCGGCCAGCTCAATGCGCGCGACGAGATCCGCATCACGCGCAACAACCGCACGATCTATTCGAACCGGCGCGACCACGTGCAGCGCGCCTGGAGCGAGACCACCTACCGCATGCAGGCGCTGCGCGACAACCCGGAGTGCGCGCGCGAGGAGTACGACCGCCTCATCGCAGCCGATGATCCGGGTCTCTCGATCCATCTCACTTTCGAAGAGAAGAACATCGCCATCAGTTCAAAGGCCAGGCCAAAGGTTGCGATCCTGCGCGAGCAGGGCGTCAACGGCCAGGTGGAAATGGCGGCAGCCTTCGATCGCGCCGGCTTCGAGTCGGTCGACGTGCACATGACCGACCTCGTTGCCGGGCGCGTGCAGCTGGCGGGCTTCAAGGGCTTCTCCGCCGGCGGCGGCTTCTCCTACGGCGATGTGCTGGGCGGCGGCCGCGGTTGGGCCAGCACCATCCTCCATAACGAGCGCGCGCGGACCGAGGTCGAAGCCTTCTTCGCGCGCAAGGACACATTCGTCCTTGGCGCCTGCAACGGCTGCCAGATGATGGGGCAGTTGAAGGAAATCGTCCCCGGGGCGGAGCACTGGCCGGTGTTCGTGCGCAACCGCTCGGAGCAGTTCGAGGCGCGGCTGGTGATGGTCGAGATCACCGACAGCCCGTCGATCCTCTTTCGCGGCATGGCGGGTAGCCGCATTCCGGTGGTGACTGCGCATGGCGAGGGTCGCGCCCTGTTTCAGGAAAACGCGCTTGAAAAGGCAATCGTGGCGATGCGCTACGTCGACAATCGCGGCGCGGTCGCTGACAGCTATCCGTTCAATCCGAGCGGCTCGCCACAGGGAATCACCGGCGTGACCACCGCCGACGGGCGCTTCACCATCGTCATGCCCCATCCGGAACGCGTGTTCCGTACCCTGCAGATGTCGTGGTCGCCGTCCGGCCGCGGCGAGGATTCGCCGTGGATGCGGCTTTTCAGGAACGCGCGAAGCTGGGTGGGCTGAGGCGCCGACGTCCCAGGCGGGTCAGAACAGCTTGTCCTTCTTCATCGCCTCGAGGACGACGGGGATATACAGCGCCGCGCTCTCTTCGCCGGTCTTCCGGTGGGCGTTGGTCGACTTGGTTCTCACGGACCAGATGAGCTTCTGGCCTTGCACGGCGAAGATCGAGGCCTCCGCGGTCACGGTCTTCACCGAATGGTCGCCCCCGTCACGCACGCCGCCCGTGAAGGAACGCGCATACGCGCCTTCGATGCCGGTTGCATCCGCGTAGGGCAGCCCATTGAGCCCGACGACGGTGCCGCGGTTCTCCAGCGTGCCTACGTCGGTATTGGTCACGCGAGCGAGCAGCACGAAATCGGCGTCCGATTCGGCGATGCTCTGCATGAAGCGCGCTTTCTCGGCATCGGTGTAGCGGGTGAAATAGCGGTGGGACGCTACGGCGTTCACGCCGCGCTTCTGCAGTTGCGCAGCCATCTGGTCCTGGAAGGCGATCTGGACGAACTCTTCGCTCGCTACGGTAACGATCAGCAGCTTCTTGAATGGCGCCTCGGGCAGCTGCGGAGTCACCCAGCTGACTTCGAGCGTCGTGACGGGCTGCATGGAGCAGCCGGTAGCCAGTGCAACCGCGCCGAGCAGCGCGCTCAACAGAACCCTAGAGAACACGATCGCTCACCATGGCGTCGAAGATAACATTGATGTACTCCGTCAAGGCAGCGGCGAAGTTGTCGCTTTCTCGCGTGTCCACGACACCGGTCCACGCAAGCGCGCCGTTCCTGGCATCGAACAGGCGCGTTTCGGAAGCCGTCCACTTCGGGCCGATGATCTGCTCCGGGGGAAGATCGACCGCTTGCCATACGCCGGAGTAGAAGCCGTAGAAGCCGCCCCAGCCGATGCCGACCGCGACCGTGGCGCCGGGCACGGTTCCCGACGACCGTGCGACGCTGGTGACCCGCGTAATGAGCACCCCATCGACGCCGGACTGGTCGATCGCCTGACGCAGCTGCGCTTCCTCGACCTTGCCTCGCGTTCCGACCGCCGCATAGGCGGCGATGCCTTTTCGCCCGCGCTTGGCGAGCAGCGCGACGATGCGATCCTCGTAGTTGCGACGGACCAGTTCGTCCGACGTCACGGCCACCACCATGATGCTCTTGAAGGACTTGCCGACGTAGTCGGGATTGCCTTGCTGCGAGACCAGTCGGCTGGCGGTGCAACCCGCGAGAAGCGCGAGTGCGACACAGGCTGCGCGAATCAAGAAGAACCTCTTCGGGAGAGAGCGAACCCCGCAGTCTACGCGGACCTGCCTCGCAGTAGACTTCCGGGTCGATAAATCCGCCCAAGGAGCAGCGAAGCCATGAGCATTACCCGCCACGATCAGAGCGCCATCCTGTCCCTCGCCGTCGAGCACAGCGACACCGTCTACCTCGCCGGCGTGGTGGCCAAGAACCTCGACGCCGACGTGAAGGGCCAGACCAAGGAAGTATTGAACGAAATCGATCGCCTGCTCGCGAAATGCGGCTCGAACAAGTCGAAGCTGCTGGCGGCGACGATCTGGGTCACGGACATCCGTAACCGCGCGCCGATGAACGAGGTCTGGACCGCATGGGTCGATCCGAAGAACATGCCGGCGCGTGCCTGCATCGAGGCCAAGCTCGCCGACCCCCGCGGCCTGGTCGAAATCATGGTGACGGCCGCGAAATAACAAAATCTGAAGCTCTGCAACAAAGTCTGAAACTCTGCCTATGGCGCGACGGCGGGACAGTCCTTATCGTCCTAACCGATGGCCGAGTCGCAACCCGAAATCATCCTCGTCGAGGACAGCCCGTATGAATCGGCGCTCGCCTACCTCGCGCTCACCCGGGAGACTTCCTCCGTAGTTCAGGTTCCGGATCTCCGCTCGGCGGCGCGCCTGGCGTACAGCGGTGGGAAGGGGCTCGCGATCCTCGGCCAGCGTGCAATCAAGCGCGCCTCGAATCGGCAGTTGCGCGCGCTGGGCATCCCGGCGGTCGGCATCGGCGCACACCTCAGCGACGCAGACGACCGGCGAGCCCGCGCGGCTGGCCTGAGTGCCGTGTACCGGCGCCCCCGGGAGTGGCAGGCCTACCTGGCCCTGCTCGGCCAGGTGCTCGCCGAGTGGCGCGTCACTCGAACAGGTTTGGCACTGCATCCAGCCCGCACCAGCTGATCGCGCAGCTCGCCTGCGCGCGCACCACCGGCTTGGCATGGAAGGCGATCGATAGCCCGGCCTCGGCCATCATCTTCAGGTCATTGGCGCCGTCGCCGATAGCCACGGTTTGGTCTCTTGCTGCCCCTAGTTCCTTCACGACCGAGCGAAATTTCTTCGCCTTGGCTTCCGCGTCGATGACCTCGCCGACCAGACCGCCGGTTAGCCGACCCTTGGAGACCTTCAGCGTGTTGGAAACGGTGTAGTCGATCCCGAGCCGCTCCTTCAGGCGCTCGACGAAGAAGGTGAAACCGCCGGAGACGAGCAACGTCTTCACGCCGTGGCGCTTGCAGGCGGCGAGCAGGGTCTCGGCGCCGGGGGTCAGCTTCAGCCGCTTCTCGTAGACCTCGAGCAGGCCGTCCTCGCCGAGGCCGGCGAGCAGCGAGACGCGCTGGCGCAGGCTTTCCGGATAGTCGATCTCGCCGCGCATGGCGCGCGCGGTGATCGCGGCAATCTCCGGCTTTCTGCCGACCAGGTCGCCGAGCTCGTCGATGGTCTCCATGGTGATGAGCGTCGAATCCATGTCCATCGCCACCAGCTTCAGGCCGGCGAAGCGGCGGCCTTCGGCGATCCAGGCGTGATCGACGCGGTGTTTTTCGCACCAGGCAGAGACGGATTCCCGGACCGGCAGATTCCTCACGCGGAAAGCGTGCCCGGCGATGCGTTCCGGCGAGCCCAGCTCCCCGGCCAGGCCTTCGGTGAGGGACGGACCCTGGATGACGAGATTCAAGCAGCGAGCTGGTTCAGGATGTCCTTCACCGCCGCGGCGCGCTCGGGCCAGGAAGCGAGCTTGGCCTCGACGCGCAGCTTCTCCGGGCCGGCGAGCCGCGCCTGCCGGCCCTTCTTCTGGATGAAGGCGAGGACGCGCGCTGCCTCGATCGGCGGGTTCTTGATGAATTGCAGCTGCACCGCCTCGTGGGTCGCGTCGATGCGCGTCACGCCCAGCGGCCGGGCGGCGATACGCACGCGGTGACACTCGATCAGCGCCCGCGCCGCCTCCGGCAGGTCGCCGAAGCGATCGATCAGCTCTTCCTGGAGCGTATCGAGCCCCTCGAGAGACGTGGCGTCGGCGAGCCGTTTGTAGAGCGAAAGCCGCTCGTGCACGTCGCTGCAGTAGGTGGCGGGCAGGATCGACGGCACGTGCAGGTTGACCTCGGTGTCGAGGTCGAAATCCTTTTCCAGCTCCGGGGCGCGGCCGGCCTTCAGCGCGCGCACCGCGCGCTCGAGCATCCGTGCGTAGAGCGAGAAGCCGACCTCCTGCATTTCCCCCGACTGCTCCTCGCCCAGGACCTCGCCGGCACCGCGGATCTCGAGGTCGTGCATCGCAAGATAGAAGCCCGAGCCGAGGTCTTCCATCATCGTGATCGCCTCCAGACGCTTCGCCGCATTGCGGCTCAGCGCCTCTTCGGGCGGCGTCAGGAGGTAGGCGTAGGCCTGGTGGTGCGAGCGGCCGACGCGGCCGCGCAGCTGGTGCAACTGCGCCAGGCCGAACTTGTCGGCGCGGTTGATGACGATGGTGTTGGCGGTCGGGATGTCGATCCCGCTCTCGATGATGGTCGAGCAGAGCAGTACGTTATGCCGTTGCGCGGTGAATTCGCGCATCACCCGCTCCAGCTCGCGCTCGCGCATCTGGCCGTGCGCCACCGCGATGCGTGCTTCGGGCAGGAGGCGCGTCAGGCGCTCGCGCATGCGCTCGATCGAGTCGACTTCGTTGTGGAGGAAGTAGACCTGCCCGCCGCGCTTCAGCTCGCGCATCACCGCCTCGCGGATCAGGCCCTCGGACCAGGGCGAGACGAAGGTCTTGATGGCGAGGCGCTTCTCCGGCGCGGTGGCGATCACCGAGAAGTCGCGTATTCCTTCTAACGACAGTGCCAGGGTCCGGGGAATGGGCGTCGCCGTCAGCGTGAGCACGTCGACCTCGGAGCGCAGGCGCTTCAGGGTTTCCTTCTGGCGCACGCCGAAGCGGTGCTCTTCGTCGATGATCACCAGCCCGAGCTTCTTGAAGGAGATGTCCTTCGACAGCAGCTTGTGGGTGCTGATGACGATGTCCACCTCTCCCGTCTTCAGCTCCGCGACGATCTTCGACGACTCCTTGCCGCTGCGGAAGCGCGAAAGCTCGACGATTTTTACCGGCCAATCGGCGAAGCGGTCGGAGAAGGTCTGCAGATGCTGCTCGGCGAGCAGCGTGGTCGGGCACAGGACCACGACCTGCTTCTTGTCCGCCACGGCGACGAACGCCGCGCGCAGCGCCACTTCGGTCTTGCCGAAGCCGACGTCGCCGCACACCAGCCGGTCCATCGGCTTGCCGGCCTTGAGGTCCGCGACCACGGCCTCGATCGCTGCCGCCTGGTCCACGGTCTCCTCGAAGCCGAAACCGTCGGCGAAGGCTTCCAGATCTTTTTGATTTGCAGAAAAAGAAAAACCCACTCGGGCCGCGCGTCTGGCGTACAGGCCGAGCAGCTCGGCGGCGGTGTCGCGCACCTGCTTCGCTGCGCGCGCCTTCGCCTTGTCCCACTCGCCGCTGCCGAGCTTGTGCAGCGGCGCTTCCTCGGGTTGCGCGCCGCTGTACCGGCCGATCATGCCGAGCTGCGAGACGGGCACATAGAGCTTGTCCCCGCCCTGGTACTCGAGCAGCAGGAACTCGCTCGTGCCGTCCTCGAGACTCAGGGTCACCAGCCCCTGGAACCGCCCTATGCCGTGCTGTTCGTGCACCACCGGATCGCCGACCTTGAGCTCCGAGAGATCGCGCAGCATGCCGTCGACGGCGCTCGGTTTCTCGGCAGCGCGCGCCTTGCGGCGCACCACGCCCGCGTAAAGCTCGGCTTCGGTGACGATCGCCCAGCCCTCGGCAGGCACGGAAAATCCGTGTGCCAATGGCGCGACGCCGATGCAGAACCTTTCAGTCCCGCTGGAAAATTCGTCGAAACTCGCCGACGGGGAAGGCTTGAGGCCGTATTCGGCGAAGTAGGCGAGCATCGTTTCCCGGCGTCCGGCCGATTCCGCCGCGAGAAAGACGCGCAGCTTTGAGCCGGCGAGGAAAGCCTTCAGCGCCGTGAGCGGATCTTGCGCGCGCCGGTCGACGGCGACCGCGGGCAGCGGCGCCGCGACGAGGCCGGCATCGTGCTCGCCGTCTTCCTGCGGTGCCAAGTCAATGCGCGGGTGGTTGCGCAGCAGGACGTAGAACTCCTCCGCCGCGACGAACAGCTGCGCCGGCGGCAGCAGCGGTCGGTCCACGTCGCCGCCGAGCAGGCGGTGGCGCGAACTGGCGTCGCGCCAGAATTCCTGGATCGCGCCGCTGACGTCGTGGTGCAGCATGATCGTGCAGCCGCGCGGCAGGTAGTCGAACAGCGTTGACACGGAATCGACGCCTTGCCGAGCGGATCCTTGCTCGGCGGATCCAAAAAACAGCGGCAAGTAGTACTCGATGCCGGCTGCGGGAATGCCGGTTGAAACGTCGCGGTAGAGGCGCTTCTTCGACGGATCGCCCTCGAAGGTCTCGCGCCAGCGCAAGCGGAACTGCGCTCGGCCGGCGTCGTCGAGCGGGAACTCGCGCGCCGGCAGCATGCGGATCTCCGCAACCGAGTAGAGCGTGCGCTGGGTATCGACGTCGAAGGTGCGGATCCCGTCGATCAGATCGTCATCGAGGTCGATGCGGTAGGGCACGGCGCTGCCGGTGGGGAACAGGTCGATCAGGCCGCCGCGGAAACAGACCTCGCCCGGCGCCATGACCTGGGTGACGTGCTGGTAGCCGGCGGTGGCGAGCTGCGCGCGCAGCGTCTCGGTGTCGAGCGTCTCCTTTTGCTTGAGAAAGAACGTTCTCGAAGCGATGTAGGCGGGCGGACAGAGCCGCACCAGGGCCGTGGCGGCGGGCACGACCATCACGTCGAAGTCGCCGCGCTGCATCCGGTAAAGCGTCGCCAGGCGCTCCGAGACGAGGTCCTGGTGCGGCGAGAACTGGTCGTAGGGCAGCGTCTCCCAGTCGGGCAGCAACGCAGTGCGCAGCGATGGCGCGAGCCACGCCAGTTCCTCGATCAGCCGTTGCGCGTCGAGCGCGGTCGCGGTGACGATCGCGATCGGACTTTCTCCGGCAGCGAGGCGCGCGACAGCGAGAGAGTCGGCGGAGCCGCTCAGCTTCGCCAGGCGTCGTCGGGCGGGAAGGGGGTCGCGATGCACTTGGGAGAAAGACGTAGAATCACAAGGAAAAGCATGCAATTATGCCTGTGTTCGCTCTCATTCCCGCCGCTGGAAGCGGCTCGCGTTTCGCCGGCGAGCAGCCCAAGCAATACGCCCGTCTCGCGGGAAAAGCGATGCTGTGGCATTCGGCGCGAGCCGTATGCGTGCCGCCGGTCGAAACGGTCTTCGTGGTGCTCGCGCCGGACGACAAGTCCTTCGCCGTGCAGGACTGGAGCGCGTTCGCCGGCAAGGTCCAGCCGCTCTATTGCGGCGGCGAAGCGCGGCGCGATTCGGTCTACAACGGGCTGGTTTCAGTGATGAATACCGTCGATGCCGACGACTGGATCCTGGTGCACGACGCGGCGCGGCCGTGCCTGCCGCGCCGCGATCTCGACAGCCTGCTGCGCGAATGCCAGCCTGACGCGGTCGGCGGCCTGCTGGCGCTGCCGGTCGCCGAGACGGTAAAAAAAGCGGCCAAGGACGAGGCGGGGGTGCAGCGCATCGCCGCCACGGAAGATCGTGCGCAACTCTGGCTGGCGCAGACGCCGCAGATGTTTCGCGCGGGGCTGCTGGCACAGGCGTTGCGGCGCGCGACCGGGCCGGTGACCGACGAGGCGAGCGCGATCGAGCAGATGGGACTCAAGCCGCGGCTCGTCACCGGCAGCCGCGAGAACCTGAAAGTGACCTTTCCGGAGGACTTGGCCATCGCCGAGACGTTCCTCGCGAGGCGCGCGTGAGGATCGGCCAGGGGCTGGACGTGCATGCCTTCGCCGCCGGCCGCAAGCTGGTGATCGGCGGCGTCGAGATTCCGCACCACAAGGGCCTCGCCGGACACTCGGACGCCGACGTGCTGCTGCACGCGATCTGCGACGCGCTGCTCGGCGCTGCCGCGCTCGGCGACATCGGCCGGCACTATCCCGACAGCGACCCCAAGTTCTCCGACATCGACAGCCGCAAGCTGCTGCGCGACGTGGCCGCGAAGGTGAGGGCGCAGGGCCACAAGATCGTCAATATCGACGCCACCATCGTCGCCGAGGCGCCGCGCATGGCGCCGCACGTGGCGCGCATGATCGGCAACATCGCCGCCGACCTCGACGTCGCGCCGGCGGCGATCAACATCAAGGCCACCACCACCGAGCAACTCGGCTTCATCGGCCGCGGCGAAGGCATCGCTGCAATGGCCGTGGCGCTGATCGACTGACGTGTACGCGCCGTCCTACAACCGCCTCGAGGACCGCGCCGAGCTGCTCGCCTTCATGCGCGCCAACAACTTTCCGGTTCTCGTCACCGGCACCGGCGGCACGCTGCACGCGTCGCACCTGCCGGTCCTCGTCGGCAAGACGGAGCCGCTGGTGCTCGACATGCACATGGCGCGCAACAATCCGCAGTGGAAGGAGTTCTTCGACGACCAGGAGGTCATGGTGGTGTTCTCCGGGCCGCATGCCTACGTCTCGCCGCGCTGGTACGAAGAGACGGAGCGCGTGCCGACCTGGAACTATGCGGCGGTGCACGCCTATGGCCTGCCGAAGATCAATTCTGAAAGAAAAGCCAAGCATGAATCCCAGCGCCGGCTGGTCGCGGCGATGGACCCGCAGTGGCTGTCCGAGTTCGACAAGCTGTCGGAGAAGTACGTGACGATGATGCTGGACGGCATCGTCAATTTCGAGATCGCGGTGACGCGCGTCGAGACCCGCTGGAAGCTGTCGCAGAACCGCAACCGGCGTGAGATGGAGCTGATCGCCGGGCAGCTCGACAAGTCGCCCGATTCGCTCGAGAGGGCGCTCGCGGCTTTGACACGGAAGCATCTCCCGGCGGAGTGAGGCTCTTTTTCGCCGCCTGGCCACCGGCGTCGACCGCCGCCGCCTTGCACGCGTGGGCCGGAGTCCTCGAGGGCAGGGTGGTCGCCCCCGAGAACGTTCACCTGACGCTCGCTTTTCTCGGTGAAGCGAATCCCGCGAAGGCCATTGCCGCGGCGAAACGGGTGCGAGGCGCGCGACACGAGTTGCCGATCGACGAAGTGCGCTTCTGGAAGAAGAATCAGATTGTCTGGGTGGGGCCGCGCGAGATGCCGCCCGAGCTCGACCGCCTCGTGAAATCGCTGCACCAGGAGCTCGGCCGTGACCAATTCGTCCTCGAGCGGCGCCCCTTCGCCGCTCATGTCACGCTGCTGCGCAAGGTGCGCGACCCCGGAGAGCTGCCGCCTCCGCCGCAGGTGGCCTGGCCGGTCCGCGAGTTCGTACTGGTCGGGTCGCGCATTTCGTCCCGAGGTTCGACCTACGAGCCGGTCGAGCGCTTTCCTCTGTCAGAATAGCGGCCGCATGAAAACCTTGCGCATCGGCTGCCTTGCTCTCGCGCTCGCAGGCTGCGCCACGGACGACATTGCGCTGCGCCCACTGCCGGTGGCGGGCGAGCCATCGACCGAGGTCACCGTTGTCCGCCCGCGCACGGTGGTTGCGGCGGAGTGGCCGTTCTACATCGTCGTCGCCGACCAGCCGGTGTTCGACCTGAGAAACGGCGAGAACACGCGCTTTCGCATTTCTTCCGGCCGGCAGGTCCTCGCCATCCGCTGCCAGGGCGGGCCGGCGTCGAAGCCGCTCGAGGCGAGCATCGAGCACGATTTCCCGCCGGGCGGCTCGGCGTACTTCGTCGTCGAGCCGAAATTCGAGTGCGCGAGCGTGCAATCGGTCAGCGCGAGCGGCGCCGCGCCAGTCATCGCCACGACCCGCTTCCGCGCGGTCGGCAGCGTGAACCTGATGGCGCAGGCGACGGGCGACGCGCCCGCGGTCTTCAGCTCGCAGCCGGCACCGCCGCGGGCGGCGGGCACCAGCGTGCACGAGCAGATCGCGGCAGCGACCGCCGCCTGGGTCGACGCCTTCAACAAGCGCGACTCGGCGCGCATTTCCCAGATGTACGACCCGGAGGCGGTGATCTGGGGCACCGATGCGCAGCGCCTCGCCGCCGGCCCATCGGCGATCAACGAGTATTTCAAGAGCCTCGCCGCGCCGCAGCGCGTGCCCGTCACCGCGGCGATCGGCGAGCAGCGTATCCGCGTCTACGGCGACACGGCGATCGACACCGGCACCTATACCTTCTGGGTGACGCGCGACGGCAAGCAGGAGCCGGTACCGGCGCGCTACAGCCTCGTCTATCGCAACCGCGAGGGGAAGTGGCTGATCGTGGATCACCACTCTTCGCGGGTCCCCGCGCCCTGAGCTTCTCTCTCAGCGCAGCAGTGTAAGGCGCGAGACCAGGCCGCCGCCCTCGCGCGGCGCGAGCTCCAGACCGCCGCGGTGCGAGCGCGCGATCCGCTCGACGATGGCCAGCCCGAGTCCGGCGCCGCCGGCACCGCTGCGCGCGTGCTCGAGGCGCGTGAAGGGGCGCTTTACGCGCTCGATCTCGTCTGCGGGAATGCCCGGGCCGCGGTCGCACACCTCGATGGAGACCCGATCGCCCTGCATGGCGGTCTCGACCTCGACCGGCTCGCCGGCATAGCGCAGTGCGTTATCGATCAGGTTGGCGACCGCACGGCGCACCGCCATGCGCGCGAAGCGGAACGGCGGCACGCGGCCGGGGCGGAAGCTGACCTGGCGATGGATGCGGCGGTAGTGACCGGCGAGCTCGTCGAGCAGCTCGTTCAGCTCGTTCTCTTCCTTCGCCTCGTCGGCGCCGCGCGCGAAGTCGAGGAACTGGCCGATCACCGCGTCGATCTCGTCGATATCGGAGGCCATCGCCTCGCGGTCGCTCGCCTGCGCATCCATTTCCATCGCGAGCCGCAGGCGCGACAGGGGCGTGCGCAAGTCGTGCGAGATACCGGCGAGCACCATCGCGCGCTCGCGCTCGATGCGCTCGAGGTCGCTCGCCATGCGGTTGAAAGCGGTGGCGACGCCGCGCAGCTCGCGCGGCCCCTTCTCGGCGAGCGGCTCGTGCGCCTGGCCGCGCCCGAGGCGGCCGCTGGCGCGCGTCAGCGCCGCGAGCGGCCGCGCGATCATCGAAGCGATGAGGAACGCGCCGGCGAGGGCGATCGCCAGCAGCGCCGCGCCCCAGCCGAGCCACTGCAGGCCGAAGGCCGGCTCGAAGCGCTCCCACGGCAGCATCGCCCAGAACTCGTCCTCGTCGATCAGGAAGCTGACCCAGAAGCCTTCCTCGCCGTCGCGCTCGGAAGCGAAGCGCGTTTTCTCGCCCAGCGCCTCGCGCACGCGCTCGGCGACCTTTTCCAGCAGAGGGTCGTCGGGCAACGGCTCGAGCTTCTCGCTGGCCGTGGCGGGGAAGAGCCGCAGTCCCTCGCTCTCGTTCAGGTCGATCAGCAGCTCGCGACGCAGGAAGGGGTCGGCGTTGACCAGGGCGGCGCGCGTCAGGTTGATCGTGCTCACGGTCTGCTGCGCCAGCTCGCGCGAGCGCGGCTCGCGCTCGTACACGCGGTAGATCTGGAAGGAGCCGAGGACGGCGGTGACGATCAGCAGCGCGATCAGCAGCAACGATCGCCAGAAGAGCGTCACTAGGCGGCGTCGGCTTCGGGCACGAACACGTAGCCGAAGCCCCAGACGGTCTGGATGTGCTTCGGGTGCGAAGGATCGTCCTCGACGATCTTGCGCAGGCGCGAGATCTGCACGTCGATCGAGCGGTCGAACACCTCGTATTCGCGCCCGCGCGCGAGCTCCATCAGCTTGTCGCGCGACAGCGGCTGGCGGGGGTGCTGCGCCAGCACCTTCAGCACCGAGAACTCGCCCGTGGTGAGCGGGACCGTTTTGCCGGCGCGCGTCAACGACCGGGTACTCAGATTCAATTGAAAATCTCCAAACGCGTAGGTCTCGGTTGCGCCGGCGGGCGCGCCCGGCGGGCCGGCGGGCGCCCGGCGCCGCAGGACCGCGTTGATGCGCGCGAGCAGCTCGCGCGGGTTGAAGGGCTTCGGCAGGTAGTCGTCGGCGCCCATCTCGAGCCCGACGATGCGGTCGATGTCGTCGCCTTTGGCGGTCAGCATGATGATCGCCGGGGAGGTGCTGCGCGGGGCGTTTTGGGCCCTGAGCCGCCGGCAGATCGAAAGCCCGTCCTCGCCGGGAAGCATGAGGTCGAGCACCACGAGGTCGTAGCGCTCGCGGGCGAGCTGCTTGTCCATGCCCGTGCCGTCGGGCACCGCTTTCACCTCGTAGCCTTCGCCGCCGAGGTATTTCACCAGCAGGTCGCGCAGCCTCTGGTCGTCATCGACTACGAGTATCCGGGTCTTGAGCTCTGCCAT
>Ga0137409_10002739_pt1 | contig 18790 bp, 13 predicted proteins | sample CZODoug1_16funga_FD_122059 | JGI IMG/M metagenome (GOLD analysis project Ga0137409, IMG submission 122059) | Vadose zone soil fungal communities from Angelo Coast Range Reserve, California, USA - CZODoug1_16fungal (Hybrid Assembly) | ecosystem: Environmental > Terrestrial > Soil > Vadose zone... | reverse complement strand
CCTCGTGACGACCCCCGATGCGAAGGAGGCATCGGGCAAGTCGGGCCCTCCCAACGCGCCAAGCGGCGCGACGACCAACCCGCACCAAAACAGTCCAGGCAATGAGGCCGGCCCGGTCCGGACTGTGCAACTCGAAGAAGTCGTCGTCACCGGATCGCGCATTCCACTCGCAGCCGGACAACAGCAGGTGCAACCGGTGCGCAGTTACACCCGCGAGGAAATTGCAAACAGCGGGCAAAGCACGATCGGAGACTTCCTGAATACTCTCCCAGACGTTTCCAATTTTAGCCCTTCGAGCTTCGCTTTCGGGATTGCCGGTTTGCAGACGGTGCAACTTCACGGGTTGCCTATTGGAACCACACTGAGTCTACTGGACGGCAGGCGCGTTGAGACCGGCTTCGACGGAGTTTTCGATTTGAGCTCAATTCCCGTGTCGGCGGTTGAACGGGTTGAAATTCTGCCGGTCGGCGCCTCGGCTATTTATGGTGCGGACGCGTTGGGAGGTGCTGTCAATTTCATACTGCGCAAGAACTTCACCGGCTTTGAAGTAAACGCCAGTCTCGATACGGCCCCGGGCGTCGATAATCCTGGACTCAATTTTGCTTGGGGTAAGAGCTGGGAGCGCGGTTCGGTCTCGATCATAGGGAGCTACCAGGAGTACGGCCATCTATTGGGCACGCAGCGCGAGCCCACGTCATCGCTGGGTCGTCCTGCAGCCCTTCCGGTAGGCAGCTTTCTTGCGAGTGACATCTGTGCGCCCGGTAGTGTGTATTCGGTTGATGGCAGCAATCTTCCAGGGCTCTCCTCGCCGTCCGCTGGAATCCCTGCAGGGGTTTCTGGAATGCCAACGATCGGTCAGTTCGCAACGACGGCCGGAAGGCCCAATCTGTGCAATAGCGGTCGATACATCGACATTACGCCGCAGTCTCAGCGCGAGGGCGCGTTGCTCTCGGCTCACTATGAATTCACGGAGACCGCCGATGTTTTTACGGAGATTCTGCTTTCGCACCGCCGGTTGAATAATCAGTCTGCTCCTTTCATATACGCGTCTCAGGATACTCTGTCAGCCAACAACCCCTACAATCCATTTGGCACGGATGTCAACGTAAGCTTTAACGACCCGAGCCTCGAGGCATCGGAAATCCAGTCCGCGTCACTGTTTCGACCAATACTCGGAATTCGCGGCTCCGTGTTCTCAACCTGGCGATACGAAGCGACGGCGACGTTCTCCCGGGATTCTCTGCACGATGTGTCGACGCAGGGCGATGCCCAAAGCATTGCCAATGCGCTTCAGTCGTCCAACCCATCTACGGCACTGAATCCGTTCACGAGCGGCGCTCCGGGTTCGCCGGAGCTCTTGAGTGAATTGACGGGTCCCGCCGCGGATATTTTCAATACGCAGCTTGACGCACAGATTGTCAGCGCAGAGGTGGTACTACGCGGCCCAATCGTCAATCTCCTTGCCGGCTCTGTACAGACCGCCATCGGATCCGACTGGAGTCACGAGAAGCAGGATGACTTGTTCACATCTCCGGCTTCTTTTGGTACTCCGCTGTCTACATATTCTCTGCGCCGCACCACGTACTCGGTATTCGGGGAAGCGCGTGTTCCAATACTGGCGGTGGACAAGCATACGGAGCGATTAACTCTCTCCATTGCAGGTCGATACGATCACTCCGACGATTTTGGAGGGAAAGCCACCGGTCAAAGCGGGTTGAGTTGGGCTGCGACCGACACGCTGTCGCTCAATGGCAGTTACGGTACGTCGTACCGGGCGCCCCGGTTGACCGAGATCTCAGGACCCCAGTCTGCTTCAACGTTTCCGCTTTTCGTTTCAGACCCATTTCGCGGAAATGAACTTGTCACCTATCCCGTGCTGGTCGTATCCGGACCGAATACCAAATTGAAGCCGGAAACGGGAAACTCAGCCTCGCTCGGCCTCAACTATGTAAGTACCGCGATCCGGGGGTTGCGTGCGTCGGTCACGTGGTATGACGTTGCGATTTCCAATTACATTGGCACGCCGTTTCCCCAAGCCGTCGTGAACAACCCCGCTCTCTTCCCAGGCGCAGTCGTTCGCGCGCCGCCCACACTGCAGGATCAGCAGCAGGGGTTTCTTGGTGTCATTTCGCAGTTTAACAATGTGACCCAAAACTTCGGCGATCTTCATATCAAAGGGCTCGATGCGGATATCAGCTACGTCATTGATTCTCGATTCGGGCAGGTCACGCCGTCACTAGCTATAGCGAATATCTATAAGTGGACCAGCGCCATAGTGCCCGGCGCGCCAGCGATTGCTGTCGTTAGCCAGGCATCTTTTGCGGCCGCTGGTTGGGCGCCTCGATGGAAGGGAACCGCCGCAGTTGCGTGGAAGCGTGATGCGATATCAGTGAATCTGGCGGGTCGATACATCGGGCGGTACCGTGACTATCAGGACTTTGTTCCAAATACGAATGAGATAGGGAACACCTGGATCGTAGACGGCAGTGCGCGCTACGACATTGGCCAGGCGTTCACCCAATCGGATCCGCGGCGGATGCATGCCTACGTAAGTGTTAGCGTGGTGAATCTATTCAACAAGGCGCCGCCGTTTGCGTTCACGCCTAGCTGGTATGACCAAAGCGAGTACGATATCCGCGGGCGGTTCTTGCACCTGAGCGTTGGTTTGCGGTACTAGATCTCGCCCAACTCAACATCATCGCGGTGGCCAATGTCTGAAGGCTTTCATACTCGAACTCGTGCGTTCTTACGATCAGTGCCCGCATTCACATTGTGCTGCGCGGTGTTGTCTACGACCGAACTACGGGCGGATGCAGCGCCGTTCACAGTTGCTCGTGAGATCGGCATCGCACAGTTCCAAAGTTATAGCGGCTCTGCTGACGGGTTTGTGCAATTCTCTCCGAACGGTGAGTACCTTGCAGCGTACGTAGAACGGGGGCTCGTGAGCGCTGATCGCGTGCAGGGCTCACTGCGCATATATCGCACTTCGGACTTGCGGCGTTTTCTACGCGGCAGATCCGACGCAAAGCCTCCCACGCCTTGGTGGACGATCGAGAAGGAGGAACACAAGAGCCCAGCGATCGGTTCGTGGCGTTGGATGGCAGATTCAGCTGGCATTGCTTTCCTGCAATGTGTCACTTCCTCTTCCTGTCAGCTAGTGGTGGCGTCGGTCGCTAGCAAGAGCGTCTCGCAATTGAGTGCGGACGGAGAATCAGCTCTAAGCTTCGTTGCTCACGACGCCAAGAATTATGTGTACGTGGTCGGCGCCGCTGGCGGCACACCCTCGATGGAGCAGCAAGGCCATATTCCTGCAGTGTCTCTCAACGGACGCTCTCTCGTGGGAATCATTTTTCCCGGAGACACTGCCTTGCAGGAAACACTAGATGCACGCCTAAGTCGCAGCACCGTGTGGGCTGTCGTCGATGGCCGCCGGCACCGACTGACTGATCGAGCTGGGATGCCACTTACGCTTCGACAAGGACTTGACCCCGACACAGCCGCGTTGTCGCCGAACGGTCGTTGGCTGGTGACCTCGGTTCCTGTCAGAACCGTGCCAGAAGACTGGGCGACACTCTATCCAGCACCGTACCCAGGATCGCTTGCCCATGTCCGTACCGGCGGGCCGGGAAGTAAGGGAATTCCGGCTCAGGAATTCGTTCGGATCAATCTCGCAACCAACGAAATCACACCGTTGACGGACGCACCGACAAGCGCATGGCTGGAGGGCGGTGGGAGTCCACAATGGTCCGCGGACGGTGAGGCAATCTTGCTCCCGTCAACGTTCTGGAAGTCCGGCAAGCCTGGACCAGTTCGGCCGTGCGGAGCGCTCTATTGGGACGTACCGACACAGCGCGCTTCATGCCTGAGTGAGCTTCAGCCCGAAACAGGTGAGAGCCAATACCCCGAGGGGTTTCGCTTCATTGATGAAGTGCGCTTCGACCGCGACGACAAACGGCATGTTGTGCTGAGATTCGTGACGCCGCACGGCAAGTGGGGCATTTGGGAGTATCGACAAAACGCGGGAGGCCATTGGAGCCTTAAGAAACGAAGCTTGCCGGGCCCGCAAAACCAAATAATGGACCACGATGTTGTTGCTGTTGTTGCTCAGGACTTTCGGACACCTCCAGTGCTGATGATTCGTGATACGACTGGAAACAAGTCGCGAGCAATCTGGGATCCAAATCCTCAGCTCAGTGAAGTGTCGTTGGGCGAGTCAACAGTCTATCACTGGAAGGACGAATTGGGACGTGAGTGGCGAGGCGCACTTTTCAAGCCCAATGGGTTCGAGATAAACCATCGTTACCCGCTGGTGATTCAAAATCACGGGTTTGCGGAAAATGAGTTTCGGCCGTCGGGTGTATTTCCGACTGCATTCGCAGCTCTCGCCCTGGCTGGGGCCGGCATTGCTGTATTGCACGTTGACGATTCCCTTTGCACGCTGGGGAGCCGCGACGAGAACGAATGCGCTGCGCGCGGGTTTGAGGCGGGTGTGCACCAGCTCGTGCAAGACGGGATCGCGGACGCTGGTCATGTCGGCATTGTCGGATTCAGCCGTACCTGCGACCACGTGTTGCAACTGATGACGTCGAGCAGGCTTCAGCTCCGCGCCGCGTCGATCACAGACGGCGCGATGTCAGACTATTTCCAATATTTGATAGCTGTAACGGATGATTGGCCTAAGGATCCAAACGAAGAAGCGGACGCGCTAATCGGGGCGCAACCATTTGGGATAGGGTTACGGACGTGGATCGAGCGATCGCCGCTTTTCAACATTGAGAAAGCGAACGCACCCTTGCTTGTTGTGGGTCTGGGAAAGGCAAGTTTATTGAGTATGTGGGGGCCCTACGCCGCTTTGCATAGGCTTGGCAAGCCGGTGGAGCTGGTTATGATCAATACCGACGAGCACGTACTAACAAATCCAGCTGCGCGCCTGGCCTCGCAGGGCGGAACGGTCGACTGGTTCCGCTTCTGGCTGCAGGGCTACGAGGACCCAGACCCCTCAAAGGCCGAGCAGTACAAGCGGTGGCGCGAACTTAGGAAGTTACAGACGGCACAGGATGCGGAGCGGGCATCGGCCAGATTTCCCCTGAAACACCCGATTTCCTAAATCCCGCCCGAGTGCTTCGTGTCGGTTTCTCGGAAAGCGCGGACCGCGGACTTTCAAATGCCGAACTGGCGGTCAGTTCGGGAGTAGAGGGTCAGCGGCTGCATGGGCGAGGAGGGGAGAGGGGTCGCCGGTTGCCGCCTGCGAAGTCAGTGAGTTGCGCAAGGCGGCGCGCTGGGCGCGAGCGGGGTAGCGTTGGCGGTGAGAGTGGCCTAAGGCACGTGCGGGAAAAGGCGGTCCGCGGGCGTTTCACTCATTGCGCGTTATGCGTAGTAGCGCAAGTACTTTGTCCGGCGGCGCGCGAAGATCGGGCTCGGCCCGGTCATTTCGAGAAAACGACAGCATGATTTGTGTTAGATGTTAGGTGCGTGAAGAAACGTCAGGCTCGAGAGTAGGCCGATGGGCAAATAGGAACGAGATTGCACAATACCAAGCGAAGAGATGCCGAGCGATAGATGATTGCTCGCTCGAAGCTTTACAGCCCCTTTGTCGTACTGCACGAGCGTGCACCGAGCAATCAGACCGGGAGCACCCGAAAATCCCTTGGTCATTCGGTGCAAATTCGGTGCAGTGACTAACTCCAGGGCGCTCACCGGCACGCCGACCACCGCAGGCTTAGATGTAATTTAGACTCACTTAATCAATGTGTTGCGCGGAGTGTCGTAGTGCGCCTCCGCGTCGCACAGAGCAAGATGCACGACTTTTAATCCGCTGGTCGCTCTATCCGGAACGCCGCGCAAGACCAAAAGGCACTTCAACTGCTTGGGCCTGTTATGCGGAGGGCTGCTTGAGGCTTTTTCGATCTCGGAGGCCTTGGGGCGCCGGCACCCCCACCACAGACAGCACGATTCGGTCTCTGAAGCCCCAAACGTTGGTGACCGTCCCGGCGAGCCTCGTCAGACGGTGCGTCTGGGTGCAAATTGGTGCAAAACGTTGCCCTTCCTGATTGATGGGTGACAGTTTATTCCGGAGACATAGGTGACACTTTTCGGTATTTGCGGAGGGGACGCAGATGCCGTGGCGGGAGTGTCACCAGATGGACGAGCGTCTGCGGTTTGTGGCCCGTCGGCTGGACGGGGAGAAGATGGCGGTGCTGTGCCGGGAGTTCGGGATCTCCCGCAAGACCGGCTACAAGATCTTTAGCCGCTACAAGGACTGTGGGCTGGACGGCCTGACGGATCGTTCCCGACGGCCCTACCGCCATGCCCGCCAGCTCCCCTTCCAGATCGAGAAGGCCATCATCCAGCTCAAGCAGGAGCACCCCAGCTGGGGGGCTCCTAAGATCCGTGAACGGCTGCGCCGCAAGCACTCAGACGTGCACTGTCCGGCGATCAGCACCGTGCATGCCATCCTCGATCGGCACGGCCTGGTCAAGCGCCGGCGCCGGCGTATCTACAAGCCTGAGGGAACGGCGCTCTCGCGCCCTTACTCGCCGAACGATCTGTGGTGCGCCGATTACAAGGGCGAGTTCATGCTCGCCGACAAGCGCTACTGCTACCCGCTCACCATCACCGACTTCGCCAGCCGCTACCTGATCAGCTGTGAGGCACTCGAGAACACCCGCGCGATGTACGCCTTGACCGTGTTTGAGCGTGCTTTTAAGGACTTCGGCTTACCTGCAGCGATTCGCACCGATAACGGATCCCCCTTTGCCAGTGCCAACTCGCTCTTTGGCCTGACGCGCCTGTCGGTGTGGTGGCTGCGGCTCGGGATCGACATCGAACGCATCAAGCCAGGACACCCTCAGCAGAACGGCCGCCATGAGCGAATGCATCTGACGCTCAAGCAGGAGGCCACCAAGCCGGCCTCCAAGAACTTCCTGCAGCAGCAGGCTCGCTTCGATCAGTTCATCAGCACCTTCAACCAGGAGCGCCCTCACCAGGGACTCAACATGCGCTACCCGGCTGAGCTATACCGCCCTTCACCTCGGCCCTATAGCGGCTTACCCGAACTCGAGTATCCCTTCCACGATCGCACCATCACGGTCACGCGCTGTGGCAGGATTTGCATGGGACCGATGAAGATCAACCTCAGCCAGGCCTTCGCCGGCCAAACGGTAGGAGTGAAGCAAGTCGAGGAGAAGATCTGGCTGGTGAGCTTTATGCGCTACGACTTAGGATTCTTCGATCACGAGACATGTCGCATCGAAAGCGCGGCTAACCCCTTCGCCGCGAAACTGTTACCCATGTCTCCGGTATAGAACGTTACCTATGTCGTCGGAATAGACATCTGAAAGACTGGTCGGAGCGCCGAGATTTGAACTCGGGACCCCTTGCACCCCATGCAAGTGCGCTACCAGACTGCGCCACGCTCCGACACGATTGTTCTTATTGGGAAGGACTCGCGCGCCGGCCGGGGACTTGCCGCGCGCTCAGCTAATGATACGCCGTTTTTCGCAGCCCGCGGCCGTCAGCGCCGCAGCACCTTCATCAGCTCTTCGAGCTCAACCCGCACCTGCTTCACAATCTGCTGGCTCTGCGTCACGTCGATGCGCGCTTCTTCGCCGGTGAGTTTGTTGCGCGCCCCGCCGATGGTGAAGCCCTGGTCGTAAAGCAGGCTGCGGATCTGGCGGATGACGATCACGTCCTGGCGCTGGTAATAGCGCCGGTTGCCGCGCCGCTTCACCGGCTTCAGCTGCGGAAATTCCTGCTCCCAGTAACGCAGCACGTGCGGCTTCACGCCGCACAGCTCGCTCACCTCTCCGATGGTGAAGTAGCGCTTGCCGGGTATCGCCGGCAGCTGGGCGTTATTCTTTGGCTCCAACATAAGCTTCGACCCGTGCCTTGAGTTTTTGCCCCGGGCGGAAAGTCACCACGCGCCGCGCGCTGATCGGGATCTCCTCGCCGGTCTTGGGATTGCGCCCAGGACGCTGGTTCTTGTCGCGCAGATCAAAGTTGCCGAAGCCGGAGAGCTTCACCTGCTCTCCGCCCGACAGCGCGGCACGGACTTCCTCGAAGAACAGATCCACCAGCTCACGCGCTTCACGCTTGTTGAGCCCGAGCTGGTTGAACAACGCCTCCGCCATCTCCGCTTTCGTTAGGGCCATTTCTTTATTCTCGAATTCTTACGTTCAAGTTCTCGCGCAGATCCGCGACTACGGAGGCCATGAGGCGCTCGACGTCGTCATCGGTAAGAGTGCGAGAAATGTCCTGAAAAATCAACCCCAAAGCGACGCTTTTTCGACCTTTTTCGAGACCAGGTCCTCGATACACGTCGAAAATGCGGAGATCACGCAGGAGGCTTGAGGCCACCAAGGTTACACGGTCGGCCAGGGTACTTAAAGTAATCGACTCATCCACGACGACAGCGAGGTCGCGACGCACCTGCGGAAAGCGGGAAATCTCCTCGTAGGTGGATCGCTTGACAACCAAGGCCGCTTTCATGTCCAGCTCGAACAGGATCGGCGGATAAGTAAAATCCAGCGCTTGCACCAGCGTGGGATGCAGTTCCCCGAGCCAACCCACCTCCTGACCGCACCGCAGCACGCGCGCTGCACGGCCGGGGTGCAGCGCCGGCTGCGATCCGGCCTCGAACGTGAACGACTGCGGTTCTCCGGTCCCTGCGAACAGCGCCGCGAGATCACTCTTCACGTCGTAAAAATCCGCGGCGCCACGCATGTCCTTCGGCACGCCCCACTGCTCGGGCAAGCGTGCGCCGCACGCCAGGCCCGCGAGCGTGTCGAGCTCGCGCGTGCTGCCGCCGCCGGCTTCGAAGCGCGTGCCGTGCTCGAACAGTCGGATGCGATCCGCCTGGCGGCGCTGATTCTCAAGCGCTGCGCGCAGCAGCCCTGGCCACAGCGACACGCGCATGACGGACAGGTCGCTGGCAATCGGATTCGAAAGGGCCAGCGCCGGGCGCCCGGGAAACAACCGCTCCTGCAGCGCGGGATCGACGAAAGCGAGCGTGATCGCCTCTTGGTAGCCGCGTGCCACGAGCACCCCGAGCAGCGCCTGTTCCGGGGGGTGCTCCTCGGGCAGGCTGCGAAAGCGCTGTGGCCCCAGAGCATCGGTTTCCGGAATCGCCTCAAAGCCCACCACACGGGCGACCTCCTCGATCAGATCGGCCTCGATCCCGATATCGAAGCGGTACGCGGCGGGCGTGACCTGCCAGCCGCTCGCGCTACGCGTGACCTGCATCTGCAGGGCCGCCAGGGTGGCCTCGACGCGCTCAGCGGGCAGCTCCACGCCCAGCAGACGCGTCAGCTGTTTCGCACGCAACGGCACGGCGGAACGCTGCGGCAGGTGCGCGGCGGATTGCGTCACCTCAACCGGGCCGGCGCTGCCGCCGGCCATCGGGGTCAGCAACGCGATCGCGCGCTCGATGGCGCGGCTTTGCTCGGTCGGATCGACGCCGCGCTCAAAGCGCTGGCTGGCATCGGTCTGAAGGCCCAGGCGGCGCGCGCGGCCGAGGACTGCGTCGGGTGAGAAGTATGCAGACTCCAGGAACACGTCCGTGGTCTCGGCACTCACGGCGGTGCGCAATCCTCCCATGATGCCTGCAAGCCCCACCGCACCCTCGTGGTCGGTGATCAGGAGCACATCGGCCTGCGCGCTGATGGCTTTGCCATCGAGGAGTGTGACCGGCTCACCGGCGCGCGCCAGGCGTACCCGGATCCCGCCCCTGAGCTTCTTGAGATCGTAGGCGTGCATGGGCTGGCCGAGCTCGAGCATCACATAGTTCGTGACATCCACCACCGGGCTGATGGCGCGCACACCGGCGCGCCGCAACCGCTCGCGCATCCACAGCGGCGTCTCGGCGCGATTGTTGACGCCGCGCAGGATACAGCCCGCGAACCGCGGGCACGCCGCTGGCGCCTCGAGCTGCACCGCAAACCGATCCGTATGCCCGGCGGGAGCGCTGCCGATCGCAGGACCTGAGACTTTCGTGCCCGCGAGCGCCGCCGCCTCGCGCGCAATGCCGATAACCGACATGGCGTCGCCGCGATTGGGCGTGATATTGAGATCGAGCACCAGCTCGTCCAGCGCCAGGTACTCCCGCAGGGGGCGGCCCAGAGGCGCATCCGGCGGCAGCTCCAGGATCCCGGCCGAGCCTTCCGTCAGGCCGAGCTCCTTCGCGGAGGCGAGCATGCCCTGGGACTCGACCCCGCGCAGTTTCGTCGCCTTGATGGTCAGGTCGCCGGGCAACTTCGCGCCCACCAGCGCGAGCGCACTCTTGAGTCCCGCGCGCGCATTGCTTGCACCGCACACGATCTGCAGCGTCTCGCTGCTCCCGGTCGAGACGCGGCACACCTGCAACTTGTCGGCCTGCGGGTGAGGTTCGGCGCTCACGATCTGCGCGACCACCACGCCTGAGAAGGGTGGCGCCGCGCTGCTGAGGGCCTCGAGTTCGATCCCGGCCATGGTGAGTCGCGAGCCGAGCTCAGGGGCCTGCCACGGCACCTTCACCCACTCGGCCAGCCAGGAGTACGGGACCTTCATGCGCCGAACGTCCGGAACTGCCTGAGGAACCGCAGGTCGTTCTCGAAGAACAGGCGCAGGTCGTTCACACCATAGCGCAGCATCGCCAGCCGATCGATGCCGGCGCCGAAGGCGTAGCCGGTGTAGCGCTCAGGATCGACACCGCTGGCACGCAGCACGTTCGGATGCACCATCCCGCAACCGGAGATCTCCAGCCAGCCGGTGTGCTTGCAGGTACGGCAACCCCGGCCGTCGCAGAATACGCACGACATGTCGACTTCGGCGGACGGCTCGGTGAACGGAAAGAACGATGGGCGCAGACGCATAGCCAGGTCGCGCTCGAAAAAGGCCTGCAGGAAGCCGTGCAGCACCGCCTTCATGTTGGCGAAGCTGATGTTCTCATCCACCGCCAGACCCTCCAGCTGATGAAACATCGGCGAGTGGGTCATGTCGGAGTCGCACCGATAGACACGGCCCGGCGCGATGACCGCGAGCGGCGCTCCGTGTTCCCGCAGCGCACGAATCTGCACCGGCGAGGTGTGGGTGCGCAGCAGCCGTCCGTCGGGAAAGTAGAATGTGTCGTGCATCGCCCGCGCGGGGTGATCGGGCGGCAAATTCAATGCCCCGAAGTTATGGAAGTCGTCTTCGATTTCAGGTCCCGCGGCGACATCGAAGCCGGCGCGGCGGAACAGGGTCTCGATGCGCAGGCGCGTCTTGGTCACGGGATGCAGCCCTCCCAGCTCCTCGCCCCGGCCCGGCAGCGTGACATCGATGCGCTCTGCGACCAGCTTTCTTTCGATGTCGGTGCGGGTGATCGCGTCGCGCCGCGCCATGATTGCCACTTCCAGGTCACTGCGCGCCCTTTGCACGCCTGCGACGGCCTCGGGACCTTCGCTCGCAACGAGCTTGCCTGCCGATTTCAGAAGCTCGGTGATGCGCCCTTTCTTGCCCAGCCAGCGGACGCGCGCGTCCTCGAGCGCCGTGAGATCGCCGCACGCGGCCACCTCCTCGAGCGCCTGCCGGGTAATGACCGTCAGGTCTGCCAAGACCGACCCCCCTCCGGTCAGTTGATGCCGAGAGCGGTCTTTGCCTGCTGCGCGATCGCGCCGAACGCCGCAGTGTCGTGCACCGCGATGTCCGCGAGCACCTTGCGGTCGATTTCGACGCCGGCCTTGTTCAGGCCGTTGATGATGCGGCTGTAGGAGAGCCCGTACAGGCGCGCCGCGGCGTTGATGCGCGCGATCCACAGTGCGCGGAACTCACGCTTGTTCTGCCGCCGGTCGCGGTACGCGTACTGGCCTGCCTTGATGACGGCCTGCTTGGCCGCGCGATAGACCTTGCGCCGGGCGTTGTAGTAACCCTTCGCCTTGGCGAGAACCTTCTTGTGACGGCGTCCGGCCGTCACGCCACGCTTCACTCGTGCCATGGTAGTGCCCGCTTACTTGTGATTAGGGAGGAGCTGCTTGAGACGGCCGACATCGCTGTCGTGCACGAGACTCGAGCCGCCGGAGCGCGCGTGGCGTTTGACCTTGCGGGCCTTGTGGCCGAGATTGTGGCGCCGGTTGGCCGCGTAGCCCTTGAAGCCCTTCGCCGTCTTGCGAAAGCGCTTGGCCGCGGCCCGGTTGGTTTTCAACTTGGGCATCGAAATCACTCCTCGTTGTGTAGCCCCGTTCGCTAGGTGCTTGCGCACCCGCTGCGGGCGAACGCTCCACGGGCCTTGCGGCCTGTCTGAGCGTTACTTCTTTTTCGGTGCAAACACCATGACCATCTGTTTGCCTTCCATGAGCGGGTTCTGCTCGACCACCGCGTGCGGGGCCAAGTCGCCCGAGACCCGATCAAGGAGCTTGCGCCCGATGTCCTGGTGCACCATCTCACGGCCGCGGAACCTCAAGGTCACCTTGGCCTTGTCGCCCTCGGTCAGGAAGCGCGTCAGATTACGCAGTTTGATCTGGTAATCCGCCTCTCCCGTGCCGGGCCGAAATTTCACTTCCTTGACCTGGATCTGCTTCTGCTTGCGCTTCGCGGAGTGGGCTTTCTTGTTCTGCTCGAACAGGAACTTCCCGTAATCCATGATTCGCACCACCGGCGGTTCGGCGGTCGGCGAGACCTCGACCAGATCAAGCTCAGCAGCGGCTGCCATTTGCAGGGCGTCGTAGCGGGACATCACCCCGGCCTGCGACCCATCGGCCGCGATCACACGCAGTTGCGGCGCGCTGATGTCTTCGTTGCGCCGCACCCGCTTTGTTGCACTAGCGATTCGTCAACCCTCCAATACCTGGCGCCCGCGGCTTCCAAGCTCGACACGGAGCCGTTCGGCGAACGTCTCCGGGACCATCGTGCCCAGGTCCTTGCCGCTTCGTGTGCGCACTGACAGCAGATTAGCGGCCACTTCCTTGTCGCCCGCAACCAGGAGATACGGAACACGCCTCAGCGTGTGCTCGCGAATCTTAAAGCCGACCTTCTCGTTGCGCAAGTCGGACTCGACCCGAAAGCCCTGATTTTTCAGGGTTTCCGTAACGCGACGGACATATTCGTCCTGCCGGTCAGTAATGCTCAGCACGACCGCCTGCACCGGCGACAGCCACGCGGGGAGTTTCCCCGCATGGTGCTCGAGCAGGATCGCGAAGAAGCGCTCCAGCGAGCCGAAAATCGCCCGATGGAGCATGACGGGCGTGCGCTTGGCGCTGTGCTCATCGATGTAGTAGGCGCCCAGGCGCTCCGGCATGTTCAGATCCACCTGCAGCGTGCCGCACTGCCAGTCGCGTCCGATGGCATCCCGGAGCACGAACTCGAGCTTCGGCCCATAGAAGGCGCCCTCCCCCTTGTTCACGGTGTACTCGATGCCCGCGGCGCTGGAGGCCCCCTGGAGCGCCGCCTCCGCGCGATCCCAGATATCGTCGCTCCCGACCCGCTTGGGCGGGCGGTCGGCGTACTTGATGCGTACGTCCTCGAAACCAAAGTCGCGGTAGATGTCCAGGATGAGTTGCGTGATCGCCACCGACTCCGAGGTGATCTGATCCTCGGTGATGAAGACGTGGCCGTCGTCCTGGGTGAAAGCCCTTACCCGCATCAGGCCGTGCAGGGCGCCCGAGGGCTCGTAGCGGTGCACCTTGCCGAACTCCGCGAGCCGGACGGGCAGTTCGCGGTAGCTGCGCAGACCGTGCTTGAAGATCTGCACATGTCCGGGGCAGTTCATGGGCTTGATCGCGTAGACCCTCTTGTCGGGAGTCTGGGTGAGAAACATGTTCTCGCCGAACTTCTCCAGGTGCCCGGACTGCTGCCACAGAGTCGCGTCCATGAGTTCCGGCGCACTCACCTCCTCGTAACCGGCGGCGTTCTGGCGCTCGCGCATGTAGCTGATGAGTGCCTGGAACACGGTCCAGCCCCGGGGGTGCCAGAACACCGCGCCCGGCGCCTCTTCCTGCAGATGGAACAGGTCGAGATCCTTGCCAATGCGCCGGTGATCGCGCCTCTCCGCCTCCTCGAGCCGGTGCAGATACTGGTCGAGCTGCTTCTTGTCGGGCCAGGCGGTGCCGTAAATGCGCTGCAGCATCTCGTTGCGCGAATCGCCGCGCCAGTAAGCCCCCGCGACCTTGGTGAGCTTGAAGGCCTTGAGCTTGCCCGTCGAGGGTACATGCGGTCCGCGGCACAGGTCGACCCAGTTGCCCTGCCCGTAGAGGCTGATTTGCTCCTTCTCCGGAATGCTGGCGATGATCTCGGCCTTGTAGATCTCACCCAGTCCCCTGAAGAACTTAACCGCCTCATCGCGCGCCATGACGCGGCGGGTGACTTTCTCGTCCGCCTGGGCCAGCTCGGTCATCTTCGCTTCGATGGCCGCGAGATCCTCCGGCGTGAAGGGGCGCTGGTAGGCAAAGTCGTAATAAAAGCCGTCCTCGATGACTGGACCGATGGTGACCTGCGCCTCCGGGAACAGCTCCTTCACCGCCTGCGCCAGCAGGTGCGCCGTGGAGTGGCGGATGACCTCGAGCCCCTCGGGATCCTTGTCGGTCACGATGGCGAGACTCGCGTCCTCGGCAATCACGTAGGAGGTGTCGACCAGCTTGCCGTTCACGCGCGCGGCGAGCGCCGCCTTGCGCAGCCCGGCGCCAATGCCGCCCGCGACCTCATCCACGGTCACCGGGTGATCGAAGCGGCGCTGACTGCCATCGGGCAATGTGACAACGGGCATAGCGGAGATTTCAGTTAGCTTCCATCGATGCCATAAAAAGAGGGCGCGCCCGCTTGCCAGAAATCGGGAGCGCCCTCTTCACTCATCTGGTAGGCGCGAGTGGGATCGAACCACCGACCACCACCATGTCAAGGTGATGCTCTACCACTGAGCTACGCGCCTGACGAGCCTTGCTGCGATGAGGGGCGCGAACGATACAAGAGAGAGGCAATCGAAGCAAGCTAATACGTGACATTCCAAGCACTTACGATTGCATCAAGGGCACCGGCAATCCGAGCTCGAGTTGCTTGAGGCGCTCGATTTCATCGCGCAGGTGCGCGGCGTCCTCGAACTCGAGGTTGCGCGCTTTCCTGAACATCTCGGCCTCGAGCTTCTTGATCTCCTTCACCAGCGCCTCGGGGCGCAGGTCCGCGGGGGTGAGGGGCTTCGCGCCGCGCTTGCGCCCCGGCGCCGGCGCTTCCGAACGTGCCCCTTCCATGATGTCGGTGACGCTCTTCTGAATGCCCCGCGGGGTAATGCCATGGGCGGCGTTGTACTCGAGCTGCTTGCCGCGGCGGCGGTTGGTCTCATCGATCGCGCGCTGCATCGAGCCGGTCATGCGGTCGGCGTACAGGATGGCGCGTCCGTTGATGTGGCGGGCGGCGCGCCCGATGGTCTGGATGAGTGAGTTGTCCGAGCGCAGGAAGCCCTCCTTGTCCGCGTCCAGGATCGCCACCAGCGCCACCTCCGGCATGTCCAGCCCCTCGCGCAGCAGGTTGATGCCCACCAGCACGTCGAACTTGCCCAGGCGCAGATCGCGGATGATTTCGGTGCGCTCGATGGTTTCGATGTCGGCATGCAGGTAGCGCACGCGCACGTCGTGCTCACTCAGGTAGTCGGTCAGATCCTCCGCCATGCGCTTGGTGAGCGTGGTGATGAGCACGCGCTCACCGCGCGCGGCGCAGCGCCTGATTTCCGACAGCACGTCATCCACCTGCGTGCCGACGGGGCGCACTTCGACTTCCGGATCGACCAGACCGGTGGGACGCACCAGTTGCTCGACCACCTGCGAGGAGTGCTTGGCCTCGTAGCCGCCGGGCGTCGCCGACGTGAAAATCATCTGCGGCGCGAGCTGCTCCCACTCCTCGAACTTCAGCGGCCGGTTGTCGAGCGCCGAGGGCAGCCGGAAACCGTACTCGACCAGCACCTCCTTGCGGGAACGGTCCCCGCGGTACATGGCCCCGAGCTGCGGGATGGTCTGGTGGCTCTCATCGACGAACAGCAGCGCATTGCGCGGCAGGTAGTCGAACAGGCACGGCGGGGGCTCCCCCGGCGCGCGCCCCGACAGGTAGCGCGAGTAATTCTCGATGCCCGCGCAGTAGCCGACCTCCTTCATCATCTCCATGTCGAAGCGGGTGCGCTGCTCGAGCCGCTGCGCTTCCAGCAGCCGCCCCGCGTCGCGCAGCTCCTTCAGGCGCAGGCGCAAATCCTCGCGAATCTGGTCCACGGCTCCCACCAGGCGCTCGCGCGGCGTCACGTAATGGGTGCCGGGGTAGACGGTGAACCGCGGCACTTTGCGGGCGATCGCCCCGGTGAGCGGATCGAACAGCGTGATCGAGTCGATGGCGTCATCGAACAGCTCGACCCGCACCGCCTCGCGCTCGGACTCGGCCGGAAAGATGTCGATGACATCCCCGCGCACGCGGTAGGTGCCCTGGGTCAGATCCAGCTCGTTGCGCGTGTACTGCATGTCGGCGAGGCGCCGCAGCAGCTGGCGCTGCTCGAGGCGGTCGCCGCGCTTCAGGTGCAGCACCATGGCGAGGTAGGCCTGGGGATCGCCCAGCCCGTAGATCGAGGACACGGTCGCGACGATGATCGAATCCGAACGCTCCAGCAGCGCCTTGGTCGCCGAGAGGCGCATCTGCTCGATGTGCTCGTTGACCGAGGCGTCCTTCTCGATGTACGTGTCCGAGGAGGGTACGTAGGCCTCGGGCTGATAGTAGTCGTAGTAGGAGACGAAGTACTCCACCGCGTTGTGCGGGAAAAACTCACGGAACTCCCCGTAAAGCTGCGCGGCGAGGGTCTTGTTATGCGCCAGCACCATGGCGGGGCGCTGCACGCGCTGGATCACGGACGCCGCTGAAAATGTCTTCCCACTTCCCGTGACGCCGAGCAGCGTCTGGTGTGCGAGCCCCTCGGTGAGCCCCTCGACGAGCTTCTCGATTGCCTGGGGCTGATCGCCCGCGGGGGCGTAATCGGCTTCCAGCTTGAAAGGCTGCTGTTCCACGCGCATGTATTCCCGATGGCCGGGCCGGACACAATCTCTTAATATAGCGGGGCTGCCCGATCTCAAGCGAAATGCAGGAAATTCAGTGACCTTGCCTGTCGCGCGACGCGTCCAGCGCGTCAAACCCTCGCCGACCCTCGCCGTGACCGCCCGCGCTGCGCGGCTGCGGGAGCAGGGCAAGGACGTGATCGGCTTGGGCGCGGGCGAACCCGACTTCGACACGCCCGCCCACATTGCGCAGGCCGGCGTGGACGCGATCCAGGGCGGCTTCACCCGCTATACCAACGTCGAGGGGATCGATGACCTCAAGGACGCGATCATCGCGAAATTCCAGCGCGACAACGCGCTCACCTACGAGCGCTCGCAGATCCTGGTGTCCGCGGGCGCCAAGCAGACCCTCTACAACCTCGCGATGGCGGTGATCGATCCGGGCGATGAGGCCATCATTCCCGCCCCTTACTGGGTGTCGTATCCGGACATGGTGCTGCTGGCGGACGGACAGCCGGTCATGCCGTTTGCCGGGATGGCACAGGGGTACAAGATCACGCCGCGCCAGCTGGCCGCGGCCATCACTCCGCAGACGCGGCTGCTGCTGCTCAACAGTCCCTGCAATCCCACCGGCGCTGCGTATACGCGCGCCGACCTGCGCGGGCTCGGGGAAGTGCTGCTCGAGCATCCGCGCATTCTCATCGGCACCGATGACATGTACGAGAAGATCTACTGGGAGCCGGAGCCGTTCTGCAGCCTCGTGACAGCGGTTCCGGAGCTCTACCACCGCACGGTAACGATCAACGGCGTTTCCAAGGCGTACGCCATGACCGGCTGGCGGCTCGGCTACTGCGGGGGGCCGAAGGAAATCATTGCCGCGATGAGCACCATCCAGGGCCAGTCGACCTCGAATGCATGCAGCATTTCGCAGAAGGCCGCCACTGTCGCCCTCAACTCGGATCAGACGTGCGTCGCCAAGATGACCGAGGCGTTCAAGCAGCGCCGTGACTACGTGGTGCGGGCCCTGAATTCACTGCCTGGCGTGAGCTGCCTGCCCGGCTCGGGCACCTTCTACGCGTTCGCGGACGTGTCGCGCGCCATCAGCGCGCTCGGCTGCCGCGACGACGGGGAGTTTGCGGAGCTTCTCCTGAACGAGGCCGGCGTCGCGGTGGTGCCCGGCTCAGGCTTCGGCGCGCCCGGCCACATGCGCCTGTCGTTCGCCTGCAGCATGCCGACACTGGAGCAGGCGCTGAACCGTATCGCGCGCATCCTCATTGCGCGCGTCGACGCTGCGTGAAGCAGGCACACAGCGCGGCCAATGATCTGGTCGCTGCTCGCCGATGTTCTGGTCGTCGTCCACTTCACGTTCACCGCGTTCGTCATTTTCGGCGGCTTTCTCACCTGGCGCTGGCGCTGGACGGCGCTGGTGCACCTGCCCGCACTCGCGTGGGGATGCTGGGTGGAGGTCTCGGCCACGATCTGTCCGCTCACACCGCTGGAAAATCACCTGCGCGACCTCGGCGGCGAGGCCGGTTACAGCGGCGGATTCCTGGCCCACTACCTGGTCGCGGTGCTCTATCCGCCCGGATTGACCTGGCACATACAGTGGGTCCTGGCCGGCCTGCTGGTAGGGATCAACGCAGTCGCCTACGGCCGGCTGCTGGTGCACAGCCGATCCCGGTGAGAGCGGTTTCCTTGACTCCGCCGACACGGTTGCCGGAGAATTCGCGCCCTTCGCAAGTCCCGCCTGTTCCCCGGTAGCTCAGCGGTAGAGCATCGGACTGTTAATCCGTGGGTCGTTGGTTCGATTCCAACCCGGGGAGCCA
>Ga0137409_10002738_pt1 | contig 18791 bp, 17 predicted proteins | sample CZODoug1_16funga_FD_122059 | JGI IMG/M metagenome (GOLD analysis project Ga0137409, IMG submission 122059) | Vadose zone soil fungal communities from Angelo Coast Range Reserve, California, USA - CZODoug1_16fungal (Hybrid Assembly) | ecosystem: Environmental > Terrestrial > Soil > Vadose zone... | reverse complement strand
GGAAGGGTGGCCGAGTGGTTTAAGGCACCGGTCTTGAAAACCGGCAGGGGGTTCACGCTCCCTCGTGGGTTCGAATCCCACCCCTTCCGCCACCCGATACCATTTGACACCCGACAGGCCGGCAAGCAACAAGAGGCGAAGGCGCTGGAAGACATCCGGCTCGCGAAAGAACGCCGCGAACGCCCGTTGGTGGAGCAGTATCCGGCCCTGACCGCCGCGCCCTACATTGGTGGTGCTGCTGCCGGCTGGGCAAGCTATGTCCCGCGCGCCCGTGCGGTCGGGCTCTTCAATCAATATGCCGAGCGTGCGGCCGACGCTGTGAGGAAAGCCGAGGCCGCGCTGCAGAAGTCGCCGGCGCCAAGAAAACGCAGCAGCGCGTCGTCCCTCGAATTGTGACCAGGATCAAAACATTCGGTGGGTGGCGCCACGTTTTCGTTTCGTGTGAACAGCCTCCATCTCTCTCTTTGAGGATCGTCGCTCATCGTGGTTTCCTCCGGCGGTATTGCCCCCGCGCTCGCGCCCTTGTGCCCAAGCTCCGATGCACGGCACCAGCCCGTGCGCGGCGGCGAAGTAGGCGAAGAGGAAGGCCGCCACCTTGAAGTCGCCGCTGTCAGTGGTGACGCCGAATGTGATCAGCGCGATGACGATGAGCGCGGTGGTGATGGTCCCGATCATGTGTCTAGACTGGACATCCATCGCGTTGCCGATTGTGATCGGTGCGAACTGGCCGGTGGCGTCATCGTGAGCCGGCCTAATCCTTGGTCCGGGTCCATGTGACGAGAACAGTCTTGATCCTGTTGTCGGGGTTTTCAGATGGCCACCACCTCTTGCCGCCGTCATAAGAGACGATCGATATGCTGGTCTGAGAATCCCGGCTGTATCGGGGCTCCCGACACGCTACGCAATCGGCTGGTGGCGGTGCGCGAAGACTTATGAGCTTGCGAGCCGCTCGAAAGTGATCCCGGTGTTGCGTGTTACCGCTTTAAATTGGCGACAAGCGCGTCAATGTCATGAGGTCGCACCGACATCACCCACGTGCAGCGATGTTTGATCTTCATCACCCGTGCCAGCGGGGACCAATCCGGTAGCAGCACTGGAATCAACGCTTTGCATCTGGCCTTCAAACTCAATCGGCGCTGGATAACAGAAGCCGCACAGCACTGCAGTGGGCTGACCGGGCCAAGGAGGACGTGCATCAGAAGCGGGCATGTGATCCGTCCCTTTTCGTAAGGGGTTCCGGTCTCGACTCCCATGGAGATGGATAGCACGCGGCAGGACAGCGACGGCGGTAATCACAAGCCGAAATGGTGAAATACAGATCGACAATGCTGACAGCAGCACGGCGTGCCTGATGCGCGCAAAGCGCGGCAGGGGAGGGTCGTGGGTAGCCTCGTTGGTATCTGACTGTGTTGATTAATAAGGTAGCAATAGCAGTGCCTTAAAGCGGACACCCCTTCCGCCAAATCCTGTTGAAATCTTTGAGCTTTTCGACCTTTTCGACCTGCCTTGCACTGACCACCGGATCAACCCTCTCGGTGCCAGTCTGTCAAGCAATGTGCTCCTGGAACTTTTTGAGGCGATGTGAATTTTGTTCCGCGGCGCTGACCACTTGAAGGAGGTGGAATTGCTAGATGCGGAGCGATGTTGCCGGTACGCCCGGCAGTTTCTCATGCGTTCACGTCAACTGAACGACCCTCACACCAAGGCAGCAATGATTGAGATAGCAGTGTATTGGACGCAGTTGGCGGCGCAGGCTGAAAACAGACAGTGCGTTGCTCAACAGCACCAGCACCAATATACCAGAAAGGCAAACAGCCCGTCACTTGCGCCTGATTAAGTAGGTTGTGTCAGGTTCCAATCAGCAGCTTTGGTGCGGCCATGCCAATCTTCGATCTCTTGAATAGCCAAGGGTCGTTTGAGCCCGAAGAAGTTGCCAAGCTCGGCCAGGTTTTTGAAGACGTGCTGCAGACGCTTGGCCTGGTTGACCGCAAAGATGCAATGACAGCGATGGTGGCCAAGAAGCTGTTTGAGCTTGCAGAGGCGGGAGTGCGGGAGCCCGTTCGCTTGAAGGCCCTCACAGTTCAAGCGTTCAATCTGACGCCGCCACGGGAACAAGCGTAGACAACTTTACCGTGACTACCAAGGCCCGCACTTTTATCCGCCTTTCAGAGACAATCAGCGATACAGCTGCTGCCCTTTTCGACTTGGTTAAACCAGGGTGCCACCGAACAGCAGCAAGGGCCTTATTTTCTTGGCAAATTGAACGGAGTAGGGGAACCGACAGAAGCCTTTTGCGTTGGCGGGGGGGCGTACTTGCGTCGCGTACTTGTATCCACGGACCGGTCATGGATGTAATGGAGTACCGAAGCCGAGCCAGGCGGTGTCTGGTACAAGCCCGCTTAGTCTCCAACCCCGGCGTCAGAGCTGGTCTTATCGACATGGCTGCGCAGTGGATGCTTTGCGCCGAGCGAGCCGAGCGGCAAAGTCCGCAAAAGCCGGTGGTTCAGCAGCAACAGCAAGTCCAGCCCAAGCAGAAGCCGCCAGCGTAGCCTTTACGAGCCAGAGCGGGCCGCCTCAGTTGGCAGATCTTAAGCCCAGTTGCGCAGAATACGTTTCGGACGCTGATGGAATAACGAAAGCGTCTGTAGCTCCCAAATATGAATGCTTTGCATGGCGCTCCTTCGCTTATAGGCGGGAGCGCAACACGCGTCGCGTGCCTCTCGAGCGCTTCGCGGAGGCGCTGGAGCGCCGGCCGGGCGGCATCAAAGTCGTCATCGACTCTCTGCAATAGTCCCATGGCGTCCCGCATCGAAGATTATGGGTTGATCGGCAACTGCGAGACAGCGGCTCTCGTGGGGCGCGATGGCTCGATTGATTGGCTGTGCTGGCCGCGCTTTGATTCCGACGCCTGTTTCGCCGCGCTCATAGGTCGCAGCGAACACGGGCGCTGGCAGATCGCGCCGCGCGACAAGGCGAAAGTGACGAGACGCTATCGCGGCCACAGCCTGATCCTGGAGACTCGCTTTGAGACGGCCACCGGCGCCGCCCTGCTGGTCGATTTCATGCCGCTGGGCGGCGGGCATTCGAGCGTTGTCCGGCTGGTGATTGGCGAGAGCGGTCAGGTCGCCATGTCGACCGAATTGGTGTTGCGCTTCGGCTATGGGGCGATTGTCCCGTGGGTCACGCGCCTCGACGACGGAACGCTGCGCGCCGTTGCAGGACCCGACATGGCCCTGCTGCGAACGCCCGTCAAGCTCGTGGGCCACAACATGAAGACTGTCGGTGAGTTCACGGTCCATGCCGGTGGGACTATCGCTTTTGCTGGTTGCGCGATGCGACGCTCACTCTGCTCGCCCTCATGGAGGCGGGCTACGACGAGGAGGCACAGTCCTGGCGCGAATGGCTGTTGCGGGCCGTGGCCGGAAGTCCGGACCAGGTTCAGATCATGTACGGAATTGCGGGGGAGCGGCGGCTGACTGAATGGGAGGCCACCTGGCTTCCCGGCTACGAGGGCTCGCTTCCAGTTCGCATTGGCAATGCCGCATATGGTCAGCGCCAGCTCGACGTGTTTGGGGAAGTGATGGACGCGCTGCATCAGGCCAGGCGCAAGGGACTTGCGGGGAGCGAATCCGGCTGGGCGCTGCAGGTCGCGTTCCTCGAGCATCTCGAGCGCATCTGGATGGAGCCGGACGAGGGAATTTGGGAGGTGCGTGGCGGGGCTCTGCAGTTCACCTATTCCAAGGCGATGGCGTGGCTGGCGTTCGACCGTGCCGTCAAGAGCGCCGAGCAATTCAACCTAGCCGGCCCCGTCGATCGCTGGCGAACGATAGCGGCGGAAATTCATAGCGATGTCTGTCGGCGCGGCTTCGACCATGAGCTCGGGAGTTTCGTACAGGTCTATGGCTGCAAACAGCTTGATGCGAGCCTTCTGCTGCTGCCGGCCATCGGCTTTCTGCCCGCCAATGACCCGCGCGTACGCGGCACGATCGATGCGATCGAGCGGCACCTGCTCGTTGATGGACTTGTGATGCGCTACAACACCGAGGAAACCAAGGACGGACTTCCGCCGGGCGAGGGGGCTTTCCTGGCCTGCAGCTTCTGGCTGGTTGATGCCTATGTGCTGCAAGGCCGATGGCATGACGCGCGGACGCTGTTCGACCGCCTGCTCGAGCTGCGCAATGATGTCGGCCTGTTGAGCGAAGAATACGATCCGAGGGCGCGACGGCTGGTCGGCAATTTCCCGCAGGCGTTCACTCATCTGGCGCTGGTCAACAGCGCTCTCAACCTGACGCGATCGGAAAAACCGGCAGAGCAGCGGGCGCAATCGAAGGAGATGTAAGACTGCCAGTGGCGGTGCTGACGCGGGCTGGGCCCAGGGAAGACCTGCGAATTCCGCGACCGCTGGCGATACGAAATATTTCAATGATGTTCTCGCGGTTCTCCTCGCTCCATTCAAGCATTGGAAAAAAAGCGCCAATCAACCGACGTGGAATTGGCGGATCGCCGCCAATGCGCTGGCCTGTATCAGCGCACGCATCTTCTAATTGGCTGGATACACAAAGGAATTTCTCTGGGCGCAGCCTTGGCATCTGAATTGCTTGGGCCTGGATAGGCCCGGACTCAAGCATGACTATCAAGCATCGCTGCGTATGCGACTAGCCGCACAAACCCAGCCGGGCTCACCAACACAATCAAGCTCCTACGACATCAGAAGGGAGTTGTTTGATGGCAGAGCAAAAAACCGACAAGACCGAAGTGCGGGCCATGTGGATCATGGTGGCGGTGGTCGTTCTTATCATCGTCGCAGGGATGGGTTGGAACATGTGGACTCACCCCGATTGGATTCACGGGAACTGAGTGCCGAAGCGATAGTCCTGCCGGGCTCGTCCTGCTGGATGGACGCGAGCTGAAATACATAGTGTGAGAAAAGCTCGACTCTTTCTCGCAAGAAAATCGTATTCGAGTTCCTGCAAGTTCCATTCTGCATAAACATTCAGTCAATATTTTTTTGATTCCAGGAACGCGATTTCAGAAATGAACGTTATCCAGCCGCAACGCTCCAGAGGAGAACAACCGTGAAGGCGAAGCTCTTGTCTGCAACAGTTGCGGCATTCGGAATTGCGGCGATCGCGACTCCCGCGCTAGCCGATTTCTGGATCGTGCGCGAAGGGCCGACGGGCAAGTGCATGGTGGTTGATCGCAAGCCGACCGACAGCAAGATCATCATCGTTGGCGGCAACGGCAAGATCTACACCACACGCGCCGACGCCCAGAAAGAGCTGACGGTTGTCTGTAAGTAACCGGGCATCCGGCCTGGTTCGGAGTCCTGGCGGTGGCCAGGGCTCCGATTTTTTTGAGCTGAGCTGCTCGATTTGGCCTGCGCGCGGATGTTGGGAGGTTTGAGCAAGCTCTCGCGCGAGGAGATGCGGCTAGCTGGTTATTCCGAGACCGCGTCAGCCATCGATGTGTGCGAAGGCTCGCAATAGCGTTCTGCGTACGCCTGCGAGAGACATCCACAGGTCGCACAGGGATAATTTACCATTGAGATATCCCCAGCCCCCCTGGCCCCATTCCGGCCGCGATCGTCACACGTTATGGTAGGCGTCGAGAGGTAAGCCGGTGCGCCGGCTGGGGAGTTGGGGCCGGCACGGAATCGTAATGGGTCAAGCCTGGGGGGCAGGATCTGGCCGTTTGGCGCGCGTGATGACGCTTGCGTTGATCGCGAGCGCTCTTACAGCGTGCTCGACCTCCGAGCCATTCCGGTCCCTCACCTCGCCGCTGGCTTCGACGCCCGCTTCGACCCAGCGTCCGCCCAACGATCTTGAGCCGGTCGCGAAAGGTGGCGGCAGCTTCAAGCTTGGCCGGCCTTATGAGCTGAACGGACGCACCTACGTACCAGCCGAAGACCCCAACTATCGGACCGAAGGCATTGCCTCCTGGTACGGCCCCGATTTCCATGGCAAGCCCACGGCTAACGGCGAAACCTTTGATATGAATGGAATTTCGGCGGCGCATCCGACCCTGCCGATGCCGAGCTATCTGCGCGTCACCAATCTCGCCAATGGCCGCTCGATCATTGTGCGGATCAATGATCGCGGCCCCTATGCCAAGGAGCGCGTTACCGACCTCTCGGTCGGGGCCGCCAAAGCGCTTGGTTTCTTTGATCAAGGCCTCGCGCGCGTGCGGATCGAATATGTGGGCCGTGCCCCGCTCGGTGGCAGCGATGACCGGATGCTGCTGGCGACCCTGCGATACGGTAGCTCCGCACCGGTCCCTTCATTGGCAAGGGTGGCGGCCGCCGCGCCGTTCGCGCTGCCCTCGAACAATGAAAGGGCGGCTGGCCGTGCCGATCGCCCGCTCGCGCTTGGCTCGCCACCCGCGACGGCGGCACACCGGCCCTCGGCTCCCGCTGCCGGTGCAGCGCGACCGGTGGTGCGGGCACCGAGCCCGAGCGAGCCTCCAGCGGCCTACGGCCTGGCCACGGGGCGTGGCCTCTACTGATTGATTCTGCAGGGATTTGCGACGGTAGTGGTTTTGTCCACTGGCGGCGGCCCAAGGCATCCGCGGCATTGATCTCGCCGTATTTCGCTTGCTATGCAGAGGGAGCGGGGCGTCAAATGCGGAGCGCGATGGCCACAGGTCGTCCCCTTTCAATGGCAATGATCTCAATGACTTTGAGCTTGCGGCGGCGGGCGCTTTGCCTCGGTTTGCTGGCAGCGGCACTAACAAGTGCGCTGGCGGGCGCGACTGCGTTCGCGGCCCCGGCACCCAAGCCAGGCGAGCCGTTCCAGACCGCCGCCCCGAACGCAATTCTGATGGAGGGGGACGGCGGCAGCGTGCTGTTCGAGAAGAACGCTGACACGCTCATTCCACCGGCGAGTCTCTCCAAGATGATGACCGCTGAGGTGCTGTTCAACGAGCTCAAGCAGGGCCGGCGCAAGCTGTCTGACGAGTTCATCGTCAGCACCAACGCCTGGCGGACGGGTGGGGCGCCGTCTCATACCTCGAGCATGTTCATCCCGATCCACAGCCGGGTCTCGATCGACGATCTTCTGCACGGCCTCATCATCCAGTCGGCCAATGATGCCGCTATTGTACTGGCTGAGGGTATGGCCGGAAACGAGGACAAATTCGCCGAGCTGATGACCCAGCGGGCGCGCCAGATCGGCTTGGACAAGGCCACGTTCGGCAACTCGAACGGCTTGCCCAATCCCCGGCAGCTCATGACGGCGCGCGAGCTTGGCAAGCTCGCACAGCACCTCATCAGGACCTATCCCGACCAGTACAAACTCTATTCGGAGCGCGAATACACCTTCAACAAGATCCGCCAGTTCAATCGCAATCCGTTGCTGGCGTTGAATATCGGCGCGGATGGTCTCAAGACCGGCTTCACCAAGGAAGCCGGCTACGGCCTGGTCGGCTCGGCGGTGCAGAACGGGCTGCGCCTGATCGTCGTCGTCAACGGTCTAAAGACCGAGAAGGAGCGCGCCGACGAAGCCAAGCGGCTGCTCGAGTGGGGCTTCCACAATTTCCAGCTCAACCTCCTGTTCGAGGAAGGTCAGATCATTGCCGACGCCAAGACGTTCGGTGGCGACCAGCGCAACGTGCCGCTGGTTGCGCAGCGCCCGGTGCGGCTGATGATGGCGCGCGGCGTGCGCGAGCGGATCATCGCGCGCGTCGTCTATTCCGGTCCGGTGCGGGCGCCGGTGCAAAAGGGCAGCAAGATCGGGATCCTGAAAGTCTGGCGCGGCGACGCGATGGTGCTTGAAGTGCCACTGCAAGCGGCGGAGGACGTCGGTACCGGAACGATCTCCGGCCGGGCCTGGGATGCCGCGAGCGAGCTCCTGTACGGCCTGTTTCGCGCCGGCGTGCAGAAGCTATAGTGGCCCGATCAAAGCTCCTTCGAGAGCGGAACTTTGTGCATTGATGCGCGGACGATTCATCACGTTTGAAGGTGGCGAGGGGACCGGAAAATCGGTCCAGGGCTCCCTGCTCGCGAACCGGTTGCGCGGGCTCGGCCTTTCCGTGGTGCTCACGCGCGAGCCAGGCGGGTCGCCGGGCGCGGAGATCATTCGCCACGTCATCCTGTCAGGCGCGGCCAAGCCGTTCGGCGCGCCTGCCGAGGCGATCCTGTTCGCGGCAGCACGTGACGATCACATCCGCCATACCATCCAGCCGGCGCTCGAGCGTGGCCGCTGGGTGATCAGTGATCGTTTTGCCGACTCGACGCGGGTGTATCAGGGCACGCTCGGCAATGTAGACCCCAAGCTCATCCAGGGGCTCGAGCGCATCACGGTCGGCGACCTCAAGCCCGACGTCACCTTCATTCTCGATGTCTCGACCGAGGTCGGGCTCGCCCGCGCGCAGGCGCGGCGCGGCGACGAAGCCGCCGACCGCTTCGAGCGCGAATCTGTGGAGTTCCATGACAAGCTCCGCGATGCGTTCCGCTCGCTGGCGCGGAGTGAGCCCGATCGCTGCGTACTGATCGATGCCAGCGCGCCGAGCGCCACGGTCGCAGAGCGAGTCTGGAAAGTGATCACTGAACGCCTCGATCCGGCGACCGCGCCGATCGCACTCGGAGATGTGGCGTCGTGAGCGCCGCCGAAGCGAGAGACGACACCGATCCTCCGCACCCGCGCGAAACCACTGTGCTGCTTGGCCACGCTGAGCCCGAGCAGGTGTTGCTCGAGGCCTATCGCAGTGGCCGTATCCCGCACGCCTGGCTGATCGGCGGGCCGAGCGGCATCGGCAAGGCCACGCTCGCTTACCGGATGGCGCGCTTCGTGCTGGCCAATCCCGATCCGACGGCTCCGGCCGTGCGCAAGGCGACGTCGCTCACGCTGCCCGACGACGACCGGACGGTCCGGCGCATTGCGGCGCAAGGCCATCCCGATCTCCTGGTCCTGGAACGGGTCGTCAACGAGAAGACCGGCAAGCTCTACACCGTGATCCGGGTCGACGACGTACGCCGCACCGTGCCGTTCTTTGGATCGACAGCGGGCGAGGGGGGCTGGCGGGTCGCGATCGTCGATACCGCTGACGAGCTGCAATATCCGCAGGCGGCCAATGCGCTGCTCAAGATTCTGGAGGAGCCTCCTCGCAATGCTTTGCTGCTCCTGATCAGCCACGCACCGGCCCGGCTTCTGCCCACGATCCGCTCGCGCTGCCGGCGGCTATCGCTGCGGCCGCTGTCCGCGGACGATGTTGCGCGCGCGGCTGCCTTGGCGCTTGGTCGCGATGCCGAGGACTCCGAGCTGCGCGAGGCCTCCTCGCTGTCGGAAGGCAGCGTCGGGCGCGCCTTGACCTTGCTCGAAGGCCCGGCGCTTGCGCTGCGCAAGCGCGTCGTCGATCTGCTCGAGCGGCTACCCGCGATCGATCCGCAGGCGCTGCATGCGCTTGGCGATGCGCTCGGCGGCTTCGAGCCGCAGCGACTCGCGAGCTTCATCGACGCCGTCAACGAATGGCTGGCCGACCACCTCGCCTCCGCCGATCGTGACCGGATGCTGCGCATCGCGGAGGCCTGGGACAAGGTCAACCAGGCCGCCCGCGACGCCGACGAGTACAATCTCGAGCGCAAGCCGCTGGTGTTCTCGGTGTTCGGCTGGCTCGCCGAGGCGGCGCGGACTTGACGCGAATCTTGCTGAGGCCGCGCCCGGTTGATACCTAAACGATTGAATAGGCCTGACCGGGACACGGCCCGGCCTTCGACATCTTCATAACCGACTTCTTGAGCCCTTCTTAGAGAGTGCAGCCCTATGGCTAAAGCCAAGACAGCCGAAAAGACTCGCAAGGCCAAGGAGGCTGAGAAGGTCCGCAAGGCCAAGGAAGCCGAAAAGGCCCGCAAAGCCAAAGAGGCCGCAAGCACCCGCAGGGTTAGGGAGGCTGAGAAAGCTCGAAAAGCCAGGGAAACTGAGAAGGCCCGCAAGGCCAAAGAGACCGAGAAAGCTCGCAAGGCCAAAGAGGCCGAACAGGCTCAGAAGGCCGAGGCCGCCGAAGCAGCTCGCAAGGCCAAGGAGGCCGAAAAGGCTCAGAAGCTTGAGGCTGCCGAAGCAGCTCGCAAAGCCAAGGAGGCCGAAAAGGCTCAGAAGGCCGAGGCTGCCGAAGCAGCTCGCAAAGCCAAGGAGGCCGAAAAGGCTCAGAAGCTTGAGGCCGCCGAAGAGCCCCGCCGCCCTACGCTCGACAAGCCACGCTACTACCTGACCACGGCCATCGCCTACCCCAATGGCGCGCCGCATGTCGGTTTCGCCTACGAGCTGATCGCGACCGACGCGATTGCCCGCTTCATGCGGCACGATGGCTACGACGTTTACTTCCTGACCGGTACCGACGAGCACGGAATCAAGATGCTGCAGACGGCCGCAAAGGAAAAGATCACGCCGCAGCAACTCACCGCGCGTACGGTGCCGCGGTTCCGGGCGCTCGCCGAGCGCATGAACTGCTCGAACGACGACTTCATCCGCACCACGGAGGAGCGTCACCATCGTTCCTCGGAAGCAATCTGGCAGCGGATGGAGGCGAACGGCGACATCTATCTCGACAAGTATTCGGGCTGGTACTCGATCCGCGATGAGGCCTACTACGACGAGGACGAGACCCGCCTCGATGACAAAGGCGTGCGCCTCGGTCCGCAGGGCACGCCGGTCGAGTGGGTGGAGGAGGAGAGCTATTTCTTCAAGCTGTCGGCCTATCAGCAGAAGCTGATCGATCTCTACGAGAAGCAGCCGGACTTCGTGTTGCCAAAGGAGCGCCTGAACGAGGTCTCGAGCTTCGTGCGGCGTGGCCTGCAGGATCTCTCGATCTCGCGCACGACCTTCGACTGGGGCATTCCGGTTCCCGACACCGATCCGCAGGGCCGTCCGCGCACCACCAACGCCAAGCATGTCATGTATGTGTGGGTCGACGCGCTCACCAACTACATCACGGCCGTCGGCTTCCCCGATACGGAGTCACCCAAGTTCCGCCGCTACTGGCCGGCCGACCTGCACGTCATCGGCAAGGACATCGTGCGCTTCCACGCGGTCTACTGGCCGGCTTTTCTGATGTCGGCCGGGATCGCGCTGCCGCGCCGCATTTTCTCCCACGGCTTCCTGTTCAACCGCGGGGAAAAGATGTCGAAATCGGTTGGCAACGTGATCGATCCGTTCGCACTGGCCGATGCCTATGGCGTCGATCAGCTGCGCTATTTCCTCTTGCGCGAGGTGCCGTTCGGACAAGATGGCACCTACAGCCACGAGGCGATCATCAACCGCATCAACGCCGACCTTGCCAACGATCTCGGCAATTTGGCGCAACGCTCGCTCAGCATGGTGGCGCGCCAGCTTGGCGGCGTTCTGCCGGCGCCCGGCGCATTCAACGAGAACGACAAGTTGATCCTGGCGGCGGCCGATGCCATGCTCGGCAAGGCGCGTGAGGCGATGAAGACGCAGCAGCTCCACCAGGTGCTCAATGCGGCCTGGGCGGTGGTCGCCGACGCCAACCGCTACTTCGCAAACGAAGCGCCCTGGGCGCTCGCCAAGACCGACCCGGTGCGGCAAGGCACGGTGCTCTACGTCACCGCCGAGGTGATCCGGCAGGTCGCCATCTTGGCGCAGCCGTTCATGCCGGTGGCTGCCGGCAAGCTCCTCGACCTGCTGGCGATCCCGCCCGGCGAACGGGAATTCACGATGCTCGGCAGCGATCACCGCATTGCGCACGGGGTCGTGCTGCCGGCGCCTACGCCTGTGTTTCCGCGCTACGTTGAAAGCGCAGCCACCACACAGGCCTGATCATGCTGATCGACAGTCACTGCCACCTCGATTTTCCCGACTTCAGCGGCGAGCTCGACGCCATCGTTGGCCGCGCGCGCGCCGTTGGGGTAGGGCGCATGGTCACCATCTCGACCCGGATCAAGCGTCACGGCGATCTCCTCGCCATCGCGGAGCGATACGACGACGTGTTCTGTTCGATCGGCACGCATCCGCACAATGCGCACGAGGAGCTTGATGTCACGATCGATGCGATCGTGCACATGACCGAGCATCGCAAGGTGGTGGCGATCGGCGAAGCCGGCCTCGACTATCACTATGACTACAGCCCGCGCGATGCGCAGGAGCGGGGCTTCCGCAATCACGTCGCGGCTGCGCGCGCAACCGGACTGCCGCTGGTCATCCATTCCCGCGACGCCGATGACGACATGGCACGCATTCTGGAGGAGGAAATGGGGAAGGGGGCCTTCAAGGCCGTCCTGCATTGCTTCACCGGCGGCCGAACGCTGGCGGAGCGGGCGATTGCGCTCGGGCTCTCGATCTCGTTCACCGGCATCGTCACGTTCAAGAAATCCGATGAGCTGCGCGCGATCGCAGCCGCGCTGCCGTCTGATCGCATTCTGGTCGAGACCGACGCGCCATATCTCGCGCCCGGACGGTATCGCGGCAAACGCAACGAGCCCAGCTATGTAACGGAGACCGCGAAGGTGCTTGCCGAGACGCGCGGCGTCTCGGCGGATGAGCTTGCTCGCCAGACCACGGACAACTTCTTCCGACTGTTCAGCAAGACCCCTCGCCCCATGCTTGCTGAAGAAACCGCCACCACCGTCAACTCCTCAGCCGCCTCCTGACCTCCGTTGGCATGTCTCTGAAGTTCACCATTCTTGGCTGCGGCTCATCCGGCGGCGTGCCGCGTCCGGCGCTTGGCTGGGGTGACTGCAATCCGAACAATCCCAAGAACCGTCGGCGCCGCACCTCGTTTCTGGTCGAGCGCCGCGCCAGCGCGGGCGTCACCCGTATCCTGGTCGACACGTCGCCAGATCTGCGCGAGCAGCTGCTCGACGCCGACGTCGATTGGGTCGATGCGGTGCTCTATACCCATGAGCACGCCGACCACACCCACGGCATCGACGACCTGCGCGGCCTGTTCATCCACCGGCGCAAGCGCGTCCCCGTCTATCTCGACGAGCCGACCGCCCAATCGCTCCTCCAGCGCTTCGGCTATTGCTTCGTGGCGCCGCCCGGCAGCGAGTATCCGCCGATCGTGCGCGAGCATCGCATGGCCGCCGGTGAGCCGGTGGAGGTCGAAGGGGCAGGGGGCAACATCACTGCCCTGCCCATCCTGCAGGAGCATGGCGACATCACCTCGCTCGGCTTCCGCTTCGGGCGGCTCGCCTACTCCTGCGACCTGATCCGGCTGCCGCCGCAGAGCCTCGCGGCGCTCGCGGGGCTCGACGTCTGGATCGTCGATGCCTTGCGCTACAAGCCGCATCCCAGCCATCTGTCCGTCGACGAGACGCTCGCGCTCATCGAAAAGCTGCAGCCGAGGCGGGCCATCCTGACCAATCTGCATTCGGACCTCGACTACGACGAGTTGCGCAAGCGGCTGCCGCCGAATGTCGAGCCGGCTTACGACGGGCTGAGCGTCGAGCTCGCCGACGACGCCATGGCGTAGCTCGGGTTCTGAGCCGCGCTCGGCCCGCAGGCAGCTCCAGCGTTCGGGCGCCGCCGTTCGCGTGCCGGGCACCATTTTCCTTCGGTTCCGCCGCGAAAACGCCTGCAATACGGCCTGATATCGAGATATTCCATAATATACCTTATGCGAATCATCACTCCCAACGCGGGGGTTTCCGGCTTGGAACCAGGACCGGGCCCGAACGTTGGAAGCGCGAAACGACCCGCCAGGCTTCAGCAGCAGAAAAGAGGTGCACCGTGAAATCCAAACTGGCCAAGCTTGAGAACCACAGAGCCGCGCCGCCGTTGCGGACCCCTACGGACCTCTCTGCGGAGGCCATCGAGCAGGTGTCAGCGGCATTGAACGGGCTCCTGGCCGATACGTTTGCGCTCTACGTCAAGACCAAGAACTTTCATTGGCATGTGAGCGGGCCGCTATTCCGCAGCTATCACCTGCTCCTGGACGAGCAGGCGGAGAGCATCGAGGGCAGCATCGATATTCTGGCGGAGCGGGTGCGCAAGATCGGCGGAACCACCATCCGGTCGATCGGGCAGATCGCGAGCCTGCAGCGGATCAAGGACAACGATGAGGAATTTGTTCCGGCCCCCGATATGCTCCTGGAGTTGATGTCCGACAACAAAGCGGTCATTGCCAATTTCCGGGCGGCGCACGCGGTGGCGGATAAGCATGACGATGTTGCCACCGCGAGCCTGATCGAGAACTTTATCGATGAGGCGGAGAAGCGCTGCTGGTTCCTGTTCGAGGCCACCCGCGGCGAGGGTGAGACGGCGAAGGAATAGCAACCCGCTCCCCTCCCCGAGGCCCCTCCCCAGCTGATCGAACCCGCTGTTGCGGGCTCGATCAGGCTGCTAAGCTTACGGCCATCTTCAAGCAAGGAAGTGGTCTCGTAGAGGGAGGGAAGCCTAATGAACTGGCGAAGAGTGATCTTGGCCGCGGCTGTCGTTGCTGCGCCGTGCGTTGCTGGGCCGGGCTATGCCGGGGCGCAGGAACTGAATTATGAGGCGTTCAAAGCGAGCGTCCAGCCGATCTTTATCACCAAACGCGAGGGCTACAGCCGATGCGTGGTGTGCCACGCCGGCGCGAACAATGCGCTGCGGTTGGAGCGGCCCGGGCCCAACGGCTTTACCGAGGAGCAGTCGAAGAAGAATTTCGAGACCGTGTCGCGGCTCGTGGTTCCCGGCAAGCCGAACGAAAGCCATCTGTTGCTCTATCCGCTGGTGCCGCAGGAAGGCGGCTCGGCCTACCATTCGGGCGGGCGGCAGTGGCCGACCAAGCAGGACCCGAACTGGCAGACGATTGCGCGCTGGATCAACGGACAGAAATAGTTTGTCAGGCGCGTCTCTTCTGGCGACGAAAGACTTTCGTAAAAAAGGAGAGGGAGCGAACCCCCTCTCCTTTTATTTGTTGGCGCAGCGCGAGTTCTTGTAGGGCGCAATTGCTTTATTGCGCCGCCTCGGACCAGCCCCGAGACCGAGATGAATTTTGAAAGGCAGTCGGCGCAATAAAGCGATTGCGCCCTACAGGCTGTCGTGTGGATCAGGGCGCGACCAGCGTGCCGATCCGCTTGGGTGCCTGGCCGACCGGAATGACGGCCATCTCCTTCATCGCGACCGTGTCGATCGCCGTAACCGCATTGAGGGCGGCGTTGGAGATGTAGATCTGCTTGCTGTCAGGCGTGAAGGTGACCCAGTTCGGCACCGACGCCATCGGCTCGCGGCCGGCGACCTTGAGCTGGGGCAGGCCGACGCGACCGATCACCTTCAGATCAGGCAGCGAATAGGCGATCACCGCGTTGGCGAGGATGCTGGTCACCCACAGGGTCTTGTTGTCGGGAGCAACGCCGATGCCGTGCGACGGCGAGTCCAGGCGATGATGGATGACCTCGACGCCACCATCTTTCGGCAGCTCGACCGTGTTGACCACTTTGCGTGAGGCGAAATCGAGCACAACGAAGCCATTGAGATCGGTAGTCTGGATATAGACGTTGCGGGTCGATCCGTCCGGATTGGTGTCGATGGTCATGGGACGGACGCCCTTGCCGATATTGAGGTCCCAGGCCAACTCTTCCTTGGCAAGGTCGACGACGCTGAACATGCTGGTCCGCGTCGAGCCCATGATCGCGTACTTGCTGTCGGGCGTCACATAGGCGTTGTGCAGCCGGCCCTTGACTTGCACGCTGACTTTGCGCTCGAGCTTGACCGGATCGATGATGTCGAGCGCGCCCGGCTCGCGCGCGATGGCGACCACGATCCGCCCGTCCTTGGCGACTGCGATGTTGTTCGGATGCCCGCTCAGCGGAACCTTCTTGGTGAGCGTTCCGGTCTTCTGGTCGAACACGTCAAGCGTCGAATCCGCTTCGTTGCTGACATAGACCCGGGTGCCGTCGGGCGAGAAGGCCACGCCATGGGCGCCCTCGATGCCCTTGATGATCGACTCGACCTTGTTGGTCGAAGGATCAATGACGTGCAGGTTGTCGCCGCCGCTGTTGGTGGCGTAGACACGCACGGTGCCAGCCGATGCTGGCTGTCCGGCAAAGGCAAGCAGCATGCCGATGCCGGCCGCGGAGGCGAGCAGAGTCCGGGTCAGGTTGGCAGTCATGGCGTTTTCTCCCTAGGGCCTGATTCAATAGTGGAGTGTAGCCGCCCGCACGAGCTCAGTTCAATCGGGGGTGGGACAGTTTTCCGGGCACGTTCGGATCGCCGGTACACTCGATGGTAAACCTTGGAAACTTCAGGACATTCGCAATGGAAGCGTCCCGCGACATCAGCCGGCTCATTGAAATCATGGCGGCGCTGCGCACGCCCGGCACCGGCTGCCCCTGGGATCTGGAGCAGAATTTCGAGACGATCGCGCCCTACACGCTCGAGGAAGCCTACGAGGTGGCGGACGCGATCACGCGCGGCGATCTCACAGATCTGCGCGAGGAGCTTGGCGATCTGCTGCTGCAAGTCGTGTTCCATGCCCGCATGGCGCAAGAGCAAGGCGCGTTCGATTTCGGCGATGTGGTGCAGGCCATCACCGAGAAGCTCTTGCGGCGACATCCGCATGTCTTCGGTGAGGCGCGCGGGCTCAGCCCGGACGACGTCAAATTGCTTTGGGATCGGATCAAGAGCGAAGAGAAAGCGGGCAAGCAAGCCGCGGAGCCCGCCGGCGCGCTGGCGGGCGTTCCGGTCGGCCTGCCTGCCCTCACCCGCGCGCTCAAGCTGCAGCAGAAGGCCGGCAAGGTGGGCTTCGACTGGAACGATCCGATGGCGGTGCTGGCGAAGATCCGAGAGGAAGCTGACGAGATCGAAGCCGCGATCCGAGTTGGTGGCGACCGCCAAGAGGCGGCTGCCGAGACGGGCGACTTGTTGTTTGCGGTCGTCAACCTCGCGCGCCATCTCGATGCCGATCCGGAGGCGGTGCTGCGCGCCACCAATCAGAAATTCGAGCGCCGCTTTGGCTCGATCGAGCGCGCGCTGAAGGCGCGGGGCAAGACGCCGAGCGAGTCGGCGCTCGCCGAGATGGATGCGCTGTGGGACGAGGCCAAGACAGAGGAGAAATAGCAGCGGGCTCCGACTCGCGAAGTCGAGTTCCCGCTTGCGAAGATGTGAAGCAATGACTCTCTGCTGTCGTCCCCGCGCAGGCGGGGACCCATACGCCGCAGTTCTTGTAGGGCGCAATTGCTTTATTGCGCCGCCTCGGACCAACTCCGAGGCCGAGGTGAATTTTGAAAGGCAGTTCGGCGCAATAAAGCGATTGCGCCCTACAGACTGGATCAACGGACAGAAATAGCTGTCAGGCACGCCTCTCCTGGCGACAAAAGACGTTCGTCTCACCCCTTGACGAAGGGTGCTACACCCGTGGCGGGCGGCGCCGCTCGTTGAACCAGGCGCGGTATTCCAGCATCTTGGCGCGCTGCTTGGTCGGCGCATGGCGCTTGCAGGTCGAAGCCTCGTCGCTGGTCTCCGGCGCGCCCCAGCGCAGCTCGACACAATCGTTCAGATTGTACGCCATCTCAAGATCCCCCATGCGGTGGATCACATCCTTGAGCGAGAGCGTCCAGGGCGAGTTGTTGCTGCGCAGGTAGGAGAACGTGCGCTCCGCGAGTTCCGACGCGAGCACCTTTGCCAACTCGTTCTTCACCTCCGTGGCGCTCTTGCCCCTCGGCATCGCGTAGCGCTCGGGTCGCCGCTCGACGCGCTCCGGGAAGGTGCGGACGACATCCATCGCGATCAGCAGGCGCAGGTCGCGCGACGGCGTCGCAAAGTCCTCCCACGCGCCGGTGGTCTCGAAGATGGCGGCGCCGTCCGGCATGCTGGCCTCGCCCTTCCCGCTGCTCTGATACTTGCGGCCGTTCTCGACCGAGGTCACGCGCGCCTTCACCTGCTCCTCGAGCGAGGTGATCGCCTCCTTCATGGCGCGCAGCGGATCGAGCGGCTCAGGCGACATCACGTCGTCCATGCGATCGTAGAAGTCCTCGATCGAGAGCTTGCCCTGATCGAGCGAAAAATCGCTGTACTGCGGATGCTTGCCGATCTCGTTGTTGGTCAGCCGCCGCAGCGTGCCGCTCTTCTCGCGTACGATCGGGCGGAAGCGCTTGAACCCAGGCCCCCCGAGCGCGGGATCCTGCGCGAACAGGAAATTGCCGCGCCAGAACCGCTTGCGCGCGACCGTGCCGTCGGGCTGCGCATCGACAGCGAGATAGACGCCCGCGTCGCCTTCCGCCTGCGCCACCCGCCGCACCAGCACCAGCAGGTGCCCGTAGGGATCGGCGTAGACCGTGCCCGGGCGCAACGCGTCCTCGGTCAGCAGCACGGGATAGAGATCGGTGTGGTCGTCGGCCAACGCCGTCCGCCCGTTGCCAGAGTGAACGCCATCGGCGACGTCGTAGCGCAGATAATAGCTGAACCCGGGCACCAGCCCGGTCGGCCGTGGCGGAGGCCCCACTGGCTTGGCCGTTGGTGCCGGTGGTGTTATGCCAGTGGCGTTCGCCATAATCCCAGGGCGAATAAGCTCCGGCGGAACGACGGACGTGATCGCCTCAGGCGGAGGAGCACGCTCCTCAGGATTTTGAATGTTCCACCAGACCGGGCATCGCGGGGCGTCGCCGCCCGAGCCGCGCGTGCACTTCGCGTAGCCGTAGGGCAGACCCATCTTGAAAGCGAAATAGGCACGCAAAAAGTAAGGCAGGTCGGCGCAGTCGGGGCGAACGACCATATTCATCGAGTCTTCGCCGAGGCCTAAGTGGTTGAACAGGACGTTGCGCGATTTGTCGCGCAGCACCTCATGCAACGCCTTCCACGACGGCGCGGCGTCGAGCGGCGCATCGAAGAGCTTTTCGATCCATGCCGAATAGAGATTCTCGGTCG
>Ga0137409_10000585_pt1 | contig 18791 bp, 13 predicted proteins | sample CZODoug1_16funga_FD_122059 | JGI IMG/M metagenome (GOLD analysis project Ga0137409, IMG submission 122059) | Vadose zone soil fungal communities from Angelo Coast Range Reserve, California, USA - CZODoug1_16fungal (Hybrid Assembly) | ecosystem: Environmental > Terrestrial > Soil > Vadose zone... | reverse complement strand
AACCACAATCGCAAGATTTTCGGCGACATGCATGCCGCACATCGGGTCTCGTACCAGCCGTTTATTTCGCGGCACTTCCTGCTCAGGGCTTTGCGTTTGCTTCGGGGCTGTATCGCCCAGAAACCAGGCGAAGAACCGCTTCATGAGCGAAATGCTCCAGGAGAGCACCAACACCCAAAACAAGAACCGGAAGAAGCTGGCCAGAATCCCCATGCTTGCGTTCCCGTGGCAGGGAAAATGCCTCCCTGAACGGTGAGGCGAGTGTATGCAACCGCAAAAGGGTAGGTCAAACGAAAATGTCTGATTTCAATAGGTTGCGGGGCGGTCTGGTTACAGAAATTATGGCGAAAAGACCTCTAAATTTACGCTATACCATTGTAAACAGAAGACTTAACAGAATATAATGGCTCCTGAGCCTAAAACCTGATCGGACGGCCTAAACTGCCGGAATTCGGTCAGTTCCCATGTACGGCCGCAACGCTTCGGGGATCACGATGGATCCATCCGCCTGCTGATAATTCTCCACAATCGCAATCCAAGTTCTCCCAACCGCGAGCCCTGAGCCGTTCAGCGTGTGGACAAATTCGCTCTTTCCACCGCCTTTTGGCTTGAATCGGATTCCCGCGCGCCGCGCCTGAAACGCTTCGCAATTGGAACAGGAAGAAATCTCTCGAAATTCGTTGCTCGACGGCAGCCACACTTCAATGTCATAGGTCTTCGCCGACGCAAACCCCATATCGCCGCTGCAAAGCAGCATTGTCCGGTAATGCAAACCCAGCTTTTGCAAAATGGCTTCCGCGTTCTTCGTTAGCGCTTCGTGCTCTTCGTAACTCTTTTCCGGATGCGTGAACTTGAACAGTTCGACCTTTTGAAACTGATGCTGGCGCAAGATTCCGCGCGTATCTTTCCCAGCCGCCCCTGCCTCCGATCTGAAACAAGCTGTCCAGGCGGTCACTTGAATCGGCAGCTTTTCCTCGGGAATCGTTTCGTCGCGATAAAGATTGTGTAGCTCCACTTCGCTCGTGGGCGTCAGCCAGAAATCCGTGTCCTGAATCTTGAAAAGATCCGCGGCAAATTTGGGCAATTGCCCCGCGCCGGTCAGCGAAGCGGTGTTTACCAGAAACGGCGGCAGAATTTCCGTATATCTATGCTCGCGCGTATGCACGTCCAAAAAGAAGTTGGCCAATGCCCGCTCCAGACGCGCGCCCCAGCCTTTATACAAGGCAAAACGCGCCCCGGTAATCTTTGTCGCCGCGCCCAAATCCAGAATTCCGGTCTTTTCGCCGATCTCCCAATGCGGCTTCGGCTGAAAATCGTATTTAAACGGCGCACCCCAGCGGCGCACTTCCACGTTGTCCGCCGCGCTTGTGCCGGTCGGCACCGAGGAATGCGGAATATTCGGCATCGTCAGCAGCACTTCCCGTTGCCGCGCGTCGAACTCCGTCACCTTTTCGTCCGTCTGCTTGATGAGCTCGGAGAGTTGCTTCATCTCCGCAATAATCGAATCTGCGTTCTGTTTCTCTTTTTTCAATCGCGCAATTTCATCGCTAGCTTTATTCCGCAGCGCCTTGCGTTGCTCGTTCGCCGTAATAAATTCCCGCCGCTCTTTGTCCAATACACGGAACGCGTCCAGATCCAGCGTCGTCCCGCGCCGCTTCGCCATCTCGGCGAAAACGTCCAAATTCTCCCTGAAATAGCTCAAGTCATGCATGGTCCTAAGAGGATAGCGTAACCAGTCCCTCCAGCGAAAATGCCGCGCCCTGCCGCGCCGACCTGTCCCGGCGGCCAAGTAACCCTTTCGGGGAGTACTCTTCGTTCGACCATCGCAACCAACGTCGCGGAATGGCCTACTCACAGAGACGGCAGCCCAATCCTGTAACCGAACGTCCCGTCCAAAGTCCCCACAAAGGAGTTCTCATGAAAAAACCAAGTTTCGCGGTCTTGTTCCTCGCAGCAGGCGTTTCGTTTGGCGCGGCAGCGGCCAATGCTCAGGGTCCGGCAGGAGCCGGCGCGACCGAGGCGGTTGCCCGCAGCTCCAGCAATTCCGGCAGCTCTCATTCGATGAATCCAATCAAATGGATCAAGAAAGACAAATCCAATCCAGCTCCGACCACCGATAAGAATTTGCTTTTGACCGAACACCTCCATGAAAAAGGCATTCTCGCGGCAAACTTGGACGTGACCTCTGCTTGCTCGGTGTTCAAGCACCTTAGCGATTGTCTGGCTTCGCTCCACGCAAGCCATAACATCGGCTTGGACTTCAACTGTGTCCGCGCAGACGTGACCGGCGTGCAGACCAATGCCGATATCTCTGCCTGCAAGGGCCCAATCGGCAATAAAGCCGTCAGCCTGCAGGAAGCGCTGAAGCGGCTAAAGCCTGAAGCAGACGCTAAGGCCGAAGCAAAGAGCGCCCAACAGCAAGCCAAGGATGATTTGAAAGCAGTTGGCGCCTAGGACCTGTTTTACTCTGGAAGAGATAAGGGCGGCTGAGAAGTGATTCTCAGCCGCCCTTTTTCATTGCTCGTTGAACTGTCAATCAGGGTTACTTACCAGGTTAGGTCAGCGACCATCCAACCATGGTTAATGCCAACACTGCGACCATCGCAGCAAGACCGACCAGAGTAAGCGCCCTGCCGCGGCCCAGCAGCATGTCCCGCGTCTCGGCATTCGCACAAAGCAGCGCGCAAGCCACCAGAATCGCGGCCCACGACGCGACCGCCGGTAGCCCGGGATGAGTCGCGAACGTCGCCATGATCTTCTCTGAGGGCTGCCCGGCCGGAATCCACCACGGCAAGATCGGCGCAAATCCCGCCGCCAGCACGAACGTCAGCATCTTACGGCTGACCCAGCCTTTTATCTTTCCAACCGCCCGCGCTTTCTTGACCTTCTGCCAAACCAGCAAATCCCACGTCAACAGCACCACTGCCAGCGGCACCCATCCGTACATAGACAGACTACGGTCCACCCAGCTCCACGCCGAGAAGAACCGGTAGCCCGGATGACTCGCCGCCAGGCGCGGTAGCAGAAACCACGCCACCAGTGCATTCAACACCAACGCCAACAACAAAACGAGCAACCCCGTCAGTTGCACCCAGTGATACGTCGGACCAACACCGCAGCGCGTGCAAACCGGCTTCTGCGGCATTATTTGCAATCCACAGTGCTCGCAATACATCGGGCCCTCTCCTCTTTCCCCGTGACGATGTCTCGGAAAGACACTTCTCCCAATGCGCGAAGCCTACTCCTGCATTTGTCTGAAAACTACTGGTCAGAGGGTCAGTCTTGGGGCAGTTACGGCGAGACCTGTTTCGACGTTACATTCGTCGCAGTCGACGTGATTTCAAAATGCAGCAGCCAATCGCTTTCAACGCTGCGGCCGTCAACTTCTGGAGGAGTGAATTGCCATTTTTTGGCCGCCTTGATCGCTTGCTCGGAAAAGTACTTACTGCTGGACGGCGCGTCCAGCTCCGCGGAATCCACGCTGCCCGCAGGGTTCACGCGGACACGTACGACGATTCGGACTCTCCCGTGAATCGTCCCGCGGGCTTTGCCGGAGACTTCGGGCAATACCTGGTCCATCACGTCGCCCTTGGTCGCCGCAGCGTCTCGCGACGTCGGCTCGGGTGAACTCTTTCGCTTTGATGAAGCGACTGGTTCTCGGGAACTCGCCACAACGCTGGGCGCGGCTGATCTCGCCGCTGGCGCAGCCGTGGACGAGGGCCGCGTTGTCGCGGCGTCCGACTGCGGCCGGTACATTCTCAGGACGATGAAAAGTAGCACCACGACAACAAGTGCGGCGCCAATTGGCATCCAGTACGATTTCTTCTGCCCGACAACCTGTACAGTCTCGGGGCGTCGCACCGGAACCGGCGGTCGCGACTCACGCATCGTGGGCGATGCAACCGGCGAGAGCGGTACCCGCACTGGGTCGACCTTCGGTGTAGTTTTTTCCGGTTGTTTCTGCGCTAGCTTCTCCGGTTCTTTCGCCGTAACCGCTGGCGCGCTCGCGGGATTTAGCTTCGCGCGTATTCCTGCTATCGAAATCCGCTTCTCCGCTTCGGCTTTCAATGCCTCTCGCGCAATTCCCGCCAACGGCTCCTGGATATCCGCCCCCAACTCCAACGAGCCATCTTCTCGAATTACCGGAGGCTTCTGCGTTAACGCCGCCACAATGCTCGCGCCGAGCGACCAGATGTCCTGCGCCGCGGTTGCGGCCACGCTGCCCCATTCGGGCGCGGCAAATCCCTCTGACTTTGCCATGATCCCCGGCATCTCGTCTTTCGGCGAAAGCGAGTCGCTTGATAGTTTGATCTGGTCACCCATCGCCAGAATATTTCCCGGATGCACTCGCGTATGCACCCAGCCCTGCTGATGCACGCTCGCCAACGCCTCAATCACCGGCTCGATCATTCCCCGCGTCTCTTCCGCGGTCAGCGCGCGCTCTGGCAGAATGTCCCCGAGGTCTTCTTCTGCTAATTCGGTAACCACGAATAAGTATCCGGTGCCATCCAACTCACACTTTCCATAGTCGAGGATCTTCAGCAAATTCGCGTGGACTAACTGCGACACCGATTTCCAACACGCCAATTGCCGCTCGGCATCGACGACCCCATCCGGAATCAGCTTGATCGCCACTTTCTGCGCGCGCGCGTGCACGATCTCCGTCGCAAACACGCTGCCGTGTTCCGTCCCACCAAGATAGCTCCCGAGCGCGTACCTTCCAAGGACACTCTGGCCGCTCCATCGATGCTGTTGTTCGGACATTTCCGCCTCCTCTCGCGTGTTGATTCACGCGGAGCGCTGGCCTAATAAATTTTCGGTTTTGCGGCTGGGGGGTGACCGCTACGAAGACCATCCTCGACACAGGTTCGCTGGGACGGTTCTCTGCCTGTATTGTGCTCCACTTCCTGCGTCAAACGATAGTCAGATGCGCCAAAAAGACAACTGGCTGGCAGGCCAGCCCGACGCCGGTGCCAGACAATCTTATAGGGCAACTTAGTTTGCTCCCGGCCCCATCAGGAACATCGGCTTATTCTCAAAGCTCCGGTATTCCGGCCGCAGCCGCTCCGTATTGTAGTGTTCATTCACGTCAACGACCTTCTTCGTCGCAGTCACCAAATCCAGGGGCACATTGTCATAGTGGCCGTTCTTCAAAACCACCAATCGCCCGCTGATATTTTTCAGCAACAAATCGAGTGCAAGATTTCCGTACGCCATTGGAGCGATCGAATCGATCGCGTCTGGATCGCCGCATCGCACCAGATATCCCAGCTTCTGGTTGATCACTTCTATCTTCTTGCCTCCGTTGAATTTTGCCGAAAGCTCTTTTACTTTCTCACCCACGACGTCGCCGATGCCACCAAGTTTCTTATGCCCGTACGCATCCGTCGCTTCGCCCTCGAAAATCATCTCTCCGCCTTCAAACATCGCGCCTTCGGAGACCAGCGCGATCGAATACCGGCTTGGGTTCTTCTTCCGGTCGTGCACCAACAGTTCCGCCAATTTCTCGATGTCGAATTTGTATTCCGGAATCACGCACCGGTTCGCCGCACCCGCCATCGTCGGCAGCATGGCCGTAAAGCCAGCGTAGCGCCCGAACACTTCCAGAATCATGAACCGCTCATGCGAACCCGCCGACGTCCTTAAGCTATTCACGAGTTGAATCGTCCGCGTCACGCATGTGCTGAATCCGATACAGTAATCGGTCCCCGGAACATCGTTATCCATCGTCTTGGGAATGCCGATGACTTTGAATCCCTCTTTGTGCAGCCGCACGCCGTAGCTGAGTGTGTCGTCTCCGCCGATCGGCACGAGCGTGTTAATTCCGAGCCATTCCAGATTTTTCAAAACTTCCGGTGTCAGATCGTTCTTTTCCCCGTTGAATTTGTCCTTCAAGTGCGCCGGCACGCCGGATTTGCTTACTCGTCCCGGATTCGTTCGTGAGGAATGCAGAAACGTTCCGCCGGTGCGTCCCGCGCGATCCACGATCTCTTCCGTCAAATGCAAAAAATTGTCGGAGTTGTCGTAGCTCTTGTCGCGCACCGTCTCTACCAACCCTGCCCAGCCGTGCCGGATGCCGATCACTTCGTAGCCTTCGTGCAGCGCGCGCAGCGTCACACCGCGTATCGCCGGGTTCAGCCCGGGGACGTCACCTCCTCCGGTGAGTATTCCGATAATTCCTTTTTTGCTCGCCATGGCAGAGTGCCCTTTTCGTGGATTTGGAACCCTAGATTTTACACGTCTCCGGCGTGAAACCGGCAAGAAACTGCGGTCGCCGTGAGCGGCGCTCTTGTTTCAGATTGGGCGCCGAATGCCCAGCTTCCGGATACGGGCCTGCAGAGTTGTCCGCTTCATGCCCAGCAGAATCGCGGCGCCGCGTGGCCCCGCAATCCGCCACTTCGTTTGCCGTAACACGCGCAGAATGTGTTGTCTTTCCGCTTCTTCCAGCGTCGCCACCTGCGCAGGAGAAGCCTCCGCAGAATCACTCGAGGCAGCCTCCCGCGCTTCGCCTTTGCTCATCGACAAACTCGATTTGAGTTCCGATACCGGGATGCGCAGCTCTTTGCCTGGAGAAAGCAGCACGGCGCGTTCCAGCAAATTCTCCAATTCGCGCACGTTTCCGGGCCACGAATAATTCGTCAGAGCGTCCATCGCGTCGGCGGGAACGAAGAGAACCGTCTTGTTAAACCTTTGGCTAAATTTTTGCACAAAGTACCGCACCAGCAATGGAATGTCCTCGCGCCGCTCTCGCAATGCCGGAATCTGGATTGGGAAAACATTCAGCCGGTAATACAGGTCGCTCCGAAATGCTTTTTCCGCGACGAGTCTGCTCAAATCCGTGTTTGTCGCGGCAACGACCCGCACATCGACGCTCTGCGTTCGATTGCTTCCCAGCCGCTCGAACTCTTGCTCCTGCAGCACTCGCAGCAATTTCGGCTGCAGTTCCAGCGGAAGGTCGCCCACTTCATCCAGGAAGATCGATCCTGTGTCAGCCAGTTCAAAGCGGCCTACTTTTTGCGCGATAGCTCCTGTAAACGCGCCGCGTTCATGCCCGAACAATTCCGATTCCAGCAATCCAGCGGGTATCGCCGCGCAATTCACTTTCACAAACGTGCGGTCCCTCCGCGGACTTAAATTGTGGATCGCTCGCGCGAATAATTCTTTTCCCGTTCCCGTTTCGCCGCGCAACAGAACCGTCGTGTTCGCCGGCGCGGCCAATTCCACCTGTCCGAGCGCCTTCCGAAGCGCCGGACTTTCTCCAATAATTTCTTCAAAATTAAATTCGCTGCGAATCTCTTCTTCCAGATACAGTTTTTCCACCGCTAGTTTGTCTTTCAACGCATCGATCTCTTTGAATGCCAGCGCGTTTTTCACGGCGATGGCCACTTGACCACCCACCTGCCCGAGCAATTCCGCTTCCTGCGCCGTGAACGCATCGATTCGTTTGCTTGCCAGATTCAGAGACCCGAACGCTTCTCCTTTGCTGATCAACGGCACGCAGCACACCGACGTCAGCCCCTCGTTGCGCAGCTTTTTCACCAGCTCCGCGGGAAATTGGTCCAGCTCCCGGCCGCGAAATACGCCCGGTTTTCCCGTCAAGATGCAACGACCGGCCGGAGAATCCTCCAGCGCAACGCTCAATTCTTTTTCAGCTAGCGGTGCATGTGGCACCGGAAAATCGAGAGACTTGATCTTCAGCCGATTCGTCGCGGGGTCCAGCAGCGCAATGCTTGTGTAGTCATGATGAAGCACCCGCGTCAGGGTCGTAACAATTCCGCTGAAAAGTTCGGGCAGGGCACCGCTCGTTACCAACACGTTGTTCACGTCCAGCAGAACCTGGAGCCGGTCCCGCTCTTCCGAGAGTTGCTTCTGATACGCCTGCGACGTTTCGTAATTCAAAGCGTTGTCCACTGCCACAGCCACTTGCGTCGCCACACGCTGCATGAATTGCACTTCTGCGTCTGTCAACTTCTCCGGCACCAGTCGGCCAAAACCCATCGCGCCCAACCTTCGCTGCGCGGTCGTCAGTGGCACAATCGCGATGGAACGCACGCCCACAGACCTCAACCGGTTGGAAAAATTCGGATAGCGCTCATCGCTCTGCGCGTCCGGTACAACGAACGGCTCCTGCGTACGCCAAACCAGACCGGCCGGGTGCTCATCGAGAGGATATTCCGCGTCGCTCGGCGTTTCATTTCCTTCCCGAGTTTCCAGCACGTGCAGCCGTATGGAATTTCTGGCTGCGTCATATAGCATCAGGGTCAGGAAGTCGAAATCCACTACGCTGTGTAGCCGCTGCGCCAGTTCATGAAAGAGGGCAGGCAGGTCGCGTTGCTGTGCGATCGCTTCGCTTACTTCCAGCAGCGCTTCCAGTTGCCGTCGAAAATGGTCTGTGGACTGTTCAGGCATCTCAAGTCGCGGCTGCGCCGCGCGGGCTCCACTATCGCAGAATAGCACCCGCCTTCCTGCCCTCTCAACTTTGCCCGGCGGTGCCCTCGCGGCGGCATGTCCGCAAGCCACTTCGCATGCTACAATTTTATGAGTTTAGGCCCGTAGCTCAGTTGGTTAGAGCGCTACCTTGACACGGTAGAGGTCTGGGGTTCGAGTCCCCACGGGCCTACCATTCCTCTCCCAATAAAATGCTTGCGAGGAAGCCCTTTGAGGCTACGACTGCTGACTACTTCTGTGCATCCGAGGCACCGGTACCAAACATTACTGGAATTTAGAAACGTGTGCGCCGCCCGCATCTGGGGCGCAGATTCCCCTTGTGGCCGCGGGAACCAGTACAGGATAATCTCGCTTCTGGTATCCCCGCGCACTGTGCTCAGCCATGAATTGCCCATCTTGTGACCGCGAAAATTCGGACAGCGCTGTTCGCTGCCTCCACTGCGGCGTTCCCCTTGTTTCCGGGGCCGACGACCGCACCATGGATTCGCCCGATCAGCGGACCATGGCCAACGGCGGCGCCGCAGCTGCCCCGGCACGCCAACCCTCTCAGGCGGCCGCAGCCGCTCCCACGCCTCCTAGCAACACGCCGGCCAGCCGGCCTCCGTCGCAGGCGCGCTCCACCGGCAGCCGCTCGGGCCGTTCAGGAGTTTTGGATCCCGGCGAGGAACTTGGTCCGCGTTTCGTTATCGAGTCACTTCTCGGTGAAGGCGGCATGGGCCGCGTTTACAAAGTCTACGACCGTGAGCTCGATCGCTACGCCGCGCTGAAAGTCCTGCTGCCGGATCTTGCCGGCGATCCGCAAATCATTCAGCGTTTCAAGCACGAACTCCTGCTCGCCAGCAGAATTTCGCACAAAAACATTCTTCGCATCCACGACTTGAGTGAAGCCGACGGCGTCAAGTTCATCACCATGGCTTTTGTGGACGGTGAAGACCTCCATGGAATCCTGAAAAAGGAACGCCCGTTGCCGCTCGATCGCAGCCTCAAATTTGCCCGGCAAATGTGTGACGCCCTCGACGCCGCACACGCCGAAGGCGTCGTCCATCGCGACTTCAAGCCACACAACGTCCTGATCGGCAAAGACGATCAAGTGTTCGTTTCCGATTTTGGCCTCGCCACTTCGTTCGAGACCGCGAAGATGGGCATGACCCGCAGCGGTGCTTTTGTCGGAACGCCACGCTACATGTCTCCCGAACAAGTCGAAGGCGGAACGATCGATCACCGCAGCGATCTCTATTCGCTGGGATTGGTCATGTACGAGATGGTGACCGGCGACGTTCCTTTCTCCGGCGAATCCACCTGGCAGGTGATGTATCAGCGTGTAAAAGAAAAGCCGAAAGATCCGAAACTCCTGAAACCGGATCTGCCAGATTGGGTCGCTCGCATCGTCATGCACTGCCTCGAACGCGACTCCGCTCTTCGATATCAGACGGCTCGTGAAATCCTGGCCGACATTGACGCGAATCGTAGCCCCTCCATCCCGCATGGCGTGCGCTTTAGAGTGCCGTCCGGTGCGGGCCGGTGGCTAATCGCAGGCGGCGCGGGGCTCGTGCTCGGCGCCACAATTTTTCTGGCCGTTCCCGTCACCCGCCACTTGGTTTTCAGATCCAGTGCCGGCGAACCCGTGAACCCGGGCCTGCCGCCACTGTCAGAAGGAAAATTCATCGCCGTTCTGCCCTTCCGCGTGCTGGGCGCCGACAATTCTTTGAATTATGTTGCGGATGGTCTCAACGAGGCGCTCTCGGCAAAGCTTTTTCAGCTTTCTGACGTTCGCATCGCGTCCGCTTCCGCGGCATCCAAAGCAAACGATCAAAAAACGCCGCTGCCACGCATCGCAAAGGATCTGGGTGTCAATTACATCATCCACGGACTCGTGCAGGGCGCTGGCGACAAGCTTCGCATCGTTGTCAATCTCGAAAACATGGTCGACAATCGCCTGCAATGGAGCCAGGAATTTACCGGTGTGACCGGGGATCTCCTGACGCTTGAAGATCAGATCTACGGAAAACTCACGGAAGTTCTGCAAGCTAAAGCGCCAAACGGCGGAGGCGCCTCCCATCCAACCGAGAACATCGCCGCGTATGATCTCTATCTTCGCGGCCGCACTGCGCTCCGCGGTCAGCAAGATCCGAAAAACGTTCAGGCAGCCATTACTTTGTTCGACGACGCGATCAAGAAGTGCGACACGTTCATCGCGACCTACGCCGACAGTCCGCTGCGCCCCGACGCGACGCGAAAGAAGCAACAGATCACCAAGGCGGGCCAGTGGCGACATGATATCGCCGATGCGACCCGAGGCCAGGTCGATCAGGAGCGGCTCAAGGAGTTGGCGTTCAAGCGCGAGGCGACCGTCACTAAGGGCCGTCTTGACCTGTATTTGTCATTCGGAGGCCGGTTCGGGAACAAGATGGAGGCCGAGCGCGAGAAGTTCGTGCGAGACCAAGATCTGCTCCGGCTCAAGAAATACATCAGCGGCAAGACGGCGGCTTATACCACCAAGGAGATGTGGCAGGAGGAGGCACGGACGTTAGCAATGGCTAGGAATGTCCGCAATCGAACTGGGTTCGAGGTTCCGGACGCCACCATCGATAAAATATCCAAGGATATGACGCTAACCGCCCAGCAAAAGGAGGTATTCCGGCACGCGACCTGCGACAATGGCTTGTCGATGATCACCGGCGAGGCCGGGACCGGCAAGAGCCATGTCGGGATCGCGATCCGCAAGGCTTATGAGGCGCACGGCTTCAAGGTCAAGGGCTTGGCGTTCACCAACAAGGTTGTCCAGAACCTGCAAAAGGATGGATTCGACTCCGCGACGATCGCTAGCGAGGTGGCGCGGTTAAAAGGCGGAAAATATAAATGGGACGAGAAGACCGTTCTCGCGCTGGATGAGGCTGCGCAGGTATCGACGCCCGATATGAAGCAGTTGATGGGATTTGCTCAATCGCAAGGGCCGAAGATGATCCCGATCGGCCATGACAAGCAGCTCGGATCAATTGACCGTGGCGGGATATTTCCGGTCATGGCGCGGCAGATGGGCACCGGCCGGCTTACCGAGGTGATGCGCAACAAAGACCAGGACCAGCAGCGCGCTTGGAAGATGATGGCGGACCGCAAGTTTAAACCTGCGGTCGATATCTTCAAGAAATCGGATTCTATTCGGTGGCACGACACCAAGGAGGAATCCCTCAAGGCGCTGGCGAAGCAATATGCCGAGGATTATCACGCGGACCCCACTGCGCAGCGTCAGATCGTGGCGACGACCAACGATGAAGTGCGGACGATGAATGAGTTCGTTCGGGGCTTATGGAAACAGGATGGCCGGATTGGCCAGGAGGCACAGTTCGACACTGCCAAGGGACCGCGTAAGTTCGGGGTCGGCGACCGAGTTTTAATGAATGAAACGCCGAATCAGGAGGACAAGAAGAAAGGTCTGATCAACGGCGCATTCGGCTATGTCCGTGGCATTTCGACGCTGCCGAACGGCAAGCAGGAAATGGATGTAGAGATTGATCGGGAGGAAGGGCAGCAACGGCGGTTATTCAAATTCCCCGTCGGTCTCGACAAGGACAACGGCGACGTTTCCGGTATCGACCACGGCTGGGCGGGGACAGTCTATAAATCTCAGGGCTCGACGATCGATAAGACGTATATGGTGCACAACCCGATTGCGACGGCACCGACGAATTACGTGGCTCTGACAAGACACCGCGATAAGACTAAGCTCTATGTGACGCGTGAAGAAACGGCGTCGCATGACGACCTCGCCGCACAACTCAAGCATGGTTCCGACAAGATTGCTGCACACGCCTATTACCTTGATGATTCGGAGAAGGCGAAACTCAACAATTCGAAAGTTTCTGCACCGAATAAAAGCTTAACGAAAAGTCAATTTCCGACCCCACCCAAACAGGAGAAGAAGATGGATACACCCACGCCGACCCCGGAAGTTCTTTCGACCAGTGAACTGGAAAAGCAAAGAGCGCAAAACCATAATGCCCATATGCACAATCGGGATGACCACCTCGTTTCAGAGATAACGAAATACTCGCATGCAGTCCCACCACCGCTGCCAGCAGCAGAACGGAAGGGATACCGCGAAGTCATCCACCGAATATTTGGCACTAGCGAAAAGCCTCGCGCGGATGTAGAGCGACAGCAGAGACCCCAGAAGGAACGCGGCCGGGGCCGCTGATTGCGGAGGTATTTTGTCCCATCTAGAATTTGGCGTGATAATCGGGGCTGGAATTTTGCCCCTATATATCGTTCTCAAATATATCGGCATTGCCTGCATCTCTCGGATTCATTCAGCAGATTATGTTCGGGAATATCCCATGGAAGCCCTGAAACTGTTGCGACGATACGGGCTGTGACGTGTCGATGCTTGCGACGACCTATGATGGCTGGACGACATTCAAGCGCCGATGGTTTGCGACATGGCGAATCATCGGCTGGTCGGTGCTATTCATCTGCTGGGTGCCATGGGTTGTTTTCGTTTCGTGGTTGATTGGCCTATTTGTTGTGCTGCCATGGCAAGCAGGCCTATGTATTTTTATCGCGGCTATTTTCGCCCCGTTTATTTCTGTTGCCGACAAGATCATCCTAGCATTCCCTGGATTAATGTTGCGGTTTACCAATGCGCCAGGCACCGCGCGGTGGGGAAACTTGAGAGATCTGAAGGATGCAGGCCTCATCGGGACCAAACGCGACCGCACCAAGGATATCTATTGCGGGATGTTCAAGGGAAACCGGGTCTATTACGGTGAGGATCGGCATGCGGTGACGGCGGGGCCGACGCGGTCCGGCAAGGACATGCGGTTTCTGGTCGAGAACCTGCGCAACCTCAATCGGTCGGTTGTAGTGATGGACCCGAAGGGCGAGCTGGCCGCAATCACAGCGAATCACCGTCGCAAATTCGGGCCGGTGCTGGTCATCAATCCGTTCAGCGAGCTGGTGCCGACGCATCCGCATCTCAAAAGTGTTGGGTTCAATCCTCTGGTCGGCCTGAGCCCGAAGGACGACGAGTTCTATTCGAAATCCATGGCGATTGCCGAGGCGCTGGTTCAGATCGAGGGCAAGGACCCGCATTGGAGCCGCCGCGGACAGTCGCTGGTCGCCGCATTGGTCATGGGCACCAAATGGCTCGAGCAGGACCGCACAATCCCACTGGCTACCATGGGCCACGTCAAATCCATGCTGATGTCGCCCTACAGCGGCGAGGCCGATATGACGTCGCTCTATGATATCCTGAAGCGGATCGCTAAACATCACGATGAACAGGTGGCCGACACGGCGCGCGCGTTCTTGGATGCTGACTCAGGATCGAACGAGGAGCTGAAAAGCAGCATCAACACCGCGCGCGGCCAGCTCAAGTGCATGAACGACGGCGCGCTGATTCGGGATTTGAGCCGTCATCCGCAAATTCGGCGCGGCAAGGATCTGGTGCCATTCGACTTCGAAATGCTCAAGCATCAGGTGATGACGGTTTACCTGATCCTGCCGGCCAAGCGGCTGGAGACCCATGCGGTGTGGCTCCGGCTGCTGGTGTCGTGTGCTTTGCAATCGTTGAGCGGCATTCCTGGTAAGGTGCGGCCGATCCTGATGCTCAACGAGGCAGGAAACCTTGGGCACTTGGCACCGCTCCGGACCGCGATGGGGATCGCGGCCGGGATGGGCGTGACCATCTGGACGATCTGGCAGTCATTGTCGCAGATTATGCAAATCTATGATCGGCATGGATTCGAGACGTTCATGTCGGGTGCAGGGTTCGTCAATTCGCTGCGCGCTAAGGACTTGGAGACGGCGCGGTATCTCTCGGAGCGCATCGGCAATAAAACCGAGGTGGTGACGAGTTACAACGCATCACAGAAGAAATCCGCCCTCGGAATGCCGACCAAGAACGAACTGCCGTCGAGTTTTCCGCTGATGTATCCGGACCAGATCATGGGGATGAAAGCTGGGACTCAATTGGCTCTGATTGATCCGTGCCCGCGGCCGTTCAAACTCGATGCGCCGAGCTATTGGGAGTTCGGGAACCGTGGTATGGAACCGAATCCCTATTATGTTGCGAGATAATCAGCAAGAGAACGCGAGAATGACACTAACCATCACGCCGCCACCGGAATTTAAAATAGGCGATCGAGTCGGGATCAACTTGGGTGTTGATGGCGCCGATCCATTCAAGGGTGAAGTCGTCGCTATACTCGACTTGCCCGGTTGGATGTTCGTCAATTACGTGGTGGCGCTGGAAACTGAGATGGACCCGCTCTTAGAAGTTCGCAGCGGGTATAATCTCTATCTCTGGTCCGAATAGTTTTCTATCATCACATAAAATGACCATGGCCGACCTCAGACTCGTACCCCCGACGGATGCTGAGGAGCAGGCAGTCATCCTGCTTCGCAACGGGTATATCTCTCTGGAAGACATAGGGCGGCAGACAGGAATTGGCCGGCAGAGGCTCCGCAGCTTACAGGGTATCCACGACCCGAAGCGCCGCAACAAGATCAGGACGGGGGAAAAGCGCGCCCCGGCAGTGATCCCGCGCGTGCTGGTCCCTGTTTCTGCACCGAGTTCTACTTTTGTCCAGCCTGCGTGTCCCGATATTGTCCGCCCCATGGGTCAGACATTCTGGGGTATCGTCGCAACCCTGATCGGCGCGGGGCTCGCCATCGCTGGTATCGGCCTGAACATGCAATATTGGTGGACGGTCGGTGGCAACAACATCGTCGTCGCCATGACGTTCTGCATGATGGGCGGACTGCTCGATAGCGCCACCGTTGCGATACCGAGCTGGGCGACCGGATTGTGGAGAAATGGGAACTGGTTTTGGTCTCCGGTAGTTGCGCTGTGTTTTATTCCCGTGGCATTTATCTCTCTCATCGCATCTGCTGGGTTTTCGGGGACATATATCGGGGATACCGTTCAGGGCCGCGGCGACAAGATGACCAGCAAGACGAAACTCGGCGCAGTGATCGCTCAAAAGGAAGCCGAACGCAAAGCAGTGGCGGGGACTGATACGCCAGAGGATCTGGAAACCCACATTCAGGATGAGCGCCCTCGCATACCACCAAGCATCCGTCTGTCATCGAAGGACTGCACTGACCGATCATTGCCGGCGACGGCCTCGGCCTGTTTTGTGATCAAGGAATTGAGGAACCAGAAGGACAAGGCTGAGAAGCGCATCAAACTGGACGCCGAACTTGGCTCGCTATGGGAGAAATACGAGGCGATGCCGTCGATCGCCAGCAAGGACGCGGCCTCGGAGCGGACAAGCCAAATGACGGGTGGTTACATCAAGCCCGAGATGGTGTTGAGTTATCTCATCTGGGCCATGTCGTGGGCCCCGATCCTCTCCGGATTGCTGTTTCCCATCGGGACTGCACTGCGCCGGTCAGAAACCCCGGCAGATCGGCCGAGACGGTAAGTCATCGACTTGGTTGAAGTCGAAAGGAGTTTGTGAGCATCAAACCCCCGCCGAACATGACGCGCTCAGCCAGAACCAAGATCGCGATCAGAGCGATGGCGCCGAGGACGTATTTAATTGGGACTACGAGGTTTGCGGGCGCGAGGGCATCTATGCCCATATAGATGAGGTAAAGAACCACCATCACGACAATGAGGCCGATGGCGAACTCGATTACGCCGACGGGCGACATTCCCATTGCAGCGCCGGGCCCGCCGAACAAAACGGCTTTGACCGCGACGAGGAAGACCAGCAGCGCGGCACCGCCGACCGCGTAACGGGCGATTGTCTTAAATCGGTCGTCAGGTGCGATGAAGTCGAGAGCGGCGAAAATGAGGTACACAACGATACACAGACCAACCATAGCGATCAGGAAGTCCATTAAACCGCTGCCAGTCATGGGTTGGTTCCTCCGTCAGCCCTGCGGAACATGAACGTTGCATGCTGCGCTAAGTTCCGACGTATGGTATAGCGGGCCATTCGAGAGGGGCTAGATATGGCGCTGGATGGATTGGGCGACATCAAAGTTATCGTTGAGCCGGACAGCGAGAGCGGGGTTCGGGTAACCGATACCGGTGTTGAGATCGACAATCCCGACGGCAGTGTAACCGTCCGGCTCGGGCCCCCACCGTCCGAAGGTGCCGACGCCGACGAAGACCCGAAAGAGTTCTACAAAAACCTGTGTGCGAAGATTGGAGACGATCGGCTCAGCATCATCTGTGAGGACCTGATTGAGCAAATACAGGCCGACGACAACTCGCGAAAGGAAACTCTTGAGATTCGCGGCCGTGGTATGGGTCTGCTCGGCCTGAAGCTGGAACAGCCGAAAGCGGGCGTTGGCGACGATACCTCGTCCAGTGATGGCATGTCCGTGGTGGTCAATCCTTTGCTGCTCGAGGGCTGCATCAAGTCGTGGGCCAATGCGCAGGCCGAACTGCTGCCGGCCGACGGTCCCTGCAAGGTGGAGGATTTCGATCCCGACGAGCCGCAGGCGAATCAGCAACTCGCCGACGATTTCGAGCGGGACATGAATTTCTATCTCACCGACATCGCGACGGAATACGGGCCCGAGACCTCACACATGCTGCTGTGGGGGACGACGTTCGGCGGCTGCGGCATCAAGAAGGTCCACATTTCTCCGGAGCTGCGGCGACCGACATCGCCCTATGTCGACATCAAGGACTTCATTGTTTCGGACACCACCAAGGATCTGAAGGCCTGCGAGCGGCTGACCCACCGCATCGAAATGCGACCGTCGCGCATGAAGCGGCTGCAGATGAAGGGATATTATCGGGACATTCCCCTGTCAGTCCCATCGGCTCCCGAGACGAATGCGGTCGACGCGCGCGTGGCTGGCATTCAGGGCGTTTCGCCAACACCAGATCGGCGTCCTGAGGACCAGCCTTACACGCTGTACGAAACGCAGTGCGAATTGAATATTCCGGAGTTCGCCCCGAAGGAGTTCGCCGAGAAGGAAATCCCGCTCCCTTACCTTGTGACTATCGAGAAGGATTCTCGCGTCATCCTGTCGATCCGGCGGGATTGGAAGCCGGAGGACGAGGAATGCATCCGTCGGCAGATGTACGTCAAATATCCTTACGTGCCAGGTCCTGGCTTCTACGGCACCGGTCTGTTGAACATCCTGGGCAATTCGTCGGCGGCGATGACCGCCGCATGGCGCATGGCCCTCGATGCCGGCATGTACGCCAATTTCATGGGCGGCGTTGTTTCGGAGATCGGCAGCCGACAGAAAACGATGACACTGACGCCTAAGCCTGGCGAGTTCGCCCAGATCCAAACCAACGGTCGACCGATCACCGATGTCATATCGATGATGCCGTACAAGGATGTGACGGCAGGCCTGCTGTCGTTGATCGACAAGATTACGGCCCAATCCGAGAAGGCCGCCGGCGCGGTTGAGGTGCCAGTCAAGGAAGGCGTCAAGGACATCCCAGTCGGGACGATGCTGGCCTATATCGAGCAGGCGTCCCAGATGATGGCCGCAGCGCACAAAGGAATGCATCGGGCGCAGAGCGAAGAACTGACTTTGATCGCGGACCTATTCCGTGAAGACCCCGAATCATTCACCCGGGGCAACAAGAAGTTCAAGAACCAGTGGACCGAGCAGCGGCTCTTCCTGGCGCTGAAGGTCTGCACGTTGGTTCCGAAGTCGGACCCGAACGTTCCAAGCCATGTGCATCGGCTGATGAAGGCGCTGGGGCTGATCCAATTGCTTGAGATACCTCAGTTCTCGCCATTGCTGGACGCTGGCGGGGTGCTGGATCGCGTGTTGAAGGTGATGAAGGAGGACCCGAACGGCATCCGCAAGCAGCCGCCGCCATCGAGCGCGCAGCCGTCGCCTGAAGCCATAACGGCCGGAGCGAAAGCCAAAGATGCTGAGACCAGGGCGGAAAAGGTTCAGGTCGATGCTGCGAAGGTCGCAAGCGATGCGAAAAACAAAGAGAGAGAGCAGGCGGGCGAGGAGCGAATCGAGACATTGCGGCTTGCCCAAACGTCTATCGCCCACGCGGGCGACCAGAAAAAGACTGCGGTTGATGCGGCGCACAAGGCGGCGACTCACGGGCTGGCGACGGCTCAAGCAGTACATGATGCCACGATTGATCACGGAGAACTTGATATCAAGCGCAACCAGCTCGCACTCGATACGCACACGGCGCTCAATCCACCGGAGCCAGCAGCAGACAAAGGAACACAATGAGCACTAAAGAGGAAATTAAGTCAGAGTTCACCGAACAAGATGCAAAGAATCATGCCGTCGTTCGGGAGCTTCTCTGGTTGATGTATCCGCAGGACAAAGGCGAAAATTCAAATCCAACTGGCGATGATAAAGCTGATGAAGTTGCGGCCTATATCGTCGAG
>Ga0137409_10002737_pt1 | contig 18793 bp, 19 predicted proteins | sample CZODoug1_16funga_FD_122059 | JGI IMG/M metagenome (GOLD analysis project Ga0137409, IMG submission 122059) | Vadose zone soil fungal communities from Angelo Coast Range Reserve, California, USA - CZODoug1_16fungal (Hybrid Assembly) | ecosystem: Environmental > Terrestrial > Soil > Vadose zone... | reverse complement strand
GTGTCGAATGCGGTGATCATGTTCCGGCATCTCTTGCCCAACGCCATGGTGGCGACCATGACGTTCCTGCCGTTCATCCTGTCGGGCTCGGTGATGACGCTGACCTCGCTCGACTTCCTCGGCTTCGGCCTGCCTCCGGGCTCGGCATCGCTCGGCGAACTGCTCAAGCAGGGCAAGGCCAACATTCAGGCCCCCTGGCTTGGCATGTCGGGGTTCTTCACCTTGGCCATCATGCTGTCGCTCCTGATCTTCATCGGCGAGGCGGTGCGCGACGCCTTCGATCCGCGCAAGACGTTCCGGTGACGGGCACCGTCATGGCCGCCAAGCTGCTCGAAGTCAAAGACCTCTCCATTGCCTTTCGCCAAGGCGAGCGCGAAACGCTCGCGGTCGACCGCATTTCCTTCGACATCGCAGAACGCGAAACGGTGGCGCTGGTCGGCGAGTCTGGCTCCGGCAAGTCGGCGACCGCGTTGTCGGTGATGAAGCTCCTGCCGCCGTCTGCGTATCACCCATCGGGCGCGATCCGCTTCAAGGGCCAGGATCTGCTCCCCATGAGCGAGCGGCAGATCAGGGACGTACGGGGCAACGACATCAGCATCATTTTCCAGGAGCCGATGACGTCGCTCAATCCGCTGCACACGATAGAGAAGCAGATCGGCGAGATCCTGCTCCTGCATCAGGGGTTGGCCGGGACGGCCGCGCGCGACCGCACCGTGGACCTGTTGAAGCAGGTCGGCATTCCCGATCCGGTCGGCCGGCTGCAGAGCTATCCGCATCAGCTTTCGGGCGGGCAGCGCCAGCGCGTAATGATCGCGATGGCGCTCGCCAACGAGCCCGACCTGCTGATCGCGGACGAGCCGACGACCGCGCTCGATGTCACGGTGCAGGCGCAGATCCTGCTGCTTCTGAAGGATCTGCAGACGCGGCTCGGCATGGCTATGCTGTTCATCACCCATGACCTCGGCATCGTGCGCAAGCTCGCCGATCGGGTGTGCGTGATGAAGGAGGGCAAGATCGTCGAGCAGGGACCGGTCGAGCGCGTCTTCACCGCTCACGAGCATCCCTATACGCGCGCGCTGCTCGCGGCCGAGCCGAAGCCCGACCCCGCGCCGCTCATGCCGCATGCGCCGATCATGGTCGCGGCCAATGATCTGAAAGTCTGGTTCCCGATCAAGCGCGGCGTGCTGCGGAAAACCGTCGGTCACATCAAGGCCGTCGACGGCATCAGCATCGAGGTCCGCCAGGGTGAGACATTAGGCATTGTCGGCGAGTCGGGCTCTGGCAAGACCACGCTTGGGCTTGCGATCCTGCGGCTCATTTCCTCGCAAGGCTTGATCACGTTCCTGGGCAAGCCCCTGACCGGCCTGAATTTCAAAGCGATGCGGCCGTTCCGCCGCAACATGCAGGTCGTGTTCCAGGACCCCTATGGGTCGCTCAGCCCGCGCATGTCGATTTCCGACATCATCGAGGAGGGGCTGTGGGTCCATTTTCCTGATCTCTCCAACGAGGAGCGCGAGCAGAAGGTGATCCGTGCGTTGCGTGATGTCGGGCTCGACCCGGCGACACGGTTCCGCTATCCGCATGAGTTCTCCGGCGGGCAGCGCCAGCGCATCGCAGTCGCGCGCGCGATTGTGCTCGAGCCGACCTTCATCGTGCTCGACGAGCCGACAAGCGCGCTCGACATGCTGATCCAGGCACAGATCGTCGATCTGCTGCGCGACCTGCAGAAGAGGCTCAATCTCACCTACCTGTTCATCTCGCACGACTTGCGGGTGGTGGCGGCGCTTTCAAGCCGTCTCATTGTCATGCGCCATGGCAAGGTGGTGGAGGAGGGGCCTGCCAAGGAACTGTTCGCGCGTCCGCAGAGCGACTACACCCGCGCCCTGTTCGCGGCCGCCTTCAAGCTGGAAACTGCGTCCGAGGGCGTAGTGGCGCAGTAGTGGGGGCGCAATAGCGGATCGCCGCGAGCCGCGCCGCTTGGTTTATGCTGAGCCATGACGAGCATCCTCCTCGCGGTCATGGGCTGGGACCCGAAGGGATGGGAGCAGCGCTTTCGCGCGCTCGCGCCCCAGCACGACATTCGCGTTTGGCCCGATGCGGTCGGCGATCCCGCCGACATCCGCTATGCCTGCGTGTGGAAGCCGCCGGCTGGATTGCTTGCGGGATTCCCGAATCTCAAGGCGATCTTCTCGCTTGGAGCGGGCGCCGACGATCTGCTCGCCGACCCCGAGCTGCCCGATGTGCCGGTGGTGCGGATCGTCGATCCCGATCTCACCATGCGGATGACCGAGTACGTCGTCCTGCATGTCCTGATGTGTCATCGCCGGCAGCGCTTATATGACGCACAGCAGCGCGAGCGCCGGTGGCTCGAGCACAGCCAGCCGGTGGCGAGCGAGGTCGTGGTCGGGATTATGGGGCTTGGGGTGCTCGGCACCAGCGCGGCCCAAATGCTGCAGCGGATCGGATTCAAGGTCGTGGGATGGAGCCGGACGCCGAAGGCGCTTCCAGGCGTTGAGGCATTTCACGGCGCACGCGGGCTCGAGCCGTTCCTGCGTCAGAGCGAGATCCTCGTTTGCCTGCTGCCAGCGACGCCGGCAACGCGCGGCATTGTCAATCTCGATCTGCTGCACAAGCTCGGCAGGCACGGCGCGCTGCAGGGCGCCTACCTGATCAATGCCGGGCGCGGCGCACTGCAGGTCGATGCTGATATCCTGGCCGCGCTCGAGGAGGGCTCGCTCGCGGGCGCGGTCCTCGATGTGTTTCCGACCGAGCCGCTGCCGATAGAAAGCCCGCTGTGGGGTCACCCCAAGGTGACGATCACCCCGCACAATGCCGCGCAGGCGGTGCCGCAGACACTGGCGATGAGCGTGCTGCAGCAGGTCGACCGCATGGAACGTGGCCACCCGCCCGAGAACCCGATCGACCGCGTTATCGGCTATTGACGTGCCGCATGCTCGTGAAGTTGGGGTATTCGATGACCGAGCCGGCTGTCCATGGGTTGACTCAGGGCGAGTTCCGCATTGGTCAAACATTTGGTCGGGCATGGAAGCTTTTCAGTGCCAATTTCTGGAAGTTCTTCATTGTTACGGCAATCAGTGAGCTGCCGGTGCGGGCGTATCTCCGTTGGGGCAATGCCGCTGGTGGGCTTCTTGTCGGCACCACAGTGCGGACGATCATCATGTTTCTGGCCTTTGTCCTTGTGCTTCTCGGTCAGGCTGTCCTTGTGCACATTGGGTTTAGGACGCTGCGTGGGCAGCCTGCTGGTCTTCGCGAAGCGGTGCAAGAAGCTTCGGCGAGATTCTCTCCGATCCTCGGTCTTTCCCTGGTCATCTGCCTGCTGATCTTCGGTATGCTTGGCATGATTGTGCTATCGGCCAATCTTCTCGGCCCGGGCCTGGTCGCCATAGTTTTCATGGTCGTTGCGGGCGTGCTCTTCGTCAGATGGTCAATCGCGTTGCCAGCCTGCGTGGTCGAAGGACTTGGTGTGGTGGACAGCCTGGGACGCAGCGCCAAATTGACCAGGGGGCACCGCTGGAAAATCTTCGGGATTGTTATTCTGGTCTGCGCTTCGCTGCCCGCCGTAATGGGGATTTTTGCAGCCGCCATGTCCTTGCTTGGCCCGTCCTTCCAGTATCTCGGCCGATTTGTTCTGGGAGTGGCTTGGATCACAGGCTTCACCAGCGTTCTGATCGTGATCTATCACGATCTGCGCGTCGCCAAGGAAGGTGTCGACAGCGGGCAGATCGCCGCCGTGTTCGACTAGGCCATCTGCCGAACGCTGGTCACGTCGCTGCCGGTCGCGGCGATGCGCTCGATCGCTTCTCGCGCTGACTCGAATGCGACGGCCATGTGAAACGCATTGGCGTGAATGAGCGTCGTCGCATCGCGGGCGATCGCAACATGGTCTTTCCAGAACAGAAGATCGCCGCGCTGCAGCTCGGACAGCAGCACCGCCGAGCCAAGCGCGCGCTCCTGCATGTCGCTGTCGCGCGGACAAGTGACCCCGCTCGCCGTGAGCGCGAGCTGAACGAGGCCTGAGCAGTCGATACCGAGGCTCGTCCTGCCGCCCCACAGATACGGCACGCCGATGAATCTCTCGGCTATCGCGACAAAATCGGGCTCGCTGGTGTCGACCGGCTTGAGGTGACACGCCGGCACAAAGCCATTGGTGTCGGTCACCGCCAATGGCCCTTCGATCCGCGTGACTGCAAGGTGGCAGCCGAACGACAGCCCCTCGCTCGGCGGCAGCTTGATCGACGGTCCCGGAAAGACCAGCGTTCGCGGCACCGCGACACGGTGGGTTGGCGGCGGCCCCGGATCGCGCAGCGCCGACGTCGGCAGCCAGCCGACATAACCGTCGGCGGCCAGCTGGCCCCACGACCAGCCCTCTTCATTGCTCTCGTAGATGGTGACGCGCTCGCCCTTGAGCGCCTCGGTATCGAGCGGCGCATCGGGCGATGGCGAGCGCCGCAGCGGAGCCTGCGGCTCGGCAATCTCGCGCACATGTCCGTCGACGAAGCGCGCAGCCTCGACCTTGCCGGCAAGCTTACTCGCCGCGAGATCGGGCCGGGCCGGCGTAATGCGCGGATCGTACGAGGTCATTGGGCCTCGACAGCTTATCCGTAGCGTGTGGTCAACAACGCATAGAGAGCGCGGGCCGCTTGGCATTCGGCGCCTTCGGGCCGGCCCGGCCGCGTGGTCTGGTTCCAGGCGTAGATGTCGCAATGCAGCCACGTCTTGGCGGCGGTTACGAAGCGGCGCAGGAACATGGCGGCCGTGATCGATCCCGCAAAGCCGCCGCTCGAGACATTGTTGACGTCGGCGACCTTGGAATCGAGCAGCTGGTCGTAAGGACGCCACAGCGGCATCCGCCAGAGCGGGTCGCATTGCGCCTGCGCATGGCGGGCAAGCTCGGCCGCAAATGCATCGTCATCGGTATAGAACGGCACCACCTCGGTGCCGAGCGCCACGCGTGCGGCGCCGGTCAGCGTCGCCATGTCGGCGATCAGCTCGGGCTGCTCTTCGTCGGCGAGCGCAAAGGCGTCGGCCAGAATAAGGCGGCCCTCGGCGTCGGTGTTGCCGATCTCGACCGTGATCCCTTTGCGGGAGCGATAGATATCGCGCGGGCGGAAGGCCGAGCCGGAAATCGAGTTCTCGACCGCAGGGATCAGGACACGCAATCTGATCCTCGCTTTGCGCGACATCAGCATGTGGGCGAGCGCCAGTATGGAGGCGGCGCCGCCCATGTCCTTCTTCATATTGAGCATGCCGCTCTCGGGCTTGATGTCGAGGCCGCCGGTGTCGAAACAGACACCCTTGCCGACCAGCGTGATCTTGGGATGGGAAGGATCGCCCCAGATCATGTCGATCAGGCGCGGCGCCCGATCGGCTGCGCGGCCTACCGCATGGATGAGCGGAAAATTCTGCTTGAGCAGGTCGTCGCCCATGATCGTGCTGAAGCTCGCGCCGTGGCGAGCCGCGAGCGTGCGCGCGGCCTCCTCGAGTTCGGCCGGTCCCATGTCGTTTGCCGGCGTGTTGATCAGGTCGCGCGCCAGAAAGACGCCCTCGGCGATGCGGGTCACTTCTTCGCCATCCACACCCGCGGGCAGTTCGAGCCGGGCCATGGACTCATCTGGCTTTCGGTACCGCCCGAAGCGATAGGTGCCGAGCGCAAATGCCAGTGCCGCAAGCTGCACCTCGGGCGGCGCTTCGGCGAAGCGATAGGTGCGCGCCGGCAGCAGGGTTGGCAGGGCGCCTGCCCGGAAGGGGTCGGCAGAGGTTTCGCTTGCGTTCTCGATCGTAAACAGCACCCCCGCCAGGGCTCCGTCGGGGCTTGGCAGGAGGAGATGGCGGCCGGGGCGCGGCTCGAAGCCGGCAGCCTCGGCGAACGCTCGCGTGCGGAGATCGAGCCGGCTGCGAACGTCGGCCCAGGTGGCCGGGGTCACGAACGTGACCGGAGTTCCGGTGCCGTCGGGTGGGGCAAATGCCGGGTGGAGCGAGGAATTGGCCATGTTCCTGCAGGAAATGCCATGCGGGGGAGGCCAGGTCCAGAGAGCCTGTTAACGTCCCGTTAGGGTTAAGATTTTATTGCTGATGGTATCGGGTGGGGCCTGGAGTCAACCCTTAGCCATGAACGCATCACCACCATCTCGCGCCAGACCCGCAAGGCTGCTCGCCTCAACCGCTTTGCTTCTCGCTGTCGGGCTTGTGACAGTGGGCTGCCAGACTACGCAGTCCCAGGACCCGGCCACATCCGCGATGGCGGCCGTCCCACCGCGCGACGACGCCGACCCGCGTGGCGCTGCCTCGGCTTGGGGGGAGCGCCACAAGGCTAATCCAAATGACCCGGTGGCGGCGATCAACTACGCTCAGGCGCTGCGCGCCTCAGGCCAGCGCTCCCAGGCCGTCGCGGTGCTGGAGCAGGCGGCGCTCAACAATCCCAAGAACAATGGCGTGCTCGGGGCCTACGGCCGCGCGCTTGCCGATGCCGGCAACTATCAGCAGGCGCTCGATGTGCTCACACAGGCGCACACGCCCGAACGGCCGGACTGGCGCATCCTATCGGTGCAGGGTGCCGTGCTTGATCAGATGGGCCGCCACGACGAAGCGCAGCGCTACTACGCGACCGCGCTAAAGATTGTGCCCGACGAGCCGTCGGTGCTGTCCAATCTTGGCTTGTCCTACGCGTTGTCCAAGGATCTGGTACGGGCCGAGCTGACGCTGCGCAAGGCCGTCTCGCGCCCCGGCGCGGAGCCGCGTGTGCGGCAAAATCTGGCCCTGGTCGTCGGGCTGCAAGGCCGTTTCGCCGAAGCCGAAACGATCGCGCGTGCTGATCTGCCGTCCGACCTCGCGGCGGCCAATGTCGCCTATCTGCGGCAGATGCTGGCGCAGCAGAACCAGATCAAGTTGCCGGCGTCGACGTCGAAGGCCGGCCGAAGCTGAGAACGCCGCAGGACTCCCTAGACTTTGATCCGATCAAATTGGATCGGATCAGGTCTAACTTTTTGATTGAGCATGATCTTTTCCGAAAACCGGCTTCCACTTTTCGGGATCATGCTCGAGCGCCGTGCGGCTGCGCGCTCTTCTTCACTTCATCTCCGCGATCCGAATGCCAGCCGGGCCGAGGATGACGATGAAAAGCACCGGCAGGAAGAACAGGATCATCGGCACGGTGAGTTTGGGCGGGAGACCGGCGGCCTTCTTCTCGGCTTCCATCATCCGCATGTCGCGGTTTTCCTGCGCCATCACGCGCAATGTCTGCCCGAGCGGCGTGCCGTAGCGCTCGGCCTGCTGCAGGGCCATGCACACCGCCTTGACGCCGTCGAGGTTGGTACGCTTGGCGAGGTTCTCATAGGCTTGGCGACGCTCCTGCAGATAGGAAAGCTCCGCAGTGGTGAGCGTGAACTCCTCGGCAAGCGGGATCGACTGGGTGCCGACCTCGGCTGACACCTTGCGGAAGGCGGCCTCGATCGACATGCCGGATTCCACGCAGATCAGCAGCAGGTCGAGCGCGTCGGGAAATGCCCGTTTGATCGAGAGCTGGCGCTTCGAGATCTGGTTCTTCACGAACAGGATCGGCAAATACATCCCGAGATAGGTCGCCAAGATGCAGATGCCGACCTTGATCGAGGTCGGCTGCTCGAGCTCGGTCACAAAGAAGATGTAGAACGCCGAGCCGGCTAGCATCAGGATCGGCGACACCAGGCGGAAAAACAGGAACGTGACATAGGGCGCCTGTCCGCGATGGCCGGCCTGCACCAGCAGCGCTCGCGCCTCCTCCTGGCCCACCCACTTGCCGAGATTGAGCTCGTTGACGATCCTCTGCATGTACTGCTTCGGTGATCGCCGCAGCGCGACCTTCTCGCCCCGCGCCAGGCGCTCGCGCTCGCGCTGGCGGATCTTCTCGCGCTCGATCGCCACGGCTTTCATGCGCTTCGACAGGCCATCGCCCGCCAGCAGCGGCATCGCCAGCGTCAGGACCGTGGCAACGGCCGCGACCGCAGCGAAAAGCATGGCCATGCTGCGTGGATTCGAGATCTGCTGAATCAGATATTCGATCATGGCGTACCGTTAGAAGTCGAAGTTGATCATCTTGCGCATGACGAAGATGCCACACGACATCCAGAATGCGCTGATTGCGAGCAGCATGCGCCCGGTCGGATGGGTCCAGAGCAACTCGATGTATTGCGGGCTGGTGAGATAGACGAGCCCCATCACGATGATCGGCAGGCTGCCGATAATGCCCGCCGATGCCTTGGCCTCCTGCGACATCGCTTGGATCTTGGCCTTCATCTTCTTGCGTTCGCGCAGTACCTTGGAAAGGTTGCCGAGCGCTTCCGACAGATTGCCGCCGGCTTTCTGCTGGATGGAGATGACGATGCCGAAGAAGTTCGCTTCGGCCACCGGCACTCGATCATAGAGCTTCAGGCATGCCTCACCGAGCGGAACACCGATCGCCTGGATATCGAGAATGGCCCGCATCTCGCTGCGCAGCGGCTCCGGCGAGTCGGCGCTGATCACCTTCAGGCTGTCGAGCAACGGCAGGCCGGCCTTGATGCCGCGGACGATGACATCGACGCCATCCGGGAAGGCGGCAATGAACTTCGCCTCCCGCCGCCGCTTGAGGAAGCGCAGGATCCAGCGCGGAAGTCCGAGCCCTGCCGCAAAGCCGGCTCCGAGGGCTGCCCACAAGGAAGCATCCATCGCAAGAAAGATCACGAACGCGCTCAGGCTAAGCCCGGCGCTGATGAGCATGAACTGGTTGGTCGACCAGCTCAAGCCGGCCTGACTGATCCGTGCGCTGAGCGGCGGCGACTTGGCCTGCTTGGCTTCGAGCTCCTTGAGGGAACCCTCAACCTGCTCGCGGCGCGACCGCTGCGGGTTGCGCGCCGCGGCGGCGGCGGTCCGGACCGCTGGCGTGGAGCGTGCGACAGTTTCCTTGCGCTTCTCGGCTTTCTTCTCGCCCGAGAGCAACGGATAGAGGAATACCCAGGCGATGCCGCCGATCGCGACGCTCACCAGAAAGAACAATGAGATCGTGTTCATGGCTGCGTCGGCCTCGGTCAGCTGTTCTGCGAGTTGATGGATTCCGCGGCATCGAGCGCGGCCGCGAGGCGCTTCTCCTCGCCGTAGTAGCGCGCGCGATCCCAGAATTTCGGGCGTCCGATGCCGGTCGAGCGATGGTGGCCGATGATATTGCCGTTGGCGTCCTCGCCGGTCATATCGTAGACGAAGATGTCCTGCGTGATGACGACGTCGCCTTCCATGCCCATCACTTCGGTGACGTGGGTGATGCGGCGGGAGCCATCGCGCAGGCGTGCCGCCTGTACGATGATATCCACCGATCCACACACCATTTCCCGGATGGTGCGGGAAGGCAACGAGTAGCCGCCCATCGTGATCATCGACTCGATACGTGACAGGGCCTCGCGCGGGCTGTTGGCGTGCAGCGTGCCCATAGAGCCGTCGTGACCGGTGTTCATGGCTTGCAGCAAGTCGAAGGCCTCCGGTCCGCGCACCTCGCCGACGATGATGCGCTCGGGTCGCATACGCAGGCAGTTCTTCACCAGGTCGCGCATGGTGATCTGCCCCTCGCCTTCGAGATTGGGCGGCCGCGTTTCGAGCCGGACCACGTGCGGCTGCTGCAGCTGAAGCTCGGCCGCGTCCTCGCAGGTGATGATGCGCTCGTCGTCGTCGATGAACTGCGTCAGGCAATTGAGCAGCGTCGTCTTGCCGGAGCCGGTGCCGCCCGACACGATGGTGTTGATGCGGCAGCGCCCGATGATCTGCAGGATATCGGAGCCTTCCTTGGTGATACTGCCGAAATTCACCAGCTGGGCGAGCGTCAGCTTGTCCTTCTTGAATTTTCGGATGGTGAGGGCCGGTCCGTCGATGGCGAGCGGCGGCACGATGACGTTGACGCGCGAGCCGTCGGGCAGGCGCGCGTCGCAGATCGGCGAGGATTCATCGACGCGGCGGCCGATCTGGCTGACGATGCGTTGGCAGATGTTGAGAAGCTGCTGATTGTCGCGGAAGCGGATTCCGGTCCGCTGGATCTTACCCTTGACCTCGATGTAGGTCGTGCCGGCGCCATTCACCATGATGTCAGCGATGTCGTCGCGAGCGAGCAGGGGCTCGAGCGGACCATAGCCGAGCACGTCATTGCAGATGTCGTCGAGCAGTTCCTCCTGCTCGGCGATCGACATGACGATCGCCTTGATGGCGATGATCTCATTGATGATGTCGCGGATTTCCTCGCGCGCGGACTCGGCGTCGAGCTTGGCGAGCTGCGCGAGATCGATAGCTTCGATCAGGGCGCCAAAGATCGTGCCCTTGGTCTCGTAGTAGGCCTCGGAATGCCGCGAGTCGGTCGCGGTCGGCACCAGCGGCGGCGAGGGTTGGTTCGGCAGCCCGCCCTGCCGCTTGTCAGCTGACGGCGCAGGCACCAGCTGGGCGCCCAGGCCGGCCGAGGGAATGGGAGCGCGGCCGCCTTCGATCACGCCCTGGCTGGCCGCCGGGTGCGGTGCGGGCGGTGGTGCGGCTGGCTGCGGTTGCGCAGCGGCAGGCGCCGGCTGCGGGCTCGGTGCCGCGACTGCAGTGTGATTTTCGACCTGGTTACGCTTTCCAAACACGTAACTAACCCTCCGGGGCTGTTCACGCCCGCTTGCGCAGTTTCTCGAGTATCGGGGACAGCAGTCCCGCCTTGGCTTTCTTGGTCTCGATGCGTCCGGTCAAAACCTGAGCGAGCTGACGGAACGTCTGAGCGGTGCGGTGGCCGGGCGAGAATTCAGCGATCATCTGGCCATTGTTGGCAGCTGTTCCGAACGCTTGCGGATCGAACGGAACAATGGCGGCAGGGTCGAAGTCGAGCGCCTTGGCGAAATCGGCAGCGGTGATCTCGGGGCGCTTCGGAACGCCGACCTGGCTGAGGCAGTAGTGGGGCCGGCGATCGTTTGGCCGCGACGCCTTAAGCAGGTCGAGAAGATTCTTGGCATTGCGCAGATTGGCGAGGTCGGGACCAGCGACGACCAGGATGTCGTCGGCGCTGATCAGCAGTCGCTTCGTCCAGGCGGTCCATTGATGCGGTACGTCCAGCACGATGCAGGGCACGCTCGCGCGCAGGTTATCCACGATGGAGTCGAAGGAATCCTCCCTGAATTCATAGGTCCGGTCGAGCGTGGCCGGCGCTGCCAGGAGGCTGAGATGATCGGCGCATTTCGACAAGAGACGCTCGATAAAGCCGGAATCGATGCGATCCGGCGAGAACACCGCGTCCGCAATGCCTTGCGGCGGATCCTGGTTGTAGTCGAGGCCGGCCGTGCCGAAGGCGAGGTCGAGATCGGTCACGACCGTGTCGAGCTTGAGATCGCGCGCCACCGCCCAGGCAAGGTTGTGGGCGATGGTCGAGGCGCCCACGCCGCCCTTCGCGCCGATGATCGCGACGACGCGCCCGACTGGCTTGGCATCGGGGGAGGAGAACAGCCCGCAGACCGAGCGGACGACGTCGATGGCGCCCACCGGCGCGATCAGGTAGTCGCTGACGCCGCGCCGTATCAGTTCGCGATAGAGGAGCACGTCATTGAGCCGGCCGATCACGACGACCCGGGTGCCGGCATCGCACACGTTGGCGAGCTGATCGAGCCCGGCCAGGATCTCACCGCCCCGGCCATCGGTTTCGATCACGATGACATTGGGCGTCGGCGAGGTACTGTAGGCCTCATTGGCGGCCACAATGCCGCCCATCTGAACCTTGAGATGGGCCCTGCTGAGCCTGCGGTCCTCGCCAGCAGCCTGGACAGCGGCTGCGGTCTCGACGGTTTCGCAAAAGGCCTGCACCGACACGCGCGGCGCGGGCGCGATATGCTCGGCCGACTCTGGGGCTTCAGGCGGTGACATCGAAGAGCTGCTCATGGCTACTGACCGACCGTGCTGATCTTGCCCTTGTCGGCGTCGGGGTTTTGGGTCGCCGTGGCTTCGCCGCGGTGATACTTGTCAAGCACAGTGGTGCGGCGACCGTTGTAGGGCGGCACTTCGCTGCGCGGCTGCACCAGGTCGGCGGGATTCTCCACCATCGCGGCGAGATTGCGCTGCTGGGCGCAGCCGAAGTTCCAGTACTGACGGTTCTCGATGTGCTCGCGCTCGTTCGTTGGGCCGAGGTCGTGCGGCCACAGTCCGCAGGGGCCGACATCAGCCATCACGCGCGGGTAGTGGAGGCGCAGCGCGACGAGCTTGCCTGGGCTCTGCGGTCGGCTTTCGCGCAGCTGTATCGCAGCCGACGGCACGCCGGCGGCCGACAAGATGGCGCGAGCCTCGCGCGCTGCGCTTGCGGCGGCGGCCGCGTTGCTGGTCCCGGCCGGCACGTCGATCAGGATGCCGCCGGTCGCTTCCCGTCGCCACTCGGCTGCGAAGGAGAGCACCTCGGCCCGCTGCGAGCCATTAAGGGTGCCGCGTTTTTCGCCAATGAAGAGGTCGACCGTGCGCGGCCCCTCCTTGATCACGATCGGGTGGCGCTGGCGCAGGTCGTTGGCCACGCTGCCGGTGATCTCTTGCGGCGCCTGCGCCGTATAGCAACCGGCAAGCGCGAGTGTGCAGATCGTGATCAGGGCAAGCCCAACGGCGTTTGCGCGCCGTCCTGCGACCGCCGTGGCTGTCGAGCTCATGGATCGTCTCCGTTGCGCGCGCTTAATCGAGAATAAAGCCATAGTTGCCGTTGTACGTGCGCTTGGGATCGACCTTGCCGGCAACGCCATAGATCCGGTTGAGACGGCCGAGCAGCACGGTTGCCGGATCGCTCGGGTCGGCGAAGCCGTCGTCCGGACGCGACAATTGCTTCTGCGCCACTGCACGCACCACGTAAGGCGTGACAATCACAGCGAGCTCGGTGGCTCGATTGATGTAGTCGCGGCTCTTGAACAGCGCGCCGAGTATTGGCACCTGCATGGCACCCGGGATGCCGTTGATCTGCTGCTTGGTCTGATCCTGAATGAGGCCAGCCATGGCAAGCGAGCCGCCGGAGGGAATCTCCAGCGTCGTCTCCGCGCGGCGCGTTTTAATCGAGGGGATCGTCAGCGTCTGGGTCTGCCCGTTACCGATCGATTGCGTCAGGATCAGCGAGTTCTCATTCGACAGCTCGGAGACCTCGCTCATCACCTTGAGGCTGATGCGGCCCTCAGCCAGAACCACCGGCGTGAAGTTGAGACCGACGCCGAACTTCTTCCACTGCACCGAGATCTGGCAGCTGCGGGTCTGCGGATCGCAGGTATAGTTGCCGGGGATCGGGAATTCGCCGCCGACCAGGAAGTTGGCGCTTTCGCCGGAAATCGCGGTCAGCGTCGGCTCAGCCAGGGTGCGGATGATGCCGGCGCGTTCCATCGCGCGCAGCGTGGCATTGACCGACTTCCACGTGCCGGCGAAGCTGGACGGAGTCAGCGTCTGACCGAACGCCGTGAAGGTATTGGTGGAATTGAAGTTGACGACGGTCGCACCCGCGCCGAGGCTGCCGCTCAAATCAATGCCGAGCTGCTTGATGATTTCGCGCTGCATCTCCGCAACGGTCACCTTCAGCATCACTTGATCGCGCCCGTGGACATTGATGCTGTTGACGACCTTCTTGGGGTCATCAACCAGGCGGGCTGCGATGTCGAACGCCGTCTGCGATTCGATCGGGTTTGAGACGTTGCCGAGGAGCACCACGCCCTCGCCAAGCCCTTCCGCCTGAATATCGGCATGCGGCAGCGCCTGCTTGATGGCCGCGCGCAGGCCATTGAGATTGCGGGTCACCGCAATGTCGAGGCCGCCGATCTGTTGACCGTCGGCATCGAAGAAGAAGACATTGGTCTGACCAAACTTGACGCCGATGATGTAGGCGCGTCGCGCGGTGCGCACGACGGCATTGGCAATCGTGGGGTCGGCGACCAGCACATCCTTGATGTCGCGCGGCAGGTCGATCACGATCGACTTGCCGACGCCGAGGGGAACAAAGCGGGAGTTGCTGTCGCCCGCCACGAGCTGGATGACCGGCGTGCCCTGCTCGGCCGCGGGCGTCTGCCCGGACGCGATGAATCCGAACGCGAAGATCACGGCGGCAATCTGCATGGTTCGGATCAGCGGCACATTCGCCATGATGGTCCCCTCGTTGTACAGGCTATTTCGATGTCGTCGCGCTGACGCCGAACCGAACGACATTGATGTTGTGCCGCGCTTCCGTATTGCTGTCTTCGTCGTTGGCCCCGTCAAAGTCGACGATGCTGCGGAGCGACATCGTGAGCACGCCCATCAACTTGGCGCGGGCGAGCATTTCGGACTGATGCGGCGAGAGCTCGAGCGTCGCGGTCTTGCCGATAACCACGCGCTGGCCGTTCTTGTCCTCGACGGTCTGATCGATCGCCAGGACCCGGATGTTGGGGAGGATGATCTCGCCAGTATGAGTGTCGGCTCCGGCCGCCTTGTCGGTGTCCTTGTTGTCGCGTCGCGACAGGATGATGTCGACATGGTCGTTCGGAAGAATGAAACCCGCGGCGCTGGTGTCGGGGGCGATGTCGATCGCGATCGCCCGCTTGCCCTTGGGCAGGATCGCGGCCATGTACCCGGAGCCCTTGGCCTTGATCAGCTTGGCCTCGCGGATCGGCTCGCCGTTGGCAAAGGATTGGCGGGTGATCGAGCCTGCGAGCTGATTGATGGCGTCGGGAGTGCCGCTCCTGCGAATGAATTGTGAGCTGGCAGACTCTGCCGGCCACGTCTGCCAGCGCAGATCCTGGCTCGACACCGTGCTTCCGAGCCCGATGTCGTTGCCTGCGATGAGGACTTCAACGGTCTCAATCTGCGCGACCGGCGCTGGCGCCGGCGGCGGAGCTTCCGACCGCCCAGCCAGCAAGGCGGCGATGCCGCCGGCCGCGATCGCGATGATCAGAACGATGATGCGCGCGGGTTTCATGACGCTCACCTTCCACAAATCACGCTGCGACCAGGACGGTGCGCAACTCTCACCGAGTGCCGACCGGGACGGTGGCCGTGCTCGCGCGATTTGAGCAGTTAAACGTCAAGGCATGGTTAATAGCGGGTATCTAAATCCAGTTAACACATAGTAACTAAATTATGGCCCCCAAAGAGACCCCAATGAGGGTCCCACGCACCGGCGGCGGGCTGTCTCCCATCAGGCCGGAACAGCCTGCATCCAAAGCGTGTCCGGGTAGACCAGGAGGGCGGCCGCCGCGAGCGCGATGCCGTACGGCACGCCGCCCTTCTTGTCATGCAGACGCTGCACCCATTGCTGGGCGGCGAGATACTGCGGCAAGGGCAGCGTGCGAAACGACAGCAGCAGCAGGGTGAGCGCGCCGCCCAACAGGGAGGCATAGAACAGATAGGGCAGCAGATGATCGAAACCGAACCAGAGGGCCGTCGCCGCCGCAAGCTTGGCATCGCCACCGCCGATCCAGCCCATTGCAAAGCAGCTAAAGGCTACGGCCAGGACCATGCATCCCGCGCCGATATGCCAGAGCATCGTGTTGCCGCTCATTCCAATGACAAGAGCAAACAGGAAGAAGCCGCCAATGAGGATCAGCGACACGCGGTTCGAGATCGTCATGGTCAGCAGATCACTCGATGCCGCAAAGGCCATCATCGCCGGAAACAGCACGAGCCCGAGTGCGGTGGCAACCATTGACATCTCCCCAAGGCGTCGATCAAGTCGTCGATCGTGTTCGGCGCGAAGCCAATTCTGATCTCGTTCTCTTGCGGTTCAGTTAGCGTTTCCAACATGGAAGCGCCCGCCAGCAATGTTGCCGCGGGCGCCAGCTTGCCAGGGAGATGGGCGCTAATTGGCGCGTTTTCTTACTTCACCGCGGCAGCGATCGCGTTGAAGGTAATGTCGAGGTTGGTGCCGACGAGCTTAACTGCAGTGATGATCACGACCGAAATGAGCGCAGCAATCAGACCATACTCGATGGCAGTGGCGCCGCTTTCGTCCCGAAGGAACGCGAAGATCCTCGACATTGACGACTCCTTAGATGGTGTTGATCCGACGTTGAGTTCCCTGCACAACATCGTTGTAGGGAACAAATCTGAAGGGAGGGTGCCGCGAAAGTCTCGATTTTTAAGGACTTTGCCGCCATCCAAGGTACTGGAATGGCCCGACCTGGCGCTGAGTTGAACCTTGAAAAACGATAGCGCCCGCCGAGGGATCGACGGGCGCCACTACGTCCGGCAGTCTGAGCCGCCTAGGCCTGTCCTTACTTCACCGCGGCCGCGATCGCGTTGAAGGTAATGGTGAGGTTGGTGCCGACCAGCTTCACCGCCGTGATGATCACAACGGAGATGAGGGCGGCGATCAGGCCGTACTCGATGGCAGTGGCGCCGCTCTCGTCCCGAACGAACGCGAAGATCTTCGACATGAACTAACTCCTTGACTGACGCGTTAGGGCCAAAGTTGTGGTTCCCTGCACAGGACGGGTTGTACGGGAGAAATCTGAAAAAATGGTACCCCGAAACCCTCGACTTTTCGCATGCCGAGTCACCTTTTGTGGTCATCGGCGGCGCTTTTCCAGCGGCCAGCAGGGCAAGCAAAAGGCCCCGGCGAATGACCGGAGCCCGCATCCAAGCTCAGCCGGACTGGCGCTATCTGGTCGGCGTCGACACCGTCGTGAATGTCGTGGCGAGCTTGGTGCCAAGCCCATGCATGACCGCAATGATGGACATGGAAATGCCCGCGGCAATGAGCCCATATTCGACAGCAGTAGCGCCCGACTCGTCCCTGACAAACTTCACGAGAATCGTCATCTTGCAGCGCCTCCAGTCCGTGCTTGCTGCCGGAAAGTTGCCCCCGGTGCTGTTATGGCTCAGCCGGTGCGGGGGCAGAGCTGACCGTATCGAGCCGCCCTTGCGTGGTGGTTAATTTGGGAAAGTCGGTAGGATGAGATTCAAAATCGAATAAATAGAGCAGTTAACAAGCTATTTCCGCTAGAAATGCGTGGTTAACGGCGAATTATGCTATTGGATGGACTGCGTTGTACGTTCATGTACCAAATAATACGTGCATTTTGGCGAATTGTACTTGAGATTTCGTGTACCTGCGGCCCTGCAGTGCGTCCGCTTAGACGCGGGGTGCATGCGAGGAATTCCAGCAACGACCTGCCGAAGGCGTGACGGCGCAACGTCGAGTGTGGCGATTACGGTCCTTGCGGTCAGTAAAGCCTACTTTCACGGCATCTTAACTGCAGCCCCCTGAAATTAGATCCCCGTGGGGTTTGTGGTTGGGTATCATGGTTGACGGTCTCATTGCGGTTATCCAAAGTTTGGGCGCGACCTTCCTGCGGCTCATTCCGATCTCCATCCTGCTCGGACTGGTGTTTGCGGTCTTGACCTTTTTCTGGTCGTGCAATCCGGGGCGCCCGTGGTGGCGCAAGCGCGAGCTTGTGACCGATATTTGCTATTGGTTCATCATCCCGCTGCTGTCGCGCTATCTGCGCATCGGGCTTCTGATTGTGGGCGCGGCGCTGCTGTTCGGAATCACCACCAATGATGGACTGATCGCGTTCTATGAGGATGGGCACGGCCCGCTGGCGGCCTTGCCTCTATGGCTGCAAGCGGCCCTCTTCCTCGTCGGGGCTGACGTGATCATGTACTGGAGTCATCGGATCTTTCATGGTCCGACGATGTGGAAATATCACGCGGTTCATCATTCCTCGACGGATCTCGATTGGATCTCGGCGGCTCGTTTTCACCCCGTCAACATCGCGCTTGGCGGCGTTGCAGCCGACGTCGCCCTGCTGCTGGCAGGAATCTCACCCAATGCCTTGGTGATCCTCGGGCCATTCACGATCGCGCATTCGGCGTTTGTCCACGCCAATCTCAACTGGTCGCTGGGGCCGCTGCGCTATCTGATCGCTGGCCCGGTCTTTCATCGTTGGCATCACACATCGGCCGATCAGGGTGGCGAGAAGAACTTCGCACCGACCTTCCCGGTGCTCGACCTCATCTTCGGCACGTTCTACCTGCCCAAGGAGACGCTGCCGGGTTCCTATGGCGTGGCGGATCAGGCCTTTCCCAGCGATTTCGGTGCCCAGATGATCCATCCGTTCAGACAATAACCGGTCATGGCTGGTTTGTTTGCGGTTCATTCACCTCTTTGAGGTGAACTCGGCGGCGTGACCTGCCCATTCGGCGGCCGGGGTGTGTGGGCCGATCGAGGCGTAAGGCGCGGGGGAGTATGATGGCGTTCTTCATCGGAGGTCCTGGGCCGGCAATGGGTTCTGTGCGTTTCATTCTGGCATTCCTGGGCACGCTGCTGCTCGCGCCGCAGGCCGCGCCGACGAGCGCTGCTGCTGCCGACATTGGCGTGGTGCTTGACCACGCGCGGCTCATCAGGTTGCCGGAACGAGTGGCGACGATCGTGATTGGCAATCCGTTGATTGCCGATGCCGCTGTGCAGAGTGGCGGCCTGATGGTGGTCACCGGCAAAGGCTACGGCACCACCAACATCATCGCGCTCGATCGCAGCGGCGCGGTCTTGATGGAGAAGACGATTGAGGTGGTCGGTCCGCGCGAGGAGCTGATGGTGGTTTACCGCGGAGCCGTGCGGGAGACCTACAGCTGTTCGCCGGTCTGCGAGCCGAGGATCATGCTGGGTGACGGCGAGAAGTACTTCGAGGCCATTATCGGCCAGTCGGCCAGCCGCAGCGGCATGGCCGCGGGCAACGCGCCCGCAAAATCCGACAAATAGCGCTAAATAGTGCCCCGTTTCCGAAGTTCGTGATACGTCTCAGCATGCTCTGACACGAACTTCGGAAACGAAGGGGCA
>Ga0137409_10002736_pt1 | contig 18794 bp, 19 predicted proteins | sample CZODoug1_16funga_FD_122059 | JGI IMG/M metagenome (GOLD analysis project Ga0137409, IMG submission 122059) | Vadose zone soil fungal communities from Angelo Coast Range Reserve, California, USA - CZODoug1_16fungal (Hybrid Assembly) | ecosystem: Environmental > Terrestrial > Soil > Vadose zone... | reverse complement strand
CAGGACCTAAACGCCGCCCCGCGGGCAAGAAAAGGAATATGCCATGACCGATCGGCTCGCGCTTCACCGCCTCGCCATTGTCGCCGGCTTCGGTGCGCTCGCGCTCGGGTTGACGGCCTGCAGTACGTTGTCCGGCGCAGCCCGTGTCGACTCCGCCCTCTACGTCGGCCCGCCGCGCACCATCGAAGCCGCTCAGCCGGGTGAGGGCGACCTCGCATCGGCGCCCTTCGCCGCTCCCGAGCGCGAGGCGAGGCTGGTCGCCGCCGCGTCGGCCGACACGGCGACCGACGCCGCGCCGCAGAGCGCGCACCCGGTCGCCGACATCCCGGGTGACCCTCTCATATGAGATCGTCGAGCCGGTAGCTGATCCATCAGGGCGAAGTCCCGTGACGCTTCTGTGTCTTTACGGAAACAGCAGTCACCGTGGCGTGTGGCGTCTTGTCGCACGAGAGCTCACAGAATTTCGAAGCGTGCTGCTGGACTTCCGTGGCCATGGCGACAGTGATCATGTGTCGTCCCCCGCGTATACCCCGAGGATCACGCCCGCGATTTAGAGCACGTCGTCGGTTCTCTCGTCCAGGGTCCATACGCGATCCTTGCTCACTCTGCAGGCGTGCTCGCAGCAGCGCGTTTTATCCCGACGTCACCGCCGGAAGTCCCAATACCAGTTGCACACTGCCACACGGTGCGGAGTGAGGGCCGTGACGAGAGCGCGTTCGGCACGATCCGGGAACCCGCGCCCAAGCCAAGAGGTACGCGAATTACAGGTGCGGATTCTCCGTTCATCGGACTTTGGTCCTATAGGCCGTTCAGCGATTGCGGTTCGTTGGTACTTATGCTAAATGCGACCATGAGATTTTGTTCCCGCGCCTCCGCGGGCCCTGCGGCGCGCCGACTCGTCTGCCTACTGTTCGTGCTGCTGTCCGCGTGGGCAACCAATGGCGCCGCCGAGCAGGCACCGAAGACCGTTCTGCTGCTCTACGGCGAGGCGACGACTCTGCCGGGCGCCACGGCCCTCGATGAGGAGATCCGGACACAGCTGCCGGCGGCAGCGGGTCCGATTCACTTCTATACCGAGCATCTCGATGCGGCGTGGTTTCCGAACCCCGCGGTCCAGCGTGGGATCGCGGATGTCCTGCGACGAAAGTATAAAGGGCGGAAGATCGACCTCGTCATCGCCGCCGCCCCCGGCGCTCTTCAGTTCGCGCTGGACCATCGGGCGGTGCTCTTCGGCGGCGCTCCCGTCGTCTTCGTGAGCCTACGGCCGCCAGGCGCGGTCTCTCCCGTTCCCGCCGACATCACCGGGACCTGGTTCTCCGTCGACTGGCAGGCCAACCTGGACCTCATCCTGAGGCTCCAGCCCGCCACCACCCGCGTCGTGGTCGTCTACGGCACGTCGGCCTTCGACCGGAACGAGACCGGGAAGATTCGCGATGCCTTCGTGGCCTACCGCGGCCGGCTCGAGCTCATCGAGCTGACCGATTTGCCGTTCGCCGACCTATTGAAGAAGGTCGCGGCCCTTCCCGACCGCACCGTGATCTTGTTCTATGTGCTGCTGCGCGACGGCGCGGGAGCCAACCACGTTCCGACGCACGCGCTGGCGGCGATCGCGCGCGCGACGCGGGTCGCCGTCTACGGCGTCAGCGACACGTTCATCGGCCACGGCATCGTCGGCGGCCACGTCCTCAGCTTCCGCGAGCACGGGCGGCAAGCGGCCGCCCTGGCGGCCCGCGTGCTGCGCGGAGAATCGCCGGGCCCGGCCGGCGCCGGTGACCTGGACCTCAACGTGGCGACGTTCGACGCGCACGAGCTGAAGCGCTGGGGGATCAGTGAGACTCGCTTGCCGCCGGGCAGCGTCGTCGTGAATCGAACCCCGTCGGTGTGGGAACTGTATCGAGGGTACGTCGTCGGAGGACTGGCCGTCGCCGGCGTCGAAGCGCTGCTCATCGCCAGGCTGTTGGTGCAGCGCCGGCGCCACACTCTGACGCAGCAGGCCCTGGCGCTGAGCCTGCGCTTCGAGCGCCTCGTTGCCGAGACTTCGACCACGTTCGCCGCCACCCCTCTGGATGACGTCGAGGCCGTAGTACAAACGGCTCTCGGTCGGATCGTCGAAGAGCTCCAATGCGATCGGGCAAGCCTGTTCGAGTTCACGGACGATCGACGCGTCGTGCGGTTCGGGCTCTCGATCGCCGCCCCCGGCGTCGTCCCACTTCCGACAATGATGCAGGCCGAGCGGTACCCCTGGACGCTCGGGACGCTGCGCCGGGGCGACGTCGTACGGTTCAGGTCACCCGAGCGGCTCCCCGACGACGCGGCGATCGACCGCGGAACCTTTCAGGAGCTCGGCACACGCTCGCTGGTGTGCGTCCCGCTGGAAGTCGGGCACGTGATCGTCGGTGGCATCTCGCTCGTGACCGTCCGGGCCGAGCGCGAGTGGCCGGATGCGTTGATCCCGCGGCTGCGGCTGCTGGGCGAGATCTTCGCCAACGCCCTCGTCCGCCGGCGCGCGAGCAATGCCATGTGGGAGAGCGAGACGCGATTCAGACTCGCCGCCGATAGCGCGCCGATCATGATGTGGACGTCCGACGCCGACGGCGGCTATACGTACTTCAACCGCGGCTGGCTCGATTTCACGGGCCGGAAGATGGAAGAGGAGCTGGGCGGCGGGTGGACGACGGGCGTGCATCCCGACGACCGCAAAGCTTGCCTCGACCTGTACCAGCGGGCGCTCGATGCGCGCGAGCCATTCACGATGGAGTACCGGCTGCGCCGCCGGGACGGCGCGTATCGCTGGCTCTTGGATCAGGGCGTGCCGAGGTTCACGCCAGATGGTGCGTTCAGCGGCTACGTCGGCGCGTGCACCGACATCACGGAGACCAAGGCTGCGCACGCGACGTTGTTCGAAAGCCTGGCGCTTCGCAGCGCCATCTTCGCCTCGTTGTACGGACACGTGGCGGCTCTCGACAAGGACGGCGTCGTCGCCGCCGTCAATGCGTCGTGGACCGAGTTCGCGGCCGGCGGCTGGAACACGCCTCGATCCCCGGTTGGCGCGAACTACCTCGAGGCCTGCGCGCGAGCGGGCCACGTCGGCGCAGACGCGATGGCCAACGGCGTTCGCGCCGTTCTCGACGGCGAGTGTCTCCGAGCGACCCTGGAGTACGCGGCCCGCTCGGGCACCGAGGAGCGGTGGTTCGAGATGGCCGTGGAGCCCTCCCAGCATCCCAAGGGTGGCGCCATCGTCTCGCACGTGGACATCACGCAGCGGCGGAGGGCCGAGGCCGAGGCACGACGCCAGCGCGACGAGCTCGCCCACGCCCTGCGCGCCTCGACGCTGGGTGCGCTGGCAGGCTCGCTGGCCCACGAGATCAACCAGCCATTGACCGCGATCGTCGCCAACGCCCAGGCGGCTCGCTTGCTGGTCACCTATGGAACCGGCGACCAGCGAGAGCTGCGGGAGGCGCTGGCGGACATCGCCGCCGACGCCAAGCGGGCAGCCCAGGTCATTCGCCGGATGCGAGCGCTGTTCCGCAAGGAGCGGTCGGAATACAAGCCTGCAGACGTCAACGCGCTGATCGTAGAGGTGATGATGCTGCTGCGCGGCGAGCTGGAGTCGAAGGGCATCGGCGTGCAGCTCTCGCTGGCGAAGGACCTGCCCCCGGTGCTCGGGGACGCCATCCAGTTCCAGCAGGTGGTTCTCAACGTCGTGCTCAACGCCGCGGAAGCCATGGCGGATCGCTCGACCGGGCAGGCCTTCCTCAGCGTCGAGACCGCCGAGCATCATCCGGGCACCATCGAGATCTCGGTGCGCGACAGCGGTCCCGGCGTGAAGGACATCGACCTCGAGCGGATCTTCGAGCCGTTCGTCACCACCAAGAGCACAGGGCTGGGCATGGGACTGTCGATCAGTCGATCGATTCTCGACGCCCACGGTGGACGCATGTGGGCGACGCGTAACACCGAACATGGTCTGACCGTGCACATCGAGCTGTCGCACGAAGGGGAGGGTGAGGGACGACGATGAGCGATAGCATGGTGTACATCGTGGACGACAACGCCACGGTCTGCCGCGCCCTCTGCCGGCTGATGCAGGCCTCCGGGCTCGGTGCCATGTCATTCAGCTCGGCGCAGGCGTTCCTGGATCATCGCAGGGCCGACGAGCCGGGATGTCTGATCCTCGACATGCGCATGCCGGGGTTGAACGGCCTGGATCTGCAGACCCGGCTCGGAGAGGTCCAGGAGACGCTGCCCATCGTGTTCATCACCGGCCACGGTAACGTGCCCGCGAGCGTGCGCGCCATGAAGAACGGAGCCGTGGACTTCCTGCAGAAACCGTTCGGGGACGACAAGCTGCTCGCCGCCGTTCGGGGCGCGCTTGCGCTGAGTCGCGAGCGGCGTGCCAATTGGGCGATCCGCGTCGAAATCGAGCGCCGGGTGGGAACACTGACGCCCCGCGAGCGCCAGGTCTTCGAGACCGTCGTCAAGGGGCTCCTGAACAAGCAGATCGCCGGCGAGCTGGGCGCAGCCGAAAAGACGATCAAGATCCACCGCGGCCGCGTCATGCAGAAGATGCAGGCGAGCTCCGTGGCCGATCTCGTCCACATGGCCGAGCGTATCAACCTGCCCACCGGCTCGGATCCGCAGCGATAAAACTGCCTACGACCAAGGCCTGATCCCGAGATCCCTACGTCGGCAGCCGGCTCGTCGCTATCGTGGACGACGATACCTCGTTGCTTCGAGCGATGGGAAGGCTCGTGCGCGCGGCCGGTTTCGTCGTGAGGATCTTCGCCTCGGCGGAGGAGTTCCTGGAATCTGCATGGTGCTCGACGTATGCCTCGCCGGAATGGATGGCTTCCAGTTGCACGAACGACTACGCGCGCTGGGGGGGACACAGCCACCAGTGATCTTCATCACGGCGCACGATGACGTCGCCAACCGGGAGCGCGCACGGCGTGCGGGCGCCCTGCATGACCTGCGCAAGCCGTTCGACGACGCCGCGCTGATCGATGCGATCCGTCGAGCCGACTGCGCGAGCCCAGCCTGACCGGACCGCTGCCGAAGACAACATCGGCGAGCAAGAAGCGGGAACCCGCTCCCGCTCGCCGATCCGAGCCTCTGCATCTCGGCGTTTCAATGACTCTCGACGACCAACCGACCCGACGCTCCCTGCGGTCCCAGCGCACCGGCGATCCCTGACCGTCCGGACGAACCCGCAGCCCCCGCGATGCCCTGCGGTCCCTGCGGCCCTGCGGGCCCGACCGACCCGGCCGGCCCGGCCGGACCGTTCGGACCGGCGAACGTGTACCACTCCGCAGAACCAGGGATCCAGTAGTACCGCCTGGAGCCCGGGATCGTCGAGTTCTCGCCCGCATTCGTCGGCATCGGTCCGTAGGGCGAGCGATCCTCGGCGTAGCCGTCCTGGTACTTGAACAGCGGCGGCGGACCGCCGTAACCTCGCGGCGTCGCCGTCGATGCACATCCCGCGATCGCGATGGCAACGATCGCAACCGCTGCCATCTTCGTGAAGCATCCTCTCATGGCAATCACCTCCCCGAGTCGCTACTTCGCCTGGCCAAGCTGTGGCGACGCGCTGGCCTCGGCGCCTGCAGCCGGAATGACCTTCACTTCGACTCGACGATCGAGCTGCCAGCACTCCTCGGTCTTGGCCGCGCACTTGGGCGTCATCTGGCCGTACGCCCCGACCTCGATCGCGTCCGCCGGGACGCCGGCCGCGACGAGCGCGCTGCGAACGGCGTCGACGCGGCGCCGGCTCAGCGCCAGGTTGTGCCTGTTGGTGCCACGCGGATCCGTGTACGCCTCGAGCTCGACCTTGTATCCCGGACGGCTCTTCAGCACGGAGGCGAGGTCGGCGATCTTGCTCGCCTCGCTTTCGCGGATCTCGGCGCGGTTGAAATCGAACAGAACGTCGGAGAACGCCGTCCACACGAAGTCGGCGCCCTTCGGTCCCACCACTCCGACAGCACCGGCCTGTCCCTGGGGACCCATCTGGCCGGGCGCGCCGGCAATCCCCTGCGGCCCAGCTGCCCCGGCAGGCCCGGCAGGCCCGGCGACGCCTTGCGATCCGGACGGTCCATAGACCTTCCAGCCATCCGGTCCGCCCACGGGGCGGGCGGAACAGCCAGCGACGACGACAAGCGCAGCAGCGACGAACAGCACGCGTCTCATGGTTGTCTCCTCCTTCCGAGTGTCATCGCACTCGGCTGTCTCTGTTTATCGCAACACTCTCGTGCACGAAATACGATGAAGGGCGTAGGGCCGACGGTCGATAGCGCCACCGCGGCGCGAGCGACGCTCAGTCGCTGGTGTGTGTCGCCGATGCGGCCGATCCGCCGAGTCCCTGCCGATCGGGATCCCGCGCGCTCTCGCGATCCTCGTCTTCGACGTACTGCCGGTCCACCGCGCGCTCCAGGAGCGACAGCTCCCGGCGCACGGCCGGCGCGCGGCTGGCCGGCAGTACCTCGAGGAGGTGCTCGAACATCGCGCTGAGGCGGCGCGGAATCTGGATGCTGCCGGCGCCGAAGGATCTGATCTCGCTGACGGCAAGCGTGACGAAGTCCTCCCAGTTCGGCGTCGCGTAGACCAGGCGCACCTGGCCGTGCGCATCGCGCATCGGTCCCGTATCGAGGTCACGCTGACCGAGGTGGGCGAGCAGGCGATGGATCTGATCGATCGCGAGGACAGCGGTGGTCGGATCGTTCACCGCCGGCGAGAGCGCGCGGGATGCGATGTCCACCATGATGCGGAACGCGAACGCCGGATCTTGCTCCAGCGTCCGCTCGTACCCGAACGCCACGCAATAGTACAGAGCACGCTCATTCACGCGCGCCGAGCCGGGATGGATCCGGAACAGCGGGTCGCCGTGGGCGACGAAATCGCCGACCTGGGGAATCAGCTCGAGGACGCAGCCGGCGCTACGTGCTAGCGCCACCAGCTCATGTTGGCCGAAGGCGAGAAACGTTCCCGAAGGGCCGACGTGAAGGATGATCCGCGGTGTGACGTTGCCGACCAGCCCCACCGCCACGGCCGCCGCGGCACCGCCGGCGTTCAGCAGATCCGGATAGACGCGGTCGACGACCCCGCGCGCCGTGTCCCAGAGCGACTGAAGAATGAATACCGGCCGCAGACCGGTGCCGAGCTGCTGCACGAACCAGAAGAAGACGGCGATGCTCACCAGCGTGAGGAGGACCGCCACCGTCACGAGCAGCTCCGGAACGCGGACGGTCTCGATCCGGCCGAGCGCAGCCAGCGTGAACGCGTACGCGAACACGAAGACCCCGACCGAGATCCTGAGCATCGGCCGCGCGAACACGAGGCTGATGATGCGCGGCGTGAGTTGACCGCTCGCGATCTGGACTGCGAGCAGCAGCCCGGACACCGCGAACACGATGAAGGTCAGCATCGACGAGGACAGGCCGCTCAAGATGGCCTGTGCGCCCTCGACGCTGAAGCCGATCCCGTGCCATTGCGTCCGCGTATCGAGCCAGAGGACGAGCCGCATGGCTGGGACGGCGGCCACCATCGCCAGCGCCGGGACGAACCAGAAGCTGGTCGCGACGAAGTGCCTCAGATGATAGCGCGGCAGCCACGTCACGGGCCCATTCCTCCGGAGGCGGGCACGACGTCAGCGCGCCGGCGCCGGACCGGTCTGGCGTCGCTCGCTCAGGCAGCGCTGGTAGCGGTCCTGGTCGATGCTCATCTGCGGCGGCCGGCCGCCAAAGCCCGGCGTCATCCGGCGCGCTTCGTCGAGGCAGTCGAGCGTCGTGCGGTCCGGCGCCTCGGCGCCGGCGGGCTGCGCCGATGGGGCATCGGATGTCGCGCAGCCCGCGCCGATCACCAGGAGTCCCGCGATCGCGAACAGCCAACGGACGAACCGCATGGCGTCACCGCCTCTCGGGCTCGGCGGCCGTACAAGCGCCGAAGACGACGAACGCGGTCTGATCCTCCACGACGGCGACCGCCATCTGCCCCGTCTTCTCGGCGACCGTCGCACTCCACGCGCGTCCCTGCTGGCCGCCCTGCAGGACAAGCTGATCGTTGACCCGCTCAACACTCTGGATCGGGGCAGTGCGGGTGTCGTCCGGAGAACTCAGCGACTTGGCCGCCGGGTTGACTCGGATGAAGCGCGGCAGGTTCGCCGTCTCGATCGTCGAGCGCTGGCAATCACCCTGCGCGCTGCACTCCACGACGTTGACCACGGCACAGAGCAGCAACGACGCCTGCTCAGCGAGTGCGGAGACGCCAGCGGCAAGTGTGAGCGCTGAGGCGAGAGCGATCGGAATCAGCACGCGCATGAGAAGTCCTCCCTATCTGACCGTGTAGCCGCGCCCCGCCAGGCAGGCATTGAGGGCACGGTTGTACGCATCCAAGCGCGACGCGCTCGCCTGCTGCGCCTGGCTCTGCTGCTGCGCGTACGCGTCCTGTTGCGCCGCATACTGATCCCGCGTCCGCATGCTGCCGATGAGGCCACCCATCGCCGCGCCGGCGGCCGCCCCCTTTCCCGCATCTCCGGCGATGGCCCCGCCGACCGAGCCGACTGCCGCGCCGCGCAGGGCACCGCGGGCCACACCGCGCCCAGGCGGCGGGGCGGAGGGCGGCGGCGCAGCGGGCATCGCCGCAGCCGAGGCCGGGTCAACGCCCGTCTGCTGCACGGCCCACTGATGGCATTCGCCGCGATCGCGCGACTCCTGCTGCGCGCTCTGCCCGTTGCTCGGATACGTGAACGTCTGTCCCGCGGCCGGGACGAGGCTTCCGCTCAGGAGCGTGAGCGCGACGCCGATCGCTCCGGCATTTCCGCGTGTGAGCCGCATGGTTTCCTCCTCCCACCGAGACGCGCACCGTCGACGACGCTGCACGATCGCACGCAGGCTCGTGAGCGAACTATGGGACTTTCGTCCCTCACCCGAAGGTCCGATCGTGGCGTCATCGAGTGCACGCTATCGTCGCGACGCAGTGATCGGTCGCTGGAGGGCCCAATGTTGATCCGAGTCGTGCCGATCATCGTCGTGGCCGCGTCTCTGTTGTTCCCGCTCACGTCGCCCGCCGCCGAGGATACGCCCGCCGCCGGCGTGGCGGATGCGGCGACGGTGCGGGGCATCGTGGACGCGATCGACCGGACTCTCGGCACTGTCGCGCTCCTGTGCCGCGAACGTGGCCTGCTGGTTCTCGAGGTGCGCGATTGTCGCGAACGTGGCCTGCTGGTTCTCGAGGTGCGCGATCCCGCGGAGCTTGACCTCGTCGGCGTCGGCGACCCCGTGATCGCGCAGTACTACCAGGCGGTCACGATCGAGGTCCCGGAATCGGGCTACCCGGCGTCGAGTAACCTCGTGCGCATCACCTACGCCCGCGCGCTCGCGGTCACCCTGGACACGCAGTGATGAGCGACGACGGCTCGCTGCTGCACACCGCCCGCGCCGCGCTCCACGATCTGGGGCCGTTGCTCCTCAAAGCCATTCTTCTCGTCGTCGCGCATGGCTGGTTCGCGGCTGCGCGCGCGACGGGAGGCCTTCCAGGTTCCACATGCGGACCGCGACAGGCGCCGACGCCTTCGCCCCAACGGGAGAGCAGATCATGAGCATCAGTCGAAGGATCGTCACGTGGCTCATGCTGTGCCTGGTGCTGGGGCCGCTGCTGCCCGCGACGGCGCAGGACGCAGCCAAGACGTTCAAGCCGGAAGAGCTGGATCAGCTGGTGGCGCCCGTCGCGCTCCACCCCGACGCGCTGCTGGCCCAGATACTGATGGCCTCGACGTACCCATTGGAGGTCGTGCAGGCCGCGCGCCTCGTCAAGGAGAACCCCGGCTTGAAAGGCGATCCACTCAACGAGGCCCTCAAGCAACAGCCATGGGATGACAGCGTGAAGTCTCTGACGACGTTCCCGCAGGTGCTCGGGATGATGAGCGACAAGCTCGACTGGCTGGAGAAGCTTGGTGACGCCTTCCTCTCACAGCAACCGGAGCTCATGGCCGCCGTTCAGCGCTTGCGCGCACGCGCACAGGCCGAGGGGCAGCTCAAGAGCACACCGGAGCAGAACGTTATCGTCGAGCCCACCGCGTCGGTCGGGACGCCGCCCACGACGGTGCAGGTACAGCCTGCTCCCACGACGGTACAGGTCGTCCAGGCGCCTCCGACAATCATCAAGATCGAGCCGGCGAATCCGCAAGTGATCCAGGTGCCGAGCTACGACCCCACGGTCGTGTACGGAGCCTGGCCCCCGGCGTACCCTCCCTATTACCCGTACCCGCCCGGCTACTTCGCCGCGGCGGCATTCACCTTCGGCGCCGGCATCGCCGTCGGCGCGGCTCTGTGGGGCGAGGCCGACTGGCATCACGGCGACGTCAACTACAACGCCAGCCAGGTCAACAACTTCACGAACAAGGTGAACAACTCTGACACCGCCCGCAATCGCGTCGAGCATTACTCGGGCGGCGCGGGAGCCGGACAGGGCGGACGCGGCAACTGGCAGCACAACCCCGAACACCGCAAAGGTGTGCAGTACCGGGACGCGAAGACGCAGCAGCGCTTCAACAAGACCGGACCTCCCAACGCCCAGGCGCGCGAGGCATTCCGCGGCCGGACGGCGTCGCAGCAACCGGCGCTCGGCCAGCAAGGCCCACGCGCGGCACAGCAACCGGCGCTCGGCCAGCAGGGCCCACGCGCGGCACAGCAATCAGCGCTCGGCCAGCCGGGCGAGCGCGGCGGCTTTGCTGATCGTGGCGGGTCCAGTCAGCCCGGCGGATTTCAAGGCAGCCGCCAAGCTGGGGCCTTCGAAGGGGTCGGCGGCGGCCGTGACGCTCAGAGCTTCAGCGATCGCGGCCGAGCCAGCCGCGAAAGTTTCAGCCGCTCCAGCGCCGGCGGTGGCGGCGCCCGCGGTGGTGGCGCCGCCCGCGGTGGCGGCGGTGGTGGTGGTGGCGGTGGTCGAAGCGGCGGCGGAGGACGTTCGGGAGGGCGGCGATGAAGACTCGGATAGGCTCCACGATTCTGATCGCGATCGTCGCACTGAGCCTCGTGCCGGCTCCACGCCTGGCCGCCGAGGTACCGGCACCGGCGAAGACGGACGCGCCGACTCAGGAGTCCGCCGCGCCAAAGCAGTCCACGGCGCCGAAACCGCCGCCGGTGCCGCCGAAGAGCTTCACGTTGCCCGAGGAGGCCGTGCGCTCACTCGTGGCCGCGCTGCGCGCCGGGGACACGCGCGCGCTCATCGGTGTCCTGGGCAGCGAGGGCCGCACGCTGGTCTCCTCGGGTGACGACGTCTCCGACAAACAGACCCGAGCGCGGTTCTTAGAAGCGTTCGACGCGGCGAACCAGCTTGTCAAGACAGAGACCGAGGCGACCCTTCGCGTGGGTCCTGACGAGTGGCCGTTTCCGATCCCGGTGGTGAAGACCGCCGACCGGTGGCGGTTCGACACGCGGCGAGGGCGGGAGGAGATCGTCGCGCGACGCATTGGACGGAACGAGCTGAACACGATGCAGGTCTGCCTCGCCTACGTGGACGCCCAGCGCGAGTACTTCTCCGAGGACCGCAACGGCGAGGGCATCCTCGAATACGCGCAGAAGTTCGCCAGTACTCCAGGCAAGCATGACGGCCTCTACTGGAGGACCAAGGCCGACGAGCCGCCGAGCCCGCTGGGCGACTTCGTGGTCCGCGCCCACGCCGAGGGTTACCGGCGCGCGGCGAACCGCGAGCCGACACCGTACTGGGGCTATCTCTTCCGTGTCCTCACGGCCCAGGGGCCCGCCGCACCCGACGGCGCATACGACTACGTCGTGCGAGGCCACATGATCGCAGGCTTCGGGCTCGTCGCGTTCCCCGCCACGTACGGCGTGTCGGGCGTGATGACGTTCATCGTCAATCACGACGGTGTCGTGTACCAGAAGGACCTCGGGCCGACTACGAGGGCTACCGCCTCCGCGATCAGGCTGTTCAATCCGGATGCGACTTGGACGAAGGTCGACGTGCCCACCCAGGCAATCGCGGCCGCCCAGCCGCCGCAATGAGGAGAAAGGCATGAGTGCATTCGCAATCCTGAGCGCCGCCGGCCTGCTGGCGCTCGCGTTCGTACTGGCAGCGGCATGGCTCGCAGACACGTCGGCGCAGAACTGCCCGCCGCAGTTGGCCGAGGGGAAAGACGCGCTGGCGCGCACGACGGTGGGCGGGCAGAACGCCGACAAGCTGCCGCAAGCTCTCGCCGGCGCCCGCGACGAAGTGCAAGCATCTCGCAGCCAGGACATCGCGCGCGATCGAAACCCGACAGTGAACGCCGTATGAAGCGCTTCGTCGTCGATCGACACGGCCGCATCGTATTCCCCTTCAACTTCTTCCCTGCGCTCGACGTCTCTGTCTTCGAGGGGCTCGATCAATTCGAGGCGGTGATCAGACGCGATTTCGCGGACAAGGCGCGGACGCAGGCCGAGATCGTAGCGCGCCTCGACACCGGCGGCTATGCCGGGCGTTACGAGCTTCTGAGAGACCTCGCGACGAATCTCTTCTGGGCGAACCGCTACCTGATGACGATGTACGACAAGCGACCGACACGCTGGCGTGATGTTCCGCGGCGTCGCGGCGACGTGTTCCTGCCGGTCGTCGCTCCGATCGACCCCGGGCCGGCGAGCGCCGTCATCGAGACCGGTTACCGGTCTCTCTCCCCGACCTGGGACGCGGCCACCGAGCGGGCGATCTTCGGTCTGCTGATCGAGATTCTCAAGAACCGCGGAGCGGTCGAGCTCGACGCCCATGCGATCGTGCCCACGGTGGCGGAGGCCCTCGGCGATCGGCGCGCGCGCGTCTACGAGATCTCCGCGTACGACCCGGACTATCCGCGGTACAGCTACGACGACGTGGTGGGGTACCGCCACCGCGTGCCAGAGCTGGAAGCGCTGATGCGACACGCCATGGTGTTGCGCAGAGAGTTCCCATGGAATCTCGAGGGTACGCGCTGCGCCGCCCTCAAGGACCTCCGAGGCGACGAGGTCGTGCTGGTGCTCCACCCTCGAGCGGCCGAGGTGAGCCGGTTTCTCGACAGGATGAAGACACCGCCGACGCGCGCTCGATCGAATCCTGCTCCGGCGGTCGCGCACCGGCGCCCGCCCACGCTGGTGCCACCGGTCGACGTTCGGCGGCGTTTCACGGTCATGCCGCGCGTGGAGGCGCTCGCCGCCTGCCGGGGAGAACGCGTGTGCACGAACGAAGACCTCGTTCGCAACGCCGCTTACTGCTGGTCGCCGATGACCGCCCGCGACATCGCCGTGAAGACCGGCATCGAGCAGCGGACCTACACGGACATGGAGCTGGAGGAGCTGTCTCTGCAGGCGGCCCTGCAGGCCCTCGCGAAGTGCGGCCGCCAGCCGGAAGAATTCGGCGCGGTGCTCTTCTGCTCGTGCACGAGCACGAAAGCGATGCCCTCGGTTGCGGCCTGGCTTTCCGGACGACTCGGCATGCTCCAGACGCATGCGTCCTGTGACCTCATCGCCGCCTGCGCGGGTCTACCCTATGCGGTCGCTGAGGCGATTCGTCTGCTCGAGGAAACCAGGCGGCCGGTGCTCGTGGTCGCCGGCGAGAAATTCTCTGACAAGATCGGGACGGTCCGAGCCTCCCGCATGCTCTTCGGCGACGCCGCCGCGGCCCTCGTGATCGGCCCGGCGCCGGCGGGGGCGCCGCCGGACGTCGAGGTCTTCCAGACCTATGCGAGCGGCCCGATGAGCGAGGTCGAGTCGATCATCTGGCCGAATCCCGATTTCGACAACAACGTGACGGTCTACGGCCCGGATGTCCGGGCGCTGGTCAAACGCTACATGGAGCAGATGATCGCAGAGCTGACGGCCCTTCCCCATCCCGATGGCCAGGGTGGCTCGCTGCTCGATGCCATCGAGCTGGTCGTTCCCCACCAGGCCAACAAGACGATGGTCACGGCCATCGCCGAGGCCGCCGGCCTCGCGCCCGAGCGCCTCTACTTCAACATCGAGCGGGTGGGAAACACCTCGTCCGCGAGCATCCCCCTCGCGCTGCAGGACGCCGTGCGCGACGGCGTCCTCACTCGTCCGATGCGGATCTTTGCCCCTGGCTTCGGCGCGGGGGCCGTCGGCGGCTACATCGTGGCGCGCATCGGTCCGGGAATCGTCGCATGAGGCGCCTGAAGCGGACTACTCAGGGTGCCGAGCAGGCGCCGAACATGAGGAATCCGCCGACCGGTGACAGCACCGCACCCGACATCGCGCCCGTCTTCTCGGTGACCGTGACGCCCCACGCTTTACCGAGGGTCTCGACTTCCTCGCCGTGAATCATGAGCTGCCCGGCGCCGCGGCCGAACGAGGTGATGCGCGCGGTCCGCCCAGAGGCAGAGCCGCTGATGAGACCCTTGCCGACGTCGACCGTGACCACGGTCGGAAGGCTGACCGTCTGCGCGGTTCCGCGGACACACATCGCCGCGTCCTGGCACACGAACACCGCCTCGATCGTGCACTTCATGGGCTCCGAGCCATCGTACGGGGCGGCAAAGGCCACCGACGCGCCGACGAGAAGAGTGCCAACGAGCATCAGGGCTTTCACGCTGCGTCCTCCTATGCGGAGTGAGTGTCCGCGACATTCGACCATCGCAGGATCTGCCCCACCATCGGACCTTGGCCGTAGAACCGCGATGCCCCGCGGCATGGGCCGAACGTCTCATTGCCGGCGCCGCCGGCGCGTCGCTACTGTCCCGACATGGCCCGTCGAAGATCCGCCGCCGGGGTGTTCGTCTTCGCCGTCCTCCTGATGCTCGCCGTGACCTCACTCCACGCACAGGAGCGCGTCAGGATCGACGGGCAGGTTCAGTGGGTCGCGGGAAACAGAATGCAAGTCATGACCGGCGGCGGCAGCGTCGCGGTGGATCTGCGGCAGGCCGATCAGGCCGCGCACCGAGGGCTTCGCCCCGCCGAGCGCGTGATCGTCGATGGCTTCATCGCCGAGGACCGTCGCAGCATCGTCGCGCGTGAGATCTGGCGCATCGGCTATGATCAATCGGCCGGGCAAGCTCCCTGAGATCGCAAGCACGCCACAGACCGATGAACCGGAGCCGTGCGCGCTGACCGATGCTCGGTGTCCTCGCGGCGATCATCGCCCGCACGATGCTCGCGTCGCGAGCCGTGGCGCAGGAAACGATCCTCGACGAGGAGCCGCCTCCGTCCTCGGTGGAGCAGGAGATCACACCCATGGCTGCGGACGTACTACCTGAACCAGAAGAAATTCGACGACAACCATGCCGAGGCCCTGGCGGGCGGCGGCGCGCTACGGCACGTCGCTGCTTCAAGAGGGGCAGCGCGGTTACGCCTTTCTCGGCCAGCTCTATGCCCGCGTGAAGCTCTTCGAGGGGCAGTTCCTGAGCCTCTATCGCCAGATCTACGACACGCCCTACATGAACCGCCTTCAGGGAACCCTCGGAGGCAAGGACGGCGAACCGGCGCTCAGGTATGGGGGAGGCGAAGTACGTCTGGTCTCTTCCGCACGACGTCGGGGTGCTGTTCGCGGCGCAGTACACGGACGAGCGCAGCGTGGGTGGCGACCTCCTCAAGGGCTACGGCTTCCGCACCGACCAGCTCGGCGTCAAGACCGAGGCGAGCTACGCGGGAGCGGTCCTCACGCTCGCCTATACGCGAGTCGGCGGCGGCACCGATATCCAAAAGCCGTGGAGCGGCAACCCAGGCTACACCAGCGCCATGGTGCAGAGCTTCGATCGCGCGGGTGAGCAGGCGTTCCTGGCCAACGCGTCGAACAGTACGGGAAGCCCGGGCACACGATCCAGGACGTTCGGTTGATCGCCACTACGACTTCCCCCTCTTCTGAGCCGGGTCCACGACGCCCGCCCGTACGACGAACGTCCGATGGCCGGCGCGCGCCCCAGGGGATATGAAGAGCCGGGGGATCCTCGGAGCGAACAGGAGGAGCGCGATGGACGCTGAACGGGCTCGTCTCACGGAGGCGCGCGTCAGCAAGAGCGCGGCGTGGCGGAAGTGGGGACCGTACCTCTCGGAGCGCCAGTGGGGAACGGTCCGCGAGGACTACAGCGAGGGCGGCGATGCCTGGCACTACTTCACGCACGACCAGGCACGCTCGCGCGCGTATCGCTGGGGCGAAGACGGCCTGGCGGGCATCTCGGACGACCACCAGCGCCTGTGCTTCGCCCTCGCCCTCTGGAACGGCCGCGATCCGATCCTCAAGGAGCGCCTGTTTGGCCTCAGCAACAGCGAAGGCAACCACGGCGAGGACGTCAAGGAGTACTACTTCTATCTCGACTCGACGCCCACCCACTCGTACATGAAGTACCTGTACAAGTATCCGCAGGCCGCCTACCCCTACAGCAACCTCGTGGACACCAGTCGCGGGCGGAGCCGCCGCGACTTCGAGTACGAGCTACTCGACACGGGCGTGTTCGACGACGACCGCTACTTCGACGTGTTCGTCGAGTACGCCAAGGCGTCGCCCGAGGACATCTGCGTGCAGATCACCGTGGAAAATCGCGGCCCGGAGCCGGCGACCCTGCACGTGCTGCCGACGCTGTGGTTCCGCAACACGTGGTCGTGGGGCGGCTCCGCCGCTCGCCCGGTACTTCGCCAGGCCGCGGCCGGCCCCGCGGGTAGCGCGCTCGCGGCCTCGCATCCCGACGTCGGCGAGCGGATGCTCTACGCGGAAGGCACGGCCTCGCTGCTCTTCACCGAGAACGAGACGAACACCCAGCGCCTGGCCGGCGTGCACAACCGCACGCCGTACGTCAAGGACGGGATCAACAACTACCTGCTCCACGCCCGGCAGGACGCCGTGAACCCGGAAAAGACGGGGACGAAAGCGTCTGTGCACTACACGCTCGAGCTGCCCGCGGGCGGGTCCCGGACGGTGCGCCTGCGACTGACGGACGCGGCGCCCGCGACGAGCGGGCTCGGCACCGCATTCGGCGAGGCCTTCGACGGCGTGATAGCCACCCGCCGCGTAGAGGCGGACGAGTTCTATGCTTCCGTCATCCCTTCCTCGCTGGACAAGGACGCGGCCAACGTCATGCGCCAAGCGCTCGCGGGCATGCTCTGGTCCAAGCAGTTCTTTTATTACGACGTCGACACGTGGCTTTCGGAACACGGCGCCGACCCATTCAACCCGAGACGCAGCGCGCCCCGCAACAGCCACTGGCACCATATGTACAATGGCGACATCATTTCGATGCCGGACAAGTGGGAATACCCGTGGTACGCGGCCTGGGATCTCGCCTTCCACACACTCGCGCTGACGCTGGTGGACGAGGACTTTGGCAAGCAGCAGCTGAGCCTCATGCTTGCCGAGAACTATCTCCACCCGAACGGCCAGCTCCCCGCCTACGAGTGGAACTTCGGCGACGTGAATCCCCCGGTGCACGCGTGGGCCACGATCTTCACCTACCGCCTGGAGGCGATCCGAAAGGGTCAGGGCGACCTCGACTGGCTCGAGCGCTCGTTCCAGAAACTGCTGCTCAACTTCACCTGGTGGCTGAACCGCAAGGACCGCGCCGGCAACAACGCCTTCGAGGGCGGTTTCCTCGGCCTCGACAACATCGGCGTCTTCGACCGGAGCGCGCCGCTGCCGACCGGCGGCTACCTCGAGCAGGCCGACGGCACCGCGTGGATGGCGCTCTTCTCGCAAAACATGCTCGAGATCTCCGCGGAGCTGGCGATGAGCCGGCCGGCCTACCTGCCGATGACGGAAAAGTTCCTGAGCCACTTCCTGTGGATCGCGACGGCCATGCTCCACGCCGGCGAGCACACGGGGATGTGGGATGAGCAGGATGGCTTCTTCTACGACGTGCTGCGACTGCCGGACGGCCGGGCACAGCGTCTGAAAGTGCGCTCCATGGTCGGCCTGCTCCCGCTCTGCGCGGTCACCGTCTTCGACGGGAAGGTGCTGGAGAAGTACCCTGAGATCCGTCAACGCTTTCGCCGATTCCTCGAGGCCCGCCCCGAGCTGAGGGCGTTCATCCATGATCCGGTCACCACCGGTCACGGAGGCCGGCGCCTCGCCGCGGTCCTGAACGAGGCCAAGCTGCGCCGGGTGCTGACGACGATGCTCGACGAGCAGGAGTTCCTGAGCCCGTATGGCATCCGGGCTCTCTCCCGTCACCACGCCGAGCACCCGTACGTGTTCAACCTCGCGGGGCAGGAGTACCGGGTGTCGTACCTCCCGGCGGAATCGGACACCGACATGTTCGGCGGCAATTCCAACTGGCGGGGACCGATCTGGATGCCCGTCAACATGCTGATCGTGCGGGCGCTGCTGCAGTACTACCTCTACTACGGCGACCGGTTCACCATCGAATGTCCCACCGGCTCCGGCCGGCACATGACGCTCTATCAGGTCGCCGAGGAGATCTCGGGCCGCCTGGCCAACATCTTCCTGCGCGACGCGAATGGCCGGCGGCCGGTGTACGGCGGCACCCGCAAGCTCCAGGAGGACCCGCACTGGCGCGACCTCATCCTGTTCTATGAATACTTCCACGGCGACAACGGCGCGGGGCTCGGGGCGAGCCATCAGACCGGATGGACCGGCGTCATCGCGCGCGCCATGCACCTGTTCGCGACCACCACCGCCCAGCAGGCTCTCGAGCTTGGCAAGAACGCGGGGGCCATCGAGACGGCGCCGCGGGCGACCGCGGCCCGTGGCCGGAGGTCCTGACATGTCCCTCGTCTACCCCTCGCTCTATCAGATCAACACGCGGGTGCTGCTGACCGGGCTGTCCCAGACGCTGGGACAGCCCGCCACGCTCGATGACATCCCGGACGCGGAGCTCG
>Ga0137409_10002734_pt1 | contig 18797 bp, 17 predicted proteins | sample CZODoug1_16funga_FD_122059 | JGI IMG/M metagenome (GOLD analysis project Ga0137409, IMG submission 122059) | Vadose zone soil fungal communities from Angelo Coast Range Reserve, California, USA - CZODoug1_16fungal (Hybrid Assembly) | ecosystem: Environmental > Terrestrial > Soil > Vadose zone... | reverse complement strand
GATCCTCATCCTGATCCTCATCTTCAGGCCGAAGGGCCTCCTGGGAGAGATCGTTCGCGAGCGGGCATGATCAAGGACCTCCTCGATCGCCCGGGGCCCGCGACAGTGCTGGTGGTTGCGCTCCTGCTGGTCACCACGTGGGGCGTCACCTACAGCCCCCGCTCGATCGTGCTCTTCATGCTGTTCCAGGGCTCGATTCTCCTGCTCTACTTCGCCCGGATCCCGACGCGGCTGAAGGCGGCCCTCACCATCCTCACCCTGGGCGTGCTCATGCCGGTCCTCGGCACGATCAACGCGTACTACATGGAGATCGCGATCCAGGTCGGGATCTTCGTGGCCCTGGCCCTCGGGCTCAACATCGTGGTGGGGCTGGCCGGTCTGCTGGATCTGGGCTACGTCGCCTTCTTCGCGGTCGGCGCCTACTCGTGGGCGATCTTCGGCTCGCCCCAGGCGAACCTGATCTTCGGCGGAGAGCACTTCCCCCTCGGCCCGTGGTGGTTCTTCGTGTTCCTCTTCGTGGGAGTGGCGGTGGCGGCGGGGGCGGGCATCCTGCTCGGCCTTCCGGTGCTGCGGCTCCACGGCGACTACCTGGCCCTGGTGACCCTCGGATTCGGCGAGGTGATCCGCGTGCTGGCCAACAATCTCGACAAGCCGATCAACTTCACCAACGGCCCCAAGGGCATCACCCCGATCAACCGGCCGCCGATCTTCTTCGCCCCCCTCCTCCGATCGCTGGGGATCGACCCCGACCCCAACGTGATCTACCCGCTCTATCTCTACGCGCTCGTGCTGCTGATCGTGGGCGCGACGGTGCTCGCGAACCGACGCCTGGAGGACTCCCACATCGGGCGCGCCTGGGAAGCGATCCGCGAGGACCAGACCGCGGCCCAGGCCATGGGCGTCCCTCTCGTGCGCATGAAGCTGCTCGCCTTCGCCTGCGGCGCCTCCTTCGCGGGTACCGTCGGGGTGCTCTTCTCGGCCAAGCAGATCTTCATCAACCCCGAGTCCTTCACGTTCATGGAGTCCATCGGCGTGCTCGCCATGATCATCCTGGGCGGCATGGGGTCGATTCCCGGCGCGATCCTGGGTGCCGCGGTGGTGACCATCCTGAACCTGCAGGTGCTCAAGGGCCTCTCGCTGTGGCTCAACGAGCTGCGCAACGCGGGGACCGTGATCTTCGGCTACGATCTTGCCAACCTGCCCACCCAGCTCGAACCGGCCAAGTACGAGCGGATGGTCTTCGGCCTCATCCTCGTGCTCATGATGATCTTCCGCCCCCAGGGCATCCTGCCCGCGAAGCGCCGGCATCGGGAGCTGACCGAGAAGCCCTGATGCCGCTGCTCGAGGCCCGGGCGGTGAGCAAGCGCTTCGGCGGGTTGACCGCGCTGAACACGGTGGACTTCGCGCTCGAGGAAGGCCACATCGCCTCGATCATCGGGCCCAACGGGGCGGGCAAGACCACGTTCTTCAACGTCTTCACCGGGATCTACGTGCCCGAGGAAGGGGTCGTCACCTTCCGGGGCACCCCGGTGCTGGGCCGGCGCCCCGACGAGATCACCGCGCTGGGCATCTGCCGCACTTTTCAGAACATCCGCCTCTTCCCCCGGATGACCGCCATCGAGAACGTGCTGGTGGGCATGCACAGCCGGGTCCCGCTGAGCTTCTTCGACGTGCTCACCCGGACCCAGCGCTGGCGGGAACAGGAGCGGCGGCAGTGGGAGCACGGCGGCGATCTCCTCGAGGTGGCCGGCCTGCGGGACAAGGCCAACGAGCTCGCGCGCAACCTGCCCTACGGCGACCAGCGCCGCCTCGAGCTGGCGCGCGCCCTTGCCTCCAATCCGTCGCTGCTCCTGCTTGACGAGCCCACCGCGGGCATGACCCAGGGTGAGGCCCGCAGCCTCATGGCGCTGCTACGCCGGCTGGTGGAGGAGCGCAAGCTCACCCTGCTCCTGATCGAGCACAACATGCGCGTGGTGATGGAGGTCTCGGACCGCGTCACGGTCCTCGATTACGGGGAGAAGATCGCCGAGGGCCGGCCCGGCGACGTGCAGCGCGACCCCCGGGTGATCGAGGCCTACCTGGGACGCCGGCGGTGGACCCCGGGCGCGAGCGTGGCGGGGGGCGAAGGCCATGCTTGAGGTGACCGACCTCCACGTCTATTACGGGGAGATCCACGCGCTGAAGGGCATCTCGTTCCGCGTCGCCCAGGGCGAGATCGTGACCCTCCTCGGCAACAACGGCGCGGGCAAGACCACGACCCTGCGCACCCTTTCGGGCCTGCTCGCCCCGCGCCAGGGCGACGTGCGCTTCGAGGGGCACTCGCTGGTCGGCGTGGCGCCCCACGACGTGGTCCTGAAGGGCATCACCCACGTGCCGGAGGGGCGCCGGATCTTCAACCGCCTCTCCGTCGTCGAGAATCTCGAGATGGGCGCCTACACCCGCGGGGACTCGGCGGTCGGTCAGGACATGGAGCAGGTCTTCACGATCTTCCCGCGCCTCAAGGAGCGACGGAGCCAGGTGGCGGGCACGCTGTCGGGCGGCGAGCAGCAGATGCTGGCCATCGGGCGGGCGCTCATGGCGAAGCCGCGGCTCCTCTTGCTGGACGAGCCGTCCATGGGACTCGCGCCGGTCCTGGTGGAGCAGATCTTCGAGACCGTCCTCGCGATCAACCGCCAGGGCGTCACCATCCTGCTCGTCGAGCAGAACGCGGCCATGGCCCTGTCCATCGCCGGGCGGGGCTACGTGCTCGAGACGGGCCGCCTCCCGCTCGAAGGCGGGGCGCGCGAGCTGGCCGACAATCCGGAAGTGCGCCGCGCCTACCTGGGCGAGGCCTGAGCGCCAGGAACGAAGGGGAGGACGAGAACGTGAAGAGTGCGGGACTGACCTACGAGGAGCACGCGGTGGGCGCGGTGTACCGGACGCTCGGCCGAACGGTATCGGAGGCCGACATCTGCGCCTTCGTCAACCTGTGCGGCTTCAACGAGCCCCTCTTCATGGACATGGAATTCGTCGCCAAGGAATCGGTCTTCAAGGGCCGCGCCGCGCCGGGCGCGATGACCTTCTGCCTCTCGGAAGGCCTGATCATGCAGACCGGGCTCATCCACGGCACCGGCATGTCCTACCTCGGCAGCGAGATCCGCATCGTGGCGCCGGTGCTGGAGGGCGACACGCTGCGCGTGAGCGTCGCGATCACGGACAAGCGCGAGACCAAGAAGGCGGACCGCGGCATCGTGACCTACCGCCACGAGGTCACGAACCAGCGTGGCGAGGTCGTCCTGGAAGCCACCGTGAAACGGATGATCAAGCGCAAGTCGGCCTGATGCGGATCCTCGGCCGCGAGGTGCTGGAGGCGCTCCTGCCGCCCGCCGACGTGATCGCGGCCGTGGAGCGTGCCTTCCGGGAGGCCGCCGCCGGGCGGGCCTCGGCGCTCCCTCGCGCGGTGCTGCCGATGGGGCGGCACGGGGTGTTCCTGGCCATGGTCTCGGCCCTGCCCCGCCTGGGCGCCCTCGGCACCAAGCTGGTGACGGTGGTGGAGCGCAACCAGCGCCGGGGGCTGCCCACCATCCACGCCACCTACCTGCTCACCGATCCGGAGACCGGCGCCCCGCTGGCCTTGATGGAGGCCGGCTTCCTCACCGGCATCCGAACGGGCGCGACGTCCGCGGTGGCGGCGCGCCATCTGGCCCGCCGTGACTCGCGGGTGGTGGCCTGCTTCGGTGCGGGCGTGCAGGCCCGCTTCCAGCTCCTCTGCCTGAGCCAGGTCCTGCCCCTGGCGGAGGTGCGGGTGGTCGGACGCGATCCCGGGCGAACCGCCGCCTTCGCGGAGAGGATGCGCGGCGAGCTGGGCATCGCGGTCCGCGTCGAGACCAGCCGGAAGGCCGCGGTGACCGGGGCCGACGTGATCACCTGCGCCACCACCTCCTCGCGGCCGGTCTTCTCGGGCCGCGACCTGGCCCCCGGCGCCCACGTGGACGGCGTCGGCACGTTCCGGCCCGCCACTCGGGAGCTCGACACGCTAACCGTCAAGAAATCCCGCGTGGTGGTGGACACTTATGAGGGGGCATGGGAAGAAGCCGGGGACCTGCTGATCCCGATCAAGGCCGGCGCCATCACCCGGCGCCACGTCCGGGCGGAGCTGGCCGAGCTGGTGGCCGGCACCCGGCAGGGCCGGACCTCGCCCCAGGAGATCACCCTGTTCAAGTCGGTGGGATACGCGCCCGAAGACGCGGTGACGGCGCGCTTCGCCTATGACCGGGCGGTGGCAGCCGGGCTCGGTACCGAGGTGACGCTATGATCGCTGGCGCCCGGCGCTTCTCTCCGCGCAGACCCCAGTAGTCGCCCCGGGGGCCTCAGGCCGGCCGACGCACCATACGCGGTCGGGAAAATACCCCCAGCCCCTATACTGGAAGTGGCCGACTTCTCTGGCATTTACGGCCGTGACTGACCGCATCCCATGAGTCCATCCGGCGACGAGACGCAGAGGTTCGGGAGATGGCTGCCAAGCCTGACGGCGGCCCTCGCCTTCATCGCCTTCCTCCCGACGCTCGAGGCCACGTTCGTCAACTGGGACGACGAGGCGAGCTTTCTCACGAATACCGCCTACCGCGGGCTCGGCTGGGCCCAGGTCCGGTGGATGTTCACCACCACGTTCCTCGGTCATTGGAGCCCGCTCACCTGGATGACCTGGAGCCTCAACTACGTCACGGGCGGCCTCGACCCGTGGGGCTATCACCTCGGCAACCTCCTCCTGCATTCGGCCAACGTGGCCCTGCTCTGGCTCGTCGCGCGCCGGCTGCTCGCGATCGGGTCGAGCGCAGCGACCACGAGCTCGACGATCGCCGCCGGCGCGACCATCGCGGCGCTGGTCTGGGGCCTGCATCCGCTGCGCGCCGAGGCCGTCGCCTGGGCAAGCGCGCGGCGGGACGTGCTGTGCGGGCTCTTCTATCTCCTGGCGGTACTGGCGTATCTACGAGGTGTGGCTCGAGGCGCCGGGATCGAGCGCCGGTGGTGGGCTCTCTCCCTGGCAGCCTTCGCGGCCGCGCTCTCGTCGAAGACCATCGCGATGACGCTGCCGCTCACCCTGCTGCTGCTGGACGTGTATCCGCTCCGCCGCCGCGGGCTCGGCTGGTGGAGCCTCACCCGCGAGAAGCTGCCCTACGCGATCCTCGCCGCCGCGGCCGGCGTCGTGGCGTTCGTCGCGCGGCAGGAGAGCGGCAATATCACGGCCTACACGCAGTACGGGGCGGGCGCCCGCCTGGCATTGGCGGCGTCCACCCTGTGGTTCTCCTGGTGGAAGTCTCTCTGGCCGGCCGGCCTGTCGCCGATGTACGAGCTGCCCCAGCGCGTCGATCTCGGCCAGGCGCGGTTCCTCGGGCCGCTGCTGGCCGTGACCGCTCTCACCGCCGCGCTCGTGCTACTGCGGCGGCGGTGGCCCGCGGGGCTTGCCGCCTGGGCTCAGTCGGTCATCGTGCTGGTGCCGATCAGCGGGGTGGTCCACTCGGGCTATCAACTCACCGCCGACCGCTACAGCTATCTCTCGGGCCTAGGATTGTCGGTCCTGGCCGGCGCCGGGCTCGTCTGGGTGTGGCAGCACGCCGGCGGCGGGCCGGCGCGTCGCTGGATGCGCCCCCTCGTGTGGGCGGCCGCCGCGCTGGTCGTCGTGGCGCTCGGAGCGACCGGCCGAGCGCAGACGACGATCTGGAAGGACTCGGAGACACTTTGGCGGCAGGCCGCCGAGGTCGATCCGAGCTGCTCTCTCTGCGAGAGCAATCTCGGCCGGGTGGTGGCGCGCCCGGGGCGCTTCGCGGAGGGCGAGACGCACGTGCGACGGGCGATCGCGCTTCGTCCCGATCGCCCGGGCCCGCACGAGAACATGGGCACGATCATGCTCGCTCAGGGTCGCTCGAGTGAGGCGGAGGAGCACTTCCGGCGGGCCGCGACGCTCCAGCCCGACCGCGCGGCGTCCCGCAACGCGCTGGGCGTGGCGCTGGCCAGCCAGGGGCGCGACCGCGAGGCCGAGGCCGAGTTCCAGGAAGCGGCACGGCGGTCACCCCGACTCGTGGATGCCCCCGCCAATCTGGGCGTCCTCTACACGAGGCAGGGCCGCTTCGAGGAGGCGGTCGTCCCGCTCCGTCGCGCCCTTGCGCTCGATGGCGGACGGGCCGGGGTCAGGGCCGACCTCGGTCGAGCCCTGAGAGGCCGCGCCATCGAGCTCGCGCGGGAGGGCCGACTCGACGAGGCCGCGCGGCTTTGGCAGGAAGCGTCGCCCCTCGCGGGCGAGGATCCCGATCTCCTTCGCGACCTGGGCCAGGCCCTCGTCGAGCGAGGCAAGGGGGTCGAAGCCATTCCGATCCTCGAGCGGGCCGTCGCGCTGGCTCCCCAGCGGGGAGCGGAGCGCTTCTGGCTGACGCGCGCCTATCGGCTCGCCGGACGAATGCCCGAGGCCGACCGCGAGGTGGCCACGCTGCGTGCGCTGGCGCCCGCCTACGCGGCCGAGCTTGGCCGATGACCCGCCTGCAGCGGGCGCTACCCGTTCTCGTCGGCGTTCTTGCGTTCGTCGCCTTCCTGCCCGCCCTCGACGGAGGATTCCTCGACTGGGACGACGACCGGAACTTCCTGTGGAACACGGGATACCGCGGCCTCGGCCTGCGCGAGCTGCAGTGGATGTTCACCGCGACGTGGATGGGGCACTACATCCCGCTCACGTGGCTGACGTTCGGTCTCGATTACGTGATCTGGGGCATGCAGCCGGCCGGCTATCATCTGACGAGCCTCGTCTTGCACGCGGTCAACGCCGTACTCTTCTACTGGGTGGCCAAGCGAATCCTGATGGCCGCGGTCCCGACGGCGAGCGAGACGGCGTGGCGCGCCGGCGCCGCCGTGGCGGCGTTGTTCTTCGCGATCCATCCCCTGCGGGCGGAGTCCGTCGCGTGGGCGACCGAACGTCGCGACGTCCTCTCGGGCGCGCTCCTCCTGGGCTGCATCCTGCTCTATCTGCGTGCGATCGCCACCGAGGCACCGCGACGGCGCTGGTTGCTCGCGCTGTCCGTCGTGAGCTTCGCGCTGGCGATGCTGGCGAAGTCGATCGTGATGACGCTGCCCCTGCTGCTGGTCGTGATTGACTGGTACCCCTTGCATCGCCTGCAACCGCTACGCTGGTCGCGCGAGAGCCGCCATGCCCTCGTCGAAAAACTGCCATTCCTGGCCGTCGCCATGGCGGGGGCAGCGGTCTCGTATTGGTCGGTGGCGACCACGACGTATCCGCTGCCGTCGCGGATCGCGATGGCCCTCTACAGCATGGTGTTCTACGTCTCGAAGACCGTGCTGCCGATCGACCTGTCGCCGCTCTACGAGCTCCCGCTGCGTGTCGATCCGCTCCACCCGCAGTTCCTCGGCGCCGCGGTGGCGGTGGCGCTCGTGACCGCGACGCTGGTGGCGCTTGCCGCGCGCTGGCCTGCGGGCGTCGCCGCGTATGCGTGGTATGCGGTCGTGCTGGCACCGGTAGGCGGCCTCGTGCACGCCGGCCACCAGCTCGCGCACGATCGCTACAGCTACCTGTCCTGCCTGCCGTTCGCCGCCCTCGTCGGGGGCGGCGTCGTGTGGCTCGTGGGCGCCCACGCGACGGGCACGCTTCGGCCGCCGCTGTTTCGGACGAGCTGTGCCGCGCTGGGCGCCTTGCTCGCCACCCTGGGCGCGCTGACGTGGCAGCAGGTCAAGGTGTGGCGGGACACGGAGTCGCTGTGGACATACGCGACGTACGCGACGCCCGAGTGCTCGATCTGCCACGATCAATACGGCTTGGTGCTCGTGAACCGTTCACCGGTCCGACCGGGCGAGCTCAGGATGGCCATCGAGCACTTCCAGCACGCGCTCATGCTCCGGCCGGATCGCGACAAACCACAGGGGGGCCTGGGCTTCGCGCTGATCCAGCTGGGGCGTCCGCTCGAAGCGGAGGCGGCCCTGCGTCGCGCCCTCATCGTCAAGCCGGACGACGTCGATACGTTCAATAACCTCGGCTGTGCGCTGAACGAGCAAGGCCGATTCGGGGAGGCCGAGCCGTACCTTCGCCGGGCGATTGCCTTCGACGAGCACAACGTCGCCGCGCGCACGAATCTGGGCGCCGCCCTCGTGGGGCTGGGCCGCCTCGACGAGGCGATCTGGGAGTTGCTCCGCGCCGTCGAGGAGGCGCCATTCGCGGAGGCGCCGCGGATCCTGCTCGTGCACGCGTACCAGAAAGAAGGCAAGACGGCGGAGATGCACAAGCAGCTCACGATCCTCCGCCAATTGCATCCCGCCATGACGCGCGACCTCGCGGCGAAGCACGGCCTCTGAGATGGCGCTGGCGGTCGTCCTGGTGTTCGGCCTCGTGCTCGGCAGCTTCCTCAACGTGGTGATCGCGCGGCTGCCCGAGCGCCGCAGTCTCCTGGCGCCCCGCTCGGCGTGCCCCGTCTGCGGCGCACCCATCGCGTGGTACGACAACGTGCCGCTGCTGTCGTTCGTCGTGCTGCGCGGTCGCTGTCGCGCCTGCGCGACGCCAATCCCGTGGCGCTATCCCCTCGTCGAGGCGATGATGGCGGTGCTGCTCGCGGCGGCGTGGGTGGAGTTCGGTCCGACCTTCGAATTCGCCGTCGCCGCTGCGCTGCTCGCCGCCCTGCTCGCGATCACCGTGATCGATCTGCGACACCAGATCATTCCCGATGCGATCACGTTTCCGGGCATTCTGGCAGGGATCACTGCCAACGTGGCGACCCGCCACCTGGGCTGGGCAGACGTCGCCCTCGGCATTGTGCTGGGGGGAGGAATCTTTTTCGTGATCATCGTGGCCAGCCGTGGCGGCATGGGAGCGGGTGACATGAAACTCGGCGCCATGCTCGGCGCCTTTCTCGGCTGGAAAATCGCGCTGTTCGGACTGATGGTTGGAGTGGTGCTCGGGGGAGCGTGGGCAGTGGCTCTGATGGCCCTCGGCGTCCGCGGTCGTAAGGACGCGATCCCGTTTGGTCCTTTCCTTGCACTCGGGGGAGCCACTGCGTTGTTTTGGGGCGAAGGAGTCGTCAAATGGTACGTCTCCGGGTTGCGGATGTGAGGGGCCGAGAAGCCGGGTTCTCGCTGACCGAACTGATCGTCGTGATTGCGATGATCGGCGTGCTGGCCGCGCTCGGGCTGCCGCAATTCATGTCGTACTGGCGAACGTCCGCGACGACGGCGGCCGCCTCGGAGCTGGCCACCGCGGTCAACCGTGCGCGTCAACTCGCCATCTCGGGCAACCAGAACTATTGCGCGGAGGTGTCGGCGAGCAGCGTGCGCTACCGGCAGAACGCCAACGCCACATGCACCGCCGGGACGATCTGGACGGGCACGGGCACCGACGGCTCCGGCCTCATCAACCTCGCCAACAACATGAGCGTATCGGGCGGGCCGGTGGTCTTCACCTCGCTCGGTGCCGCGGCCCTGGCAGGGACATTCACCGTCACCAATCCGAACGGCGGGAGCCGCAACGTCGTCGTGGCGGCGTCGGGCCGCGTGAGCGTGCAATAGTCCACGCCACGCGCGGCTTCACGCTTGCCGAAGTGCTCGTGGCCACGGCCCTCCTGACCGTCGGCCTGTTGGGGATTGCCACCGGCTTTCAGTACGCGGCGAGCGGCGTCGCCACCGGCGGCGGCGAGACGGCCGCCGTCTTTCTCGCCGAGCAGCGTATCGAGCAACTCCGGGCGCAGGCCATGACCGATTTCTCGGCGGCGGCGCTGGACGCGGGCACGACGACGGAATACTGCCTGTCGGGCACCATCTCGGGCGGCTCGTCGAATTGCGACGCGATGCCGGTCGCCGGCCCGTCGTACGGACGCACGACCACGATCACGGATTTCGGCGGCGGGACGGGCTGCCCCGCCACGCCGCTCTGGTGCAAGCAGGTCCAGGTCCGGGTGAGGTATCGTCCCGTGACGGGCGCGGGCGATCTCAGTCAGCCGCGCGCGGTGGACGTCTTCACCGTGCTCGGACCGAGAACATGACGACGGTCCTGCGGCGAAGATCGCCGACGCTGCGCGACGAGCGGGGGGTCGCGCTGATCGTCGCCGTGCTGGCGCTGTTCTGTCTGACGGGCCTGCTCGCCGCCTATCTTTCGGTGGCCACGCTCGAGCCGCAGATCTCGCGCAACCTCGCCGACGTGTCGCGCGCGCGCCATCTCGCGGAGGCGGGCATCGAGCGCGGCTTCAACGTGCTCGTGAGCACGGCCGACGGCAGCCAGAGCTGGAGTGGCCTGCTCGCCGGTGCCACCACCGGCCAGCCGTGGGTGGCGCTTGCGGGGCTCACGAACGTCGCGATCTGGGCCGCGGCCAACGGCGGCACGTTCAGCGTCTCCATCCGCAACGACAACGGCGTGACGGACACGGCGCTCACGGGGTTGAGCGGCACCACCAACCCCGCGATGGACACCTCGCCGACCACGGATGCCAACAAGACCGTCATCATGCGATCGGCCGGCACCTTCAACGGCACGACGAAGACGATCGAGGTGGTGGTCCAGCGCGTGGCGCTGCCGCCGTTTCCCGGCGCCGTCAACATCCCGGGGCGGCACTCCGACAGCGTGGTCAGCAGCGACGGCATCGACATCGACGGTCGCGACTACGCGTGCGCGGCCAGCGGGACGGGCTGCGACGCGGCGGCGAACTGGACGGTCACGGCCAATCCGCTCAAGTACGGCATGGCCACCCAGCCGGGCATCCAGGCCGGCGGCGGCGCCACGTTCGAGGCGAATGTCGAAGCGGCGCTCGACACGACGGCCAAGCGCAATGCCATCAAGGGCAAGAGCCAGTCGACGGGTACGTATGCGACGGGGCTCGACACCGTGGCGGCCGACAGTTCGCTGACCCCCGCCCTCTTGGATGATTTCGTGAACCATGTGGCGAGCAATCCGGCCACGACCGTGCTCCGGAGCACGGCCGGGTGCCCGATGGTCGTCGCGGGCAGCGCGTCGGGCCTGACCAATGCGCCGGGGCTGACCAATGGCTGCGGCGTGAACACCACCGTGAACCTCGGCTCGCGTCAGGACCCGAAGCTCGTCTTCTTCCGTGGCGATGCCGGCTCCGGCGCCGCCGGCCTGACCGTGCACCGCGGCATCAAGGGCGCCGGCATCCTGGTCGTCCAGGACGGCGCTCTGAACAACCACGGGAGCCTCGAATGGGACGGGCTCGTCATCGTCACCGGCCAATCCACCTCGATGGGGTTCATGGCCAGCAGCGACACCATCATCCGCGGCGCGGCGGTCGCCTCCGAGTCGAACGCCGGCGCGGCCTTCGGTTCCTTCGACTTTTCGGTCGACGGCGCGATCCGCGGCCTCTCGATACGGTCGAGTCAGCAGAACGTGGATATGGTCCAGTCGATGCGTTCGCTGCACTCGATCACGAATTGGCGCGAGATCTAACGGGTAAACGGCTGAAATCGCGAGGCATGGGGCCTCCCGCGCACCTCGCCCCCAACGCTTGTGTGTGGGAAAAGATTGGCCGCAACGGAGGATACTCCTATACTACTGACTCGACAGGGGAAATAACGTGTTGAACATCTTGAAGAAGCTGCGCAAAAGCTCCGATATCTTCGGTCTGGATATCGGGACGAGCGCCGTCAAAGCCGTGCAGATCAAGAGCGGATCCGTCACCGGGATGGCCTCCGTTGGCCTGCCCGCCGACACCATCGCCGACGGCTCGATCCGCGACACCCAGGCCGTGGCCGACGCGATCAAGGAGGCGGTGGTCAAGGCAGGCATCGGAGGGCTCGAGGCGGCCATCGCCGTCTGCGGGCGCGAGCTGATCATCAAGAAGGTTCAGATCCCCGAGGTGCCGGCCCGGGATGTCCACGACGTGGTGATGCTCGAGGCAGAGCACCACATCCCGTTCGCGATCGACGAGGTGTTCATCGATCATCACACGCTCGGCCGCTCCAGCGGCCAGATGGACGTCATCCTCGTCGCGGTAAAGAAGTCGAAGGTCAACGAGTACATGGCCGTCGTCGATCAGGCCGGCTTCAACCCGCTCATCGTCGACGTGGACGGCTTCGCCCTCGGCAACCAGTGGGAGCTGAACTTCCCGAGCGAGGGCCGCGAGGCGGTGGCCCTCATCGACATCGGCGCCGCGATCATGAAGACGAACGTCGTACGGGGCGGCGCGACGATCTTCGCGCGCGACATTCCGTTCGGCGGCAACAATTACACGCAGGCGATCGCCCAGCGCCTCAACATCTCCTTCCAGCAGGCGGAGGACGCCAAGCTCGGCAAGGACGTCGGTGTGAAGTGGGAAACGCTCGTGCCGCCGCTCGAGGCGGTCTCACGCGAGCTGTCGCTCGAGGTCCAGCGCACCTTCGACTACTTCGCCTCGACGGCGGAGTCCGAGCGCATCGGCAAGATCGTGTTGGCGGGCGGCTGCGCGCAACTGCCCGGCCTGAACGAGTACCTCGCATCCAACTGGGGAATCCCCGTCGAGCTCGCGCGGCCCTTCGAGCGTATCGACGTGGCGCCCGCGTACGCCGAGGAGGCGGCCGCGATGGCCCCGGCCCTGGCCGTGGCAGTGGGGCTCGGCCTTCGGCGGTCCGGAGACAAGGAGCAATCGAAGTGATCAGAATCAACCTCGCGCCGGCCGAAACGCGACGGCGGCGCGGCGCCGGATTCACGCTGCCGACTCTGCCCATCGGGCTCGGCCTTCTCTTCGCCGTCGTCTACGGCGTCGCCGTCCTCGGCGTGGGCTACTGGTGGTGGGGTCTCGTCGCCGAGAAGTCGCGGTTGATCGCCGAGAACGACCGCACGACCAAGGAGCTCGACGCCATCAAGATCACGCTGGGGCAAGGCGCGAACGTGAAGGCCCAGCTGGCGGACGTCCGCAAGCGGGTCCAGGTCATCGAAGAGCTGGTGCAGGGCCAGGGACGGCCCGTCCTGCTGCTCGACGCGTTCGTGGACACGGTCCCACGCGACCTGTGGATCACGTCGTTCGAGGATCGCGGCACCTCGCTGAAGATCGCCGGCACCGCCTACTCGACGCGTGCCGTGTCGGAGTTCCTGAACAACCTCAGGCAGTCGGGGAAGTTCAAGGAGGTCGACATCCTCGTATCGAGACAGGACCTGAGCAAGAGCCCCGTCATGGTGACCTTCGAAGTCACCTGCCGGTTCGAGGTGTAGTCGTGGCGATGCCGCCGTTCCTCCAGAGCTTCGTCGACGGCCCAAAGCTTCCGAAGGTGATTCTGGGCGTTCTCGGCCTCGTGGTGATCGTGGGCGGCGGGTGGTTCCTGCTCCTCTCCCCCGTGCAGCTCGAAGTCACCGCCCTCGAAGCCCGGCGTCAGCAGCTCGCGACCGAGCTGGCGCTGGCACGCTCGCAGGTGGCCGAGCTGCAGCGCTTCCGCCGCGAGGTGGCCGAGCTCCAAGCCAAGCTCGACGGGCTGACGGCGAAGCTACCGACGGAGAAAGAGACGCCTGCCCTCTATCGCGCGGTGTCCGAGGCGGCGCAGGGCTCCGGGCTCGGCGTGTCGCTCTTCCAGCCGCGCGAGCCGAAGCCGAAGGACTACGTGGCGGAGATTCCGATCACGATCACGGCCGAGGGCGGCTATCACCAGCTCGGCCTGTTCTTCGAGAAAGTCGCGGGCCTGGAGCGCGTGGTCAAGGTCGGCGAAATGAAGCTGACGGGCCTGGTGAAGGGCCGGAGCGCGCTGCGCGCCGAGCTGACGCTTGCGACCTACATGTATCGCGACGCGCCGCCTGCGAAGCCCGGGGCGCCGGCGCCGGCGGCTCCGAAGCCGGCGGCCGCACTGCCCAGCAAGGAGGCCCGCACGTGAAGTCGTCAGTCGCCCTCGTGACGCTCGGCGGCGTCTGCGCCGTGCTCACCGCGTGCGGTGGATCGCCGCCGACGCCGCCGCCATCGGCCACGACGCCGCCCGCGACGTCGACCCCGGCGCCGGTCGCATCCCTGCGTCCCGACCAGTCCGGCCAGCCCGCTCAGGCCGGCCAGCCGGCTCCGCTCGTGCCGGCGGCGCCCACAGTGGCGGCCGCCGAGGCGCCCAAGTACCTCGACAAGGGCCGCAAGGACCCGTTCACAGAGGTGCAGCTGTCGGCCACCACGGGCGGCTTGTCCGTCGCCACGACGAAGCTCACGGGGATCGTGCGCGGTCCCCGCTCGGTGCTCGCGCTGCTCGAAACCCAGGAGGGCATCGGTTACATCCTCAAACCCGGCGACACGCTTGGCGACGGCCGGTTGATGGAAATCGGCGCCGACAGTGTGGTCTTCGCGGTGGGGCCGAAGGCCGGCTCCGCCCCACAGCGTGTCGTCCTACGACTGGCGGCCAATTGAAAATGACTAGACGGCGCGTGGTGCTCCTGGTACGGCGAGCGTTCGGCCTGGGGCTCCTGCTCCTCGTGCCCGCCGGTACTCCGGCGGTTGCGCAGCAGGCGGCAGCCACGGTTCGGCTCAGCGACATCACGGTCGCCACGCAGCCCGACGCGGTCACCGTGTTCGTCAAGACCTCGGCGCCGGCCAAATACCAGGCCGAGCTCATCGACTCCCCCACGCGCCTCGTGATCGACTTCGAGGACACCGACTACGCGTGGCGCAAGACGCCTCTCAACGTGGCGGCGCCGCCGCTCAAGCAGATCAGGGGAAGCCAGTACAAGACTGGCGTCGCGCGCATCGTCGTGCAGCTCGATCGCAAGGTCGGCTATGCGATCCGCGAGGACGACGGTGGTCTGGCCATCGTGATTCCGACCTCGCCGCAGGCGAAGGCGCCGGCGGACACGCCGTCCTCGACGACCGCCACCGGGGCGACGGACAGGCGGGCCGACGCGACCGAACCGAAGGCGCAGGTCAAGAGCCCCGTCGCCAGGCCCGCGCCGCAGGCGCGTGTGGCTCAGGCCCCGCCGCGTCCGGCCGCGCCGGCTCCCGCACCGGCCGCCCCCGCCGAGCCGGCCACCCCTGCAGCCCCGCCGGCGCCGGTCATGCCGGCGCCGCCCGAGGGCCAGCGCCTGATCTCGCTCGATTTCAAGGACGCCGACGTCGTCAACCTGCTCCGCATCCTGGCCGCCGAGAGCGGACGCAACATCGTGATCGGCGACGACGTCAAGGGCAAGATGTCGATCTCGCTGCGCAACGTGGCCTGGGAGCTCGCGCTCGACACGATCATGGAGGCGCGCGGCCTCGTGAAGACCGAGCGCGACAACGTCATCCGCATCGTCTCCGCCGACCAGCTCACCAAGGAGCGCGAGGCGAAGGCGCGCGTGGAGGAAGCCAAGCTCAAGGCCGAGGCCGACGTGCGCACGAAGGTGGCCGAGGCGAATCTGAAGGAGGCAGAGGCGCGCGGGCGGATGCTGGCGGCCGAGGCCGCCGCCGCCGAGGCGGCCGCGCGTGGCCCGCTGAGAGAAGAGACGATCCGTCTCGCCTACGCGGACCCCGAGGATCTCGCGAAGACCCTGTCGGGCATCCTCGGCATTCCCGAGGGCGGCTCCCTCCCCGTTGCCCCTCCGTCGATCGTGCCGATCCCGGCGCCGCCGTTCTCGAACGTGTTTGGACCGGGCGCCGCGCCCGTGCCCGTGGCCGCGCCCTCGCCCTCGGCCGACGTGTTGGCCAAAGGCATCACGATCCGGGCCCACAAGCCAACCAACTCGATCTTCATCCGCCACTACGCCAACGACCTCGAGCGGATCAAGAAGCTCATCCGCGAGAGCCTCGACATCCCTCTGCCGCAGGTGAAGATCGAGGCGCGGCTGAACGAGATCAACCGGACGGACCTGTTCGAGATCGGCGTGCAATGGGGCGGCGCCACCGCACGCCGGGACGGCCGGAGCATCCTCGTCGGTCAGGGCTTCGCGCCGTTCAGCCGCGACGGAGGACAACAGGTCGTCCGGGCCGTCGATATCGGGCAACGGGCCGGGTCGTCGGAGACGCTCAGTGGATTTGGCGGGGCCTCCACGCCACCAACCGGCGGTATCGCAGGCCCCATCACCGATCGGCTGTCGCCATTTTCGCTGGCCCAGCTGTTACCGGTCAGCAGCCTCACCGGGCTTCCACTCGGCGGCAACATCGTCAACCTGCTGCCCTCGAACCTCCCCGCCGGTGGCGTCTCGTTCGGCATCATCGGCACGAACTTCAACTTGAACCTCGCGCTGCAGGCGCTGGAGAACCAGACGAAGACGCGCTCGCTGTCCAAGCCGGAGATCGTCACCGTCGAGAACGCCAAGGCGTCCATCGTGCTCGGCAGCGAGATCCCGTACGCCACGGTCAGCTCGGCCGGTACGCAGATCCAGTTCAAGGAGGCGGCGCTCCGGCTCGAGGTGACGCCGACGGTGGTGTACGAGTCGGCCAGCGTGAATCGCATCAAGATGAAGCTGGCCGTCGAGGACAACTCCGCGGGCGACACCGTGCAGGCCGGCGGGGGCGCCGCGGTCCCGATCATCAACAAGCGCCGCGCCGAGACCGAGGTGCTCGTCAAGGAAGGCGACACGCTGGTGATCGGCGGCATCACGCAGCGAACGGACCTCGAGAGCACGCGCAAGGTGCCTCTGTTCGGTGACATCCCGGTTCTCGGCTGGCTGTTCAAGGCGCGCCTCGCGCAGACGTCTCCGAACCGTGAGCTGGTCATCTTCGTGACGCCGAGCGTGCTCCGCCGGGACGCGCCGCGCGCCGCTTTACCGTCGGGCACCGCGTCGTCGCGGTAAGCTAGTCGGTCATGGGAGGCGTCTTCCGCTTCCTCACCGCGGGCGAATCCCACGGTGAGGCACTGGTCGCCGTCATCGATGGCGTCCCGGCCGGCCTGCCGCTGACCGAAGCCGACATCAACGGCGACCTCGCGCGGCGCCAGCGCGGCTACGGCCGCGGTGGGCGCATGAAGATCGAGCGTGATCAGGTCCACGTCCTGTCCGGCGTCCGCTGGGGCGCCACCCTCGGCTCTCCGATCACGCTGAGCATCGCCAACCGCGACTGGGAGAATTGGAAGGCGACGATGGGGGTCGCGATGCCCGAGGCGGGCACGGCGAAGAAGGAAGTGACGCGGCCGCGGCCCGGACATGCCGACCTCGCCGGCGCCATGAAGTACGGTCATCGTGACATCCGCAACGTGCTGGAGCGCTCCAGCGCCCGCGAGACGACCGCGCGCGTGGCCGTGGCCGGCGTGGCCAAGCGCCTGCTGGCGGAGTTCGGCATCAGGATCCTGAGCCACGTCACCGAGATCGGCGGCGCGCGCATCGGTGAGCTCGCCATCGCCTGGGACGAGGTGGCGCGCCGCGCGGAGGCCTCCGAGGTCCGCTGCGCGGATCCCGCGGCCGAGGCCGCGATGATCGCCGCGATCGACGACGCCAAGGCCAAGGGGGACACGCTGGGGGGCGTATTCGAGGTCGTCGCGGTGGGCTGCCCGGTCGGGCTCGGCTCCTATGTGCAATGGGACCGACGGCTCGACGGCCGGCTCGCCCAGGCCTTCTGCTCGATCCAGGCCATCAAGGGCTGCGAATTCGGGATGGGCTTCGAGACGGCCCGCCGGCCCGGTTCCGGTGTGCACGACGAGATCCTGTTCGACGCGAGTCACGGCTTCAATCGCTCCACCAACAATGCCGGCGGCCTCGAGGGCGGCGTCACCAACGGCCAGGCCGTCGTGGTGCGTGCCGCCATGAAGCCGCTGTCCACGCTGCGCACGCCGCTGAAGTCGGTGGACCTCGCCACCAAGGAAGTGGTGGAGGCGGTCGTGGAGCGCAGCGACGTCTGCGCGGTTCCCGCGGCCGGCATCGTGGGCGAGGCCATGATGGCGATCGTGCTGGCCGACGCCTTCCTCGAGAAGTTCGGCGGCGACGGCATCGACGAGATTCGCCACAACCACCGCGCCTACCTGGACAGTCTGAAGAGCTGGTAGCGCCGCGCGGCGCTATCATCGAACTCCGATGGTGATCCCCGTCGACCTCGGCACCCGGTCCTACTCGATCGTCGTGGAGCCCGGCGCGCTCGCGAGCGTGGGCACGCGTTTGCGCGAGCTCCGTGTGGGCTCGCGCGCGGTGCTCATGACCGACGCCGGCATTCTCAAGGTGCACGGCCGGGCCGTGGTGGCCGGCCTGGAAGCCGCCGGGCTCTCGGTGACCGTCCTCGAGGTGCCGGACGGCGAGGCGGCCAAGACCCTGGGGGTCGCCGAGCATTGCTGGGACCGGCTGCTGGCGGCGGGCGCCGATCGCACGTCCACGGTGCTCGCGCTCGGCGGCGGCGCCGTCGGCGACCTCGCGGGTTTCGTGGCGGCAACGTACATGCGCGGCGCCAACTTCGTGCCGCTGCCGACGACGGTCCTGGCACAGGTCGACGCCTCCATCGGCGGCAAGACAGCGATCGACCACCCGAAGGCGAAGAACCTCATCGGCGCGTTTTACCAGCCACGCCTGGTCGTGGTGGACCCGGCGGTCGTGCTGACCCTGCCGGACCGCGACTTTCGCTCGGGCCTCGCCGAGATCGTCAAGCACGGCGTCGTGCTGGATGCCGCCTACTTCGACGACGTCGAGCGCTCGGCGACGGCGCTCGGTGCGCGCGATCTCCCCACGCTGACGCGGATCATCGGCGGCTCATGCCGGCTCAAGGCCTCCGTGATCCAGCGCGACCCGGAGGAGAAGGGCGAGTGGCGCTTCGCGCTGAACTACGGTCACACGATCGGCCACGCATTGGAGGCGGCGACGCGGTTCGAGACGTGGACGCACGGTGAGGCGGTCGCGCTCGGCATGGTCGCCGAGGCGCGGCTGGCCGAACGGCTCGGCGTGGCCGACGCCGGGACGACGCGGCGGCAGGAGACCTTGCTGCGCGGGCTCGGAC
>Ga0137409_10002733_pt1 | contig 18800 bp, 14 predicted proteins | sample CZODoug1_16funga_FD_122059 | JGI IMG/M metagenome (GOLD analysis project Ga0137409, IMG submission 122059) | Vadose zone soil fungal communities from Angelo Coast Range Reserve, California, USA - CZODoug1_16fungal (Hybrid Assembly) | ecosystem: Environmental > Terrestrial > Soil > Vadose zone... | reverse complement strand
CAGCCGGTCGAGGTACAGCCGGTCGAGGTACAGCCGGTCCAGGTACAGCTGGTCAAGGTACAGCCGGTCCAGGTACAGCTGGTCAAGACATCTGCGTCCAACGTGACCGCGCCATTCCGCGGCAGCGCCTTCCAGATTCACGCCGGTGGTTACGGTGATGGATGTGAGTGCCAGGATATTTCCCTTTGAATACCGAGTTTGTTCCCAGCGTCGCCGAGCTGCCAACCCTGCCAGAAGACTGGGCAAGATCGACGACGCACGGGAGCTGTTCCAGATCGATCCGGATCGATTCCCCAATCTCGGACCCACCACCGCAGTGGCGAAGAAAGCCCTCCAGCGATAGGCATCGACGCCAACCAGACGGCACTAGGTTTCGCGATACTTGCGTCCCAACGAAGTCCTTCTCTCGGTCAACCATTTACTTGACAAAGTCAACTAATTGGCTTGCAATGAGAGCTACCTCAGGGAGGACCTCCGAATGCCCGCCACCCTCGACCAAAACACCCATGCCGTGCGCCGCTTTAACCGCTTCTACACCCGGCAGCTTGGAATCCTCGAAGAGCGCCTCTACCAAAGCAAATTCTCTCTCGCCGAGGTTCGTGTGCTGTATGAACTTGCCCACCGAAGCCGTGCCACAGCCACCGAACTGGGCAAAGACCTCGGAGTCGATCCCGGCTACCTGAGCCGCATTCTGCGGAGCTTCGATCGCGATGGCCTCATCGCGAAAACGCCCTCCCCCAACGATGCCCGGCAGAGTCACCTGACACTGACACCCAAGGGCCGCCAAGTCTTCGCCCCGCTCAACACCCGCTCGCAACAAAGCGTGACTGCTCTGTTAGCCGCGCTACCCTCGCTGCGACAAACCGAACTCGTGCGCTCCATGGAATCGATCGAAAAGCTCCTCGGCGCGCCCCGCGAACCGAAAGCCCCCTACCTGCTCCGCCTGCATCAGCCGGGAGACATGGGCTGGGTCGTCCACCGCCACGGCGTTCTCTACAGCCAGGAATACAAGTACGACGAGCGCTTCGAGGCCCTGGTCGCGGGGATCGTGGCCGAATTCATCGAAAACTTCGACCCCAAACGCGAGCGCTGCTGGATCGCCGAAAAGGACGGCTCCATCGCAGGATCAATTTTTCTCTGCAAGAAGTCCGCCACGGTTGCCAAGCTGCGGTTACTGCTCGTCGAGCCCTCCGCCCGAGGCCTGGGCATCGGCAAGCGGCTAGTGAGCGAGTGCGTTCGCTTCGCACGTCAGGCTGGCTACAAGAAAATCATCCTCTGGACGCAAAGCGAACTCTCCGCTGCCCGCCATCTCTACGAAGAAGCCGGCTTCCGGCTGGTGAAGAAACAGAAACACGATAGCTGGGGACGGAAGAGCTTGGTCTCGGAGACCCGGGCGCTGAAACTTTGACGAGTCCAAGACGCTTTCAAACTTCAACCACCAATGTCTCGTTGCCGAGAGCCGATGGCCGACAGCCGATGGCTCCCAGTTACCTCCGGCCACTGTCCCTCCGCAAAAAATTTCCTGAAAATTCTTTTTGCACAGCATCCAAATAACTGTATTCTCGAATTCGCGAACCAACTTCCCGAATCCCTGGAATCGCTGTTCCCGGAAGTCGCAGGAACCAGGAACCTCGGCGGCAACGGCTGAGGTGGTGAGAGTCGGTCGCTTGGGAGGTCCACATCGAAATTGGCAACGGCCACTAACTCTCCAGCCTGGAAACCGCAGATCGTCTCTGAGAAGATCACCCCCCCAGCGAAACCCCAGAAACAACAATTCGTTCGACTCACCTTGTGGCCCCTGGTCGCCGCGACCTTCTTCATGGTCTCGGGCGGTACCTTTGGCACCGAGGACATTGTGCATGGCGCTGGCTATGGCAAAGGCATCCTCATTCTTCTGATCACGCCGCTACTGTGGGCTCTTCCGGTGGCGTTCATGATCGGCGAACTTTCCAGCGCGCTGCCCAAAGAAGGCGGCTTCTACGCCTGGGTACGCCGCGGGCTCGGGGATTTCTGGGGATTTCAGGAAGCATGGCTCTCGCTCGTCGCCTCCATTTTCGATATGGCGATCTACCCGACGTTATTCGTGACCTATCTCAACCGCCTTTTCCCTTGGTTCGCCGAGGGTGCGCACCATCTCGGAACCGTCGGAGATCGCGACCTGATGGTCGCCGCTGGCTTGGTTGCCGTCTGCGCCTTGCTCAACATTGCCGGAGTGCGCGCTGTGGCCAGCACTTCGCTCTGGCTGTTCTTTTTGCTTTCTGCGCCGTTTGTGCTAATCGTCATGCTCGCGCCTTTCAAGTTTGGCGCGTTGGCGCATGCCTCCGCCCATAACACAGGCGGTGTTTCGGCCGGCCTGGTAACCGGGCTTTTGATTTGCATGTGGAACTACATGGGCTGGGATAACGCCAGTACCATCGCTGCGGAGGTCGAACGCCCAACGCGGACTTACCCGCGGGCGATGCTGTTGGCGGTGCTCATCGTTGCCCTCAGCTACGTGCTGCCCATCGGCGCCATGTGGATGACGGGACTGCCATCCGCGCAGTTTGAAACCGGCTCCTGGGCCGACATAGCCGGGATGCTAGGAGGCTCGCTGCTCCGGGGCGCCCTCGTGCTGGCCGCCATGGCCAGCGCCTTTGGCATGTTCAATTCGCTGGTGATGAGCTATTCCCGCCTGCCCCTGGCCATGGCGCAGGACGGCATGCTCCCCGGCGCGTTCGGCAAATTGCACTCGAAGACTCGCGCCCCGTGGGTGGCGATCGCTGTACTGGCCCTCGGTTGGACGATGTGCCTTGGCCTCGGCTTCGAGCGCCTGGTCACGATCGATATCCTGCTTTACGGTGCCAGCCTCTTTCTGGAGTTTGCCGCGCTGATCGCACTTCGTGTTCGGGAACCGAAACTGGCCCGCCCCTTTCGCGTCCCGGGCGGCATCCTTGGCGCGATCTTCATTGGAGTGCCACCCATGCTGCTCTTAGGCTTGTCTGCGGTGCGCGGGCAGAGCGAGCAAATCCTGGGCATGAGTTCCTTTGCGTTTGGAGTACTCCTGATAGTCGCTGGGTTCGTCGCCTTCGGCGTGAATACGCTGCTCAAGCCGCAAGGCTGGGGCAGTGTGGTCAACGAATCGGTCCAGCCGGTAGCGTAGTCGGGACAGTGGAGGCACGGGCGTCCTCGCCCGTGCGCAGGCGAGAAAGCACCGTTCGGATGAAGACTTGAGAGCGCGGGCGAAGACACGCGTGCCTCCATCACTTTCACTACTGCGGCAAAGCAAACGCCACGTACACTCCGCCGGAACCGGATTTCGGATCTTTCCCACCGCCCGCGGCGATCACAACAAACTGGCGTCCGTTCACCTCATACGTAATGGGCGTGGCATTTCCTGAGAACGGAAGCGCGGTCTCCCAAAGCAGCGTTCCCGTCGCCTTATCGAAGGCGCGGAATTTCTTATCGAAGTTAGTCGCGCCGATGAAGAGCAGGCCCCCGGCCGTCACTATCGGCCCACCATAGTTTTCCGTGCCTGTATTGCTCTGCCCCTTCGCCGCCAGCTCGGGATACTCACCCAGTGGAATCCTCCAGGCATATTCCCCCGTGTTGAGATTGATCGCGTTGAGTGTCCCCCAGGGAGGCGCAACCGCGGGGTAGCCTTCCGGATCGAGAAACTTGTTGTAGCCGGTAAAGCGATACTTCATCGCCAAAGGCGCCGGTTCTCCGCCGCGGAGTTCCTTGCTCTCCCCGCTGGTAAGGTAGTCCACCAGCGCCGAGACGCGATCTTCGGAGAGGCTGGGAAAACCGGGCATCCTGCCCTTCCCGGTCTTGATTGTGGCGGCGATTTGCTGCGGCTTAAGCCGATCCCCTACGCCCACGAGCGAAGGCATGGCCGGTGGCGAGCCCTGCATCTTTTCTCCGTGGCACACTCCACACTGTCTGAGATAGATGCCCTGAGCGCTATTCTTGCCTGTATTGGGCGCAAGAGCGCCAGTCCAGGCCACGTCATTGGCGTTGACGTAAAGGATCTTGGTTTCCGGATCCACCGCCGGACCGCCCCACTCCGCGCCGCCATCGAAGCCGGGAAACACAACCGTATCTTTGCCAACAGTGAAAGGGAGGAATTGCCCTCTGCTGCGGAAAGTGCGGAATTTCTCAAGGGCCCATTTGTGCGCCTCGGGCGTGCGATTGGTCAGAAGATGCTCGGTGAGAAGCTGCCTCGAGAACGGCGCCGGGCGGGCGGGAAGCGGCTGTTCCGCTGAGGTAACCTCCCCGGGCACGGTGCTCGCGGGATACTTGCGATCTTCAATTGGGAATAGCGGGGTACCGTTGTTTCGATCGAAAACGTACACGAATCCTTGTTTGGAAGTCTGGACAACGGCGTCGACGTTTTTCCCGTTGCGCTGCACCGTGATCAGAACGGGCGCAGCGGGAAAATCGCGATCCCAGATGTCATGGTGCACGCCCTGAAAGTGCCAAATTCTCTCGCCAGTCTTCGCGCTGAGGGCGAGCAGGCAATTGGCATACAGGTCGTCGCCCACTCGGTCGCCCCCGTAGAAGTCGAACACGGCGGAGCCAGTCGGGACGTAGAGGATCCCGCGCTCAGAATCGAGCGTCATGCCAGCCCAATTGTTGGCCGCCCCAGCTGTCTTCCATGCGTCCTTGGGCCAGGTTTCGTAACCCGCTTCGGCCGGGCGCGGAATGGTATGGAAAGCCCAGCGCAACTTCCCCGTGCGTACATCAAAAGCCCGAATGTCCCCCGGCGGAGAGGGCGGAGTCTCCGGGTTCCGGCCACCAACAATCAGCAAGTCCTCGTAGACAACTCCTGGGCTGGTCAAAGAAATCGACTGCGCCGAGGCAGGCTCGCGCCCAAGCCCCTCACGTAGGTCGATTCTCCCGTGGTCGCCAAAACTCTCGATCGGCTCACCGGAACCGGCATCGAGGGCGTAGACAAAGTTCATCACTCCGACCAGAATCCGCCGGTCTTTCTTAGTAGCATCCCTGATAGCAACATCACTCCAGAAGGCCAATCCGCGATCCGGTTGCGTCCCGCGAATCCCAGAGTCAAACTTCCAGATCGTCTTGCCGGTAGCGGCATCGAGCGCGAAGACCTTCTGCGTGGGCGTGATTCCATAGAGAACACCGTCGACCGCGATAGGCGTGCTCTGGAGGCCGCCTTCTTCCTGCGTATCGAAACTCCAGGCTACCGCGAGCCGTTTGACGTTGTCGCGATTGATTTGGGCAAGGGGCGAATAATGACGGTTGGCAGCGTCTCCACCGTAGGAAGGCCAGTCGTACCGGTCGCCCACATTTGCAGGGCTTCGTTCCGTCTGGGGTTTACCAGCCACCTCGAAGGCGAACAGTGCGACCGGAATCACACCCGCGATCACCAGGCTTCTCCAGGCAACAGATCGAACGGCAGCCATCGGCCAGACCCTCCAGAAATGCCCCTTTGTTGTACAGTAATTTCGTACCCGCTGGCCATGATGAAACGTAAATGATGAAACGCAGATGACCAAACGCAAATCCAAAGGCGCCTACATGATCTCTGCGGTGGCGGAAATGTACGGGATTCATCCGCAAACCCTGAGGCTCTACGAGCGCGAGGAGTTGCTGAAGCCCTCCCGCACCGAAGGCAACACGCGGCTGTATACGGAAGAGGATCTGCAACGGCTGGAATTTATCCTTTCCCTGGCACGCGACCTCGGAGTAAACATCGCTGGCATTGCGATCATTTTGCAGATGCGCGAGCGCATGGAGGAAATGCAGCACCAGATTCAGGACTTCGTCCAGTATGTACAGCGGGAAGTCCTGCCCCGCGCCGCAGCCGTCGATCCGGCGAAAGGCGCGCTCGTGCCCATGCGACGGTCGATCGTCACCACCCCGACGCGAAAGAAGTAGCTCCGAATGCCGCCATCCTCCAAACCTCTCGTGCTGTCTCTTTTGTTATCGTTCTCTTTTCTTGGCCACGCGGCCAGCGCATTGCCAGCCTCGGACACAGCTCCCGACGGCGCTGGCGCCTACGCCACCGGGCAGTACCGCAATCTCTTCGCAGAGGTCGGGCGTTCGCCCAAAGAAATCTCCGCCAGGATCGACGGCGCGTTTCAGCAGCTATTCCACGGTAATCCCGAAACTCAGGCCGTCTACATCCCTTCTGGCAAGAACGCGCAGGGACCGTTGGCCTATCTCACGGATTGGAACAACCATGACGTCCGCACCGAAGGCATGTCCTACGGCATGATGATTTCAGTCCAGATCGACAAGAAAGCGGAATTTGATGCTCTCTGGAATTGGGCCAAAACCTATATGTACATCAGCGACCCGAAGCATCCTTCTTATGGGTACTTTTCGTGGTCGTGCAAAACTGATGGCTCTCCCAACGAGGAAACCGCCGCGCCGGACGGAGAAGAATACTTCGTGATGTCGCTCTATTTCGCCGCCCACCGCTGGGGCAACGGAACCGGAATCTACAACTACCAGGCCCAAGCCGACGAACTTCTTCATACGATGCGCCACCGCGTGAAGATGACCGGGCCCACGAAGTTCGGCCCCCGAACGGTCGCCAACGAAGTGGACGAAGATACAAAGATGATTCGCTTTGTTCCCGGAGTGGAGCGCGGCAACTTCACCGATCCCTCCTACCACCTCCCCGCTTTTTACGAACTCTGGGCGCGCTGGGGACCCGCCGAAGACCGCGCCTTCTGGGCGGAGGCCGCGACCGCCAGTCGCGCATTCTTCCTGAAGACGACAAATCCGCAGACCGGACTCGCCCCCGCCTATGCCAATTTCGACGGCACCCCTCATGCGACTAAGTTTCCGCAGTCGACGATCTTCGGCTACGACTCGTGGCGCACAGCCAGCAATTGGTCAGTGGATTGGTCGTGGTGGCGAAAGGCCCCACAAGAGCAGCAGCTCAGCGACCGCATTCAAGCTTTCTTCCGGGCACAGGGTCTTTCGACCTACAGCGATCTCTACACCCTCGACGGCAAGTCCGTGCTCAATCATCATTCGCCAGGTTTGGTCGCCACCAACGCTGTCGCCAGCCTCGCCGCCACCGATCCGAACTCCAAGGAGTTTGTGCAGGCTCTCTGGGATACTCCCATCCCTTCCGGACAAGGCCGTTACTACGACGGGATGCTGTATTTACTCAGCTTCCTACACTGCAGCGGAGAGTTTCGGATTTGGAAGCCTTGAACAGCCAGGCTCCTAGGATCGACTGGTGCTGAGATTCCTACTGACTCTGGCCTGGCTCGCCTGCGTTCTCTACTCCACTGTCCCGGCGTTCTGGCTGGCAGTTCATCCGTTTGCCAGTTTCTGGCGAGCCTACCGGCGGAATCCCTTCGCTCTTTTGGTTCCGGTGTGGATCGCGCTCTGGATCGCAGTCGCGCTGTTCACCGCCCCGTGGCGGCACCTTCGGATCTACAACACGGCAATGACATGGATTCCAGCCACGGCTCTCCTTATGGCTGGAATCTGGATCTATCGCAGGGCAGGCTCAAACTTCAGTTGGTCACAGCTCGGCGGCTTGCCGGAGGTGCGCGAATCCAGCGGACCACATCCGCTCGCCGCTACGGGAATTCGCGCTCACGTCCGTCATCCCATCTATCTAGGGCATCTGCTCGAGATGCTGGGGTGGAGCCTTGGCTCCGGCCTGCTGGTTTGCTGCGGGCTGGCGGTGTTCGCAGTGATCACCGGCGCTTGGATGGTTGTCATAGAAGACCGTGAGCTGAAGAGCCGCTTTGGCGAGGGATACCAGCACTATAAAGACAACGTGCCCGCCATATTCCCGCGCCGAACTCCCTATAATCCAAACGAGAGCTAGTCCCCATGCGTTTCGAACTTTTCGTCGCCACCCGCTACCTCCGCGCCAAGCGCCGCCAGGCCGTCGTCGGTCTGGTGGCGATCATTTCCATTCTTGGCGTGGCCGCCGGTGTGGCGTCCCTCATCATCGCTCTCGCGATCAATAACGGCTTCCGCCAGGACCTGCAAGACCGCCTGCTGGGCTCTACTTCCCACGTTAATCTCCTGCGCGTGGAGAGCGACGGAATCCGCGACTGGAAGAGCCTCCTGCAACGCCTGGGACAGCAACCCCACGTGGTTGCCGCCGCTCCGGCGATCTACGAACAGGTGCTGGTTTCCCGAGGGGCCCGCGCCAGAGGTGCAGTCCTAAAAGGAATGATTCCGTCCGAAGAAGGCCGTGTCAGCGATCTGCTGAAGTCGGTCAAGACCGGCTCCGCAGAAGCATTGGAGGAGGCGACCCTACCAACTACACTGAACCCCCAAAAGAAGGAAGATAACCTGCCCGACTCCCTGTCTGCGGTGCATGATCGCGTCGCAGCCATGCCCCCGATTGTGCTCGGCAAGGACATGGCCACCGACCTAGGCGCAACGGTCGGCTCGGTAGTTCTGGTGACAAGTCCCCAAGGCGAACTAACGCCCTTCGGGATGGTCCCGAAATACATCCGCTTCCGCGTTACCGCCATCTTCGACTCCGGCTTCTACGATTACGACAGCTCCTGGGGCTTCGTCCGCCTCTCGGACGCGCAACAGCTCTTCGGTCTCGGTGACGTTGTCTCGGTCTTGGAATTCAAGATCGACGACATCTACCGTGCCCCAGAAGTTGCCAAGCAACTGGAAGGCGCCGCAGGCAAAAGCTTCATGGCCACGCAATGGATGGAGCAAAACAAGGCGCTTTTCCGCGCGCTTCGCCTGGAACGCCTCGTCACCTTTATCACCATCGGCCTGATCGTTTTCGTGGCCGCGCTGAACATCCTGATTTCCCTCGCCATGATGGTGATGGAAAAAACAAAGGACATCGCAGTCCTAATGTCGATGGGAACGAAGCAGGCACAAATCCGCCGCATCTTCATCCTGCAAGGCATGCTTGTAGGAGTCGTAGGCACAGCGCTGGGTCTACTTTTAGGTTTCGCGCTCTCCTGGGCGGGCGCGCACTACCACCTGCTCTCCCTCTCGGCCGAGGTTTATTCCATCGACTATGTACCCTTCGCGCCTCACCTTACCGACGGCGTGATCGTGGCCGCGATTGCCGTAGTAGTGTCCTTCCTGGCGACACTCTACCCGTCGTCGTCAGCAGCGCGAATTCTCCCTGCCGAAGCGTTGCGCTATGAGTAAGCGCTAATCACGTAGGAAGAGAACTAAAGAAGCAATAGCGAATGGGCGAGACGAGACTTGAAACCCACTCGAAAAGTAGTTTCAACGACACACTGGGCACGGCTGGCACAGGTATGACATTGGAGCACTGGAAAAACATGACAATGGATCGCAAACGGATCGCGGGATTTCACCCGCCGAGCTTTGGTGTGCCAAATTCGACCGATGTCCGGCTTCAGCTTCCGGTCGCCGCAGATCGGTTTCTGCGTTGACCCTTTACCCAACGCTAGCTTGCTTTGAAAAAGTGTGCGATCTTCTTTCCTGCGTCTTCCGTGTAGTACACCGTAACTTTCGATCCTTTGACCGCACCCTTAGCGACGTCCTCTCCTGCGTCTTTACTGGCGTGCTCGGTCAGCCGGAACGTCTCCTCCGCGCCATCGCCGGTAGCGAGAACTAACTTCTTTCCGCCCCTGTCGACTTCCTTGACCGCGCCGTAGGTCGTCTTCAATCCGTCCTTTCCAACTCTGTCGATTTCGATCGCGGTATCGGTGGTTCCTCGTTTCGCGTAGTGCACCACTACCTCTCCACCTTCTTTCAAACCGTGCAAGGAATCCTTGGATGCCGTCTCCGTGGCGTCGGCACCGTGAACCGCTGTCTTGTCGAGAACGTGCACCGAGTGGCGAGTTCCATCGTCCGTTTTAACTACCACGGTTTTCGTACCTGAATCGATCTTCTCAATCGTTCCATGAACGGCTGTGACAACATCTTCCGCCGCAAATGCCGGCGCAACGAACAACAGTGCGATGATCATTCCTGATAAAGCTTTCATTGGATTACGCTCCTATAGTTGAGAATTGTGAATCTGTTACCTCTTTTTGCCTACCTTCTCTGGCCCACCTTCCGTTACCCATCCGCTGCTGTTGCTGCTGACAAGCTTGCCGCAGCATTCGGGCCGATCGGGTAAATTCGATCGATCCCATCCCCCGCCCAGAGCTTGAATCAGCAGCACAGTGTTCGCCATGCGACGCCCCAGGATGTTAACTGCAGTAACCTCATCCGTGAGCGCCGCACTTTGCGCGGTGATCACCTCGAGGTAACTTGTGACTCCACCTTTGTAGCGAGTGACGGAAAGGTTGAGCGAGTTCTGCGCCGCTACCACCGCTTCATCCTGGACCTTGGCTTCGTTTTCCAGAATCCTGACAGCCGCCAGGCCGTCTTCCACCTGTTGGAATCCAGTTAGCACGTTCTCCCTGTAAGTGGCCACTTGAACGTCATACGAGGCGCGAGCCTGGTCGGTGAGGGAGCGGCGCCTCCCTACATCAAAGACGGTTCCGACAGCGGAACCTCCTAAAGACCACAGGCCGCTCGGGCCGTTCAGCAGAGTGGTAATGGCGGTGCTTTCAAAGCCTCCGGATCCGCCAAGAGTGATCAGCGGATAGTAGGCCGACTTGGCCACCCCGATTTGGGCATTAGCGGCCGCCACGCGCCTTTCCGCGGCTGCAATATCCGGGCGCCGCTCCAGTAATTCCGAGGGCACGCTGACAGGAACGTGAGGGGGCGGTGCGGTGAGCGGAAGCGGAGGGAGACTGAATTCCGCGGGAGGCTTGCCAAGGAGAACTGCCACCGCGTGCTCGTACTGCGCGCGCAGCACGCCGATATCAATCGCCGCTGCCCGGGTAGTTTGCAACTGGGTCTTCGCCTGCTCAACATCCACTTCGGAAGCGATTCCTCCGGCGAAACGACTCTGATTCAGTTCCAGGGCCTGCTCGTACTGCTGAACAGTGGAGTTCAGGAGCTGTTCCTGGGCATCGAGGCTGCGGGCCTGAAAGTAATCGATGGCGAGATCGGCGTGCAGGCTCAGGTTCACGGCCGCCAGGTCTGCCGCACTGGCCTGCGCTTGTTCGCGGTAAGACTCAACGTTGCGTCGAACCCTTCCCCAAACGTCGGCCTGATAGGAAATATCGAATGGAACCACAAAATCGTTGGAGGTGACGCCATCGAACGAAGAACCCGGGGGCGGGCGGTGGGCCGATACTCGTGTCCGCGTAGCCGATGGCGCCGCCGTCAGCGTCGGAAAATAATCGGCGCGATAGTAGCGCAGAACCGCTCGCGCCTCGCGGAACTGCGCCTCCGCGGCCTTTAGATTCTGGTTCGACACATTGACCTGGAGTTCAAGGGCATCCAGCTGCGGATCCTGAAAGATGGTCCACCATGAGCCGCCAAGACTCAGGTCGTTGGGTTGCGCGGGCTTCCAGTCCCCTACCTCTTTATAGGCGGGTGGCGCCTGCACGACCGGCGCATGATATTTGGGTCCGACCGCGCATGCGCTCAACGCTAGCAGAGCGACGGCCAGCAGAACTCCCGCGCACGTTGCCGACGAACGATTCTTGACGGAATGAGTTTTCGGAAGAGTTTTCACTTGGCATCCCCCGGCAGGCTTGCCTGAACAATCTGAACTGCCTGCCCGGAAACAACGGAGTCCGGCGGATTGACGATGACCTGATCGTCTGGCTTGAGGCCGGAGACGATCTCGATCTGTGTTCCAAAATCGTGCCCCGGCGTCACGTCCGCGAACGCGACTTTCGCGTTCTTCACGGTGGCGACGCGCAGTCCCTCCGTCCGGAAGATCAGAGTATTAACCGGAAGCAGGAGGGTTGAGGCGTGTGTCGGGACCGCCAGATGGACTTCCGCATAGGAGCCGGTAAGCAACGTACCGGTGGGATTTTCCACATCGATCTCGACCAGCAAGGTGCGCGTCGTCAGATTGATGTCCTCAGCAGTGCGCACCAGTTTTCCTTGGAATTTGCGGCCTGGGAACTCAGCGAGACTGAGATCCGCCGTCATTCCGACCTTGATCCCTTGCGAGTATTCCTCCGGCACGTTGACGTAAACGCGCAGTTTTCCCGGTTGCGCGATGTGAAAGAGATCAGTTTTTATCCCGGTACCGCTTCCGGAATTAATCAGATCGCCGATATCCGTGTTGCGCGCGGTAATGACACCATCGAAGGGCGCGTAGATTTTCTCGAACGATACCAGTGCCGAATATTGCTCGACGGCCGCCTTGCCTGCCTCCACAATGGCTTCGTTCGCGTTGTAGGTACCGACCGCGTTGTCGGCGTCCTGCTGAGAAACGGCATTGCTCTTCAAAAGTCCCTGGTAGCGGGCTTTGGTGATGCCGGCGAGTTCGAGATTGGCCTGGGCTGTGAGCAGGTTGCTGCGTGCTTGCTGGAGTTGCTGATCGACTTCCGGCGTCTCAATGACCGCGAGTAGCTGACCCTTCCTGACATGCGCGCCGATATCGAAATACCACTTCTTCAGGTAACCGTTCGTGCGCGAGTAAATAGGCGAATTGATGAACGGTTGCACGTTTCCGGGCAGAATGATTTCGTCGGCTGGCGCGTTCTGTTTTGGCGACACCACAGCCACCGCGGGGAGGGCTGCTTGCGCCGTCTCTATACGCAGAGCTGTACTGGCACCGACGCGGGACCAGATGCCCGACACCAGGAGCGCAGTAACCGCGAGAACGGCGACGGCGAGGACTAACCACTGTTTGCGTGGCCGTCTGGCTGCTCGCACGCCGTCATCAGAGTGCGCCTGCTCTGGCTTAACCTGATCTGGGTTAGCCTGATCTAGGTTAGCCTGATCTGGGTGAGATCGCACTTCCAGATCTGGATCGAGCATGTGTCGGCTATTATCAGTTTGAGGCATGAATAACTCCCTGCGGCTTGTTGCCACGAAATCCTTGCAGAACGCTGAAAAACGCTGGAACAAAGAACAACGTAGAAACCGTGGCGAAGAGCAGCCCGCCGATGACCGCCCGGCCCAGGGGTGCGTTTTGCTCGCCGCCATCACCGAGGCCGAGAGCCATTGGCACCATGCCAATGATCATGGCGAGAGCCGTCATCAGCACGGGGCGGAAGCGGGTGAAGCCTGCCTCCAGCGCGGCACTGACGGAATCGCTTCCTTCTCTCATTTTTTCCGTCGCGAAACTCACGACCAGGATGCTGTTGGAGGTTGCGACGCCCATGCACATGATGGCTCCCATGAGGGCGGGCACGCTCAAGTTGGTGTGCGTGATGAAGAGGAACCAGGCGATCCCGGCGAGCGCCGCGGGAAGCGCTGAGATCATGATGAAGGGATCGAGCCAGGATTGAAAGTTCACCACGATCAGCAGGTATATGAGCACGACCGAGAAGACGAGGCCGCCCAGAAGGCCGGAGTAGGAGGCGCGCATGGTCTGTACCTGTCCGCGGACCACAACGCGAGAACCGCGCGGCAACTCGGGTGTGTTCGCAATGATTTTGTTAATGTCGCCGGCCACTCCGCCCAGGTCTCGCCCTGCAACGGCGCCAAAAATGTCAATGACTGGCGCAACGTTGTAGTCCGAGACCACGGCCGTGCCAGCTCCGCGCTGCGTGGACACCAGACTGGCCATGATCGAAGGTGGAGCGGCGGGGTTGGTACCGGTGATGGGAATGTTCTCTAAATCCTGCAAGGTGTTGGTGCGGTATTGCGGCGTCTGCGTCGCGATCTGGTAGCTGACGTGGCTTTTCGGGTCAAGCCAGAACGAGGGCGAAGTCTGGAAACTGCCACTCAGCGATACCAGAAGATTTTGCGCGACGTCGTGGGCGCTGAAGCCGAGCTGTTCCGCTTTGGTGCGTTCAACCCTCAGGCTCAGGTACGGTTGATCGAAAGGTTGCTGAATCCGCAGATCCGCCGCTCCGGGGACATATCGCATCTTCGCGAGTAGAGCGTCGGCGTAGCGCCGGTTTCCCTCCAGGTCGCGGCCCACGACCTGAACATCAATGGGTGCGGGCAATCCAAAATTGAGAATCTGCGCGACCATGTCGGCGGGCAGGAAAGCGAAGGAAACGCCCGGGAACCGCTGCGGGAGCGTGCGACGGAGCTGGTGAATGTAGTTGTCCGTAGGATGGTGCTTCGAGGACAGGGTCACGAGAATGTCCGCATCCGATGTGCCGACTGGCGCTGAATTGCTATAGGAGAGATTGATGCCACTGTAGGGCAGGCCGATGTTGTCAATCACGCTTTGGACTTCGCTTGCGGGAATCTGCGCGCGTATCGACTGCTCGACTTGATCGGCAAGATTCGCTGTTTCTTCAATGCGCATTCCCGTAGGAGCGCGCATGTGCAGCTTGAACGTGCCGCTGTCCACGCTGGGGAAAAAGTCCTGGCCCAGCCATGGAATGAGGATTACAAGGGAGCCGAGACAGAATGCGAAGAACGCGACCAGAAAGGCAGTGCGGTGATGAAAGCAAACTTCCAGCAGGCCCCGATAACTGCGCCGGAACTCCTCGAACAACTCCTCGAAGCGCTTTTGCAGCCGCACCAGAGGATTGCGGCTGGGGGCGTTTCCGGGCTCTTTCTCGTCTCCCCGCAATAGATACTTGGCCATCGTCGGAACAATGGTCCGCGAAAGAAAATACGAAGCCAGCATGGCGAAGACCACGGCTTCGGCGAGCGGTACGAACAGGTATCGCGCCACGCCGGAAAGCAGGAACATGGGAGCAAACACGATGCAGATCGAGAGCGTGGAGACAAAAGCGGGTGTGGCAATTTGCGAGGCACTGTCCAGAACGACTTCGTCCAGATCCTTCTCCGGCTCCGCCTCGCGGTTGCGGTTAATGTTCTCGACTTCGACTGTGGCGTCGTCCACCAGGATGCCGACTGCAAGGGCCAATCCACCGAGCGTCATAATGTTGATGGTTTGTCCGATGGCGCTCAGCACAATGATGGAGGACAAGATCGCCAGTGGAATCGAGGTCGCGATGATGACAGTGCTGCGCCAGCTGCCCAGGAAGGTGAGGATCATGAAAGCCGTGAGGCACGCGGCGATGAGGGTCTCGCGGACTACTCCACTGATCGCGCTGCGCACAAAAATTGACTGATCGGCCAGCGGTGCTATCTGTAGCTGGGGCGGAAGAGTCGATTGAATTTGTGGCAGGAGGTTCTTGATGCCGGAAATCACGTTCAGAGTGGAAGCGCTTCCCGCCTTTTGGATTGTCAACAACACGGAACGCTGCCCGTTAACGCGGACGATATTCGTCTGCGGCGGAAATCCATCTCGCACCCAGGCGACATCTTTCATGTAGATGGTGGTGCCGCCCACGGTCTTAATGGGGATTCGGTTCAGGTCTTCGATAGTCTGTGGCGACGCATTGAGGATGGAAACGTCGTATTCACGGGAGCCGATCTTCGAGGTTCCCGTAGGCAGGATCAAGTTTTGCACGCTAATGGCATTGACCACATCCAGCGCGGACAGCCCCTTGGACTGCAATGCCGTTGTATTCAGGTCCACCTGCACCTGACGCTGCTTGCCGCCGTAGGGATACGGGACGGAAACTCCCGGTACAGTGATGATCTGCGTTCGAATGAAATTCAGGCCGTAGTCGTTGAGCTGTTGCTCCGACAGATTTTGCCCGGAAAGCGCCAGCTGCAGAACGGGCACGCTCGATGCGCTATAGGCAAGAATGAGAGGCGGCGTCGATCCCGCCGGCAGTTGCCGGAGTTGCGTCTGTGAAACAGCCGTAACCTGCGCGATGCCCTGCTGAATGTTTGCAGTCGGCTGGAGAAACACTTTCACGACGGCAATGCCGTAGAGTGACTGTGACTCGACGTGTTCGATATTGTCGACGGTGGTGGTCAGGTTTCGTTCCGTCGGCGTAACGATCCGGTCGCTCATCTCCTGGGGAACAAGACCGTTGTAGTTCCAGATGATGCTGATGACGGGAATGTCGATGGTTGGAAAAATATCCGTGGGAGTGCGTAGAATCGCGAGCCCGCCCATGATCAGGATGAGGATGGACATCACCACAAATGTGTAGGGCCGCCGTAATGCTAGTCGAACTATCCACATACAATTTTCCCCGCTCCTCAGTTTCCGGCTGACACGAAAATGAAAGCACGCCGCTTTCCAATCATTGGCTGGCTTCCTTAACGACTTGTTTTCAGCGGCATGGAGGCCATTCGAGCGGTCTTGGACGTTCGGGACTGGGGGTCCCACAGTTGACACGGAGTCCGTATATCGACAGGGCGTCGAATTTCAGAGGGGGCCATAGGGGACAGCAAAACCGCAAGGCAGACACCTTGCTCGCTGTACTCCGTTCGTTTCGCACCACAGCGATTCCCCGGTGCACTGGCACTACACTTGCAATCTTCACCGTGGAGAAAACCGTGGCCGACATTGTTCTAGATCGCATCGCCCATGCACCCCTGCCGGTGCAATCGGAAAATCCAAGTACGCTGTTTTCACGGTCACTTTTGCGAAAGGCCCTGGCGGCTGGCGGGCTTCGTTGGCTGCCTGCGGCGTTGGTCTTTGGATCGATCGCCGCGGTTGCCTACGCCGACTTCATTGTCTCGTCGATCTCGCTGGGGTATCTCTATTTCTTGCCGCTGGGGATCGGCGCTATGTTCCTGCGCAGCCGGGTCAGTTACGGACTGATCGCCGTTTGCGTATTTCTGCATGACCTCTTCGGGCCTCCTTATTCCAGCCCATTGGCCCGGATTACGCACAATCTGACTGCAGCTGTGGGGTTCACCTTTGTCGTCTACGTCATTCAGACATATGTGAAACAGAGAGAACTGCTGGACCGGGCTGTGCGCGAGCAGCGCGATCAACTGCTACACGACGTTGGATTAGCTGCCCAGGTTCAGAGGATGTTCCTGCCCAACCATCGGCCTTCCATCGCGGGACTCGAGATCGCAGGCATCATGCAACCCGCCAGAGGCGTTAGCGGCGACTACTACGACTACATACCGATCGATAAGTACACGATCCAACTAGTAGTTGCCGACGTCTCCGGCAAGGGAGTGCCCGCCGCTCTTCTGATGTCCGCCACGGCGGCTGCGGTTCAATTGGAAGCCCGTGAGCAGCGGGACATGCTGGAAGTGGTGGAACGTTTGAACAGCGGGATTCATTCCGTATCGGACGGCAGCCACTACGTGACGCTCCTCCTGGCGGAAATTGATGCACGCAGCCAGTCGCTTCGCTACGTCAACTGTGGCCACAACCCCGCACTTTTATTCCGGGCAACAACTCGTGACTTTGTCCCCATGAGCTCGTCCTGTTCCCCGGTTGGAATGTTCGATCGCGTAACTTGCGAGGTTAACCAAATCGGCCTCGCTGCGGGCGATATTCTGGTTCTCTACACGGACGGTCTCACTGAGGCAGAGAATCCGCAGGAAGAGGAATTTGGGATGGAACGATTGTCGGACCTGATTCGAGCGAATTCTATGTTGTCAGCGGACGCGCTCATGAAACATATCCTTGAGCATGTAGCCGATTTCTGCCGGGGAGTTGGATTCAAAGACGACGTCACGATTCTGGTGGTGAAATGCGGGTTTGACGGGGCCTGAGATCTTTCATAGAGACTTCGCCGGCGTCCCTCAGCGGACACTGCGTCGGCATGTTGACTGGCCAGCCTATCACTCTCTCATCGACATACCCACTCAAAGCTGTGACACCCGCGCAATCAAAGTGTTCCCTCGTTAGCAATGTTTGGAAGTCCACTTGCATCTTGGAGAAGCGGAGGCAATACCAATGAAATTCGCAAATCGAACAGCAAGCTATACTCTGCTCTTTCTGACCATGTTGGGATCTGCATTGGCCCAGCACGTCCAAACCGACTTTGATCATCAAGCCAATTTCTCCAAATACAAGACCTATTCGTGGCAGGAAATCAAGCCCGCGAACTCGTTGTGGGACGCTCGCATCAAGAATGCCGTGGATACGCAGTTGACCGCCAAGGGATTGACACAGGTGGACAACGGCGGCGATGTCTCCATCGTAGCGATCAAGACGACGCGTACGGAACGAACTCTGCAGACGTTCTATGACGGCTTCGGCGGCGGATGGCGTTGGCGTGGATTCGGTGGAATGGGTGAGGCGACTACGACCGAACAGGACTACAAAGAAGGAACCCTCGTTGTTGACCTGTACGACGCCATCACCAAGCAGTTGATCTGGCGCGGAAGCGCTGAGGACACACTGTCCGACAAGGCGGCGAAGAACGAGAAGAACCTGGACAAAGGTGTTGCCAAGATGTTTAAGAGCTTCCCTCCGTCCGTGAAAGCAACTAACGATTGCGACTGCGATCGCGTCTAGCGATGACGTCGCCATGCGACGGTTGTTCGAAATCCATACATCAAGAGAGGAACTAACAAAATGCAAACTCGCAAGCTTGGTAATTCCAACCTCGACATCACTCCCGTGGGCTTCGGCGCCTGGGCCATCGGCGGCTCGGGCTGGGAGTTCGGCTGGGGAGTGCAGAACGACAAGGACTCTATCGCCGCCATTCACCGTGCCCTTGAACTCGGCGTCAACTGGATCGACACGGCTGCGATCTACGGGCTGGGACACTCCGAGGAAGTAGTGGCCGGTGCGCTGAAAGGTTGGCGCGGCCCCAAACCTTACATCTTTACTAAATGCGGTCTGCGCGGGAATGCCAAGGGTGAGGTGCAGAAAGTCCTGAGCGCCGCCTCGATCCGCAGCGAAGTCGAAGACAGCCTTCGCCGACTCTCTGTGGATGTGATCGATCTCTACCAGATCCACTGGCCCCCCGATCCGGATTCCGGCGTCCTGGAAGAAGCATGGAACGAACTTGCCGATCTGAAGAGCGAAGGCAAGGTGCGCTGGATCGGCGTCTCGAATTTCGATGTCCAGCAATTGCGCCGCGCCCAGGCCATCGCACCAG
>Ga0137409_10002732_pt1 | contig 18806 bp, 18 predicted proteins | sample CZODoug1_16funga_FD_122059 | JGI IMG/M metagenome (GOLD analysis project Ga0137409, IMG submission 122059) | Vadose zone soil fungal communities from Angelo Coast Range Reserve, California, USA - CZODoug1_16fungal (Hybrid Assembly) | ecosystem: Environmental > Terrestrial > Soil > Vadose zone... | reverse complement strand
CCCGCGCGCCAGGCCGCGTTCGGCGCCGGGTTGCCGGCTGCGACCGGCTGCACGACCATCAATAAGGTGTGCGGCTCCGGCATGAAGGCGGCAATGCTGGCGCACGACCTGCTCAAGCTGGGCGTGCACTCCGTGATGGTTGCGGGCGGCATGGAGAGCATGAGCAACGCGCCCTTTCTTCTGCCCAAGGCGCGAGCCGGCCTGCGCCTGGGTCACGGCGAAGTGAAGGACCACCTGTTTCTCGACGGCCTGGAAGACGCTTACGACCGCGGGCGGCTGATGGGCACTTTCGCCGAGGACTGCGCCGACAAATACCGATTTTCGCGCGAGGCGCAGGACCGCTACGCGATCACCTCGCTCACCCGCGCGCAGGAAGCGATTCGCAGCGGTCGCTTCGCTCGGGAAATCGCCCCGGTCATGATCGCGGGCGGAAAGGCTGCGGCAAGAGTCGAGCAGGACGAGCAGCCGCTCAAAGCCAATCCCGACAAGATTCCGCAATTGAAGCCCGCTTTCCGGAAAGACGGGACGGTCACGGCGGCCAACTCGAGCTCGATCTCGGACGGCGCCGCGGCCATGGTGCTGATGAGGCTGTCCGAAGCGGAGAAGCGCGGTGTCGCGCCGCTGGCAAAGATTGTGGGTTACAGCACACACTCGCAGGAGCCGCAATGGTTCACGACCGCCCCGGTCGGCGCGGTCCGCAAGCTGTTCGAGAAAACCGGCTGGAACGCGAAAACCACCGACCTGTTCGAGATCAACGAGGCGTTCGCGGTGGTAGCGATGGCGGCGATGCACGACCTTGGCCTGCCGCACGACCGGGTCAACGTGCACGGCGGCGCCTGCGCGCTGGGCCACCCACTCGGCGCCTCCGGCGCCCGCATCATGGTGACGCTGCTCGCCGCGCTCGAAACGCACGGCCTCAAGCGCGGCATCGCCGCGCTGTGCATCGGCGGCGGCGAGGCCACCGCCATCGCCCTCGAGCGCCTCAACTAGCTGGGAGGTCCCCATGGCAAGCCCGATCGACTTCTACTTCGACTTTTCCTCCCCATACGGCTATTTCGCCGCGGCGAAGATCGACGAACTGGCGGCCAGATACGATCGTGCCGTCACCTGGCGGCCGATTCTGCTCGGCGCGGTGTTCAAGATCACCGGCGGCCAGCCGCTGCCAACGATCCCGCTTAAAGGCAGCTACACTGCGCACGATCTCGCGCGCAGTGCGCGACTGTTCAAGATCCCGTTCAAGCTTCCCACCAAATTTCCGATCGGCACCACCGCGCCGGCCCGCGCCTTCTACTGGGTGGGGGACAAGGACCCGATGCTGGCGAAAAAGCTGGCTCAGGCACTTTACTTTGCCTATTTCGCCGAAGACCGCGACATCTCCAACCCGGAAGTGACCGGCAACGTCGCCGCCAAGCTCGGCGTCGACAAGGCCGAGCTCGCACAGGCGCTCAACGATCCCGCGGTCAAGGAAAGGCTCAAGACCGAAGTGGATGCCGCCATCGAGCGCGGCGTGTTCGGCTCGCCCTACCTCGTCGTGGATGGCGAGCCCTTCTGGGGCTCGGACCGCCTCGAACAGGTGGAAAAATGGCTGCAAGGCCGCTGGTGACCACCCCGGCCTCGCGGCCACCCCTCCTTGTCCAAGGAGGGGAGCGCGCGTGCGAATGGGATGGTGATGTCCCCTCCTTGTGAAGGAGGGGAGGAGCATAGCGAGGGGTGGTATGGATGCAAGACTGGAAGCCCGGCAGGTCAATATCGTGACGCTCACGGTGGACGCCATCGTCAACGCCGCGAACACGACATTGCTGGGCGGCGGCGGCGTGGACGGCGCCATTCACCGCGCAGCGGGGCCGCAACTGCTGGACGAATGCCGCGCGCTCAACGGTTGCGCGACCGGGCATGCAAAAATCACCAAGGGCTATCAGCTGCCGGCGAAGCATGTCATCCACACGGTGGGGCCGGTGTGGAGCGGCGGCAAGCGCGGCGAAGCGGACCAGCTCGCTTCCTGCTATCGAGAGAGCCTCAAGCTCGCGGCAGGCCACCAGCTCAAGACCATCGCGTTCCCCGCGATCAGCTGCGGGGCTTACGGCTATCCTCTGGACCAGGCGATCCGGATCGCGGTGCGTGAAAGCACGGATTTCGCCGCCGCCCATCCGTTGCCCGGGAAAATCCTGTTCGCCTGCTTCGACGCGGCAACGCTGGCTGCATATGAAGCCGAGCTGGCCCGGACCTGATATGGCCGTCATCAAGTCCAAGCTCAAGACTTCCTCCGCGGAATTCAAGGCCGCGGCGGACGCGATGCGGGCCCAGGTCGACGAACTGAACGACCGGCTCGCCCAGACGCGACAGGGCGGCGGCGACTCCGCGAAGAAGAAACACCAGGGACGCGGCAAGCTGCTGCCGCGCGAGCGCGTCGCCGCGCTGCTCGACCCCGGCGCGCCCTTTCTCGAGCTCTCGCCGCTCGCGGCTTGGGAGGTCTACGGCGAGCCGGTGCCCGCCGCCGGCCTCATCACCGGCATTGGCCGGGTGAGCGGGCGGGAATGCGTTGTCGTCGCCAACGACGCCACGGTCAAAGGCGGCACCTACTATCCCCTGACCGTGAAAAAACACCTGCGCGCCCAGGAAATCGCCCTGGAGAACCGCTTGCCCTGCATCTATCTGGTGGATTCCGGCGGCGCGCACCTGCCGAGCCAGGACGAGGTGTTCCCTGACCGCGATCATTTCGGGCGCATCTTCTACAACCAGGCCAACCTGTCGGCCGCCGGCATCGCCCAGATCGCGGTCGTAATGGGCTCGTGCACCGCGGGGGGCGCGTACGTCCCGGCGATGTCGGACGAGACCATCATCGTCAAGAATCAGGGCACCATCTTTCTTGCCGGCCCGCCGCTGGTGAAAGCTGCCACCGGCGAGGTGGTGACGGCGGAAGAGCTGGGCGGCGCCGACGTGCACACACGCATCTCGGGCGTCGCCGATCACCAGGCCGAGGACGACCGCCACGCGCTCGAGCTGGCGCGCCGTGCGGTGGCCAACCTGAACCGTGCGACAGGTGCGACGCCTGCGCCGCAAGCCGTGCGCGAGCCGCTCTACGACGCGGAGGAACTCTTCGGCGTAATCCCGGCCAGCGCACGCACACCGTTTGACGTGCACGAAATCATCGCGCGCGTGATCGATGCGACCGAGTTCGACGAGTTCAAACCGCGCTACGGCGCGACGCTGGTCACCGGTTTCGCCCACATCGAGGGCCGGCCGGTCGGCATCCTCGCGAACAACGGCATCCTGTTCTCGGAATCGGCCCTGAAGGGCACGCACTTCATCGAGTTGTGTTGCCAGCGCGGCATCCCGCTCGTGTTCCTGCAGAACATCAATGGCTTCATGGTGGGCAAGAAAGCCGAGCACGGCGGGATCGCCAAGGACGGCGCCAAGATGGTGACTGCCGTCGCGTGCGCGCGCGTGCCCAAGCTCACGGTCATCATCGGCGGCAGTTTTGGAGCCGGCAACTACGGCATGTGCGGCCGCGCCTACTCGCCGCGCTTCCTGTGGACGTGGCCCAACGCCCGGATTTCCGTGATGGGCGGCGAGCAAGCTGCGAACGTGCTCGCGCAGGTCAAACGCGATGCGCTGGAGAAAGCCGGCAAGAAATGGAGCGAGAAGGACGAAGACGATTACAAGGCGCCGATCCTCTCACAGTACGCGCGCCAGTCGAGCGCCTATTACGCCACTGCCCGGCTGTGGGACGACGGCATCATCGACCCCCGCGACACGCGGCGCATGCTCGCCCTCGGCCTCGCCACCAGCCTCAACGCGCCCATCGAACCGACGCTTTTCGGCGTCTTCCGCATGTAACCCGTGGATCGTGATTGGTGGATCGTGGGTCGAATTTGCTGAAAAGCCGAAAGAAAGACGAGCGAGGCGTATCCCGATCCACGACCCACAATCCACGCTTTCTCAGGGTCGAAGCTATAATGTGCGCCTGCCCAAACCCGGAAAAACAATGAATAAGAAAGTCCTTTCCCAGATCGATGCCGACGGCAACGCGACCGTGATGCTGAACCGGCCGGACGTTCACAATGCTTTCGATCCGGAGATGGTGGAAGCGCTGACCACCACGCTGAAGAAGCTCGAGTCGAACGTCAAGGTGCGCGCAATCGTGATCACCGGCGCCGGCAAGAGCTTCTGCGCCGGCGCCGACATCGAGCACATGAAAAAGAGCGCGAAATTCTCGCGCGCGCAGAATCTCGATAATGCCCGCGCCACCGCGACGATGCTGCGCACGCTCTATTCGCTGCAGAAACCAACCATCGCCTGCGTGCGCGGCGCGGCGCGCGGCGGCGGTGTGGGCCTGGTCTCGGCCTGCGACATCGCGATCGCCGAGCGCGGCGCAACCTTTCGCCTCTCGGAAGTGAAGCTCGGCATCATCCCGGCCATGATCAGCCCGTTCGTGATCGGGGCGATCGGACGGCGCCATTCGCACCGCTACATGCTGTCGGGCGAAGAATTCGATGCCGCCGAGGCTTACCGCATCGGCCTGGTGCATGACATCTGCGAGGAGCCGGAGTTGAACGCCCTCGTCGGGCGCATGCTGGCGCACCTTTATTCGAGCGGCCCCAACGCCATCACCGCGATCAAGAAACTGATCCCCGAGGTCGACGTCGCCTGCATCGACGAAGTGCTGATGGAAAAATTGTCAGAGCGCATTGCCGGGATCCGCGTCACGCCCGAGGCGCAGGAAGGGCTGTCCGCCTTTCTCGAGAAACGCAAGACCTCGTGGTCCACTCCGCTATCGGAAAAAGCCAAGCCCAAGAAGAAATGAGCCTGCCCAAGCGAGTCAAGCTGGTCGAAGTCGGTCCGCGCGACGGGTTGCAGAACGAGGCCGTGCCGGTTTCGACCGAAGTCAAGGTCGAGCTCATCCACCGGCTGCAGGATGCCGGGCTCAAAGTGATCGAAGCGACCGCGTTTGTCTCGCCCAAGTGGGTGCCGCAGATGGGCGACAACGCCCAGGTGATGGCGGCAATCCGCCGCAAGCCCGGGGTTTCCTACCCCGTCCTGGTGCCAAACCGGAAGGGCCTGGAAGGCGCGCTCGCCGCGAAAGCCGGGGAAGTTGTCGTGTTCGGCGCCGCGACCGAGGCATTCTCGCGCAAGAACACCAATTGCTCGATTGCCGAAGGTCTCGCGCGCTTCGCCGAGGTCGCAAAGGAAGCGATCGCGCAGGGACTCAAGGTGCGCGGCGACATTTCGGTCTGCCTCGGCTGCCCTTACGAAGGCGACGTCAAGCCCGAGGCCGTCGTGCGCGTCGCGCGCGAGCTCGACGCCATGGGCTGCTACGAGATCACCATCTGCGACACTATCGGCACCGGTACTGCCGGCAAGACGCGGGTGGTATATGAGGCGGTGATGAAGCACATTCCCGCCGCGCGCCTCGCGGGACACTTCCACGACACCTACGGCCAGGCCGTTTCCAATGTTTATGCCGCGCTCGAGTGCGGCGTACCGACCTTCGACTCGTCGGTCGCCGGCCTCGGCGGCTGCCCCTACGCCAAGGGCGCGACCGGCAACGTCGCCACCGAGGACGTGCTCTACCTGCTCGACGGACTTGGCATCGAAACCGGGGTGGACATCCGCAAGCTCATCGCCGCGGGCGAATACATTTGCGGCGAGCTCGGCAGGCCCACTAACTCACGCGCCGCAAAAGCCATCGCGGCCAAAGCGGCCGCATGACGGAAGAAGCCGCGATCGAGTCGCCGTGTATTCGCGAATGCCGCGTCGACCAGGTTACGGGGTTTTGCGTTGGCTGCTTCCGCACGCTCAGGGAAATTTCGTACTGGGAAACCTACACGCCGGCGGAACGGCGTCGCGTCATGACGTTGGTCGAAACGCGTCGAATTGCGGATGCCAGCCGCTTTCCCGGAAATTAAGCGCACTGAAGCTTTCTTCATTCCGCACCAAGCGGCGGCAGGGCGAGCCCGTCCTAGCGCTCGCTTTTGCGCTGTCTTAAGCCCGGTAGCGCAAGGCGCCTGCGGAATTAAAACGTGCCCATGCCGAGGAAGCCATCGGGCCCGAAATCGTTCAGGATCTTCTTGCCCACCAACTCCTTCAGTGTCTCGCTCGTACCGCCGCCAAGCGAGCCATAACGCGCCCCGCGGTAGAAGCGTGACACCGGAAACTCGTCGGTGAAGCCGTAGCCGCCGTGTACCTGGATCGCCTCGCTCGTAACGCGGAGCGACATCTCGTTGCAATAGATCTTGGCGATCGCCGCCTCGTACGGATCGGGGAACGGATCGGCGGTGGCGCAGGCGCGGTAAAGCATCGCGCGCCCGACTTCGATGTCGCGGTACATCTCCGCGAGCTTGAAGCGCAGGCCCTGGAACTCGCCGATGGACCGGCCGAAAGCCGTGCGTTCGCGCGCGTACTTCACCGCCTCCTCGAACGCGCCCTCCGCGAGCCCGAGCGAAATGCTCGGGTTCAGGCAGCGTTGCGTGTTGAACGCGCTCAGAAGCTTGCGGAAGCCGTCTTCGCGGATGATCATATTTTCGAGTGGCAGTTCGCATTTTTCGAAGCGAATCTCGGCCAGATTCTCACCGCCCATGGTGTGGTAGCGCGCGGTGCACTCAAAGCCCGGCGTGCCGCGCTCGATCAGCACGCAGCCTATGCCCTCGCGGCCCGGCTGTTTGTTGATACGGCTGAACACCACGAACGCCTGCGCCTCGTCCACCCGGCTGATCAGCGTCTTCACTCCATTCAGCACTAGCTTGTCGCCGACGATGTCGGCGTTGGTGCGGTAGTTCGCCACGTCCGTCCCGGCGTGCGGCTCCGTCATGCAAACCGCGAGTATCGTCTCGCCGGTGCATACACCGGGCAACAGCCGTTGCTTGATGTTCTTCGGTGCATAGGCATCGATGATCTTGGTCTGGACACCGACCTCACCCAGCACCGCCATCGCCGTGACGTAGCAGCCTTTGGCGATCTCCTCCAACACCAGCGCGGTGTCGAGGACGGGCAGGCCCAGGCCGCCGTACTCTTCCGGCACCGCCATACCCAGCACCCCGATCTTCGCGAGATCGCGGATGTTGTCCCACGGAAAGGTGCCGTCCATGTACTTGAGCGCATTGGGCTTGAACTTCTCCTGCGTCAACGCCCGCACCGTCGCGACTATGCTTCTCTGTTCGTCGGTTAATTTGAATTTCATGCTGCATTCCTTCCAGGTCATGACTCGATAGTCGGCATCCCCGTCCCGCCTCTGTGATGAAAGCAGGACATCCAGGCCAGCGCCAGTAACATTTTGCCTGTCACACCAGCCCTCTGGCTATCAGCGAACCTTGCGTCCGGTCGCGGAAGCGCATGGTGTTTGTCGTCTCCCATCTATCGTCTATCATCTTGGTAATTCCCAGAATCGGAGCTGCCGACCATGCCGCTATCCAGTGCCGCCGCGCGCAAACTGATCCACACGCGCGCCATCGAATGCAAGGGTTACGAACGCGAGGACGGCCTGTGGGACATCGAAGCCCATCTCACCGACGTCAAGTCGGCGGTCCATACGCGGCACCATGGCGGGCGTGAACGCCAGGCGGGCGAGCCGGTGCACGACATGTGGATACGCCTCACCATCGACCTCGACCTGAAAGTCCACGACATCGAAGCGAAGACCGACGAGGGTCCGTACCCGAATTGCGGCCACATCGCCCCCAACTTCAAGGCACTGATCGGCCTGAGTATCGGGCCGGGCTGGCGCAAAGGCATCGCCGAGCGCGTCGGCGGCGTGAAGGGCTGCACCCATCTGGTCGAGCTGATGGGGCCGCTCGGCACCACCGCCTACCAGGCCACCAACCGCGCCCGCCTCGCGCGCAACGCCGGCAAGCCGGTAACGAAGAAGCCCTTCCAGATTAATTCCTGCCACGTTTACAAGGAAGACGCGCCCGCTGTACTCGAGCGCTGGCCCGATTTCTACACCGGCCCGCGCTGACGCGCAGACCGTTACTCAATAGTCCACTCGTGACCGCACTTGCGGCAGCGCACGCTGACCGGCGATAAGGGGCTCTCCCCGCCTTCAGCGTGCTCCCACGCTTGTCGTACCGCCATGCGGCCGAGGTCGAGACCACCATAAGCAGCGCATTTTTCGCACACGGAGCGCTCGGCGGCGTATTCTGCGACACTCAGCATCACGAGGTAGCGTTTGACCGCCCATAGGCAAATTGCACTACCCGCGATCATCGTAACCAGCCGCACGAGTGTCTCCCACGTGGGCGTGCGCAGGTTAAATTCCTCGAGACTGGCGATCACCGCGATCAGGCACAAGAAGCCGCTGATGAGATAGAGATGGCATTCGATCAACTGCCGCTCGTACCAGCGGCGGAAGCCGATCTTGCGGATGCCCTCGGACAGTTCCATGCGGCGTGAAAAGTGACGAGTGACGAGTGACGAGGTTAACACCCCGCTCGCAGCATTTCATCCGCGTGTCTCGGCAGTCATGGCTTAAGGCGTTGAGCGGCGGAGGTAGAACCAGCGAGCAAGCGGGGCCAGCACGCCGAAGATACCAATGCTGGTAAAGGCCAGGCCCCACGCCACCACACTGCGATTGCCGCCGGCGAGGTCGAGCACGACGCCGAATATCAGCGGCGCGAAGAATGCCGAACTGAACCCCACGAAAGAATAGACCGCCATCGTCGCGCCGCGCGCGTCGGGGGTCGCCGAAGCGATCGCGCCGGAAGTGAGCGCCGCGGAATCGCCCAGCATCAGCCCGTAGTGCACGCACATGACCAGGAACACCAGAATCCACGGCAACGGCGCCGTGTAGCCCAGCACGCAGGCCAGCACACCCGACGCGGTCATGAAGGTAAAAATTACGCGCGTGCGGCCGAAGCGGATGGCGAGCTCGTTGCCCGAGACGCTCATCACCGGCCCCAGCAAGTTGATGGCCGCGGCCAGAGTCGCCGCGCCGATCAGCATCGGCGCATCGGCTGGCTGCAGCGACGCGGTGAAGACGAGAAACGCCACCATCCACGAGCGCTGCCCGAACAACTCGTAATTGTGCGCCGAGTAGCCGAAGATGTACGGCAGTACTTTGCGATTCTTCAGCACCGGCCGAAAATCGAGCAGAGCGGGCACCGGCGTGCCGGTCGCGTGCGTGCGGCCTCGCGGCATCATCAGGTTGACCAGCAGCGCGGCCAGCGCGGGACCGGCCGCACCGTAGGCAAACGCCGCCTGCCAGCCGTAGGCCGCGCCGATCCAGCCGCAGACCAGGATGGACAGCGTCGAGCCGATACCGAAGCTCGCGGTGTAGAAACCGACTGACCGCGCTTGCACCGATCCCTCGAGCTGGTCTGCGAGTATCTTGAGTCCCGGCATGTAGCTGCCGCCGAGGCCGGCCCCGATCAGAAACTGGAAGAACAGCGCGCTCCACAGCCCGCCGGCGAACAGCGCGAATCCCGCCGCGCCGGCAAGCGACAGTCCGCACGCCAGCAGGTAGACCTTGCGCGCATCCACGCGGTCGGTCAGGCTGGTGAGGATCGGAGTCGCCGCGACGTAACCGGCGTAGTAGATCCCGCTGATCAGCCCCGCCTCGGAATTGGAAAGCCCCCACTGCTTCTGCAACGCGGGCAACAGCGTGGTGTAGGTCGCGAAGCCGGTCATGCACAGCGCCTCCGCCGCGCACATCAGCAGCGTGAGCTGAACCGGCGTCAGCCGCGGACCGACCGCGCTCAAACGGCGCCCGCCTTGCGCAGCAGCACCGCGAGCGCCTCGGCCATCCTGCGATAACCCTTCGCGTTGGGGTGGATCGTGTCGGATTTCTGATCCGGCTTGTAGAGCACGTCGGTCACGATCTTGCCCTCGTACGGAATGTCGAGCTCCTTCGCGAGCTCGGCGTAGAATTCGGGCGCGCTGGTAATGAGCGCGGGCTTGGGCACGCCAAACAGCACGACCGAGATGCCCCGCCCGCGGATGGTCTGGAGTATCCGGCGCAGATTGGCCTTGATCTCGGCATCGTCCACCTTGCGCAGCATATCGTTGCCGCCGAGGCCCACGATCATCAGGGTCGGCCGATATTCCTCGATCACGCCCTCCAGGCGCTCCAATCCGCCGCCGGTGGTTTCGCCGGGCACGCCGGCGCGGACGACCTTGCGGCTGATGAGCTGCGCAAGCACCGCGGGATAGCTTTCGGTTTCATTCGCGCCGGTGCCGTAGGTCAAGCTGTCGCCGAACGCGACGATGACGTCGTTCGGCCCGACCGGCGCCAGGCGCGGTACTTTCTGCCCGCAGCCTGCAAAGGCAGCAACAACAATGAGCGCCGCGACGAGCGCCCGCCGTCGCGCATTAAAAGGCCCCATCACCCGTCACTCGTCACGCGTCACGCCGCAGCAGCTGAGCGCCGGATGAAATCGAGCGTCGCCGCGGCGCAGCAATCCGCGTCGCTCGCCGCCACGTGATAGGAGTTGCCGGGCAACACCAGCAGCTCCGAACGCGGGATCACGCGCTGCCATGCGCGCGTTTCCTCGACCGAGGCGAGGCCGCTGCCCTCGGTGGTAATGACCAGCGTGGGGCAGCGGATCTTCGGCAATGCATCGGTAATGTCGGCATCGGCAATCTTCGGAAAGAAGCCGACCTGGGTCGAAACGGTGGTGCGCCCCATGTGCTGTATCCACCATTCGATACCCTCCGGCGGGAAGTTGCTGCCAAGCCGCCCCGACATCGTGCGTCGTGCCCACGGCACGATGCCCTCGGTCTCGAATTCCTTCACCACCTCCGGGCGCGGCCCCACTCCGCGCCTGGGTACCGGCGTGCCGGCGACGGTCAGCGTCATCACGCGGTCCGCATGACGCGCGGCGAAGTAGCGCGCGATGGTGCCGCCGATCTTGGCGGCAACGAGATGGAAGCGCTGGATACCGAGCGCGTCCATCAGGCTCGCGTAATCGTCGCAGATGCGGTCCAGCGTCCACGGAAAATCGCGTGGCATCGGCGTGGAGGCGCCGAAGCCGCGCATGTCCGGGCGCACGACGCGGTAGTGGCGCGCGAACGGCGGCACCCAGCCGAACCACGAGGCGCCGCTCTCGGCGTTGCCGTGGAGCATCAGGACCGCCTCCGGCTGGCGCCAAGGATCCGTGTAGTCGTCGATGACATAGTGCAGCTGGCAGTCGGGCGTAACCGGGTACGTCGGCATCGGGGACGTCTTTCTGGATTACCGGTGGGCCGGCCGATTTTATCAGCTTGCTGCCGGGCGTCCTGACGCGGGCGCTAGCGGTTTCCGTTGCGGATCGGTTCCCGCGGGCGCTTGCGCAGGTCGCGCAGGATTTCCCGCGCGGCATTGTGCCCGGGCATTCCCGACACGCCGCCACCCGGATGCGTGCCCGCGCCGCACAGGTAAAGACCGGCGACCGGCGTGCGGTAATCGGCGTGCCCCAGCACCGGGCGCGCGCTCCACACCTGGTCGAGCGTCAGCGCGCCGTGGAAGATATCGCCTCCCGTCAGCCCGAACTCGCGCTCGAGGTCGAGCGGCGAAAGTATTCTGCGACCCAGCACCGAGGCCTTGAAGTTGGGCGCGTAGCGCGTGACGGTGTCGATTACCAGGTCGGCCGCGGGCTCACGGATGGAATCCCAGTCGAGCCCGTTCGGCAGGTCGTAGGCGAAATGCTGGCAAAACAGGCTGGCGACGTGTTTGCCGGGGGGCGCGAGCGTGGGATCCACGGTGGATGGGATCAGCATTTCCACGATTGGCGCGCGCGAGCAGCCCAGGGTGCGCGCGTCGAAGTAGGCCTGCTCCATATAGCCGAGCGAGGGGCCGATGATGATGCCCGACTGGTGATGCGCCTGCACGTGCCGGCCGGGCAGGCAATCGAAATCCGGCAGCTCTGACAGTGCAACGTTCATGCGGAAAGTCGCCGAGCCGCACTTGTAGCCGCGGATGCGTTGGACGAAATCGGCGTCGAGCGAGCGCTCGTCGACGAGCTTGAGGAACAGCCGCTTGGGATCGACGCCAGCCACCACGAAGCGCGCGTCTACCATGCTGCCATCGGCGAGTTGCACGCCCTGGGCGCCGCGGTCGTCGATGCAAACTTTGCTCACCTCGCAATTAAGAGAAATCTCGACGCCACGCCGCTCCGCTTCCTTCGCCATCGCCTGCGTGATCGCCCCCATGCCGCCCACGGCGTGGCCCCACGCGCCGCGCCGGCCGTTCACCTCCCCGATCACGTGGTGCAGCAGCACATAGGCGGAGCCGGGCGCGTACGGGCTCGCGTAATTTCCGACCACCGCGTCGAAGCCGAACGCCGCCTTGATCGGCGCGCACTCGAACCAGGCGTCGAGCAGGTCGCCTGCGCTCTTGGTCATGAGATCGAAGAAATCCCGGCGCGCGGCCATGCCGGCCTTGCGCATGCGGTAGACGGCGCGCAATGCGGCGAACGCGTCGCGCGCGCCACCGCCGACATTGGGCGGTGTTTCGAGCAACATTTCGCGCAGCACGCTGCCGGCGCGCTCCAGCATCGCGTAGTAGTCGGGTAGCCGCTCGGCGTCGCGCGCCGAGAATCGCCCTATTTCGGTCTGCGTCTGGCCGAGCGAGTTGCCGATCTTGAGGTAGGCGTTGTCGGATAGCGGCAGGAAATTCGCCATCGGCCGCTCGAGGATCTTGAGCCCGTGCTCGGCGAGCCGCAGGTCGGCGATCACCTTGGGGTGCAGCAGGCTGACCGTATAGGCCGCGGCGGAATTGCGGAAACCCGGCAGGAATTCCTCCGTGACTGCCGCACCGCCGACTACTCCGCGGCGCTCAAGCACCCGCACCCGGTATCCCGCGCCGGCGAGATAGCACGCGCAGGTCAACCCGTTGTGACCGCCCCCGACGATGAGCGCATCAACCGGTTTGGGAATGGGCATGGGGTGTAATGGCGCGCCTGGCGGGATTCGAACCCACGACCCTTGGCTTCGGAGGCCAATACTCTATCCTCTGAGCTACAGGCGCGTGCGCGAAATCTTATCATAGGGTGACGCCACTATCGTTCGGAAATCAAGGTTTTACAGGCTGGGTACAGCGGGTTACGTTATAATGGCGCCTCCCGAGAAAGCGCTGAAAGCGTTCCCATGGCCGAAATCCACGTCGCAGAACATTCCTCGCCGATCCAGACTCCCAAACAGCTCATCATCGTGGTGGTGCTTGCCTTTGCGGTTCCGATCATTCTGATCGTGATGCTCACGCATCTCGTGACCAGCGGCGCCGACACGAGCAAGAGCAACCCCGCCCTGTCCGACGACGCAATCGCCAGGCGTCTGCAGCCGGTGGGCACCGTGGCAGTCATCGATCCCAACGCACCGCGGGTGGAGAAGCGCGGCAAGGAAGTCGTGGAAGCGGTTTGCGCGGCCTGCCACGCGACCGGCGCGCTCAACGCTCCCAAGGTCGGCGACAAGGCGGCCTGGGCCAAGCTCATCAAGGAAGGACAGGGCCGGCTCACCGCCGATGCGATGAAAGGCGTGCGCCAGATGCCGCCGCGCGGCGGCGCCGCCGACCTGAGCGATACCGAGTTCGCGCGCGCCGTCGCTTACATGGCGAACCAGGCGGGCGCCAACTGGAAGGAACCCGATCCGAAGCCCGCACCGGCGGCCAAACCCGCTGCAGTAGCCCAGGCTTCCGCGCCGGCCGCCGCCGCATCCGGCGATGCCGGAAAGGGCAAGGCGGTGTACGACGCCACCTGCATGGCCTGTCACGCCGCCGGCGTTGCGGGCGCGCCCAAGATCGGCGACAAGGCGGCGTGGGCGCCGCGCCTGAAAACCGGCATGGCAGCGCTCTACACGAGTGCGCTCAAGGGCAAGAATGCAATGCCGCCCAAGGCCGGCAATCTCTCGCTCCCCGACGCGGATGTGAAAGCGGCGGTGGATTACATGGTCGGCCTGGTGAAGTAAACAGGAAATAGGAAATGATAAACAGAGAGGCGCAGCGCCCGCTGCGCCTTTTTGTTTGCGCGAGCGCGCGGCTCTGCCCTATTCCCTATTTCCAATTCCCTATTTACTAGAGCAATGGCAACTCTTGCGATAGGAGACGTCCAGGGCTGCTACGACCAGCTGATGCGGCTGCTGGAGCGCGCGGGATACGACGAGCGGCGCGACGTGCTGTGGTTCGTCGGCGATCTCGTCAATCGCGGCCCGCAATCCGCCCAGGTCGTGCGATTCGCGAAAAGCCTGGGCGAGCGCCAGGCCACCGTGCTCGGCAATCACGACCTCGCGCTGCTGGTCGTCGCGGAAGGTATCAAGAAGCCGCACCGGGGCGACACCTTCGACGAGCTGCTGTCCGCCCCCGACCGCGACGAGCTCATCGCCTGGCTGCGGCGCCAGAAGATGATGCATGCCGCCGGCGGCTACGCCATGGTGCACGCGGGGCTGCTGCCTCAATGGAACGTCCCGCGCGCGCTTGATCTGGCGCGCGAAGTGGAGACAGCGCTCCAGGGGCCGGGCTACCGCGAATTCCTGAAAAACATGTACGGAAACGAGCCCGCGCAATGGCGCGACGATCTCGCCGGCTACGACCGACTGCGCGTAATTGTCAACGCGATGTCGCGCATGCGTCTCGTCACGCCTGCGGGCAAGATGGAATTCAGCCACCGGACGGGGCCCGTCAACGTGCCCGCCGGTTACCTGCCGTGGTACGACGCGCCCGGCCGCGCCAGCCGCGGCGACCACATCCTGTTCGGTCATTGGGCGGCGCTTGGCCTGCTCGACCGCAAAGACGTGGTTTGCCTCGACAGTGGCTGCGTGTGGGGACGCACGCTCAGCGCGCTGCGTCTCGAGGATCGCCGCTTTTTCCAGCTGGACTGTCCGGAACTCGAGGGAATGGCGGCCGAGGGATAAATCGGTGCGTCAGCGCGTGCCGCGGGTGCCGCGACCGTCAAGATCACCAGGGCTTGCTGCCAAACGCTTCCTGGTAGCGCTGCACGATTTCATCGCGGGTAAAACGGTGGTTCTGGCCACCGCGGCTCGCAACCTTGATCGAACCCAGCAGCGAGGCGAGCCGGGCAGTGACCGGCCAGTCGAGTCCGGCGATGATGCCGTAAAGCAAGCCGGCGCGGAAGGCATCGCCGCAGCCGGTCGGGTCCACGACCTGCTCCGGCTTGACCGGAGGTATCTCGATGCTGCGGCCGTTGGTGATGACCAGCGAGCCGCGCGCGCCCAGCGTCACGACCAGCGCTTTCACTTTTTTGGCGAGCTGCTCCAGCTTCGCGCCGGCACGTTCCTGCAGCATCTGCCCCTCGTAATCATTGACCGTCACGTAGCTCGCCTGGTCCACGAACGCGTTGAGCTCGGCGCCGCCGAACATCGGCAGGCCCTGGCCGGGATCGAAAATGAACGGGATGCCGGCCGCATCAAATTCACGTGCGTGCTGCAACATGCCTTCGCGCCCGTCGGGCGCGATGATGCCCAGTTTCACGTCACGCGCGTCGGCAACGTGGTTTTCGTGCGAGTGATTCATCGCCCCGGGGTGAAACGCGGTGATCTGGTTGTCGTCGAGGTCGGTGGTAATGAAAGCCTGCGCGGTGAAGGTATTAGGGATGCGGCGGACGTGTTGTTGAGAGAGCTTGAGCTTTGTCAGCCGCTCGTCGTAGGGCAGGTAATCGTCGCCCACGGTAGCCATGATGAGCGGTTCGCCACCCAGCAGGCCCAGGTTGTAGGCGATGTTGCCCGCGCAGCCGCCGAATTCGCGGCGCAGGTCCGGGACCAGGAATGCGACGTTCAGGATATGCAACTGCTCGGGCAGGATGTGGTTCTTGAAGCGGTCGTGGAACACCATGATGGTGTCGTAAGCGATCGAGCCGCAGATCAGCGTGCGCATGACGAGAGAGGTCCGTACAGAATTGTTGCGAAATTATAACCGCCTGCGACCGCACTTGAGGAAACCGGCGCAACTTCCTGCCGTGTCGTGAAAGTTTCATCCTGTCGTCACCGCCGATTCGTACTCGACCGGTACTCTGCACGCGTGGCCAAATTGTCCACCCGGCTCGCCTGGCTGTTGCCACTGGTGCTCTTCAGCGAAGACGCCCTGGCCTGGGGGCTCTATACCCACGTCTATTTTGCGCAGCTGTTGCTCTGGGCCGTTCCGCTCGCCGATCCCCGCTTCCGCAGCGCCATTGCGCGCTTCCCCAGCCTGTTGCTGGCCGGAGTCTGCCTCCCCGACCTCGCGCTTTTTGGCCGGCACTTCGGCGCGCCCGCGCTCAATACCACGCATCAGTGGTCGGCGGCGCGGCGCCTGTTGGCGGAGGCGCACGACGACAGCGCGCGGGCGCTGGCGCTCGGCTACATCAGCCATCTGCTTACCGACGTCATCGCGCACAATCATTTCGTGCCGGCCCACGAGCAGATGTGGCTCAATCGGCCAGTCGTGACTCATGCTGTCTGTGAATGGGCCATGGATGCTTACCTCGCCCCCCATGTCTACGCCCGCCCGGCGGAGCTGATGCAGCACCACCACTCGTGCCTCGCGAGCTACACAGCAGACAGGTTCGGATGCGACCACAGGGCAGTCCGACGCGCCCTCGGTTGTCTCAGGAATGGTGAAAAATTGCTGCGGGTCTCACGGCTACCGCCACTGCTGCTGCGCGCTGCCCGTCGGCTGGACCGCCAGCTCGAGTGCCGTTTCAACTGGTACATCGCCGAAACCACCGCACGACTGGGCCAGGTCAATCGCCTGATCGCGGGGGACGCGCCGGTATGGCATGCCGAACTCGACGGCGCGGGTGCGGAGCGTGAGCGCGCATGCGTCGCCCGGGCAAGGGTCCTGGAACCGCCGCTGCCGCAGGATTTTTTCTGAGGCTGTTGCAGGAACCTGAAAGGGCCTTCCGCGCAGGGAAATATTCCCTCGCCTGCACGCGCTAGAAGGTGAACGAGACGCCGGCCACGGTGGCGCCAATCAACGCACCTGCGACGACATCGCTCGGGTAGTGCAGACCCAGCATCACGCGCGAGGTGGCGACCAGGAGCGTGAACGGGACCGCAAGCCACGCCAGCCAAGGATAGTAAGCCACCGCAACCAGGCTGAATGCCACGGCGTGCAGCGTGTGCCCGGAGGGAAAGCTGTAGTGATCGAGCGGCGCCGCGAACGGCAGGATACCGGGGTGCGACTCATACGGTCGCGGCCGCAGGGTTCTGCCCTTCAGCCATTTATAGAGGGCGGTGCAAGTGAGGCCGGCTACGATCATGTGCAGAACGGCCGGGGCGGCATCGGTGCCGAACCTGAGCAGCAGCGCCAGCATCAGCGCGTACCAGGCTATGCCGTCGCCCAAGCGGCTGATGACGCGGAACGGCGCGTGCACCCAGCGGCTGCGGCCGGCACGGTTGAGACGCAGAGCGAGCGCCTCATCCCAGCGGGTGATTCGCTCAAGCGGGTACGCCGGCAAATTCATGTTCATGTCCGTTGGCGGCAAGCTCAAGCAACGCGCTCTCGAATTCGCCCACGATCCAGGACCAGTCCAGTTTTCCGGTGACGGCGCGGGCGCCGATGCCCAGCTGCCTGACCCGCCCACGGTCGGTCGCGAGGCCTATGGCTAACTGTGTGAACTCCCCGGCATCGTCGAGCTTTGCCAGCAGGCCGTTCGATCCGTGGCGGATATGCTCGCCCGCGGCGGCGTAGTCATAGGCGACGACCGCGAGTCCGCTCGCCATCGCTTCCATGGTGACGTTGCCGTAGGTCTCGGTCGTGCTGGGGAACAGAAAGATATCACCGGAGGCGAAGTGCGCGGCAAGATCGTGCCCGATGCGCATGCCAGCGAAGACGTGCTGCGGATGGCGCGCCTGCAGCGCCGCGCGCTCCGGGCCGTCGCCCACCAGCACCATTCGCAGCCGGGGATTCGCCCGGCGCATCGAGTCAAAGGTGCTTAGCACCAGCGGCAGGTTCTTCTCCGGCGAGAGGCGCCCGACGTACAGCGCCACCAGGTCCTCACTGCCCGTGCCCCAGCTGCCGCGCAGCTGCGGGCTGCGGTGCCGCGGGGAAAACAGCGCGGTGTCCACCCCGCGCGACACGACGCGCAGGTTCTGCACCTGGAAGGAAGGCCCGTTGTTGCCACCGTCGAGGTTGCCGTATGCCGAAGAGGTACGTATACCTACCTGCGGCCAGTTGAAGCTGAACACCAGCCCTGTGAGCTTTTCGAACTCCGAGGAGTCCTCGAATTTCAGGAAGATGCGTCTGTGCAGGCTTTGGTCCGAAGGCACGTTGGTGCCGCCCATATACTCTTTCGAGATGTCGTAGATCTTTTTCCTGTCCGTCTCATACATCACTGCCGCCCTGTATGCCTTTAAGAATTCGCTGATGATCCTGAAAAGCTCATTCGTTTGATTGCTGACAAAGGGCTCTACGGCGTACCTTAAACTTTCCGGGCTAAGGGTCTTGATGTTCTTTGGATAAATGCCCCTTCTGCGAAATGCGTCGATAAAGTAAAGCCGGTAGTCCCGGTCGTCATCAGCAATCACGTCGAGGTCCGCCGTGATGATGGCCCTCAGGTAATCTCCAAAGGTGATGTCCACCGGGGGGCAATAATCCAATGCGCGTATGCACATGCTGAGGACATGACCAGCTGATTTTGCGGCTTCTCCGGCCAGGCGGTTGACGAGGTCGGGATGCAGCTCTCCCTGGGCTAATATACCGGTGCCGTTGGAAGCTATGCGAAGGAGGTCGGCCGCCCGGCTTTTGTAAATGTTGATAAATGCTTCAAAGATGGCAGCTACGAGGATGCTGCCCCGCGCATGGGGTTCCATAACGGTGCGGTAATCATCCCCGGTGGGTTGTTTAGGTTTCCACCGGCCCTCGTCGTCTGTGTCCCCGATGGCGTCCCGCAGACTGCCGTATTTTCCAATGG